>Ga0075428_100003694_pt1 | contig 16776 bp, 18 predicted proteins | sample RhiMetdeltSRZDD2_FD_75291 | JGI IMG/M metagenome (GOLD analysis project Ga0075428, IMG submission 75291) | Populus rhizosphere microbial communities from Tennessee, USA - Rhizosphere MetaG P. deltoides SRZDD2 | ecosystem: Host-associated > Plants > Roots > Rhizosphere > Soil | place: USA... | reverse complement strand
CTCACGTCGAACGAACTGACCACACGACTCGCGCAACTGCCCGCGACGGCCTTGCTCGTCACGAGGCACCTGACGAATAAGCCGGGGTTTGGCAAGAGCATCCCCGCAGGCCTGTCCCACTGGATCATGGAGGTCGAGGGGTCGGGCAGTTCCGCCAAGGTGCAAATCGTGCACATAGAAGGGCGCACTGCCGCACCTGGCGCGACTACCGAACCAGATCCTGCGACTGAAGGTGAGGACATCGCACTCCTGATGTTTACGGGCGGCACGACCGGCGCTCCCAAGCTCGTTCCTTTGACACACCACAACATTGCCGCGTCAATCGAACACATTGCCTCCGGTTACGCCTTGTCGCCCGACGACCGAACGCTGCTCGTCATGCCGCTCTTTCACGGACACGGGCTGATCGGTGGGCTGCTGTCGACATTGGCAAGCGGCGGGAGCGCCTATGTGCCGAGTACAGGGGAATTCTCAGCCCATATGTTCTGGCCGGATGTGGTTCGCCTGGGTGTGACCTGGTATACGGCGGTGCCCACCATCCACCGCATTCTTCTGAACCGGGCTCCTCAGGAATACCCGAAGTCCTCCGCGGTCCCGCTTCGCTTCATCCGCAGTTGCAGCGCGCCGCTCGACGAGGAGCTTGCCGCTGCCACCGCAGCGACGTTCCACGCGCCCATGATCGGTGCGTATGGCATGACGGAGAGTTGTCACCAGTTGGCGTCGAATCCGCTTCCGGTCAACGGACCGAACAAACCCTTGTCCGTGGGCCTGCCTACAGGCGTCGAGATCCGGATTGCCGGCGACGGCGGACGAGAGGTGCCGTCGGGCGGCGTCGGCGAGGTCTGGGTGCGAGGGGCGACGGTCGCCTCTGGATATGTGAACAACCCCGAGGCGACCGCGGCAAGCTTCGTCGATGGGTGGTACCGCAGCGGCGATCTCGGCAGCATAGACGAAGACGGCTACATCTTCCTGAGAGGCAGGTTGAAGGAGCTGATCAACCGCGGTGGCGAGAAGATCGCGCCGGGCGACATCGATGCCGTGCTGTTGTCCCACCCGAAAGTGCTCGAGGCGGCATCGTTTGGTGAGGCCGACACGATGTACGGAGAGCGTGTCGAGGCAGCCGTCATTCTGCGCCCGGGAAGGGAAGCCACCGAGCGCGAACTACAAGAGTATTGCCGTACGCGGCTCGGCGCCTTTGAAGTGCCACAGCGGATCCACATTGTGGCCAAGTTTCCACGCACGGCAAAAGGGACGGCCGATCGACGCGCGCTGGCCCGTCAGTTCGCGGTGTAAGTCGGCGCAATTTCGAAAAGAGAGGCGGGAGATCTTATGGAGATATATCCAAGAAAGACGCGCTTGCAGTGGGCTGGAGCGGTTTTCTGTGCCGTCGTCGCGGGCTATCTGGACGGATACGGACTTCTATTCCTGAAAACGTATGTGTCGTTCATGAGTGGGAACACGACAAGCACCGGTGTGAATATTGGAAGCGCCAAGTTCGGCGCCGCATCCAACGCCGCGCTTGCCGTCATCTGTTTCGTGGCCGGCAGTTTCTTCGGGAGCCTGTTGGCCCAGTCCAAGGCCCGCCACATCCATCGAGCCATTTTTGCGTGCGTTGCGGTGCTGCTTGCGGCGGTGGTCGGGCTCGAGTGGAACGGTCCAGGGAATACCGTGGTCGAAATCGCATTGCTCTGCCTTGCCATGGGCGTGGTGAATCCAGCCTTGACCAAGATCGGAGTGGAGCCCGTCAGTCTCACGTTCGTGACGGGCACCTTGAACAGAATTGGCGGTCATCTTGCCGCAGCCGCAGGCCAGGTACCGCTGAAGGACTCGAACCGCGAAGGAGACTCCCATCTCAGGCGGGCCGGCCTGGACGCAAGTGTCTGGTTCGGGTTCATCGGCGGTGCGGTTCTGGCCGGCATGCTGCTTCCAAGCGTGAGGGCCTGGGCCCTTCTGCCTCCTTGCGCTGTCATGGTGCTGTTGGGCCTGTTCAGCGACCGGGCCCCGACTCCTGAGAAACCACTGGCAACTCGTGGACACGACGGGACTGTTGGCATCGTTCCACAGGAATCACGCTGAACAACCAGCTTCGTGAAATCCGGACTCGTTCCTGGTGCCGACGTGTCGATACCTACTCTTGTAAAGAGGGATGACCTGGCAGTGTCAAACACGAGCCCAGGTCATCGCAATACCTGCAAACTGGAGGCGCTCAGGCGTGTTCCGCTCTTTGCCCGGCTCGACGATGACGAAACCGCAGTGTTGGCCAGTCAGGTCGAAGTAAAGGCCTTCGATGCACGAGAGTGCATTTACCAGATGGGAGATTCCGGCGTCCAGGCCTACGTAATGGTGTCCGGCAAGGTTCGGGTGACCACAGTGGACGAGGATCAGCGGGAGGTCGTCGTGGACGAGCCAGTGACAGGCGAGTTCTTCGGCCTCGCCTCCATGCTGGAGCAGACGCCGCATCAGACCAGTGCGACCGCACTGGAGGACACCACGTGTCTCGAAGTATCACGAGAGAATATCGCCGTCCTGCTGCAACGGAAGCCTCTCGCGGGGATGGATCTTCTCGCCACTCTTGGCCATCAGTTTCACACGTCGCAACGACTGGTCCAGCTGCGGGCGAGCCGCAATCCGAACGAGATTATCGAGGAGAAGGCGACCTTTGGCGAGCGGATCGCTGATGCGGTCGCCCGGTTTGGCGGGTCATGGACCTTCGTCGTCTTGTTTTCGTTGTTAATGGCAGTATACGCACTTGTCAATACTCGCCTCGGCGGCAGAGCCTGGGATCCCTATCCCTTCGTTCTATTGAATCTCTTTCTGTCGACCTTGGCCGCCTTTCAAGCTCCGGTCATTCTGATGAGCCAGAACAGGCAGGACAAGAAGGACAGAGTGCGGAGCGAGTTGGACTTCGACGTCAATCGTCGGGCGGAAGCGGAGATCCGGGGCCTCTCGCGGAGGATGGATCTGCTGGATCAGAAGATTGGTGATGTCGGCAATGTGCTGCGCTGGAGCGGAAGTGCCTCTACACAGCTGTCGATGAGCGCAGAAAGAACAGGCAGCGAATGAGCGAACAGGATGAAAACCAGCGCGAGCTGACCATGTCGGTGCTGATGACGCCGAACATGGCCAACTTTTCCGGGAACGTGCACGGCGGCGTGATCCTCGAGCTGCTGGACCAGGTGGCCTACGCCTGTGCCAGCCGCTACGCCGGCTGCTACGCCGTGACGCTGTCGGTGGATGAGGTGTTGTTCAAGGAGCCGATCCACGTGGGCGAGATGGTCACGTTTTACGCCAGCATCAACCACGTGGGTCGCACGTCGATGGAGGTGGGCATCAGGGTCGCGGCAGAGAACATCCAGGAACACAGGGTGCGCTTTACCAATATCTGCTACTTCACCATGGTGGCCTACGAGAACGGCAAGGCGGTACCGGTGCGGCCGCTGACGCTGGACACCGAAGCCCAGAAGGAGCAATTCCGCGAAGCGGAGCTACGCAAGCAAATGCGGCTGAAAGCGCCGCGCAAGGCCGCCCACTCTGACCCAGTCGCGGGCGTAGGTTCTGCCCGATGACGAGCACAGAAGAGCGCCGCGCGGCCCGCTGGTTCCAGGATGCGAGCGAGCATCGCGAGCGAGCCACGCGACCGGAGCGCGCCGGCGAAGCGGCGTGCGAGGGCGCGTGTAGGGGAGTCCGAGGGGCGAAGCCCCTCGGAAGGTAATGAAGCGGCCTGATATTGCGGTCGTCGGAGGTGGCTTGCTTGGTCGCTGTCTGGCCTGGCGCGCGTCTCGTGAAGGGGCGCAGGTCGCGCTCTACGATGCGGCGAGCAGTCGTGGAGAAGGATCAGCCGCGTGGGTGGCAGCAGGGATGGTCGCACCAACCGCGGAAGCTGTTGATGCCGATCCACAAATTCACGCGATGGGGAGGCATAGCCTTGCCTTATGGCCACAATGGCTGGCGCAGCTGCCGGTGCCGGTCTTCTATCGTGATCATGGCACCTTATTGATCTGGCACGGCGAGGATGCGGGAGAGGCCGTTCGCGTCGAGAGGATGCTGGCCTCGCGTCGCGCGCATGCGGACATCAGGCGCGTCGAACGTGCGCGAGTCGGCGACCTGGAACCCGCCCTGGGGCCGCGATTCCAGCAGGCTCTGTATCTTCCCGGCGAAGCGCAGCTGGACAATCGAGAACTCCTGATGGCGGTTGCTGTCGCTCTCGAAGACGCCGGCGTCGACTGCCAGTGGGAAACGGTGATGTCCGATGAGGCGCTCCCGGCTGCCGGATTCGTCGTGGATTGCCGTGGCATGGGCGCCAGGCGCGAGTGGCCGAACCTCAGGGGCGTTCGCGGCGAGATCGTGCGCCTCCATGCGCCAGAAATCGAACTCCATCACATGTTGCGGCTGTTGCATGCGCGTTGCCCCGTTTACATCGTTCCTCGCGCGGACGGACGACTGGTCGTCGGGGCCACCAGCATCGAGAGCGATGACCACTCACCGGTGTCGGTCCGTGGGGCCCTCGAGCTGTTGACCTCCGCATATTCCGTGCTCCCCGCACTGGCCGAAGCGCGGATCCTCGAATTCAACACGCAAGTGCGGCCCGCCCTGGCCGACAATGTGCCCGCGCTGCACGTCGATCGTCAGCGCAAGGTGCTGCACATCAACGGGCTGTATCGTCATGGGTTCTTACTCACGCCGACTGTCGTCGAAGAGGCGTTGGCGCTGCTGTCCACGCAGGAGCCGTCCACCACCGTCGGACGGTGGCCCTGTTTGCGTGAAAACCGCTCCGTAGCGTTCTCGGGCGCCGATCACCGTGAGGTACAGGGATGTCGGTCATCGTGAACGGCCACACGCATCCGTTGCCCGAACCTCGGACACTCGGCGCATTGCTGCGTTCGCTCTCGCCATCGGCTCCGTTCGTCGTCGCCCGCAATGGCGAAGTCGTCCCGAGCAGAGCCTATGAGGCGTGCCCCATCGACCCGGGTGACCGAATCGACATCGTTCATCCTGCGGCAGGAGGTTGAGATGGAGGGACGGCAACATGACGATCGGCTGACCGTGTATGGTCAGAGCTTTCCAAGCCGGCTGATGCTCGGGACCGCGCGCTACGATTCTCCGGCCCTGTTGGCAGACGCGATCCGTGCCGCCGACCCCGCGATGCTGACGGTTTCTCTGCGGCGCCAGCTCCCGGGCTCGAAGGATTCCGGTCAAGCATTCTGGAACCTCCTTCGAGAGACCCAGCGGCCGATTCTCCCCAATACCGCAGGCTGTCTCACTGCGCGTGAGGCGGTCAACACGGCATGTATGGCGCGCGAGTTGTTCCAGACCAATCTGATAAAACTCGAGGTCATCGGCGATGAAATCAACCTGCAGCCAGACCCGTTTGGTCTCGTTGAGGCCGCGGTCGAACTCGTAGAACGTGGCTTCCAGGTCTTTCCGTACTGCACCGAGGACTGGGTGCTGTGCAGGCGTCTCATGGATGCCGGCTGCGAGGTGCTCATGCCCTGGGCCGCCCCGATCGGAACCGGCCAGGGACCGCGCAACCCCCGTGCTTTGCGTGAGCTGCGTGAACGTGCGTCACAGATTCCGCTGATCGTCGATGCGGGTATCGGGCTGCCGTCCCACGCCTGTCAGGTCATGGAGTGGGGTTTCGACGGCGTCCTGTTGAACACCGCTGTATCGCGTGCTCTCGACCCGGTCCGAATGGCGAGCGCTTTCGGCAACGCCGTCAAGGCTGGCCGCAACGCGTTTCTGGCCGGGCCAATGATCGTGCAGGACGTGGCTGTGCCGAGCACTCCGGAGATCGGCCGTCCTTTCAGGTCGGCTTCACCACAAACCCCATAAGACGGATTCGCGGGATGCGTGCCGCGTTGCGGGTTGAAAAGGCAGGCGGTACTGCGTGAGAACGCGCACCCGCGGTCTGTCGGCAGGCGAGCCGGCTGCACCGCATTTGCCGCGGGGCCTCTATTTGCGGCCACACCTCCCGATCGCCGACGGGAATGCCGTTTGCCACGAACGGATCGTCGTGTCTCCGACGTTGCATCCTGCGGGCAGGCGCCGACATTCGGAAACCAGAGCGACACAGATGTCATGACGCACCTCGCGCATGTGAGATGGGACACGTGGACGGTTCAACTGCCGCTGACGGCGGCGTGTGTGTTCACGGCTATGCTCTACCTGCGCGGATGGCTGGCGCTGCGGTCGGATGCGTCTGACATCGTTCAGCGCTGGCGTGCAGGTAGTTTTCTTCTTGGCCTGTTTTCAATCTGGGTCGCCACCGGATGGCCGCTGGCGTCGTTCCGTACGGAGCTGCTGACGGTCCACATCGGGCAACACCTGCTGATCATGACGGTGGGCGCTCCTCTGATCCTGCTCGGCGCGCCCGCTCGACCGTTTCTGCTCGGTCTACCGAGTTTCTGGGTGCACACGTGTATCCGCCCAGGGGTGTGCGGTGCTGTGCAGTGGCTCGGACAGATATTTGGGCGACGAATCGTGTGCTGGCTCGCCGCCACCGCAACATTGGTGGGATGGCACATTCCGCCGGTGCTCACGCTCGCGATGCATTCAGGCGCGTGGCGCGGGTGCGAGCTGGCGTCCTTCCTCGCGGCCGGCCCGCTGTTCTGGTGGCCGGTTGTTCGATCGCTGCGATACCCTGCGGCTTCCGCAGGTTGGGGCATCGTGCGGTATCTGTTGCTGGCCACGCTCCCTTGCGGTGTCGTGTCGGCATTCCTCTTGTTTTCCGACCGTGTCGTCTACACCGTCTACCTCACCAGCCCACGACACGCTGGCCTCTCTGCACTGGACGACCAGCGGTTGGCGGGCGCACTCATGTGGACCGTCGTCACCACTGTCTACCTGGCGGCTGCAACGGCGCTCAGCGTGCGCTTGCTGTCCAGGCAGGGCGGGGCATGGGCGCCGTTCGTGTCGAACCGCGTGGAGACATCATGACGTGGCGCGCGAGTTGTGGCTCGGGGCGTCGGCGCTGCGTGAGAACACGCACCCGCCGTGTGTCGGCGTACGAGCCGTCTAACGGCATTTACCGCGGGGCCTGTATTTCCGGCCACAACTCCCGATCGCCGACGGGAATGTCTCTTGCCATCAACGTGGCGGAAGACGCTCGTCGTGGCGGACCAGGCGCGGAGCCGACCCCGGGGAGTAGTCATCATGCGTTCAGAAAGCGGAAGTCGCGCCATCGGTCACTGTGACGAAAGGGAGAAGCTCATGTCAGGGAAAATCGCAAGTGTCGTGTTGGTCGGACTGCTCGTCGGCGCGGGGGTCGCGCGGGCGCAGGAGAGTGCAGGTCCCGGAACCCTCGAAGTGACGTTCATTCCGGCCGGCGTCGGGTACTTCACGGCGAAAGGGCCCTCGCCGAGTTTCGGCAACTACGGATTCGGCACGGCCGGAACCTACAATGTGAATCGTTTCATCGGCATCGAAGGCGAATTGGTGGCGATGATTTCCACCACGTCGAGCCTGCAGTTCGGTGATCTGAGCTCCAACGTCAAAGCACCAAACGTGATGGCCTACAGCGGCAACGTGCTCTACGCGCCCTGGGGGGCACACTCGGTCGTCCCGTACGCGGCGGGTGGCATCGGAGGTCTCACGATGTTCGAGCGACCGCTGGTCGGCGTCAACAAGGATCAGACCTTCCTCGTTGGCAACGTGGGCGGGGGCGTGAAGTGGTATGCGAAGAACAACCGTTGGGGACTGCGTGGCGACTATCGCTTTGTGGCGAATCGCTCGAAAGACGACGCATCGGCCTTCTTCGGCGATGACACGCGCTATGTGCATCGCGTCTACGGCGGGTTCATCATCAATACAGTTCGCTGACCATTCGCTGAGCGCCGCCCGCCGGATCTGAAGCCGCGGGCGGCGATTCTCACCTGCCCTGCCTGCGTCGAGCGGCCAGGCAAGACCCACAAGTACCGCTCTTTTCGAGGACGAATCATGGCTCTTTTCTCGTGGCACGGAGCGACGAGTGTGGCGCTCATGGGGGCGGCCCTGTGGCTTCCTCCGGAGCCCGCCCGAATCTCACAGGCTGAGGACCGCCTGACCGGCGCCGAGCATGCAATCGCGGGTCAGGTACGGAAAATCGACCACGCGACAAAGACGGTCGTCATCCACACGGCAGACGGCGTCGACCAGACCGCGAGGCTCACGGAGGACACCGTGGTCCACGGAGTCACCAGCGCCGCGTCGGCGGTTGACGCCTGGGCGAAGGACGCGCTCGAAGGCGCGTGGGCGCTTCTGCACTATACCGGCAACGGTACGCACGAGACGGCCGTCGCCATCGATGTTCTCGGCGGGCAAAGGGTGAAGATCGCACACGGAAGCGTGGTGACAGTCGACCAGGCCGCCGGGTTCATTGTCATCAAGACCAGGGCTGGCGCCGAAGACACATTCGCGCTCGCCCGGCACGTCGTCGTCGAGGCTGGCCGCGGGGTCGAGCGCGGCGCCACCGCTACCTGTCGTGCGATCGAGAAAGGCGCCGAGGTGGCGATCTCGTACTCCGAACAAGCCGGAAAGAAGACCGCTGTCGTCGTGAAGCGTAGCTGAGCAGGCCCATGCAGTTCCTGTTTCCACGCGGCCTGTTGCTGGTGCTCGGCTGCCGGACTTGGAGTACTGCATGATTCCCCGGCGCCTCGTCTATTCAGCCTCCATTGCCGCCACGGCGATGTCGTGTTACACGCTAGGCGTCGTCCATACGCGTCGCGCCACTCAGGACGCGTCGTACGACGCGAAGCTCGAGGCGATCCGAGTTGAAGTCCGCTCCGAGCTGGGCAAGACGAACCGCACGGCCTCCCTCGTGCCGGCTGCGACCAGCGGACACGCGAACCCGCCTGGCGAATCGCCCGACGTGACGTCGAGCGCCGCGTCGCGGGCGCGACTGGTCGCCGAAATCAAGAAAGAGCTGCAGCAGGAGATGGGGCTCCTACCGGTCACCCTGCTGCGCGCTCGGCGTTCGAGCTTCGTCGAGCTCTATTCATACGACAAGTCCGGGAGGACCAATTACGGCACCGCCGGCTACCTTGGAAACGGCTACTTCATCACCGTGAAGCACGCCGTCGTTGCATTGAAAGACGACGACCGCCAGAGCCCGCGGCAAATCGCGTCAGTGAAGATCGTCTACAAGGACCAGCAGATTCCGGCGAAGGTCGTCGATGCGGGCGATGCCGACGTCGAAGTACACAGGGGAGACTGGGCGATTATCAAGACGCGCGCGGACCTGGATCTGCCGGCGCTGCGTGTCGATTCAGTGTTCGCGTACGACTTCGCGGAGCCCATCTTCCGGCTCGGGAACGACTACTCGAAGGGCATCATCCTCTCGACCGGCTACGTCGGCCAGCACACGTCGAATGGCCTGGTCACGTGTCTGACCGACGGCCACCCCGGCGTCTCAGGTGGCGGCGTGCTCGATCAGCGCGGGAACCTGGTCGGCATCCCGATCGGCCGGATGCTGGGAGATTACCGCTTCTCCTTCATCCTCCCGATCCGCGCCGAAATGCTGCGCAAGCTGCCCAACTACGAGCGGCCCGCGCCGATCGTCGCGGTGGCCGCGGCGGCGGACCAGCAGCAATACTAGCGAGGCTGCGCCTGACCATCGAGGCTCCGCCTCGCTCAGGCAGGTGGTTCATCCGGCACGGTGTTTATCGTCTCAAGGCCTCGCACCACGGCGAGCGGTATCAGCCCTCAATCGCACACTTGCGCCCAGGACATCGACGCCTGGATTTCTGGTGCCGAGATGGCCATTCGACCAATGCCAGTACGTGACGGCGAAGCGCTTCGATAGGTGGACTTGCGCGCGCGCCGTGAAGTTTGCCCAGGTCCCCGTACCTGGCACGTTCGCCGTCGCGACGATGACGCCGCCGTCGAGCGTGACATGACCGTTGAACACGCTCAGACGGAGAGGTAGTGCACCGACGAAAACGGCATCTGGTGACTCTTGCTGGACAATCCCCGCAATCACCCAACGACGCTCGTAGGAAAAAATCCGCTCGGTTCTCGTCTCGCCTCGTACGTCGTGACTGAACCCGAGGCGCTCAGGCGTCTGCGGGCTCTGACCGAGGCACAACACCAGGAAGCACACACCAAACATACTGCCCATGGCTTCAATGAGCGATCCATTCGGCCGCGAGGAAACAGGCCTGAGATCTCACCGTTCGAGCACGCAATGCTTGCGCGGACACACAGGCTGCCCGTCGGTAGTCATCCGCCATGCCAAGACATGGTTCGCGCGCGCGACGGCGGGGCGAGGCGAAGTGAAGTGAAGGTTCCCTACTTCAGCGCAGTGCCTCGGAGTTCATCGAGATGATCGTTAGCGGTGGGGGACAGTCGTGTTCGGGAGTTGTTTGCGGAGGCGCGGAAGGTCGCGCCTGCGATCATCTGCATCGACGAGATCGACACGATCGGCCCGCGCACGGGGAGGTGCACGGGCCGTCCGGTCATCCTGAATTGGAGCGCCGACGATGCCCTCGTCCGTGAGATCCTGGAGCTCGACCTCCCGCAGTTGGGCGGAGCGCGCAGGCAACCTCGAGACCGCTGGTCACCGCGCCGCCCGCCGTCGCACGTCGGGGGCCGCCGGACGGTCAGGCATCCGCTCGAGCCCGACCAGCTTCCAGCCGTCGAGATCAAGACGGAAGTAGGTGCTGATTGGCCGTCGCCACGCCTCATGCTCCTTGCTGTCCGCCGAGATCTCGACCAGGATGAAACTGCCCGCGGCGGTTGGCAGGTCGCGCGGCGCGTCGATCGTCGTGGTCGCGCTGGTTGTCTCGGAGAGAGGGCGGCGCTCGCTGGTGGCATTGTCGAACTGGAACCAGGAGGCGCGGTAGCCCTCGGGCGCCTTCGCCACGTCCGTGGCGACGGCCGCGTTGTCGAACGACAGTCGATTGTTCTCCAGCCGCGGCGTGACAATCGGATTCACGGCGGGTAGATACGTCCGCAGGATCTTGTCGCGCCGTTTGATCAAGATGTCGGCGATCGCCTTCTCGGAGGCCGGGTTGGTGAATTCGCCGGTGTGAACGATCGCCCGGATCATGTCGTCGCTGAAGGCGGCGACACGCCGCGCGGCCCAGAACGCATCGTCGTCGCGCATCTCCATCAAGGCGGCGTTCGGCGCATGCGTCCGCCAGGTTCGCGGATCGAACCGATCCCCCTCGAATTTCCCGATCTCCGGTCCTTCGGTGTACTTGACGGTCTGCCAGGGGCTCAGCGCGAACCCGAACGACGCCACTCGCTTGGCCGTGAGCCCTCCCTGATAAAAGTACTCCCAGCCCACGTCCCAGGTGTGGATGTCGTTGCACATGCCGAAGCTCGACCCCACGTCCTGAAGATAATGCTTGACGATTGGGTGACCGTTCTCGGTGACGATCGTGTCGAGCGTGTTCTCCGCCTTGTAGTCCGTGACGTTCGTCCACGCACCGAAGACGTGCAGGGCCCGCAGCTCGCGGCGGTGCTCGTGCGGCACGAGATCGTTGGGATCGTCCGGACGCGTACCTTCATAACGGAATCTGCCGATGATCTTCCCGGGAATCATGCGGCCGGCAAACACGCGGTACGTGCCATCCGGCCTGCGAGCGGTGTGTCTGAGCACCGCCTCGATATCGGCGCGCGTGATTCGCGTGCGCTTGCCGTTGGGACGAGGAAGCGTGGCTTCCGGATGGATCTCCATCCGCTTCGGATCGAACGTCGTCACAAACGACTCCACCTGGTTGTAGCCGAGCGCCCAGTAGATCTTCGAGCCCATGACCGCGGCGGCCGTCGCCGCGGTCGGGTAGTACGGGGGGTCGAACTCGAGGAACCAGGTCTCACCGTTGGCGTCCTTGGCCGTGATGCCAGGATGACTGCCCGACGTCTTTCCCCTCCAGATCACCCAGCGCGAAGGATCCGGCGGGGGCCCGACGTTGGGCCCACGGACGATCTCGTCGATCGTGAGCGCTCTCGTCCCGATGCGATTGGTGAACCAGCTGGAGTCGGGGACTTCATCGATCGTGTTGGTGTTCTGCGCGCGCACGCCAGACGGCTTGTGCCGGGGCAGCGCGAACAGGTTGTAGGTCAACTCGTACATCAGGTCCAGATAGGAAGGCGCGGCGCCCCCGGCATCCTGCGGCTCGGGCGCGCGAAGCAGGGGGTCGTCGGAATAGAAATGGGGGCTCGTGGCGGTCACGGAGCTGACGCCCGCGATCGCCGCTATCGACACCACCGAGACGAGGGTCAGAATCTTCATGCGCATGACAGTTGCTCTCCGCTAGAAAACCGGGGATGCCGCAAACACCAGGCTGGTGCCTTCATTGCTCCGTGCGACGTCGACGCGGAGCACGGTCGCGAAGGGCGCGTGGAACCGCACGCCGAAGCCGTAATCGCTCTTCAGGTGATTGAGATCGAGATCCGACCTGCGCGCGGCGACCTTGCCGGCGTCGTAGAACACGGCGGTGTCGAAGAAGCGGTTGGCCATGATCCGCCACTCCGCTTGCAGCAGCAGGCTGTGCTGGTCGCTGAAGCGATAGGTGGAGAACCCGCGCAGCGTGGATCCGCCACCGAGCGACGGCAGCATGTAGAACGGCGTCGCCTGGTCTCCTTTCTGCCACGTCGTTTTCGCGAGACCGTGCAGCGAGACCACCCAGGTCTCCCGCAGGATGGGAATGTGCTGAATCACCTCGTAGTCGACCTGTCGAAAACCCAGCGCATCGTCCCGGTCGGTGTAATCATGCCCGGTGACGCCATAGAACCCGCCACGCCGCGCATAGTGGCTCGACGCGCGCGAGTCGACGCCGACCGTCGCCTGGGTGTGCAGGAACGTCGTTGTCGTGCCGAGCCCGGGCAGCGACTCCGGCGTAAAGACCTCGTCGACCGACGGCGCCGTGCCTTGTCCAGACTTGAGGTCCCAACGCGCCGCCTCGAAGCCGCCCCGCACCATGAACAGTCGGCGCGTCGGCCGAACCGTCAACAAGGCCGATCCGAACGGCTGCTCGAACCCGAAATTCGCGCGGTCGCTTTTCGAGGTGTTGATCCCGACGCCGTAGAATCCCACCTGCGTTGCGTCCCGCCAGCCGCCAAGCACCTCCAGTTCTCCCCGCCGGTCGAACAGGCGCGGCGAGATGAACTCGGCCTCGGCGAGCTTGTACGACCTGATGCTGTAGCTGCCCCGGACGTCCAGCGTGCTGTAGTCGCCCGGGTGAAACATGTATCCGGCGCCGGCGGCGAATCCACCGCCGCGGTACGCGTTCTCGAGGTACGGATGCCATCGAATCGTCTGATCGGTGAACCGCCTCTCGATTCTGGTGATCACCTTCTCGGCTTTCGTTACTTCGTAGGGGTGGAGGTTCTGGGCCTTCTCGCCCGCTGCGTTCTCGATTGTCGACTGGCGGGTTTCCGGTTGCGGTTCCGACGACTGTGCCAGCGCGGTGGTGGCGGCGCCGACCACGAACGCAATGGACAGACAGAATCCGGGCAGGCCACTCAGGCGCATGGGGTACCTTTCCTTCTGGTTCTAGGGCGCGCACGCGCGCATGTTCGTTGGTCTGACACTTCAACTGCAGTGCCAGGGCTGGCGCGGGTGCGGGGATGTCGGCATTCCGCGATGCAGCAGGCGTTTGCGCCTGCGTAGAGGCGCAAACGATCCCCGTGCCCGGGCGAAAAGTGCGTGTTCCCGAACACGTGTGCGTTCGGACATACGACCGTGGTTCGCCTCAGTCGTTACGGAGCGTGCACTCGATCTCGAGCCACCACCGCGGGCGCCACGAGATCAGCAGCGGAACGCCGGTGAGGTCGCCTTCAAGACCGTAGACGATCGTGAACAGCGTCTCCTTGCCGGTCGAGCCGTTGAGCACACGGAATCGCCCCCGAATCGCGGGACAGAAGAACCGTCCTTCTCGTGTGGATCGATCGACGTGCTCGGCGGAGAGCAGCTGCAATTCGTAGAGCTCACCGTTGTAGGGATAGATGCGGACCAGGTCGTGCGCGCTGGTTGCTTTGCGGACCGCCGTGCGTCCTTCTTCCATCAGGCTGGCTGCAGCAGCAAGAAAGCCCGGCGCGCTCCACTGGGCGATCGCGACGGTTTTCGTCTTCGAGGGCGCGCCAGGCACCGCCGACAACAGCAGGTCGAGATCCGTGTAGGTCAGGTCCTTCCGCACGTGGACGTCGGAAACAGTGACCCGCGCCTGAGATCCGGTCAGGAACTGTTGCAGGGCCTTGAAGGCGTGGATGCCATCGGTCCGTCTCGTACCCCTGTCCGCGTCCTCGACGGACTTCTCGTCGGACTGGCTCATGACGCCGAATACGACGGCGCCGCTGGCGCCCGACTCCTCACGCAGGTAACCCCAGCGGTTGATGTGCCGGGGCGCGCGCGCGGGATCGGAGCCGACGAGCAACTCGTACCCGACGGTGCGGTCCGGCCCTGTACGCCACGTGAGACGTCCGTCGCCGATGTTCGACTTGCGGATCCAGAACAGGAGCGGCCGCACCCGCGCGTCGACCTGGTACCGGCGCTCGCGCGACACCTCCACAGCCGTAAACGACGCGGACGCCTGCCGGTCGGCGGACTGACCGTGCAGACGCTGTGGTGCGCACGACACGACAGTGATGAGGATGATTGCCAACCGGATACGTCGTCCGCGCATTCCGAGTTCTCCTGGCGAGACCGAAGGCAAGTCGCTTGCCGTGAGGCGTTCGACTGGCGCGCGCGCGATTCCTGCGGCGTCCGAAGATCCCGCGTCGTACACGACTGAATCGGGCCGGATCTTGCAGAGTGTGACGCGCCTATGCCGGTCGGGGTCTTACGGCTCTCGGGCTTTTTCACCGAGCCTGCCTTGAGCGCAGACGAGATTCATCGCATCGACGGTGAACCGGAGCGAGAGGCTGCCAGCGCGCTGGCCGAGACGCTCACTCTGGTGTCGTGGAACATCGCGTACGGTCGGAAGTGCGAGCAACACGCCGACGTCCTGGCGTCACTCGAACCCGACGTCTGCCTCTTGCAGGAAGTCGATGTGGGGTGCCGCCGCAGCGGCTTCCGGAACGTCGCGCGGTGGCTGGCCGACGCGCTTCACATGAACTGGTTGTTCGCCGGTGAATTCCAGGAAATCGGCCAGGGCCGCCGTGGCGCCGCCGGGCTCACCGGCCAGGCGATCCTGAGCCGGTACGCGATCTCCGCGCCGAGCGTGATCCCGTTCTCGCACCAGGCACGGTTGCGGTGGCGCGCCAGCCCGTGGCAGCCGCGGCGGGGCGCGCGCATGGCGCTCCGCGCCCGGACGGCTGGTCTGCGCGTCTACGACGCCCACATCGAGAGCGGCAAGAACGACGCGTTCCGCCAGAAGCAGCTGGCTCATCTCGCCGCCGAGGAAGAAGCCATCGCCGCGTCCTCGGAACCGGTCGTGATTGCCGGAGATTTCAACTCCGGGCCGTCCGGCCACATTCGAATGCTCGACACGCTGCACGACCGGGGCTTCGTGGACGCGCTCGACGGAGACCCGGGCAGCCGGCGGACGTCTGTCTCTCGCTCTCATGCGCTCGACTGGATCCTCGTGCGGCAGCTCACCGTGTCGAGTGCCGGGGTGGCCGCGCGTCACTCTGGATCCGACCACTTCCCTGTGTGGGCGAAGGTGCGGCGACCAGCCATGCACGAAACCGAGTGAGTGGAAGCCAACACCCCTGCGTGACTTCGCGCATCCGACCGGCCGGGAAACACGCGCGCAGCCGCTGGTGCCTGTCGCGCCCGCTGGTATCCCGCTTGCCTGTCCGGGGGCAAGAGGTGAAACCATGATGGAGCCCGTCCACACGGCGCTCGTGCTCGCGGCCGGCAACGGCGATCGATTTCGGAGTCTGACGCGCGAGTCCAAGCTCCTCCAGTCCGTCCTGGGTCGTCCGCTCATTATTCGTACACTCGAGACCGCGCGCGCCGCCGGCATCAGCCGGTTCGAGATCGTGCTCGGCTATCACGCCGACCGCGTGCGCGCCGCGATCGAGCGTCAGGCACCGCCGGACGTGGCGCTCCATTTCACGTACAACCGGGACTGGCACCTGGAGAACGGCGTCTCGGTGCTCGCGGCGCGTGACCGGCTGCGATCCCGCTTCGCGCTGCTGATGGGCGACCACCTCTTCGACGCGCGCGTGCTCCGTCAGTTGCTCCTCGCGTGGGTGGACGCGCGTGAGTCGCTGCTGGCGGTGGACTCGCGGCCGACGGCTCCCGAGATTGCCGCCGAAGCCACGAAGGTGCGCCTTCGCGGCTCCCGCATCATCGCGATCGGAAAGGCGTTGACGGAGTACGACGCGCTCGATACCGGACTGTTCGTCTGCAGACCGTCGCTCTTCGACGCGCTCGAGGCCGCGCGCGCCCAGGGAGATACGACGCTGAGCGGCGGCATCCGACGACTCGCGGCGCGAGGGCTGATGCGGTCGTTCGACATCGGAGACGCGACGTGGTGCGACATCGACACCATTGAGGATCTGCACAGTGCTGAATCGCTGCTCGATGCTCCGATCGAGGCGGGGGCCGCCATGCCGACCGACGCCCTGCGATGACCGCCGAAGGACGTCATTCGGCCATCCGCCTCGGCACGCTGGCGCTCGGCGGCGCCTGCTTCGCCGGCGCGCTGTACTACATCAATGTCGGGACCACACTCGAGACGCTGCGGCGTCTCGGCATCGCGCTACCGCTGGCGTTCCTGTTGGGTGGTCTGTGGCAGCTCGCGCGGACGTGGGCGTGGGCGGCATGCTTCCCGCACCCGCGGCAGGTCGGCTTCCTGCGCCTCGCGCGCGTACGGCTGGCCGCCGAGGCGTTCAGCTATCTCACGTTGCGCG
>Ga0075428_100003693_pt1 | contig 16778 bp, 20 predicted proteins | sample RhiMetdeltSRZDD2_FD_75291 | JGI IMG/M metagenome (GOLD analysis project Ga0075428, IMG submission 75291) | Populus rhizosphere microbial communities from Tennessee, USA - Rhizosphere MetaG P. deltoides SRZDD2 | ecosystem: Host-associated > Plants > Roots > Rhizosphere > Soil | place: USA... | reverse complement strand
CCGAGTACAGGGTGAGGCCGGTCGTCTTCGGCCCAGCTGGCGGCGGCGGCGTCTTCGGACTCCGCGGCGGCGGCGGCGTCTTGGGTGGAGGCGGCGGCGGGGGTGGGTTCTTGGGGGTCATGCCACGTCTCCGCGGATGATGTCGGACAGCGGAACGCCCAGGCGCTTCGCGATCGCGAGAGCGTTGTCGAGGCTGGGCGTGAGGTGGCCCTTACGCCAGCGCCAAAGAGTGACCCTGTCGACGCCGGCAAGCTCGGCCTTCTGGCTCTCGCTGGTTGCGCCCAGTTGCTCGGCTCGCGAGTCGAAGACGTCGAACTTCATCCGCGGGACCGTTGCGTCTGTTGCGGGTTGTGCCGTGCGATTCGTTGCGGTCACGCACCGGACCTTACTCCGGTTGCCGCCGCGCAACGACTCAGCCGAACGGATGATTCTCGTGCGTCGCGAAAGTGGTCTATGTTGCGCACATGCAACGCACGGAACCCGGTAACCGCACGGGGTATGTAGCACGCAGAATGGCGATGCGGCACCGCAACGTTGCGGATCGGCGCAGGTCAGGGCCAGGACCGCACCCCATTCCTATGGCCTACCGTTTGCGCATGCGCAACACGTCGGGCCCGGAACGTGGCGGTTGGGCAACGCTCGTCAGGCGTATGCGTACGGCCGCCGGCCTCTCCGGCGCGGAGACGGCCCGGCGTCTCAACGTGGACCGGGCCACCATCTGGCGGTGGGAGTCCGGCAAACAGAAGCCCGAGAGCCTGTCGCTGGTCCAGGCATTCGCCGACCTGTTCGGCGTGGACCTCGACGACGCCCTCGCCGCGGCTGGAATGCGGCCGGCGGTCCCCAGCGAGGGCCCGGCAAGGACCGAGCCGGGTGATCCCGACGTCGACCGGATGCGCGAAATCTTCGAGGACCCGCTCGTGTCACAGGCCACCAAGGATCACATCCGCTCGGTCCTGCGCTCGATGGCCGAGCTCGCCGACTCCCAACCCAGACCTCCCCGGCGCAGGAAGGCGGCCAGCTGATGCCCTACATCCGCAAGCTCCCGTCCGGCAAATGGCAGGCCACCGTCCGCCACCCGAGCGGCCGAAGGATCAGCAGAACGGACGCGCTGAAGAAGGTCGTCGCCGAATGGGGACGCGACGAGGAAGCCCGGTACGCCCGAGGCGACGTGCGCGATCCGCACGCCGGCCGGATCACCGTGGGGGAGTGGTACGAACGCTGGTCCGCCGCCCGGGCGGTCGACCCGAACACGGTGGCCAAGACCGACTCGAACTGGCGCACCCACTGTGAACCGCAGTGGGCCACCTGGCCGATGGACTCGATCACGCGCATGGAGGCGCAGGCGTGGGCCAACAAGGTCAAGGCCAAGCGCCGTGCCCGGCACAAGGGCGTCGACGCGGCCAAGGCCGACGAGCCGGCGCCGAAGCTGGCCGCCGCCACCGTCCACGCGATCGTCAACGTCATGTCCGGCCTGTTCGAGGCGGCCTGCAGCGAGCGACCCCCGATCGTGCTGTCCAACCCGTTCCTGGACCTGGAGTTGCCGGTCGTCCCGCCCAGCCCGATCGACTTCTACACCCGCGAGGAGGCCGAGGCTCTGCTCGCGGTCCTGGAGCGGGACTTCGCACCGCAGTGGGCTGCGCTGGTCGGGCTCGGCATGTGGGTCGGCCTGCGACCGGGCGAGATCTTCGGCCTGCACGGCGACCGCGTCCAGTGGCTGCGCCAGCAGATCGAGGTGACCCGCGTGATGACGCGCAGCACCGAACCCGGATCCTGCGCCTGCCAGTGCCGGGGCGTACGCGAGTACCCCAAGTCGCGCAGGTCCCACCGGATCGTCCCCGTACCGAGGTGGCAGATGCCGCGGCTGTCGGCGCTGATGCTGGACCGGCCGCTGACCGCGGCCGTGTTCACCGCGCCGCGCGGTGGGCCGGTCGACGACTCTGACTTCCGGCTGCGCGTCTGGTACCCGGCGCTGGACGCGGCCGGCGTCCGCCGGCTGCCGCCCCGGGCCATGCGTCACACCGCCGCCAGCTGGCTGGTGATGGACGGCGTCGACCTGTACCGGGTGCAGGCCCTGCTCGGCCACGAGTCGTACGCCACCACACAGCGGTACGCCCACCTCGCCCCCGACGCACATGATCGGATCGTCGAGAGCTGGCGACGCACGTCCGACGCACAGGGCCAACCAAAGAAGAAGGCCAGCGGGCGTAAACGCCGGCTGACCTCGTAAAACTCTGGTGGGCGATACTGGGTTTGAACCAGTGACCTCTTCCGTGTCAAGGTCGGACGAGGCGCAGGTCCCGGCGGGGTCTCGGCCGGCGACCTGCGCTTTTTGTGGTCCGGTGTGGCCTGGTGTGGCAGGGCGCGGCACCGTCATGACGCACCAGCGACGCACGACCTAGTCGGTGGTGTCGGGCTCAGCGAGGCGGCGGTTGATCCGGTCAGTCAGCTGGACGACCTCGGCCCGGGCCCGCGTGTCCACCACCGTGCCGGTGACCGGAGCGGACGTGGCGATTCGCAAGGGTTGGGTCGGGCCTTCGAGCCGTCCGTCCAGGATGCGCAGGATCTCCAGTTGGCCCAGTCGGGCGTCCACCCACAGTCGCACCGCGAGCACCGCGACCGCGGACTGCGTCAGTAGCAGGAAGACTATGAGGTTCAGCGGAGCCGGCAGGGTCGGATCACCGGCCAGGGTAAGTGCGACATAAGTGCACACAAGAGCACCAAGGACGCTGACGAGCACCCAGAAAGCCCGGCGCGCCCGTACCTGCGCGTCGGCGAGCCGATCGATTTGCTCGAACGGCGTAAGGGCAGACAAGGGTGGAACCTCCGATCCGAAGAACCGCATTAGCCTCGGGGGGGGCGCGTCGTCCACACCTGAGACGTTGGGTGAGGATCCTCCGCACACCTATCGGGCGGGGCCGGGGGTCCCTTGATAGGCGTAGTGGTCGTCGTCCGCGTGCAGGAGGTCCCCGGGGTCCGGAGGGGCCATACTGGCTGAGGTCTTCATGTCTACGCCCAGTGACAGTGCGCTCTGTATCGGGATGCCGGACGATTCCAGGGTGGTCTTTCGGACCTGTGCCACGTAGTCCGTTCGGCCATCGGCGCCGGTCTGGTCGGCCCAGTTGGCCAGCTTTGCCAGTACGCGGGGAAGTGGCGCTAATCTGCCACGAAGACGCCCTGCCCCTGCTGACCCCGCAGAACACCAGCCTCGATGAGCAACGTCACGCCCTGCCGCACCGTGGAGTTGGTCAGCGTCGGCGACCCGAACGCCGCACGGTAGTGGTCGCGCATGGCGACGGTGGTGGGAAGGCGGTGGCCGGGCGGCCACTCGCCGGACGCGATCCTCGCGCGGATGTCGGCCATGATCCGACGAAAGTATGGCTCAGCCATGGTGGGCGTACTCCCTGCTCGACGAGCCAATCCCACCATGGTCACCTCCCAGAGTTCAAGAGTAAGGCTGGCTATGTTGACTCTACTAGGTTTACCAGTAAACTCGGGTGCTGGGATGCACCTGCTCGACAACAGTGGTGTCCCAGCCGGGTGCGGCTACCTGGTCGCACCCGGTCCCGGGACCGCCGGGACGCTCACCCTCGTAGGAAGCCGGCGGCACGCCCTGCACTCGTGCCGCCGGCAGGGAGCGCCATGCTGATCGACGCCGTCGCCGAGGTCCTCGAACTGCTGCGCAACCTCAGCGACGAGGACCGCAAGACCGTCCTGCGCCACTTCCACGACGACCTGGTCGCGGCGACCGAGGAGTACTGCCTCCCCGGCGGCGGGATGAGTTCTGGCTCCATGACCCTGGTCGACGAGGACGGTGCCTACGGGACTCCGCCGGGGCGGGATGCACGGTCCGAGCGCCGCGCATACTCCGACCCGCCCCGGCGGCCGCGATGAGACGCCGGACGCTGGTCGACCTGCTTGAGCGGGACATCGCCCGGTCGGACGGCGCCGGGCCGGACTGGCCCACGGCGGTCGAGGACGCGGTCCTGCGGCAGGACATGCAGTGGGTCGAGGAGCAACTGAAGCGGGTCTTCGACCAGATCGGCCCGCCGCCGGGATGGGGCCTCGAAGCTCTAGCGGCCGCCGATGTTGCCCAGGATGAACAGCACGCCGCACGCGGCGGTCGGCAGGACGCAGAACAGTCCGACCAGGACGGCGATCACCACCACGGTGTTGCCGGCGGCACGGCCAGGGTTCCAGGGCTGCTGCGGTGGCTGCGTCACGCCGAAGAGTCTGACCGCCCCGGAGCGTGATCGGGACTGTCCGAACGGACGACGGCCATGGCATCGACGAACCGGTGCATGAACGCGACGAGGACCTTGGTGCGGTCCAGGCCGAGTGCCGCGACGGCGCCACCAAAGTCCCGCCAGAGGTGTTCGTCGACCCGCAGCCGCTTGAGTGGTGTCTCCGCCATAGGCTGAGGGTACACCACCGCTTGTGTGTGGGTACGACACGTGCTAGACTGTGGGTACAACAGGAGAGCGGGACACCGCAGCGAGGGTCAGGTCAGCGTAAGCAGTCGCCTCGAAGCCGTGAACCAGCCCGACTCGACACCGAATCGTGAGACCAGCCGGCGAGACGCCGGCACCGCCCCAGGCAGCAGCGAGCCGCACCCACGTGAGTGCGCCGCAGCGCCGGGGCCGCGCGAGCCGCCGCGGGGGCGCGCTCGCGCCCCTGTCAGAAAGGAGGCCAGCGATGGCCCCCATCACCACCCAGGCGCAGCTCTTCGCGACCGAGTACGCGAGAGACACCGCAAGGGAGATGCTCGACACGATCAAGACGGTCGGCCGCAAGGCCGGCTGGGTCACACGCATCGTCCTAGCCGTCAGCATGCCCCACCAGATCGGGTTCATCCTCGGTCTGGCCCCACTGCAGTGGGACAGCCTCGAGCACATACTGGCCGGGCTGACCCTCATCCTCGGATCGGTCTTGATCCCGGTCGCGGTCGACTACCTCATCCTCATCTGCATCCAGGTCTTGGCCGCGCGCGGTATGGCGCGCAAGGTCAAGCGGGCCGCCCTCTACCTGATGGCGTTCCCGATCCTGGTGAGCGGCACGGTCAACGTGGCCGCTCCGGCACCTCTGCTGATCCGGGTCCTCTTCGGAGTAGCGGTTGTGCTGATCCCGATGTCGCAGTGGCTGCGGGCGAACATCCGCCCCGACTTCCGCGCCATCGAGCAGATGGAGACCGAGGTGGCGGCGCAGGTTGAGCAGCCGGCGGCTGGCCGGAAGCTCACCGACGAGGAGAAGGCTTCCCGGGCAATCAGCCGGGAGTGGAACCGGTACCAGAGGATGAGCCCGCGCGAGCGGGCGAAGTACCGGGCGGAGCATGGCGGCGTGCCGGTGGCGCCGAAGCGGATCGTCAGCAAGTCGGGCCCGGTCAGTCCGGGTGCGGTGCCGTTCGAGGAACTCGACGCGGAGCTGGCGAAGTAGTGACGACCTGGTCGGTACCTAACGGTCCGGCTGGCCGCTCGGTACGGTGAGGGTGGCGCAGGATTCCAGCCGGATCCTGCGCCGCTCCGTCCGTATCGGACGAGAGAGGAGGCCACGTCGTCGTGGTCTACGAGAACGAGCTCCACGCGGCCCGCCAGCGTCTCAACACGGCCCTGGCTGACCTCGACCTCACGCCAGCCGAGGTGCGTTTCACCCAGTGGATCGCACGGTGGGATCTCGACACGATCGACCGGTTTCTCAGCATTGTCGAGAAGGCACGCGCGGCGTGAACAACAGAGAAGGGCGCCAGCCCGGGAGTGATCCAGCGGCGAAGGCCCGGAGCCAGATGGCTCCGGGCCTTCGCCATTTCTAGGCCAGATAGGCCGCCGCCCTCAGTGCCCGCTCCTGGCTATCGTGCAGGAAGCCGAGGCCTGTGTTGCATGGCGCGCACAGCAGGCCGCGGACCCGTCCAGTCGTATGGCAGTGGTCGATGAATAGCTTGTATGGCGGTTCTCTTCTACAGATGGCGCAGACGCCTCCCTGAGCCGCAAGCATCCGGTCGTAGTCACCTGGCGCAAGCTTGTACAGCCGCCGAAGTCGCTTCTGTCGACGAGCCTGAGGGGTTCGCGCCTGACGACCTCGGTGATTTGCTGACCTACGGCACTCGGCGCCTCGTCCCGGCCTGATGCGGATCCTCGCCCTCGGGCCGCACTGGAGACAATCCGCGGCTTCCATCTCGAGGTCTATGTTCTCCAGAACATGTTGGTCAATACGGATCTCCAGTTGACCGGGAAGGGCTGGTAGTTGGCCAAGGCGCAGCGCCCTGCCGTAATGCGTGGTGCACAGGCCGCGAGCAAGGTGCGGGCGACCGCATTCCGGAACAGAGCAGGCCCGTTGACCCGGGGCAGCTAGTCTGGCTGGCTTCCTGGGCTGGGGGATCAGTAGCCCGCTCGCGCGAGCCCGGCAGTAGTGCATGTTGCAGAGACCACGGGCCCTGGCGGCGGCTTCACAGCCTTCTGCTGAGCAGATACGCTCGCGCACGCGAGCACCTCCAACAAGGTGATCGTCGGGCCTCGGGGCGTTAGCGCGTCGCCGGGGCCAACCAATTCGGCTCAGTCTACTAGAACACGTGATCGGCCCCGCTCCGTTGGGAGCGGGGCCTTCTTCGTGTCTGAAGGTAGTTGCGGTCGCAAGTATAGGAAGCTACTTGCGTCGATGTCGATGTCGGCCGGTACCCGCCGCTTGCCTGGCTCGGTCGTCACCGAGGGACTAGCGGGTGTTTCTCGCACCCGGTCGTTAGAGCCGGCCCAAAGTCCGGCACTGGTGCTGGTGTGTCGGGTTTACACCGGCCGCAGCCTATGACCGCCCAACCGGATCCAGCGTACGCCCCACCAACGACAAGACGACCCCGACGCCGCGCCCGTAAGGGACGACGCCGGAGTCGCTGTGTCTGTGCTACTCGTCGCGGCCGAACGCGGCGTCCCGCGCCGCGCGCAGCTCGCGGATGAGCTGGTTCACCATGTGTCGGTCGAGGTCGACCCACTGCGATAGCCAGACCTTGCCGGCATCGTCGGTCTCTCCCGACTGGATGTAGTCCTGCGCCCGGCCCGCGCTGACGTCCTCGGGCTTCTTCGTCTCGTCGATCCAGCCGACACCCAGTTGGGCATGCTGGTCCTTCGACCAGCCAATCGAGATACGCCGCGGCTGAGGATCCGGCAGCCGTTCGCCGGTCTCGACGTTCACGCCGCCGTAGGTGCGTTCATAGATGTTGACCTTTGGCATCACGCCACTCCCATCATGGGATGCGCCCATACCTGAGGCGCGCAGGCATCCCCGCGTCATGCGGGAAGTCGTTGGATCAGCGAGTGTCCACCAGGCTCGCCGACGTCGAGTCGCCCACCTTCGCCGACACCAGCGACGTCAGCAGCGACAGCACCGCAGCACTGGCCGCGACCGCGCCGACGCCGGCCCAGTTGGCATGCCAGGCGTCGAACAACTGGTCACCGCCGAAGTACAGCAGGGCACCCTGAGCGGCCGACTTCACCGCGCGCTCGGCGGCGTCCTTCCAGAACTTGCGAGTCCACATTGTCAGACCTCCTGGTTACGTTGGTCGGATGGAGTGGGATCCCCCGAAGACCTGCGCCAACGGTCACCAGCTGCGCCCCGGCAACGCCATCGTCAGCTGGGGGCGTGCGACTGCCCGCGGGCCGAGCACGGCGGCCACCGCGAGGTTCGCTGCGAAACGTGCCGGGCGGTCTGGTACGAGGGCGGCTGCGACGCTCAGCCCTGACGACGCCGACGTGAGCGCAGGAAGATGACCAGCTGCAGGGTCAACGCGGCGTCCAGCGCGCCGAGCACCAGGACCCCGACGGCGAGCGGGATGCGCAAGCCGCCGGTGGCCGCGATGAGCAGCCCCACCAGCAGCACCACCGCCCAGTTGAAGCCGACCAGGTACCAGTCAACCGGCCGACGCGGCCGACCGAACGGACCCAGGAACGCCAAGGCCACCACCACGGCGTAGACGAGTTGGACCAGGATGAGACCCTTCACGCCCGCCGCCCGAACGCCCGGATGACCCGCTCGGCGAACTCTTCCGGCGACAGGTCCTGCAGCGGCGCCAGTCGCTCGTAGATCGGCGTCATCTGCTCGGCCGCCCTCTTCTTCGCTGTTGATTCGGCGACCGCCTTGGCGGCCGCCGCGCCGTTGCCGTTGCCGCTCGGTGGTGCCTTCTTGCGGCGGCGGAACGGCCACATCAGCCGTGCTCTTTGGTGACGCGGCTGACCAGCAGGCTGATCTGATCCTCGCGCACGTCAGCCCGGTCCCTTTCCGCCGACCACGCGGTGCGCCAGTCCTCGGCGCGGCGCTCGGCCGCCTCGGCACGCTGTCGATGTGCGGTCACCGCATCCATGTGCATCTTGTACGCCAGCCAGGCCAGCAAGCCGACCAGGCTGGCGCCGCCGCCGGCGCCGAACCAGGGTACGAGAGCGTCCCACAACCCAGGCCTGACCCTCAGCTGTCCTTGTCCGCGCCGCCGAGGGACTGTTCGTCGAGTTCCTCGTCGATCACGCGACGAATCTGGTCGAGCGTCACACCAACCACGGCGCTTCCCGTCGAAGGCGGGCCGAACAGGTTGTCCGCTTGAGCCCGCGTGTACCGCGCCCAGGTTTCGAGTTTGGCGTTGAGGCCGTACTCGGCTGCGAGGTCAAGCACATTGCCCCAACTGCTGATCGGACGGTAGCTCAGGGTCGGGCCGCCGCCGGTGATGTAGGCGCCGTTCGCGGCGTCGGTCATCATGAAGAACTTCGGTGCGGGCATGTCGTCTCCTCCTCCGTCCAATGCGGACAGTTCCTCGGCCACCCATTGCAGGAACACGTCCCACGGGAACGCGACGCCCGGGTCGGTGTGGTCGCCCCCGTCTTCCGGGTACGCCTGCGTGCAGTCGACGTGGCCGACGATCCCCTTCGGCCGCTGTCCGGGCGTCGCGTAGTACGCGGCCCGGGTCTCGGCGACCGACAGCCGGCGCACCGGCAGCCCGTGGTCGCGGCACCACTCGGCGACCTGCTTCGCGCCCAGGCGCAGCGTCGCCGACGAGACGGCGTCGAGCCACTGCGCCCGGGTCTGCGCGGTGCCGCACAGCTCGAGCCCCAGGCCAATCTCGTTGCCGTGGAATCGGGCATGGTGGGCCCGGTCGATGTCGGGCACCTCGCGCAGCACGGTGTTCGAGTCAGCGAAGCAGTGAGTGCTTACCTGCTCAAGCCGGGTCTTGTCGTACGCGACGCCAGCCTCGGCCGAGGCTGGGCCCTCGGAACCGGCGGTGTAGTGGATGACCGCGTACTGGACGGGCCTGTTCCGCCCGGGCGTGTAGGACTTGGGGTAGCCAACCCAGGCAGCAACGGCCATGGCGGCCCTCCCTATCCGAGCGCCAGCACGTCCACGGCGACCGCGGTCCGGACGGCACGCGTGAAGTCGTAGAACAGGTCGTTGCGCGTACCCCACCGCCCGGCCGCGGTGTTCGTCCCGAACATGGCCGCACGCAGAGCGGTGCTGAGCTCCAGTTGCACGCCCACGCCGGACGTGCCGCGGTTGGTGATGTTGGCCGGCTCGACCCCGGCAATGTCGCCTGAGGAAACCTCGGCCACGAACCCGGCCGCGGTCAGTTCCTCCACCACCCGGTCACGGACCAGTTCGTCCAGTCCGCCCACATACACCTCGGGGTTGGTCCCGGTGGTGCCGTGCAGCGTCACCGCCCGCGACGACTGCGACAGCAGCCACAGGCAGGCGGGTTCGTCGAAGTAGGTGGAGGTGATGTGGAGGGCGCTGTTGCCGCTGGACTTCAAGCCCTCGAAGCGGTACTCCGACCACTTCGGACCGTCCATCTCCTCGCCCGCGACGGCCCGGGCCAGTTCGCTCGTGCCGGTTTCGATCCCGCCACCGTGCGGCGCGATGACCACGACGGAACTGAGACGGTTGTAGGCACGGATGCGGTAGTCCACGCCCGGGGTCTGCTCGGCGGCCAACTGGGCGTAGCTGGTGTAGGTCATGTTCACGTCGTTTCTACGGGTAGTAGGTGCCCTGCAGGGTGAGCACGTCGGATGTGGTCCACACCCACGGCGCCGCCGCGCCGAGGTTGGCGACCGTGTTGAGAGCGGAAAAGTACTGCAAGACCACCGTCGTAGTCGACGTCAGATTCACCACGATGGGCGCCCTTGCGCTCGTGGATGCGTCGGTCAGCATCCCGTAGCCGAACGGGGGGTAGGTCGAGTAGTCGGCGGAGGCGGCGACCGGCAGCGTGATGCTGGGGGATGTCCCGACGGAGCTGGTCGAACCGAGGACGAGTTTCCAGAAGAAGTCGATCGAGCCGCTGCCGAGCCTGCGGTACTTCGCTATCTGGGTGCCATCGCCCTTGGTCAGGTTGGTCAGCGTCGGGGTCCAGTCTGTCCATGCGGAGGTCTGCGCGGCGGCGATGTCGCGGAGCATGTCCGCGTCGACTCCGCGCAGTTTGGCGCCGGCGTTGAGGCTGGAGATGAGCGTCCCGGTCCAGTCGCCCACGCGTTCCTCCTACATGCCCAGTACGAGAGGTTTGTCGAGGCCGATTCGGGTGCCCGCCGCGTGCGACTTCTGGACGCTGTTGGTGGACCGCGAGACGGTCAGGGTCTGGTAGCCGCCGGCCAGCGCCACCACGGCGGCGCGGGAGATGGCCGACGCGCCACCGGTCACGGCGAAAGTGCCGGCGAGGACCGGCAGCTTGGCGGTCTGGATGACGTAGTCGACGACGAGGCCCTGATCCGAGCCGGTCGTGGTGGACACGTCTACCGCCTCGGTGAACCCGGTCAACGCGGCGACCGAGGTCCAGTCGTCCTGCTTCCAGCCGAGCGCGAGCACCACGCAACCGGCGACCTTCGGGTTGCCCATCTCCGGGTAGATGATGTCCTGCGCCGACGCGTTGAGGATCCGCTCGGAACGGACGACGATGTCGGCGAGGTCAATCAGGCTGATCGGCATGTTGCGGAAGCCGACCGTCACGGCCGACACGGTGTCACCTGCGGAGCCACCGGAAGGGGTGACGGTCGGGTCGCTCTCGGATCCAGAGTGGACTTTGGCGAACAGTTGCACGTTCTCGTCGGAGGACCAGACCGGCAGCCGGGTGTAGCCGGTCGGTGTCTGCAGTGTGCCGGTGCCGGATGAGCGGATGGCGGCGAACACCAGGATCAGGTCCTTGGCCGCGCCGCCCGCGTACAGGGCCGGCGTAACCGCCGCATTGTCGGCATGCGACGCTGCCCCGGCCGCCACGTACGTGGCTGCCGTTGTGGAGATGCCGTCGACGGTGACGACCTCGCCGCCGAGGCGGACGTCGAGGGGGAAGTCGTCCGGGTCGTTGCCGGCTGCGGAGACGCCGAGATTGGCCCACCTGGACCCGACCGGCAGGGTGTTCGTGTTGGCGCTGGACAGGATCGACCGCACACCGGCCGAGCCGGCGGCGGTGATGGACGTGTCGGTTTCGATGACCTGCCAGGCGTCCGGCGGCTGCGACCCGTCCAGCCAGGCTTTGGCCCGAAGCGTCGAGCCCTCGACCTCGAACATGATCCCGTACTGGGTGTTGGCGACATGGGTCAGGCCGGTGTTGAACGTGGAGCCGATCAGCGACTCGGCCGCGGCGACCCGTTTGCGCACGGTCAGGTTCACCGCCTGCGCGGTGGTGAACTCCAGCCGAGCCAGGTAGGTGTTGTCCACGTCGGCGAACCGGTAGGCCAGTTGCATGAAGTGGCTACCGCCGGTGGCGAGCACGTCGGTGCCGACCGTGGCGACGACCCGGCCGTTGGCCGGCATGCCCGAGATCGTGTCCCAGCGGCTGGAGTTGACCGCCGACATGGAATGGCGGCCGAACCCGCCGGAGACGGTGTGCTGGGCCGCGGTGCCGCCGGTGTTGGTCCACGTCTGGCCCGAGTCGGCGGTGGTCCACGTCGACGCCGAGGTGCGGCCGAAGGCGTCCCAGATCATGCGGGTGGTCCAGCGGTGCCGGTTCGGGTCCAGCTCCAGCGACGTGGCGGAGGAGTTCACCGCGACCCGCAGCGCCGCGTCGTCGTCACCGGCCAGGCGGCCCACGAACTCGCCTGTGTCGCCAAGGTTGTCGGCCAGTTCGATGATGCCGTACGGGGCGGCCGGTGACAGGTTGGCCGTGACCGTCCACTCGGTACTGGACAAACGCTCGGTGTAGCCCTCGACGAAGCAGTCGATGTCGTCGGGCGGGTACTGGCTGGGCGGGTTGGTCAGGCGCAGTTTGGAGCCGATGACACAGGCCAGCCAATCTTCGGCCAGCTCCGGCGAGTGGCGCAGGTTCCAGGTGACTTGGGCGAACCGGTATTCGCCGATCTGGCCGGCGTTGGTGCCGAGGTTGAGCCGCCACGCGGCCAGGTCCGCGAGGAACGTGTCGTCCTCGGTGTTGACGGTGATCTGCTGGCGGGTGCGGCCTTCCGCGGCGATGGATGCCGCATCGGTGGCGCGGGCTGAGGATCCGCCGTCACGCGAGACTTCGACATCGTTGACCGTGTCCTGGTCGTCGAGGATCGGCTCGAACCCGGGCTGCACCTGGCCACTGGCAAAGTCGAGGGTCAACGCGACGGTGGCGTTCTCGCGGGTGTCGCGGGCCGGGAAGAATAGCAGCCCGGTCGCGCCCGCTAGGGATCCGACATCGTGCATGGTGGCCATCTCGACGTCTTCGCACTCGCGCAGCAGGTTGACCAGACTATCGATGTCCTGCGGCCCCATGGTCAGGTCTTGGTTGTCGGACTGGTCCATGTTGTAGCCGATGCCCTCTTCGGTGCACAGCCGCTGGAACCGTTCCCAAGGCCACTCACCGGCGTTACCGTCGATGACTGCCTTCGCGATTGCGAACGGAATGCCGAGGCCGTCGAAGTTGGCCACGGACCAGACGCCGACGTGGCCGAAGGTCGCCCCGTTCACGCCCGCTTCGTAGACAGTCTGGAACAGCAATACGTTTCCGGCGCTCTGGCTGGCCAGCGTCCCCGTCAGGCCGCTCGACGCACCGCCCGTCCGCCTTACCGAGAGCGCGTAGTCGATCCCGGTGCCGTTCTTGACCGCGATGAGTGAGAACACGGTCGGTTGGCCGTAGAAGTCCGCCTCAGTCAGCGCGACATTCGTTGTCAGTAGCGACGCGCCGGCCGAGTCGTATACGTCGAGCACCAGCGCGCTCGTGCCCGGCGTGATGCTTACCCGCCACCGCTTGGCCGTGCCCGTCGTGGTGATCCACGCGAGGACCGTCTGAGCACCCGGCTCAGTGGGGATGCTCTCCGTCCAGACGACCGCCCACTGGTTGGCGGGCGTATACGTTGGCACGGCGGCAGACACCGCAGAAGTTGCGGTGAAAGTGGCCAGCGGCGCCGAACCGACGTACAGATCTGAACTGGCAGCGAAAGTCACGCCCGCGACCGAGGCGCCAGCGACACCGTCAATGGCGGCAGCGGCGAAGCTCGATCCAGATTCGTCCTCAAAGGACCAGTACGCCACCGGCGGAACCGAGTACGAAACGTTGCCCAGCCCGAGCATCGCCCGATACCCGGCCGAGTGCAGCGGCTGCGACTCGGCATCGCGTTGCGCACGCCACAGCCGGCCCCGGCACACCACGTCCACGACAGCGAACCGGGTCGACCCGTCACTCGCCCACTGCGCGCGGGCCGCGGTGAGGAACGCTGTACCGCGGTGGTATCCGTCGGTCGCCCCGACGCCGAACCCGTCGACGCGCACCCGGATCGGCAGGTTTCGCACGAAGTCTGCGGTGTAGGTTCCGCTCGGTGACGTCCACTCCCCGTTGAGGTTCAGCAGGGTCAGCGAGATCCGGTTGGGATCTGCCGTGCCGGTGGCAGTCGGCTTACCCGACGCGATCTCGATCCCCGCCGGATACCACACGTTGTCCGTGATCTCGGTCCACGTCCACAACGACTGGTCGCCATCGGGGTCCGCACCGAACGCCGCGTCGACCTCAACCGTCAGCGCTCCGCCGTCGTACGGCGTGAAGTACGGATTCAGGACCAGACAGATCGCGGCGCCCGCGGTCTGCGATTGGGATGCGGTGCCGAGGTAGGAGCCGAAGCCGCGATAGGCGCCGAGCCAGGTGTCGTCGGCCACCGCACCCGTGATGTCGGTACCGGCACCCGCGTTGGTCGACGTGTCCAGCCGCTCCGTCGGCGGTGTCGTGATGCCGGTGAGCGCCCACGTGGTGGCCGAACCGGAGGCGGCGCGAACCGCAGCGAACGCCGGCACAGCTGTGCCGGCGCGGGGTAAGAAGTCACCCACCGTCAGTTGGGTCGCGGACGTTAGGGTGTCGTCGGTCTCGCTGCCCGTGGTAAGCGTGGCGATTGGGTCGTCCGGGTCCACGCCGGTGTACGCGCCTACCCAGCCCCAGTTGCGTAGGCTCGAGCCGAGCGTCCACGTCCACGACGCACCCTCGGACGAGGCCAGCTTCCGGTACACCGCCAGCGTCACCGAACTGCCCGAAGCGACCGACGTGACCAGGCTCCACCCGGCCGGCGCCGTGATCGTCGGAGCACCAGCAGCGGCGATGAACGCGAACAGGTGATCCCGGCCCGGGTTGTCGCCGGTGTCCACGATGCCCGCCGGCGTGGACACCGTGACGGACGTGCCAGCGGTGCCGTTCGTCACCGACTGGCTGGAACGGTAGGCGGTGGCCACCTAGTTGAACGCCCGCTCCGCGCCGCCGAGGCCCTTGACCTCGATCCGGAAGTACGGGAACAACGCCCGCGCCACGGCCGCGAGATCGCCGGAGCCCTGCACCGACAACTCCGCCCGGACGGGGCCGCCGCCGCCACCGGCCGCCATCAGCGCCTTCGTCTGCGCCGCGGTCGAAACGTAGTGGCGCTGGTTGGACCACAGAATCTCTCCGCTGTGGACCTCGAACGGAGCGAACGCCGGAGTGGTCCCGCCAACGGCGAACGACTCGCGCGCCGGCCGACCGCCGGTCGTAGGAAGCGAACCGCTCGCGCCGCCGCCATGTAGCAGATTCCGAACATCGTTGATGATCTGCTGCGCTCCGGCGGTGACCGCACCATAGACAACGAATTTGAGCACATACTCGCGCTCCAACTGCTCCAGGAACTCCTTCGTCGCACCCGCCTGCCTGGCAATGGCCAGGAGCTGCTGGGTCTGCTCGAAGAACCTGCCGTTCGCCTTGTTCGCGTCACCGCCAGCCGCGATCTCCGCCTCCCGCAACCGCTCCAGGTTCTGGATCTGCTGAAGCACAGCCTCACGGTTGGCAATGCCCGCCTCGGTGTTCGCCTCCCAGTGCCGGCCGTTCTCCTTCAGCTCCTTACGGAGCTCGATGAGACCCTTGTTGACGCCGAGCTGAGCCTGGTCGACGTTCATCACGATGTGGAAGTAGTCGTTCAGAGCCTGGTTCGCGGCCTCCGTCTCCTCACGGAGTCGTTCCATCTCCTGCCTGGCTTCTTGCAGGTAGTTGACGAACGGGTCGACCCCGTCCTTGCCGATCCGCTCGAACATGCCCTGCATGCCGCCGCCGATACCGACGGTGCGCTCGAACATCCGGGCCAGCCGGCCGGCCCCCTCGGATGCCTTGTCCAGCCCGAGCGCGCTGGCGACGTCGCGGGTCGCGCCGAACGCCTTGGCCTGGAGGAAGTTCCACTCATGGAACCGGTCAGACAGGAAGTTCAGCGAGACGCCCAGGATCCGCACGGTGCCGTTGACGAGCCGGAACAGGGCCTCAAGGCCCTCCATCGAGCCTCGGGACTCCGTTACCTCATCGAGGAAGTCACCGAGGGTGTCGCCCATGTCGGCGAAGCCCTCCGCGGCCACCTTGGCAAAGGGGCCCATGCGGTCCAGGGCCTCGTTGACCCCGGGCATGACGTTGGTGCCGAAGTCGACCAGACCCTGCGCGATGACCTCGACGGTCGGCGCCACTTTCGCCAACGCATCGCCGATGTGCATGTCGGCGAAGCCAGCGCGGAGAGTGTCGAGTGCATTGAGGACCGGTTGGACGAAGGCAACCCCACCGCCGAAGAACTGGGCCGAGATGTCGTGGCCGAACTGCTTGGCCGCCGAGCGGACCCGCTCATCCTTCGCGGCGGACAGGATCCCGGCCGCCATCGCGCCAGTGCCGAACGCGCCAGCGACGCCGCCAGCGAGCATCGCGCCGACCGTCGGCAGCGCGGCCGCCGCTGCGCCGACGAGTGCGCCGATGAGGATCGGCTGCGCCTTGCCACTCAGCCCGGACAGTTGCTCCACGAAACCGGACGCAAAGCCCTGCCCGGCCCTAGTGCCAGCGGCCGAGCCGAGCGTCACGCCCAACCCGTTCCCGCTTTCGGAGTCCATCTCCTTGCGGATCTTCTCCAGCTCCGCCAGAAACGAACGCTGGGTCTTCAACTCACCCAGAAGGCCCGACCCGCCACCGGTGGCGAACTCCTCCCGCAACGCCTTGACCCGGGCCCGGGTGTGCTCGATCTGCTCGTCGAAGTCGAACGCGTCCTTCGTCGTCGCGTCGAACGAGTCGCCGAGCTTGTCCGCCTCCGCACGGGTGGCCTTCAGTTCCGCCGCGGTCTTGGTCAGACCCTCGCTGTGCGCCTCGGAGACAACGTCGAGGTTGATGATCTCAGCCAAAGTCGACCTCCTCGTCGTCGTCGTCGAGGTCGTCGGCTGACTTGATCCCCAGGCGCCAGTCGGCGAAAGCGCGTCGGTCGCGCCACTCCCGCCACGGCATGACGTCTATGCGGTCTCGGGTGACTCCTGGCCAGAGGTGCTCGAAGGCGTAGTCGTAGAAGGCTCGGAGGGCGGGGAGGGTGTCTCCGGCATGTCTTCTTTTC
>Ga0075428_100003690_pt1 | contig 16786 bp, 12 predicted proteins | sample RhiMetdeltSRZDD2_FD_75291 | JGI IMG/M metagenome (GOLD analysis project Ga0075428, IMG submission 75291) | Populus rhizosphere microbial communities from Tennessee, USA - Rhizosphere MetaG P. deltoides SRZDD2 | ecosystem: Host-associated > Plants > Roots > Rhizosphere > Soil | place: USA... | reverse complement strand
GGGCTGGCCGGCGTGGCCGCGTGGCTGTTGCCCTACGGGCTCGACTCGTACGCCATCCACGTCGTCGACGTCATGCTGCTCTTCGCCATCCTCGCCGTGGGACTGGGGTTGGCGATGGGCATCGCGGGCCAGATCAACCTCGCTCAGGTCGCGTTCTTCGGCGTGGGGGCGTACGCGACGGCGATCCTCACCACGCGAGCCGGGCTCGGTTTCTGGACCGCGGCCGCGCTGGCGATGGTGGCGGCTGCCGTGGTCGGACTCGTCGTCGGCATACCGGCGCTGCGGATGCAGTCGCATTATCTCGGCATCGTCACCCTCGGGCTCGCCCTCGCCTTCACCAACTGGGTCACCAACGCGCAAATCGCCGGCGGAGCCGAGGGCATCACCGCCATTCCCGCACCGCGGTTCCCGGGCGTCGACCTGTCCAGCGAGTACCTGTTCTATTACCTGGAACTCATCCTTTTCGCCGCCGCGCTCGCGTTCGGGCTGTTCGTCGTACACACCCCGCTGGGACGCCGGATGCGGGCGATGCGGGACGACGCCCTCGCCGCGGGCGCGGTCGGTGCCGAGGTACCCATGCTGCGCATGACCGCGTTCCTCGTCGCCAGCCTGTACGGCGGTGTAGCCGGCGTGCTCTATGCCGGCCTCATCCGCTACGTCGCACCCGACACCTTCAGCATCGGCAACATGTTCCTCCTCCTCGCCATGGTCATCATCGGCGGCCGGCAGAACCTGGTCGGCTGCGTGGTCGGCGCGGTCGGCCTCGTGGTGGTGCGCGAGTTGCTCATCGACTACCCCACCTACGCCCAGGTCGCCTACGGCTCGGTGGTCGTGCTCACCGTCGTGTTCGCACCGACCGGGCTCGCCGGTCTGCCGTCCCGGATCCGCGCGGTGGTGCGCCGCCGTGCCCCGCTCACACCGGCGCTCGGCGCGTTCGAGCCGTATCCCGCGGCCACCGCGGGAGTCGAGCCGTCCGTGTTGACTGTGGACGGTGTGAGCAAGCAGTTCCGTGGGCTCAGGGCGCTCTCGAACGTCTCGCTATCGGTAGCGGCCGGCGAGATACGCGGCATCGTCGGCCCCAACGGCTCGGGCAAAACCACGCTGTTCAACATCGTGAGCGGCTTCTACCGGCCGTCCGTCGGGCGGGTGCTGCTGGATGGCCGGGTCATCTCCGGTGCTCGTCCGTACCGGTTGGCGCAGGCCGGCATCGCCCGTACCTTCCAGAACCTGCGGCTGTTCCGCGACCTCACCGTCGCCGACAACATCCTCGTCGCGCTCGACCGCACCCGCACCGCCTGGACCTGGCGGTACCTGTTCTGGCCGATCGGCATCGTCCGGCACGACCGATCGCTGCGCGCGGAGGCCGACCGGGTGTTGGGTCGCTTCGGCCTGGCCGACTTCGCCGGCATCCGGCCGGGTGCGCTGTCCTACGGCATCCAACGACGGGTCGAGGTGGCTCGCGCGATGGCGCGGGCGCCACGACTGCTCCTGCTCGACGAACCGGCGGCCGGGCTCAACGGCGAAGAGGTACGTCAGCTCGGTGAGATCGTGCGGTCCATCCGCGCCAGCGGGGTCACCGTCGTCATCATCGAACACAACATGGGACTGGTCATGTCGCTGTGCGACCGGATCACCGTGCTGGCCGGCGGCGCTGTCATCGCCGACGGCACGCCGGCCGAGGTCGTCACGGCGCCTCAGGTGATCGAGGCGTACCTCGGCGACTCGGCGATGTCGCACGACGTGCCGACCACGGTGGAGGTGACGTGAGCTTGCTTGCCGTGGAGGGGCTGTCTGTCCACTATGGAGGCGTTCGCGCGGTGCGGGATGTCAGCTTCACCGTGCCCGCCGGCGAGGCGGTGGGCGTCATCGGTGCCAACGGTGCCGGAAAGACCTCCACCCTCAAGGCGCTGCTCGGCCTCGTACCCCGCACAGTCACGACCATGCGGTACGGCGATGTCGACCTGGCCAGGGTCAGGCCGCACGACATGGTGCGCCACGGCATCGGTTACGTACCCGAGGGGCGGCATGTCTTCGTCGGCCTCTCGGTCGAGAAGAACCTGCTGTTGGGTGCGTACGCCCGCCCGTGGAACGCGGCCACCCGGGCCGGTCTCGATGAGGTCTACGAGCTGTTCCCGATGCTGCGGGACATGCGTGGGCGGCTGGCCGGCGCACTGTCCGGCGGCCAGCAGCAGATGCTGGCCATCGGCCGGGCGATGATGTCCCAACCGCGGCTGCTCCTCCTCGACGAGCCCTCCATGGGACTGTCCCCGAAGCTGGTCGAGGACATCCTCGCGGTCCTGCAACGGTTGCGCCGCAACGGTCTGAGCATGCTGCTCGTGGAGCAGAACGCCAAGCTCACCTTCGAGGCGACCGCCACCTGTCTGGTCATCGAGAACGGCGCTGTGGTGCTCGCCGGCACCTCGCAGGAGCTTCAGCACGACTCTCGGGTACGGAAGATCTATCTCGGCCTATGAAGCTTGTCTACGTCCTCAATGGACCCAACCTCAACCTCCTCGGTACCCGTCGACCCGAGATCTACGGCACCGCCACCCTCGCCGATGTCGAGGAGCTGTGCCGTCGCGAGGCCGCGCGGCTGGACCTGGCCGTCACGCTGCGGCAGTCCAACCACGAAGGCCACCTGGTCGACTGGATCCAGGAGGCCGGTGCGGAGTATGACGCCGGCCGGTGTATCGGGGCCGTGATCAACCCGGGCGGGTTCACCCACACCTCGGTCGCTATCCACGACGCGATCGAGGGCACCCGGCTGCCGGTCATCGAGGTGCACGTCTCGCAGGTCCACCGGCGCGAGGACTGGCGGCACCACTCGTACATCTCACTGGTCGCCCGCGGCATCATCATCGGCCTCGGCGCGGACGGCTACGGCCTCGGCATTCAGGCACTGCATCGCATCTCAGCGGCGGCTACGTAGCGCTGCCGCCGCGGTCGCCGATGCGGCGACCGTCGCCGTCCAACGGTGTCCAGTCGCGACCGGGATCGGCCACGCGGCCGGGCCGGCCGGCCGACCATCGGGCCATGAGAACCATTGCCCGGATTCTTACCGCCGCCGTGCTCGGCACGACCGCGTTGGTCGTCGCCTCCGCACCCGCGGCCCATGCCGCCACCACCTGTGCGGTGACGTACAACCAGGGCCCCAACTGGGGCTCGGGCTTCAGCGCGACGCTGTACCTGACCCCCGGTGTCGCCGTGACCAGTTGGCGGGTCGACTTCGACGTCGAGGACCAGCAGGTGATCACTGCCGCTCACTATGCCAACCTCGTACAGACCGGCCGCCACGTCACGCTGACCAACCTGTCGTTCAACGGCACGATCCCCGCCGGCCTCTCCACGCAGGTACTGCTGATGTTCGTCAACCCCACGGGTACGAACGCACCGCCGCCGAGCTTCGTCATCAACGGCCAGACGTGTACCTACACGCCGCAGCCGCAGATCCTGACGAGCGTGCACACGTTCACCGTGCCCGAGGGCGGCTCGGCAACGGTCGCCGTACGGCTGAGCCGGGCGCCGACCGTGGACATCCAGGTGCGGGTCTGGAGCTCGTCGTCAGGGACGGTCTTCACGGCCGGGCCGAGCATGCTCACGTTCACCCCGGCGAACTGGAACGTGCCGCAGACCGTGACCGTCCTCGCCGCCGAGGACGCCGACGCGGTCGACAACTCGGGATGGGTACCGCTGACCCAGAACAACTTCACGCCCCAGATGTACGCCGCTTACGTAGCCAAACCCGTACAGGACGACAACGACTGACCGCTACCTGATCGCGGTGCCCGGGTCGAGATCGGCGAGCGTCAGCTCGGATCGCGTAGGCAGTCCGGACCAGTCGTCGGCGCTGGACACCGCGAACGCGGCCACCGTGACCGCACGGTGGAGCCGGTCCGGGATGGGTAGCTGATCGAGGATGCCCGAGAGGTAGCCGGCGACGAAAGCGTCGCCGGCGCCGATGGTGTTGACTACCGGCACCTGTCGGGCGTGGACCGTGGCGGTGCCGTCGGTGGTGTGGACGAGCGCACCCGCGGCGCCGCGCTTGACGACTACCTCCCGGACACCGCGATCCAGGAGGTCACCCGCGCTGCCGACGAGGTCGAGCTCACCGTCGGAGGCGATGACGATCGTGGCGTACGGGACGAGGTCGGCGAGCGTGTCCCGAGCCTGCGATGGCGACCACAGCCGCGACCGGTAGTTGACGTCCAGGCAGACGACGGCGTCTTGTTCCCGCGCCACGGCCGCGGCACGGGCTGCCGCGGCTCGCGGTCCGGGTCCGAGGGCGGGCGTGATGCCGGTGAGGTGAAGCACCCGAGGGCGCTCGGCGACTGCGGGGGCGATGTCCTCGACCGAGAGCCGTGAGCCGGCCGAGTGACTGCGGAAGTACTGCACTCTCGTGATGTCGGCGAGCCGCGGTTCGAAGAGGACGAGTCCGGTCGGTGCGTCGGGCTCGGTGCGGACGCAGGAGACGTCGACGTTCTCCGCCCGCAGCGTGCGCCGGATCAGTTCACCCAGCTCGTCGGCGCCGACGACACCGACCCAACGCACGGCGTGGCCGAGGCGAGCCAGCCCGATGGCCACCGTGGACTCCGCGCCGGCGATCGACAGTCGCAGCGCGCCGCCGAGCCGGACCGGCCGGTCCGCCCAGAGCGCGGCCATCGTCTCGCCGACCGTGACGACGTCAACCATCCGTCCATGATCACGGCTACGTTGCGTGGTGTCGATACGCTGCATGGAGCTGATCGACAAGCTCGAGTAAGAGTGGCGGCGATGGACGGTACGACTCCCCGGGTCGTATCGCTTCGTGTGCCCGGTGTCGAGCACTCGTCGGCCGAGCCGATCCTCGATGCGCTGTCGACCGAACAGGTCGACGAGGCGGTGACCCGCGGTCAGTTCTGGCGCTGGCGGCCGGCACCGCCGACGGACTATACGGCCGAGGCATACCTGTGGGGTGCGCGGAGCAGTCCCACCACCCGCGCGCTGTGGTTGCTGCTGTTGCCGTTCACGCTGGTCAACATCGCGACCTGGGCCCGGCCGGCGCGCCGGCGTGGCGTGGTGTCCTGGGTGGCCGACGTTTCGGTGGGCATCGTATGCCGCCTCATCGCACTGTCGTTGACGGCGTCACTCATGCTGGCCGCGATCGGCGTAGTGATGGACGTGTTCGCGTGGCAGTGTCTGGGCCGCGGTCGCGACTGTACGAGTTCCTGGGCCGAGCCGCTGGACCTCATCGGGGAGAACAGCCTGCCCGACGGGCAGCGTCTCGCCATCGCGGCGCTGGTTCCGTTCGCTCTACTGTGGACGCTTTGGCTCGTCAGCCTCCGCACCTGGCGGCGGTACGAGCGCCGAGCCGACATCCAGCTGCGCGCTGACCGGCTCACGGATGCCCGCTTCTGGCGCGGCCGCTCGTGGGTGGAGCGGCTGAGGGCTACCCACGTGGTCACTGGCATGGCTCTCGTCGACGGCGCACTGGTGTACCCGGTACTCTTGTCCGATGTGGACAGTGGCCGGCGATCGGCGCCGGCCGGGTTCGCCTTGCTCATCCTTGCCGGCGGCGCCGTGCTGGCGGCGATCGCCGGGGTGGTCGCTCCGTTGCCGCTGGCCGCGCCCACGGTGAAGACCGTCCGCGACGGTTGGGCGGTCGCCGCGATGCAGCGGTCGGCACGGCTCTCCGGTGGTGTGCGTGTGCATTCTTGGGCCGCCGACCGGGTCGACCTGCTCGTGGAGACGGCCCGAGCCAGGGCGCGGGCGGTGTCCACGCCCGTGACACGAGCCATGCGGTTGGTCGGTTCGGCCACCATCGTCGTGACGCTCGGTTGTCTGGTCTACGCGATCTTGCCGCGGCCGAGGACCACACCGCCAGACGGTCCGCTGCCCGGTCTCGCCGGTGCCGCCGCCACGCTGTCGGTCGTCCAAGCGGTCCTCGTGATCGCGCTGACCATCTCGGTCGTGCCGCTGAGCCGTATCGCGAGCCGCGCGAGGCGACGGGTGGCGTTCCGAGGCTTCGTCGCACCGCTCATCGCTACCGTGGCGATCCTGCTCGCGGCGGGCGAGTCCGCCGGCACGATCTACCTGGCCGCACTGCTCGTCGGACGACTCGAGACCGTCGACAGTGGACGGGTGTGGCAACCGGCGCCGCCGTACCCATACCAGTGGGCTGGTCTGGTGTTCGTGGTCGCGGTGGGTTCCGGCCTGGTCGCCGCCGCTGTGTACTGGGTGCGGTGGCGGCGGCTCCTGCGGCGCGGCTGCGCGGCGACGGATCTGCGCGATCCGACCCTGCGCATCAACGACCCGGACACCGCCGAGGAGCTGGACCGCGCGCACGCTCGCGGACGGGTGCTGGAGAAGACGCAGGGCCTGGTGCTCATCGTTGTGCTGCCAACGGCGACGCTGTCGCTCGTCGGTGTCGTCGCGAGCGCCGCCGGGCACGGGCCGGGCGCCCTGCTGCCGGCTCAGTCGACGCCGACCACGCTCGGCACGTGGTCGATCGGGCTCGTCGCGCTGACGCTGGTGTTCGCCGGGCTGCGGGTGGGGTCGACCCCGAAGGTACGGCGGTTCATCAGCGCGATCTGGGCCATGGCGACGTTCTGGCCGCGCGCGGCGCATCCCTTCGGCGCACCGGCGCACGGTCCCCGCGCGGTCGCCGATCTGGTGCTGCGCATCAACCGGCTGACCGACCGGGACCACTGTGTCCTGCTGGCGGGCCACAGCCACGGCGCGCTCATCGCGACGACGGTCGTGCTGTACCTGCCCGAGGCCGCTCTGAATCGCACGGCGCTGCTGACCTCGGCCTCACCGGTGACGCGGCTCATCGAGCCGATCTTCGGCGGGTTCTTCCATCGCGAGGTACTCCTCGAAGTCGCCGATCGACTCACCGACTCCACCGGGGTCCGCTGGCGGAACCTGTACCGCATCACCGATCCGATCGGCGGACCGGTGCTCGCGGGATCCAGCGAGATCGACACGCTGGTACCCGACCCCGACATCGCCCACCTGCACGACGGCAGCGACGGCACACCGCGTGGGCATGGCCACTACCTGCACAACCGGATCTTTCTCGCGCAGCACGCCACGTTCGTCGCACGACTCGCCGAGCGCGCATCGCGCCGCTAGCCCACTAACCGGGGGTACCCGGGGCGCAGTGGACCTGTCGACGGATCGCGGCTGGGGCCAACCATGGGTTGCCTAGTTGGCGCGGTTCCGTGGGGAGGGTGTGGTGGGACTTACCAGGATGAGGTTGTTGGGTACCGGTCTGGTCGTGACCGGTGTAGCCGTCGCCCAGGTGGCGGCGATGCCGGTGACTCCGGCGTTCGCGGAGACAACCGCACCGTTGTACACAGTCACGCAGGAAGGGCTGACTACCGAGGAAGGGCAACGGTTGGCCGACGCTTTCGGGATCCCGAACGCGATACAAGACAACGGCGCCTTCGACTACGTCGACGCTGGTTTTCAGCAGGTACCGTCCAGAGTGGTCGGTCAGGGCTCGGACGAGGCCGACCGTCCCACTGTGACGCAAGGACTGGACCTCGCCGCGGTACAGCGGATCCGGCCCATCCCCGACGCCGACGCGATCAGCCGTGGCGCTCGGCTGGTGGAGCTGGCCGGAGTTGGTCAGCGTGGTGGCCTGTCGGCGACGCCGGTCGTGTCGCACAGCCGACTGACCGTGGCCGACCGGGCCGGGCGGGTTCAGGTGGACCAGGCGCTGGACACTACGGTGATCTACCGGCTCGGCCTGGATGGACTGCCCACCACCGGACAGGGCGCACGCCTGCGCGTGACGTTCGGTCCGGACGGGACCGTGACGCAACTGTCGGCCGCGGTGCGCAGGCTCGACCCCGGGGTCGACGTGCCCATCATCGACCAGGCCGAGGCCACCGCCGCCTGTGCCGCGCTGTACGGGCCCGAGGTGCGGCAGGACCGGCCGACGTTGGCGTACCAGTTTCCCGACCTGACCGCGCAGCGGGCCTCGGGGCGGGGCAGCGTGCAGGCCATCTACCCGCAGTACACCTGCCACTCGGTCGACGCGCTGGGTCAGCTCCTGCCGCTGCGGCTGGTGCCCGCGGTCCGTGGGTCCGGTCCGGCCGCCAGCTTCACCGTCTCGTGGACCGCGGGCCCGGACGGCGACGTGGTCGCCGCGTCCGCGTCAGCGACCGGCGGCACGGCGCCGTACACCTTCCGCTGGTCGTCCTCGACCACCACTTTGTCCACTGTGGAGTCCGAGGGCGACCGGGTCAGCTACCTGCGCCGGCCGCGCGGTACCGACGACGGTACCGAGGAAGTGGTGCTCGAAGTCACCGACGCCAACGGGCTGAGCGCGACCGGTTCGGTCAGCCTCGGCGGTCCGGACACGGTACCCGGTACCACAGTGCCCGGCGGTGGTGGCTTTGCGTCGTTCGCCGTCGGCCCCACCGACGGCGGCACCGAAACACCGGTCACCGCCGGCGGTTGTGGTGTGGCCAGCAACGTCAGCGCCGACGGCTTCAAGGCCGCGCTGACCTCGCACGGCTTCGGTATCGAGTTCGACTGGCGTGGCAACAGCGCGTGGGAGCAGGACTTCAAGGACCCCAGCAAGCCGGGCGGTGACGACTCCGACTGGGTCGACGACGTGGATATCGCGTGGTACAGCGGACATGGCGGCCCGAACGGCTTCACGTTCAACACCAACCACACCGACACGGTGCTCGCGCCCGCCGATGCCCGCTGGGGCAACCGGGACCTGGAGTGGCTGCAGCTGCAGTCCTGCAACGTGTTGATGGACACCACCGGTACGAACGACTACTTCACCCGGTGGGGGCCGGCCTTCGCTGGGCTGCACGTGCTCAACGGCTACGAAACCGGTGCCGGTTGCGTCGCCGGCGGCCTCGGCGGTGCGTTCGCGACGCGCCTCTTCGCCGGACCGAGCGGTCCCGCGTTGACCGTGCGGCAAGCCTGGGCCACGGCCGTCATCGCGAAGGACCCCGGAAAGATTTACCGCTCGATGGGTCCGATCGGCTCGCCGGTCAACGGCGTCTACCCCTGGAACTTCTACGACTACTTCTGGGGCCAGGGCACGACCGGACCCGACATCGCATCCCCCGTCGGTTTCTGGGCGCTCTCCGGCGCATCGTAACCACGCTCGTCTCGGCCGGGTGAGCCATCCGCGCTCACCCGGCCGCCGCGTCGCCTGGGACAAGCCCACACCGAACCCTTCGGCGTACCCATCTCGTCAGGGAGGATGAGCGGGCACCGCCCCGCAGGAGGGGAGGCTCGGTGGCGTCGCGCGACCTAGCTACTTTCGCCGCCTACGTCTCGGCCCGTTCGTCGGCGCTGCAGCGGGCGGCGTACCTGATGGTGGGCGACATCGGCCTGGCCCAGGACCTGGTCCAGGAGGCCCTCATCAAGACGTACGTCGCCTGGCCGCGGCTGCGCGACCCGGGCAACGCCGAGGCATACACGCGCAAGGCGATCACCACAACCGCGATCACGTGGTACCGCCGCAAGGCGTGGCGGGCCGAGCGGCCTTCTGGCCAACCGCCCGATGTTCCGGCACCGGGCCACGCCGACGGCATCGACGAACGCACCTGGCTGTGGCAGTGCCTGTTGCGACTGCCGGTACGGCAGCGAGTGGCGATCGTCCTGCGCTACTACGAGGACCTTACCGAGGCGCAGACCGCCGAGGCGATGGACTGTGCCGTCGGGACCGTGAAGAGCCAAGTCTCGGCCGGTCTCGCCAAGCTTCGCGCGTTGGTCGGCGCCGAGCTGCTTCCTCCCGAACCCGACGAGGTGGTTATGCGATGACCGAATATCTGAAGTCCGTATTGGACGGGCAGGCGACATCCGTTGCCTTCAAGTCGCCCGACCTGGAAACCATCACCCGCGCCGGTAGCCAGCGGATCCGCCGTCGCCGGGCGGTGGTGCTAGCGGGTGTGGCTGTCGTGGCTGTCCTCGGCACCGTGGCCGCGGTGAGTGGGCTGGGCCGCGTCGCTCCCCAGGTAGGCAGCGGCCCGTGGCCGGCCGAGTCCGTGTCCTGGGCGGAAGGGCAGACGATTCACGTCGGTACCGACACCATCGACGCCGGTCACGTGGTACGCGCCTACGTGCGAACCTCCGTCGGATTCGCCGTGGTCGACGACGTCGACGATGTGTATTCCGTTACCACCCAAGGCGTCACAAAGGTCGGCCACCTGACCGCAACCCGGCCAAACAACTTCGATCAGCAGCGACTCGTGTCCGACCCGCGCGGCAGCCTGGTGGGTTGGGTTGCGGAGGACCCTCCCGGCTCCCTGGTCTTCGTCGCTTTCGACCAGCGCACCGGCAGGACCCGGTCCTATCCGGCCACGGCCGCCGTACCGCCGGACGGCCAGGTTGCCCTGTTCTTCGCCATCGACGACCGCACCGGATACTGGCGTACGTCCACCGGCGTCTACTCGGTCAACCTCGACACCGGTGACGAGGACCAGATCGAGGCCGGGCCGGCGCATGACTTCGAGGTCTACAGCGCCGAGGACGGCATCATCGCCTACAGCCCCAACGCCGATACGACGTTCTTCGCCGGCCGGGCGGTTCAGGGCGCCCGACAGCTGCGCGACCTCAGTGACCCCCGGATAGGCCACATCGATCCAGTACGGCTGTCGCCGACCGGGGTCTGGCTGAGCATCGGTGTGGTCGAGTACGAGGGCGTCAACGAGAACGTCCGGCTCATCGGGATCACGCCCGAGGTGTACGACACCGCCACCGGCGAGCGCATCACCCTCGACATCCCAGGCAAACCGACAGTGGCATTCCCCGATGTCTGGCTCGACGAGACCACCGTGCAGGTAGTCGTCTCCGATGGTGACTTCGAACGCCAGCCACGCCTGAGCCTCTACATGTGCAGCGTTCCGGACGGGTCGTGTGCGCTCGCGTCCGCGATGGGAAAGTTCGACCTCGAAGGCGAGTTCCCCGTACTGCCCGACGGTCGCTGGTGGGGCCCGAGGTAGGCCGCCGAGTAGCGCGGTAGCGACGGCATCACGAATTTCCTTGATGTCGTCGCTCCACGTGCTCCCTAACGTGGCGAAGGTGACTCGTACCCTCGAAAAGCGGCCCTTTGTCGTTACCCATGCGAGAACCGTGGGACTCCTGCTGCTGCTCCCGGTACCACTCGCGTTCTCCGGTGCACTCGCGGCACGCCTCATCGTGCCCGACGATCCCGTCACGACCGCCAGTAACATCCTGGCGTCCGAGTCGCTGTTCCGACTCGGGATCGTCGGCACCCTCCTGCTCATGGTTGTCGACGCGTTCGTCGCCGTTGTCGTGTTCTATCGCTTGCTCGAGCCGGTGGATCGGCACCTGGCCATGCTGATGGTGGTGCTCAACCTGCTCGGCGTACCCATCACCATGCTCAACGAGCTGAACCAGTTCGCTGTCCTGTCCGTCCTGCACGGTGCCGAGTCGTCGCACGCCTTCACACCGGATCAGACGGGCGCGTCCATTTCCCTGTTCTCGAGCCTGCACGACTCGGGAAGCCTGATCGCCGGCTTCTTCTGGGGCCTCTGGCTGGTCCCGTACGCCATGCTGGTGTTCAGGTCGGGGTTTCTGCCGAGGTTGCTCGGTGTTCTGGTGATCATCGAATGCTTCGGGTTCGTGGCCCACAGTCTCGGCGGGATACTCCTGCCCAACCTCGGCGCCGACCTCGCCCTGCTGCCCGCGATCACCTCGCTGGCCGAGTTGTTCCTGCCGGTGTGGCTGATCGTCAAGGGAATCGACGTCGAACAGTGGGACAGGCATGCACTAGGACGGGTGTGAACCGAGCGAGGGCCGGACCGATGGTCCGGCCCTCGCTCGCCTAGCTCTGGGTCCGGGGCGTCGCGGGTGACTCGCTATTCCGCCGAAGCAAGTCGGCCGCGCGCCTGCGGCCCTCGATGGCGAGGCAGATGTTGGTGAAGCTACCCCGCCGCGGTCCGGCCGTTGATGGTGTGGCGTCAATGCCCATAGATAGATCAACCTCCCCTACATCAAGAACGAACGATGTCCGGAGCGGTCACGGTCTTTGTTTCAGAGATCCCGAGCGGTCTGGCCACCCGCGGGCACGCATCCGATACGGTGACGCCGTGTCCACGACCGAGCCGATCTACCTGATCGAGCCAGCCGAGCCCACGGCGGACGAAGCGCGGAACACCATCGGCGGGCGGCCGATCCTCGCCGCCGGCCAGGACTGGCCGGAGTGCCACTGCGGCCTGCGCATGATCTTCTTCTTCCAGCTCGCCGTACCCGATGACGTGCCGGCTTTCGGCGGTGACCACCTGCTGGTGTTCCAGTGCCCGAAGGACAACGACGCGTGTTTCCCGCCGGCCACGCCACAACTGCCGGATCGGTACTGGGACGAGCCCCCACCACCGAACGACAGGCCGTTCTGGCGCATCCTCATCCACCGTGGCGGCGACCCGCATCCCGACGCCGACCCGTACCTGCAACCCCGGTCACTGGTACTGCGCCGCACCACCGAGGCGGTCAACGAGTACGGCAACGGCACGCGGGCCTTCAAAGTGGGCGGCACCCCATCCTGGGCCCAGGACCCGGAGCGGTACCGGTGCGCCTGCGGCGCCGACCTGACGTTCCTCTGCCAGGTGCCGGAAGACCACGAGTTCGACACCCTCCCCGGGCAGGAAGAGCAGCCGGGTTGGTACCGCAGCAACAACTACGCCCTGTTCCTCGGCAACGAGGTCTACATCCTCGCCTGCCCGGCGCACTGTCACCCGTCGGCCGCCTGGCCGGTCAATCAGAACTAGTATGCTGAAGGGCGTCGATGAGAGTCAGCGGGGGCGGCGACCTGATGGAGATCGAGGTCCTGGGAGACCTGCGGGCGACCCGTGACGGTCGGCCAGTCGCGATCAGCAATGCCCGCAAGCCACGGATCGTGTTGGCATGCCTGTTGGCTCGGGAGGGTCGACCGGTCCCGATCGATTCACTGGTCGAGGCCGTGTGGAGAGACCGCGCGCCCGTTTCGGCACGACGCAACGTGCAGTTCTACGCCCATCAGCTCCGGCGGGTCCTCGGCGCCGACCGGATCCTGACGCGGGGCGGCGGCTACGTCGTCGTCGTGGGTGAGGGGCTGGACGCGGTGCGGTTCCAGCGGCTGGCCGAGGCCGGCGGCGTGGCTCTGGACGATGGTGACGCCGAGGCGGCCGGCCCGATCCTGCGCGCGGCGCTCGACCTGTGGCACGGTCCCGCGTTCGCGGAGTTCGGTGACTGTGAGCTGATCGTCGAAGAGGCGCGGCGGCTCGACGAGCTTCGACTGGCTACGTACGAGCGGTGGGCGGACGCTCAGCTGCGCCTGGGCTCGACGGCCCAGCTCGTGGCGGAGCTGACCGAGGTGAACCACCTCCATCCGTACCGGGAAAGTCTGTGTGCCGCGCTGATGCGCGCCCTCTACCAGATGGGTCGCCAGGCCGAGGCGCTCGCCGAGTTCCAGCGGACCCGCGCCCTGCTGGCCGAACAGCTCGGCGTCGAACCGGGTCCGGCGCTGCGCCAACTGCACGAGGCGATGCTTCGTGGCGACGAGGATCTGGTACCACCGTCCACAGTGGTCGTTGTACCGCGTGAGCTGCCGGCAGATGCGCGGCTCTTCACCGGACGCCGCGACGCGCTGGACTTCCTCGACGCGGGTGCCGCGCGGGTCACCGTGATCTGCGGCATGGGCGGCGTAGGCAAGACGACCCTCGCCGTGCATTGGGCGCATCGGGCTGCCGAACGGTTCCCCGACGGCCAGCTGTACGTCAATCTCCGCGGGTACGCGACCGGCCGGCCGCTGTCGTCGATCGAGGCGCTAGGGCTCCTGCTGCGGGCGCTCGGTGTCGCGCCGGCCCGGGTACCGGTGGATCTGGACGCCGCGGTCGGGCTCTACCGGACGCTGCTGGCCGGTCGCCGAGTCCTTGTTCTGCTCGACAACGCCCGCGACGTCGAGCAGGTGCGGGCCTTGTTGCCCGGCGAACCCGGCTGCCTTGCTTTGATCACCAGCCGGGACCGGCTCACCGGGCTCGTCGCCCGTGACAGTGCCCGGCGTCTCATGCTCGATGCGCTGACCCCGGGCGACTCTCGCGCGTTGCTCAGTCGGCTTCTCAGCGATGTCGAGTGCGAGGCGTCGATGATCGGCGACCTCGCAACGGCGTGCGGCCACCTGCCCCTCGCGCTGTGCATCGCGGCCGCACACCTGGCCGACCAGCCGGGCGGCGACGTCGCCGGCTACCTCGACTCGTTGCGCGGCGACCACGGTCTAGCTCAACTCGAAATCGACGGCGATCCCGCGTCGTCGGTCCGGGCCGCGTTCTGGCTCTCCTACCGCGCCCTCACCGGCCCCGCCCGACGATTGTTCCGGCAGCTCGGCCTGGTGCCCGGTCCGGATATCACGGTTCCGGCGGGCGCGGCTCTCGCCGACGTCGACGCCGCGGAGGCCGGCCGGCTGCTCGACACGCTGGTCCGCGCACACCTGGTCTCCCGCGGACGGCCCGGCCGCTACGAACTGCACGATCTGCTCCGGCGCTACGCCCACGAGCGGGCGCACGCCGAGGACAGCGCCGCGCGACGGTCAGCCGCCGTCCATCGGCTGAACAATCATTATCTGTACACATTGGACAGTGCGGCGAAGCTGATGTACCCGCACCACGTGCGCCTCGATATCGACGTACCCGACCACCCCGCGAACTTCGTGGACGAACACGACGCGGTCTCGTGGGTCGATGCCGAGCTGACCAACCTGATCGCCGTCGCTGAACACGCCTCGCGGCACGAGCCGAACGCGGTGGCATGGCTGTTGGCTAGCGCCCTCAGCGGCTACTTCTGGCTACGCCGCCGGCACGCCGCACAGTGGTTGTCCATCGGGGAAGCGGGGCTGGTGGCCGCGACGGCCCGCGCGGACCAGCGGGGTCTCGCCGGCGCCCACCTGAACCTCGGGCTGGCCAACCGATGCCTGGGCCGGTATGCCGCGGCCGCCGAGCACGCGAACGCCGCGGTGTCGCTCAGCCGCCAGCTCGGCTGGTGGCGCGGTGAGGCCGCCGCACGGAGCGAGGTCGGTTGGGTATACGCCGAACTGGGCGACGGTACGCGGGCACTCACACATCTGGACGAGGCCCTGGCGGTCAACCGGCGGATGGCCAACCGCGCGGGTGAAGCGAGAGTCCTGTCCGCCCGGTCCGCGCTGCTGTTCCGCATCGGCGAACTGCACGGGTCCGTGCGTGACGGGCTGGCCGCGCTGGAGATATTCCGCGAGGTCAGTTTTCCGGCGGGGATGGCGTACGCATACGGCAATGTAGCGCTGAGCCAAACCTTCCTCGGCCGCTTCGATACGGCACTCGACAGTGTGGCCCGCGAGCTCGAACTGTGCGAGCGGATCGGCGAACGCTACGGGCAGAACCTGGCGAACTGTATGCGGGCGAAGATACATCTCGACGCAGGCCGATATCGCGAAGCGCTGGAATGTGCCACCGCGACGCTGAAACTGACGATGGAGATTGCCGACAACGGCAACACGGCTCTCGCGCTGGCCGATCGCGTGGAGATCCGGCGCCACCTGGGCGACACCGAGCACGCCGTGCGTGACAGCATCCGCGCGGTAGAGCTGTCGCGCGAGGCCGACAACCGTTTCGTCGAAGTGAGAGCCCTGATCGGCCTCGCGGAGGCGTACCGGTACGACGGCCAGCTCGACCAGGCACTGGCTTGGGCGGCCGACGCGCGCGCTGTCGCCGGCGGGCGCGGGTTCCGGATGCTCGAAGGCCTCGCGTTGACTGTCGCCGGTGAGACCCACCTGGCCGCCGGTGACCTGGCGGCCGCCGCGAAGCACGGCGCCGACGCCCTCGACCTGCACCACGCAACCGGGTACCGGCTCGGTGCCCTACGCGCGCATGCCGTGTTGGGTCGATCAGTCGACGACGTCGTGGCGGCGGAGGCGCACCGGGAGGCCGCCCGCGCGATTCACACCGAACTCGGGCTACCCGTTCCGGACCGCCGCGAGGCGTTCGACCGTACCGAGTTTGAGCTGTTCTGACTCGGTCACGGTGAACCCGGCCGGCGCCAGCATGGGCAGCGGCCGGCGGGTCATGTACTCACCGTTTCGTGCGGTGAACAGTTCGACCAGTTTGAGTACCGCCCACACGGGCCACCAGCGGCTGCCGATGTGGTCGAGCAACAGCAGCCGCCCGCCGGGGCGCAGGACCCGGGCCATCTCCGCGATGGCCTTGCCGTGATCGGGGATGGCGCACAGCGACAGAGTGCACACGACGGTATCGAAGGAGGCATCCGCGAACGGCAGGGCCTCCGCGTCGCCCCGACGCAGTTCGACCTCGCGACCGAGTTCGGCGGCGCGCTGCTGGGCGACCGCCAGCATGGCAGGGCTCAGCTCGATGCCGGTGAGGGTCACATCGGACGGGTAGTACGGCAGGTTGCGGCCGGTACCGATGGCGACCTCCAGCACCTGGCCGGCAGCCCGGGAGCACACCCACTCCCGCCCGTCGCCGAACTGAACCCGCTCCCAGAAGGCGATGTCGCGGTCGTAGCGCGGCGCCATCGTGTTCCACACCCGCTGGGCCCTGGCGGTGGGCGTCTCCGGATCCTCCACACCCTCCACCCTACGAGAGGGTCAGCGTTGGAAGGACCATTCGAGCATCTCGTGCCCGTCGTACGGCATCACTCCGAAGAACGGCTTGGCGACATCGTCGAAGACCATCGGCAGCCAGAGGTGGTCGCTGTCCCACATCGGACGGCTGGCCATGTCGTCGATCGGTACCCATTCCAGCGTGCCTTCCTCGTTGCCGTCCAACGGCGTACCGCTGAAGGTGTC
>Ga0075428_100003689_pt1 | contig 16791 bp, 16 predicted proteins | sample RhiMetdeltSRZDD2_FD_75291 | JGI IMG/M metagenome (GOLD analysis project Ga0075428, IMG submission 75291) | Populus rhizosphere microbial communities from Tennessee, USA - Rhizosphere MetaG P. deltoides SRZDD2 | ecosystem: Host-associated > Plants > Roots > Rhizosphere > Soil | place: USA... | reverse complement strand
GGGGCTCGCGCATGCGCTGGTTGGCCTGCGCTCGGTTCTCCTCGATTACGTGCACACGCGTGCTCGGCTGCTGGCGGTCGAGCTGCTCGTCCGGGCAGCCGTGGTGATACTCGCAGGTGCCAGCGTCCTCGCCGTCCTCAAACTTTTCCTCGGGCGCTAGGAGTTAAGCCATGTCCAACGGTTACAACATCATCGACCACTCCTTCGACGTGATCGTGCTCGGTGCCGGCGGCGCCGGACTGCGAGCCACGCTCGGCATGGTCGCAGCGGGCTTGAGTACGGCCTGCATCACCAAGGTCTATCCGACGCGCAGCCACACGGTCGCGGCGCAAGGCGGGATCAGCGCCGCGCTCGGTAACATTGAGCACGACGAGTGGCGTTGGCACATGTTCGACACGGTCAGGGGCTCCGACTGGCTCGGAGACCAGGACGCGATTGCCTACATGTGCCGCGAGGCAATCGCTGCGGTGGTCGAGCTCGAGCATTTGGGCGTGCCGTTCAGCCGTACCGACGCCGGCAAGATCTACCAGCGAAGGTTCGGCGGTCACACGATGGACTATGCGAAAGGCGACATGGCCTATCGGGCCTGCGCCGCGGCCGATCGCACCGGTCACGCAATCCTGCACACGCTGTATCAGCAGTGCCTCAAGCACCGCGCGCGATTCTTCATCGAGTATTTCGCGCTCGACCTGCTGATGGACGACGATGGCGTTTGCCGTGGTCTCCTCGCCTGGTGCCTCGAGGACGGATCGATCCACCGGTTCCGCGCCAGCATGACCGTCATTGCGACAGGCGGATGCGGACGCGTATACCAGTCCTGCACCTCGGCGCACACGTGCACCGGCGACGGCAGCGCGATGGTGCTGCGCGCGGGTCTGCCATTACAGGACATGGAGTTCATCCAGTTTCACCCCACCGGCGTTTACGGCGCGGGCGTTTTGATTACCGAGGGCGCGCGTGGCGAAGGCGGATATCTCACCAACAGCGAGGGTGAGCGATTCATGCCCAAATATGCGCCGCGAGAAAAGGACCTTTCCTCGCGTGACGTGGTGAGCCGAGCCGAGGCGATCGAGATCCGCGAGGGCCGCGGCGTGGGCGACAAGAAAGATCACATTCACCTGCATCTCGAGCATCTGTCCGCCGACATGCTCGATCAGCGCCTGCCCGGCATCGTGCACTCGGCGCGGACCTTCGCCGGCGTCGATGCACACAAGGAGCCGATCCCGGTCATCCCGACGGTGCACTACGTGATGGGCGGCATTCCCACCAATATCCATACCGAGGTCGTCCGTCCGAGCAAGGACGGAACCGAAGTCATCGTGCCGGGATTGATGGCGATCGGCGAGGCCGCGTGCGTTTCGGTGCATGGCGCCAATCGGCTCGGCACGAACAGCCTGCTCGATCTGATCGTCTTCGGGCGAGCGGCCGCGTTACGCGCGGCAGAGCTCATCAAGCCGGGATCGCCCGTGTCCGAGGCTACCGAGCATTCGCAGGAAGTCGCGTTGGCGCGCTTCGATCGCCTCCGCAACAGCAGGGGCGGCAACAAACCCGGCGAGATCCGGCCGCTCATGCAGGAGGTGATGCAATCCGGCTTTGGCGTGTTCCGGCGCGGTGACACGTTGAACGAGGCGCTGAAAAAGCTGACGGCGCTGCGCGATCCGCTCGATCGCGTCACCGTCGACAGCGACTCGCTGCAGTGGAATGTCGCGCTGGTTTCGGCGCTCGAGCTCCGCAATCTCGCCGATCAGGCGGTGGTGATCGCGCACTCGGCCTGCGAACGCCCCGAATCCCGCGGCGCGCATGCGCGCGAGGACTACCCCAAGCGCGACGATACGAATTGGTTGAAGCACACGTGCGCGTGGAAGGACGAAGACTGGAACGTCACCTTCGGGTACCGCCCCGTGCGCCTCGACACGCTTTCCGACGATGTGAAGAGCTTTCCACCCGCGGAGCGTACCCACTAGGGTGCGGCCCGCGTCATTCGCAACCCGCAATCAAGCAAGGAGCATCGAGAAATGTCCGAGTTCACGCTTCCAGCGAATTCGCTGGTCCTCAAGGGTAAGCACTGGCCTTCGAAGGCGGCCGAGCACGTGAAGAGCTTCCGCATCTATCGCTGGGATCCGGCCAAGAAGGACAACCCGAAGATGGACACCTTCGACATCGATCGTGACGATTGCGGGCCGATGGTCCTCGACGCGCTGGTCAAGATCAACGACCACATCGACCCCACGCTGTCGTTCCGGCGCTCCTGCCGCGAAGGCGTGTGCGGCTCCTGCGCGATGAACATCGACGGCACCAATACACTCGCCTGCCTGACGCCGATCGACAGCCTGAAGGAAGGCACGAGCCGGATCACGCCGCTGCCGCACATGCCGGTGCTGAAGGATCTCGTGTTCGACATGAGCGGGGTTATCGCGCAGTACGAGCTGATCGAGCCCTGGCTGCAATCGTACCAGCCGCCGCCGGACCGCGAACGCCTGCAATCGCCGGAGGATCGCGCCAAGCTCGACGGGCTCTGGGAATGCATCCTGTGCTTCTGCTGCTCGACATCGTGCCCGAGCTACTGGTGGAACCAGGACAAGTACCTCGGCCCGTCGGTCCTGCTGCAGTCGTATCGCTGGCTTGCCGACAGCCGCGATCAGCACACCGGCGAGCGCCTCGATCGGCTCGACGATCCGTTCCGCCTCTATCGCTGCCACACGATCATGAACTGCACGAAGACGTGTCCGAAAGGGCTGAATCCGGCGAAGGCGATCGGCAGTACCAAGGAAATGATGGCTGAGCGCGGGTGAGAAACAGAGTGATGAAGTAACGACACACGCGGCAGGGCCGCGGAATGCCGAAGCTGCTGTCGTTCCTCCTGAGCTCGATCGCGGGAAGCGTGGACATCATCGGGTTCCTCGGCCTGGAACCTGTTCACGGCGCACATCACGGGCACACGCCATCCTGGCTGCGCACATCACGGCCGGGCCGCGAGGCCTCGCTGCCGCCCATGATTGTCTGTACCGGTCTTCGTCGGCGTGCTTGCGCTGACGCGGCTGGCTGCGCCGGAGCGGGCCCGAATAGCGCCGCTGGGAACGCTGCTCCTGCTGCAGTTCATTCTCCTCTGTACCTTCTTCGCCATTTGCCTTCCGCCCGGTCCGGGCATCAATCCAAACGCGCCGATCATGCTCGTCGCCGGCATGCTGGTCCTCGCAAGTTGAATTGCGCGGCCTCTGGCCGCCGGCACGGGATCTCTTGATCCCCGGTCGCGCGAGCGCGGCGTTCTTCGGCGCAGCTTCCCCCCAACAAAGCAGCGTGCTTCCCCTACCTGGGGGATGTGTCGGCGGTCGCTGTCAGTGCATCCTGCGGCGAGCGTCTTGTTCTAACACCGATGGAGGCGACGATGGTACTCGACGAAGTGAACGACAGCGATCTGGACGAAGCGAGCCTGGAGCAGGACGCCGTGTGGCTCGAACGCGTGCCGCCCGAGCTGGAATGGGACGAGAGCGACATATCGTCCGCCGTTTCCGACCTGGTCGGCGCATCCCGGATGCCGAGCGACACATGAGGGCTTTTCGGCTATGCCGCACCTTCCGGTGCCGTCCCGCTCTAGCAACCACTTTGTGGAGGACTCGATGATCCTCGTTAACCTGTCGTACGGGCCGCACTTCAAGCCATATGGGCCCGGGATTCGTATGCCATCACCATCGCTCGCTCGACGTTCGCGAGGGCGCACGGCATTACGCCGGCCGAAGTCGCGGTAACGACCGAATACGCGGCTCCCGGTCTCGGAGCCGCACCGACGGCGGAGGAGCTGGCGATCATCAACGCGGCATGAGAGCGACTCCGCGGCGCGCTTCGAAGGCCGACGTCACCGACCAGATCGACGAGACGATCTCGTTCGTCGGCGAGCTCTCCAAAGAGCAGCGCCGCCGTCTCCTGGAGATGCCCGACCATTGTCCTGTCCATCGCATGCGCGCCGCCGGAGTAGACATCCGGTCGAGCCTCGAGCCCGAATGAGTCCGCCACGATCCCCCATTTGGGGGCTCGTGCGATGGCCGACATTGTCGGATCCTTGGTCTCGATAGAAACCTACCGGCTTGCAAACCGAAGGAGCAAAGGCATTGGCAACGGCAACAGCAGCAATGGATGAGATTGTGACCGAGCGCGCGGGAAGTGTTCTTCGCGTCGAGTTGAATCGTCCGGCAAGGAAGAACGCCCTGACTTCGAGCATGTACTCGGAACTCGCGGATCTCCTGAATGACGCTGCCAGGGACGAACGCGTGCGCGTCGTGCTGCTGCATGGCGCGGGCGATTCGTTCTCCGCCGGCAACGACGTGGAGGACTTTCTGAAGAATCCCCCGGGCTCGGGTGAATCACCGCAGGCCCGGCTGATGAATGCGCTCGCCGATCTCGACAAGCCGCTCGTCGCGGCCGTGCACGGCGCCGCCGTCGGTAGCGGAACCACGATGCTCCTCCACTTCGACTTTGTGTACGCGGGCGAGAGCGCGAAGTTCCTGATGCCTTTCGTCGATCTGGCCCTGGTGCCCGAGTTCGGATCGAGTCTCGGTGTGCCAGCGACGATCGGGCACGTCCGCGCGGCGGAGCTGCTCCTGCTCGGTTCTCGCTTCGATGCCAGGCGGGCCGCGGACCTGGGTTTCGTTACCCAGGTCGTGCCTGATCAGACCTTGCTCGCGACCGCGATGGAAACAGCGCAGAAGCTCGCCGCGAAGCCGGCCGGCGCGCTGCAGGCCAGCAAGAGGCTCCTCAAGCGCCCCTTTCGCGACCAGACCAAAGCGGCCATGAAGGCCGAGAACGAGGTGTTCAGCGCGCAAGTGCGATCTGACGACGCGAAGGAGGCGCTCACAGCGTTTCTCGAGAAGCGCCGTCCCGACTTCAGCAAGACCACGAAATCCGCAAAGTCCTCGTAGCAAAACCCAAGGAGATCGACGCAATGCCATCTGCTGCAACCGTGCCCGCCGCCAAGCCGGCGAAAAAGGCCCTTCCCAAGCCCGACAGCGACTTCTACCAGCACATCGATGTCCTGACCGCCGACGAGAAGGCGGTCGTCAGGAAGGTGCGCGCGTACATGGAGACGAAAGTCCAGCCGATCATCAACAAGTATTGGTCCGACGACGCGTTTCCGTTCGAGCTCCTGCCTTCGTTCAAGGAGCTGCAGGTCGGCGGCCTCGGCTTCGAGGGCTACGGCTGCGCCGGCGGAAGCCAGAAGCTGTTCGGCCTGGTCGCGATGGAGCTCGCGCGCGTCGACGCTTCGTTCTGCACGTTCTTCGGCGTGCACAGCGGTCTCGCCATGGGCTCGATCTATCTCGACGGGTCGGAAGAGCAGAAGCAGAAATGGCTGCCGCCAATGGCGCGCTGGGAAAAGATCGGCTGCTTCGGCTTGACCGAGCCCCTGGTCGGTTCGGGAACGAGCGGAGGCATGACCACGACCGCCAAACGCGAAGGCGATGCCTGGATTCTCAACGGCCAGAAGCGCTGGATCGGCAACGCGCCATGGTGCGATATCTCGATCATCTGGGCGCGCGACCTCGCCGACAACCAGGTGAAGGGCTTCATCGTCGAGAACAAGACCACGCCCGGCTTCAGCGTCGAGAAGATCGAGCACAAGATCGCGCTCAAGGTCGTTCAAAACGGCCAGATCACGATGAAGGATGTGAGGGTGCCGGAAGCGAACCGCCTGCAGGGGGGCAACTCGTTCCGCGACACCGCGCGCGTGCTGCGGATGACGCGCTACATGGTGGGCTGGGGCTCGACCGGCATCCAGATGGGCGCTTTCGAGGCAACGCTCAAGTACGCCCAGGAGCGATTGCAGTTCGGCAAACCGATCGCGTCGTTCCAGATGGTGCAGGATCTCCTCGCCAAGATGCTCGCGAACGTGACTGCGTGCCAGTGCATGATGATGCGGCTCGCGCAGTTGACCGACGAGGGGAAGCTCAGCGACCATCAAGCGGCGCTCGCGAAGGCGTTCTGCACGGCGAAATCACGCGAGACCGTCAGCTGGGGCCGCGAGCTCCTGGGCGGCAACGGCATCGTCACCGACTACAACGTCGCGCGCTTCTTCGCCGATGCCGAGGCGCTGTATTCGTACGAAGGCACGTACCAGATGCAGAACCTGATCGTCGGCAAGGCGATCACCGGCATCGGGGCGTTCGTATGAAGCTCGAGAACGTCCTCTACGAAAAGAAGGGCGCGATCGCGTACGTCACGCTCAATCGCCCCAAGGTGCTCAACGCGCTCAACACGCCGACCTGGACGGACCTCGCCGCGGCATTCCATGAAGCGCGCAACGACGCCGAAGTACGCGGCGTGATCCTCACCGGCGCGGGCGACCGTGCCTTCATCGCAGGTGCCGACATCGGCGAGCTGGCCCAACTCGGCGCGTTCGAGACGCAGGAGTCGAGCCGTTTCGGTCAAGGCGTGCTCGATCTGATCGAAAACCTCGGCAAGCCGGTGATCGCCGCGGTGAACGGCTTTGCGCTCGGCGGCGGCTGCGAGACGGCGCTCGCCTGCACCCTCAGGCTCGCTACGCCCACCGCCAGGTTCGGCCAACCCGAAGTCAAGCTCGGCCTGGTGCCCGGCGGCGGCGGCACGCAGCGCCTGCCGCGGCTCGTGGGCAAGGGCCGTGCGCTGCAACTCATTCTTTCAGGCGAGATGATCGGCGCCGAGGAGGCGCATCGCATCGGCCTCGTCAACGAGATCGTTCCGGCAGCCAATCTGATCGCGCGCGCCGAGGCAATCCTGGCGCAGATCACTGCCAACGCTCCCATCGCCGTCAAGCTCGCCCTCGAGGCCGTGAACAAGGGGCTCGATGCGGGACAGAGCGAAGGCTGCGCCCTGGAGGCCGCCTACTTCGGCGTCTGCGCCGCTACCGAGGACAAGAAAGAGGGTACGACCGCCTTCCTCGAAAAGCGCGCACCGCAGTTTCATGGGCGCTGAACGTACCACGAGCAGCGATGCGGATGCTCAAGTCACTGAAGGAGTTGGGAAAGTAATGGCAACGGACGCGCAATCTCTGGCAGGACTGTTCCGGCTGCGCGTGGCCAGCGATCCACGGCGAATTGCCGCGTCACGCAAGACGGGCGGAGTCTGGAAGCCGCTCACCTGGGCGGAGCTGGCCGCGCTTTCCGAGGAAGCCGCCTGGGGCCTGATCGCGTGTGGCGTGAATCCGGGGGACAGGATTTCGCTGGTCGGCTCGACGCGCGTCGAATGGACCGTGGCCGATCTCGGCATCGCGCACGCCGGCGCGGTGAGCGTCCCCATTTACCAGTCCGATACCGCGGAAGAGATCCACTACGTCGTGCAGAACTCGGGTGCGACGGTCGTCTTCGTCGAAGACGACAAGCAGCTGCGCAAGTTGCGCGAAGTCCGCAGTCGCCTTCCCGCCGTGCGCTGCTGCGTCCTGCTCGACGGGAGCGGCGACGGCGACTGGGCGCTGTCGTTCGCCCAGCTGGTGGCGCGCGGCAAGGAGCGCAAGGAGCGCGTTCCCGGCGAGCTGCAACAGCGGCTCGAGGAGCAGCGCCGCGACCAGCTGTCGGCCATCCTTTACACCAGCGGCACGACCGGCACGCCCAAAGGCGTGATGATCACGAACGACCAGTTCATTTTCGCCGCCGAGGCGCTGGTGGACGCCGGCCTTTTCGTGCGCGGCGACACGCACCTCTTGTTCCTGCCCTTCTCCCACGCGTTCGCGCAGACCATCAAGGCGGCGTGGTTCGGCAGCGGGCTTCAGATGATCTACGCCGAGTCGTGGGACCGCCTGGTCGACAACGCCGGCGAGACCGGACCGACGGTAATTTCCGGAGTGCCCCGCGTCTTCGAGAAGGCTTTCAGCAGCGTGGTGGCGAGCGGCATGGCGCAGAAAGGCCGGTCCGCCTCGCTCGTGCGCATGGCCTTGCGAGAGTTCGAGCTTTACGCCGAGGCGAAAGAGAAAGGTCGGGCGTATTCCTCCTTCGAATTCGAGGTGGCGCGCAAGCTGGTATTTCCGAAAATCAAGGAGAAGCTCTCGAAGCAGATCGGCGGCCGGATCAGGGCCTTCGTGTCGGGCGGCGCTCCGCTGCCGCACAAGATCGCGTGCTTCTTCGACCTGCTCGGCTTCAACCTCCTGGAAGGCTACGGTCTCACGGAGACCCTCGGCATCACCAGCGTCAACTTGCCCGGCGAGAACAGGCTCGGGACCGTCGGGAGGCCGCTTCCCGGCATCGAGGTGAAGATTGCCGCGGACGGCGAGATCCTCGAGCGCGGACGGCAGATCATGCGCGGCTATCTCGGGATGCCCGAGGCCACCTCCGGGGTCATCGACGGGGAGGGCTGGCTCCATACCGGCGACATCGGGGAGCTCGATGCCGATGGATATCTGCGCATCACCGACCGGAAGAAGGACCTGATCAAGACGAGCGGCGGGAAGTACATCGCGCCGCAAGCGATCGAAGGAGCACTCAAGGGCATCAGCGAGCTGATCAGCCAGGTGGTGGTGGTCGGCGACCGGCGCAAGTACGTGTCGGTACTCGTCACGGTGGCTGAAGACCGGGCGAAGCAGGTAGCGGCGGAAGCGGGCGAGCCGGCGGCGAGCTATCGCGACGCGGCGACCTCGAAGGCGGTCCGGGCCAGGGTGCAGGGGGCCATCGATCGGATGAACGCGACGCTTCCGTCGTACGAAACGGTGAAGCGCTTCACCATCCTTGACCGCGAGCTCTCGCTGGAGTCGGGCGAATTGACGCCCAGCCTGAAGGTGAAGCGCAAGACCGCCACCCGGGAATTCAAGACCCAGATCGATGCGATGTACGACAGCGAATCCATCGACTGACAACTGAAGGAAGGAAACACGTCTCATGGCAACCCAGAGCACCACGATCTTCTCAGGACTAAAGGTGGTGGACCTCGCGAGCTTCATCGCAGGTCCCGGCGCCGCCGTGATCCTGTCTGACTTCGGCGCCGATGTCGTCAAAGTGGAGCCGCCGAGCGGCGACCTCTGGAGACACGGACATCAGATGCCTCCGCAGCCGCAGGCCGCGGACGCGTATCAATGGCATCTGGCCAATCGCAACAAACGAGGCATCACGCTCGATCTCAAGTCTCCGGACGCGCATCAGGTTCTCGAAAGACTCGTGAAGTGGGCCGACGTGCTCATCGTCAATACGCCGCATCCCGCGCGCAAGAGATTGAAGCTCGAATACGACGATGTGGTCGAATGGAACCCGCGCCTCATCTATGCCGACCTGACCGGGTTCGGCGAGAAGGGCCCGGATGCCGGGCTGCCGGGCTTCGACATCACGTCATACTGGGCGCGCAGCGGCTTACTCGCGATGACGCGCGATGCCGGCGTGCCGCCGACCTGGCCGGTGGCCGGCAGCGGCGACAATGCGACGGCGGTCGGTATCTATTCCGCGATCGTCACCGCCCTCTACTGGCGCGAGCGCACCGGCAACGGATCCTATGTCACGACCTCGCTGCTTGCCGAGGGTGTGTGGTCCGCGAGCGTTTCGATCCAGGCCGCGCTCTCCGGGGCGAAGTTCTACGCGCCGCACGATCGCAAGAACCCCGCCAACGCGGCGATGAACGTCTATCGTGCTGCCGACGACACCTGGTTCGTTCTTCTCGTCACGCCGGACAGGCTGGAAGCCGTGGCAAAAGCGATCGGCCGCAGCGATCTGCTGACGGATCCGCGGTTCTCGAATCCGGCGAAGCTTGCGGCCAACATGCCGCAGCTCACCGCAATCCTCGACGAAGTATTCGGCGCGCAGCCGATGGCGCATTGGCACCAGGTCTTCAGCGGCGTTCATGTCACGTTCGGCGCCGTACGCGGGCCGCAGGAGGTGATCGACGATCCACAGCTGCGGGCGAACGATATCGTCGTTCCTCTCGAAGGCGCCGGCGGCAGGCTGACCTCGACCATCAGCAGTCCGATCCAGGTGCACGGCATCGCAAAGGTGGCTGCACGGCGTGCCCCCGGGCTCGGCGAGCACAACGACCAGGTACTGAGGGAACTGGGATTCACCGCGGCCGAAATCGCCGGCTTGCGCGCGAGCGGCGCAGTTCCGGCGCTGAAGCAACAAGCGGCGCCTGTCCTATGACCCTTTACACCGTTGAAAGGAAAGCACATGTCTAGCCGCTTATTCATTCTGGACCTGGCCGAGGGCCGCGTGTTCTCGGTCAAGCCGGACGGGTCCGACAAGAAGATTCTCGCCACTGGCAGCCATATGCCCGACGGCATCGCCGTCGATGTCGAGGCCGGACACCTCTATTGGACCAATATGGGCGTGCCGAGCCGCAACGACGGCTCGATCGAGCGCTGCGACCTTGACGGGCGCAACCGCACGACGATCGTGCCCGCAGGCGCGACGTTCACGCCCAAGCAGCTCCAGCTCGACAAGCGCGGCGGCAAGCTCTACTGGTGCGACCGCGAAGGCATGCGCGTGATGCGCGCCAACCTCGACGGCTCGCACATCGAGACCCTGGTGCAGACCGGCTCGACCGATGCCGATCGGCGCGACGCCACGAAGTGGTGCGTTGGCATCGCGCTCGACCCCGAGCGCGGCCAGATCTACTGGACGCAGAAGGGCCCCGACAACGCAGGCAAAGGCCGAATCTTCCGCGCCGGCATCGAAATCCCGAAGGGCGAGAGCGCCTCTACGCGCAGCGACATCGAGGTGCTCTACAACGGGCTGCCGGAGCCGATCGATCTCGAGATCGACCACGCGAAGCGGGTCCTCTACTGGACCGACCGCGGCGATCCACCGCTCGGCAACACCGTGAACCGCGCGCCGCTCGACACGGGACGCAACGGCCGGCCCGCGCCGCAGATCGTGTTCCGGGATCTCATGGAAGGCATCGGCATCGCCCTCGATCGCGCGGGCGAGCGCATGTTCATGACCGATCTCGCCGGCTCGGTCTATGTCGCGAGCCTCGATGGCTCGAAGCCCTCGGTGCTGCTCTTCACGCAGGGCAATCTCTCCGGCATCGCCTACGCCAACCTCCCATAAAGGATGCATGACATGAAATACGACAAACCCATCCGCCGCGTCGCCATCGTCGGCACCGGTGTCATCGGCGCGAGCTGGGCCGCGCTGTTCCTTGCCAAAGGCCTCGATGTCGTGGCCACCGATATTGCTCCGAAGGCGGAGGCCGAGTTGAATCGCTTTGTCGAGAGTGTGTGGCCGGTGCTGCAGCGCCTGGGGCTCTCCCCGCGCGCAGCGAGCGCGAAGCTGACGTTTACACACGATCTTGCTGCGGCCGTACGCGGCGCGGACCTGGTCCAGGAGAACGGGCCCGAGCGGATCGAATTCAAGCAAAAACTCTATGGCCAGCTCGATGAATTGTTGCCGCCCGAAGTCATCATCGCGTCGAGTTCTTCCGGCCTTACCATGAGCGAGATCCAGAAGGGATGTGGATCGCATCCGGAGCGTTGCGTCATCGGACATCCCTTCAATCCGCCCCACTTGGTGCCGCTCGTCGAGATCGTGGGTGGCGCCAAGACTTCCGAGGAGACAATCGAGCGCGCCTTGGCGTTCTATACAGCCATAGGAAAACGGCCGATCCGCTTGAACAAGGAAGTACCCGGGCATGTCGCCAACCGTCTGCAGTCCGCGCTGAGCCGTGAGGTTTACCACCTCGTTGCCGAAGGCGTCGTCAGCGCAACTGACGCCGACACGGCCTTGTCCTGGGGGCCGGGCCTGCGTTGGGGCGTCATGGGCAGCCTGCTTCTCAACCATCTGGGCGGCGGTCAGGGCGGAATCGAGCACTTCTTCCAGCAGTTCGCCGGTCCTATGACGGCGTGGTGGAAGGTCCTCGGGCAGCCGGTATTGACGCCTGAAGTGCAAAAGCAGCTCATCGACAGCGTCTATTCCGAGGTCCATACGCGTTCTATCGACGACCTGGCCGCCGAGCGGGACGAATTGCTGCTGGGACTGATCGAGCTGCGTACCAAGTATGAAAGACCTTCAGTGACCTCCCAAGGCGTGGGGCATGAGAGGGTGAGCAATGGGTGAGACGTTGCCGGCGATTCGGCGACCCAATCCGGAAGCTGCACCGAGCCGGGATGGCAAAGGCTTGCCCGGCGTGAGGCGCAAGCGCGTCGTCATCGTCGGCGGCGGCTTCGCCGGCCTCGCCGCTGCCCAGGTGCTGCGGAAGGCCGACGCCGAGGTCATCCTGATCGACCGCACGAATCACCACGTCTTCCAGCCGCTGCTCTATCAGGTGGCAACCTCGGCGCTGGCGCCGGAGCAGATCGCTGTGCCGCTCCGCGGTGTGCTCGCCAAACAGCGCAATGCGACGGTGATCCTCGGCGAGGTGACCGGCGTGAACGTGGCCCAGCGCTCCGTGCTCGTGGATACGACGGACCGGCACGGCGTGTCGGTTGGTTACGACTACCTCGTCCTCGCGACCGGCGTGCGGCACAGCTACTTCGGGCACGACGAGTTCGAGCGGTTCGCGCCGGGCCTGAAAGGCCTCGCGGACGCCGTCGGCATCCGCAATCGCATCCTGCGCGCGTTCGAGCAGGCGGAAGCTGCAGAAGATCCTGCGCTGCGCCGCGATCTGCTGACGTTTGTTCTGGTCGGCGCCGGGCCCACCGGAGTGGAGATGGCGGGCGCGATCGCCGTGCTCGTGCGCACCACACTGCGCTCGGAATTCCGGCGCATCGATCCCGCCGCAGTGCGCATTGTGCTGATCGACATGGGGCAGAGAGTGCTCGGCAGCTTCGCGGAGGGTTTGTCGCAGGCCGCGCAGACGCGGCTTGAAGGGCTCGGCGTCGAGGTTCGATTGGGGAAAGGCGCCGACCGGATCGACGATGGCGGTGTCGTCGTCGGCGGCGAGCGCATAGCAAGCAAGACCGTGATCTGGACCGCAGGCGTCGCGCCTTCACCCGCCGCCAAGTGGCTGAATGCGCCGGCGGATCGCGCCGGGCGGGTACGAGTCGCAACCGATCTCAGCGTGCCTGGCCATCAGGAGGTCTTCGTCGTCGGCGATACGGCATCGCTCGACCAGGACGGCAAGCCTCTGCCCGGTGTCGCGCAGGTCGCGCTTCAGCAAGGACGCCATGCGGGCACCGCGATCCTGGGGCGTATTACGGGGCGGTCAGCGCCGCGTGCATTCCGGTATTCGGATAAGGGCAGCATGGCGGTGGTCGGCAAGGGATTTGCCATCCTGCAGAGCGGAAGAGTCCGGGCGAGCGGCCGCGTGGTGTGGCTCGTGTGGCTCGCAGTGCATCTGTGGGCGCTTGCGCAACCAAGCCTGCGTCTCAGCGTCTTCGTGCAATGGTTGTGGACACTCGTTACCGGCCAGCGCGGCTCGCGCCTCATCGTGAACTACATTTCCAGGGAGCACTATCCATGATCGCTGAAGAACCGAAGCTTCTTCGTACCGGGCAATTGCAGATCCGGTCCGACCCGGGTGGCGAAGTGAACGAGGACCTGATCGGAGCGCTGAACATTCTGCTCGCCGATCTCTTCGCCCTTTTCGTGAAGACGAAGAACTTCCACTGGCACATCTCCGGGCCGCACTTCCGGGACTACCACTTGCTGCTCGACGAGCAAGCCGAACAGATCTTCGCCGTGACCGACACGGTGGCCGAGCGTGTGCGCAAGCTGGGCGGCGGGACGATCCGCTCAATCGGCCAGATTGCAATGCTCCAACGCGTGCTCGACAACGACCACGACCACGTCTCGCCGCTCGATATGCTTGGCGAACTACGCAAGGACAACCAGTGGCTCGCGAAGGAAATGCGCGAGACGCACAGCCTCTGCGATGATCGCGGCGACGTGGCGACCGCGAGCCTGCTGGAGGTCTGGATTGACGAGGCTGAGCGCCGGGTCTGGTTCCTCTCTGAAGCAAGCCGGGGCGAGTCCCCGGGACGATGAATCCACGGAAGGAGACGCACTATGGTCGATGATCATATCGTAGTAAAGCAGCCCTCGAAGCAGCTGGAGATATTTCGCGCGCGTCTTGGCGTCCTGTTCGACCGCCTCCCCACGCTTTGCGGGTTTCACGTTTCGGAGAACCTGTCGCTCGTCGAGGTCACGGTCGATACGTGGCCGGGGGCGGCCGACCCATCCGGCCTGGTTGAAGACATCTGCTCCGAGCTCGAAGATCTCGTCGTCGACCGTTCCGACGACGCCGCGGAGCTTCTCCGCGGAAAGACGTTTGCCCGCGTCCTGCATTGAGCTCGGCCGTGGACCCGGCGGTAATCAGCGCCCTGTCAGCAGTCCTGGGTTCTGTCGTGGGAGGCTCTGCATCGATTACAACAGCCTGGTTCACGCAGAGAACGCAGGCACGGCGCGAGCTGATCCGGGCCGCGGTGGATAAGAGGGAGGCGTTATATGCCGATTTCGTCGGCGAGTGCTCCAGGTTGGTCCTGGATGCCCTGGGCCATTCGCTCGAGAAGGCCGAGATATTGACCAAGGTCTATGCACTGGAAAACCGCATCAGGCTCTCATCTTCCGATTCGGTGGTCAACGCGGCCCAGTATGCAATAAAGCGCATTCTTGACCTTTACTTCGAGCGCAATTACGAGAAAGAGGATCTCCGGAATCTGAGTCACTCCATGGCGCATGAGCCGCTCCGCGAATTCAGCGAAGCGTGTCGTAGCGAACTGGCGGAGCTGCAGCGCCGGACATGACAGACCTGAAAATTCGGGTCATCCCGGATTTATGGCGCGGAGTAAGCAAGTGAAGACACTAGCGGAATCATTGATCTTCGCACTCATGATCTTTCTTCCACTCCTGGTCGCTGAGCGCATTGACGCCAAGCTGAGAGATCCTGGATCTGGGCAACTATGCGGCTGTGACCCTCACTTGGAGGTCTACTTCCAATATGCAGGGCAATCATTCCACCCAGGGAGGGCCACAGGCGATCGCATGGTTGTTGTCGTGGACGATGATTTTCGCGAGCAGGAAGGTGACCTGACCAGGTCGGCCACGAAATGATGACACCTCCAGCGACGTCACCCTGGTCCATGAGCACCTCAGCGACATGAGCGACCAACAGCAGTCGTCGCAGTCCACGGTGCAGCCTCACGTGCTCGCGGTCGACGACGACCCCACGATTCGCGAGCTGATTGTGGACTACCTTGGAGAGAACGGCTGCCGTATCACCGCGGTCGCGGACGGCGTGGCGATGCAGGCCGTGCTCGCGGAGCAGGTCGTCGACCTCATCGTCCTCGATCTCAAGCTCCAGGCGGAGGACGGCATGATGATCGCGCGCCGCATGCGCGACGAATCCGCGATCCCGATCATCATGCTCTCGGGCCGGCGGGACGAAGCGGACCGGGTGATGGGGCTGGAGCTGGGCGCCGACGATTACCTCACTAAGCCGTTCAGCCCGCGGGAGCTGCTCGCACGAATCCGGACCGTGCTGCGCCGCCGCCGCGCCGAAGTCCGGCAGGGCCGGCCGGAAGGCGTACGGGCCTACCGATTCGACGGATGCGAGCTGAATCTCAACACTCGGCGCTTCAGCACGCGGGACGGCCGTGTCGTCGCGCTGAGCAACGGTGAATTCAGCGTGCTCGTCGTCCTGCTCGCCGCGCCCGACCGCATACTCTCCCGCGATCAGCTTCTCGACCTGTCGCGCCTGCACGCTGACGAGGTCTACAATCGGTCGGTCGATGCACAAATCATGCGGCTGCGCCGCAAGATCGAGCCCGATCCCGCGTCCCCGCGCTACGTCCGCACCGAACGCGGGGTCGGATACGTGTTCGGCGTGCCGGTGGAAACTGTTTACTGATTTGAGCTCACGCTTGCAGAGAACGCGAGCTGTCTGGAGGGATACGTCCGGTTAGGCTACACGCTCCGGTGCGACCGGCTGGCCGAGCTCGACACGCTGTTCAAATCAGCCATGATCCACAGCGACCGGGCGACGACCGGAAACACGACGAGCACGCCGAATGCAAGCGCGAGCACTTATTGATATTGTCCGGGTGCGCGTCCGCCTTCGGCGAGCTGCTTGCGCCGCACCTCGCCCTGGCGCGTGAACATCCAGCCCGGATATTCGGACGGCAGGCGGCTCACCGCGTCGAGGCGCTTCAGCTCGTCGGCGCCGAGCGCGACCTTCGTGGCGCCGATGTTGTCGGCGAGCTGCTCGGCCTTCTTCGCGCCGATGATCACGCTCGTTACGTGCGGCTGGTGCAGCAGCCAGGCGAGCGCAACCTGTGCCACCGACGCACCGCGCTGGCTGGCGATCTCGCGCATGACGTCGACGCAATCGAAGGCGCGCGCCTTGTCGACCGGCGGAAAGTCGAACGAAGTGCGGCGGCTGCCCGCTTCGGCGGACCGGTCGCGCCCGTACTTGCCGCTCAGGAGGCCGCCGGCGAGTGGGCTCCAGATCATCAGGCCGAGGCCTTCGCTCTGCAGCATCGGGATCAGCTCGCGCTCGAGGTCGCGGCCGGCGATCGTGTAATAGGCCTGCAGGCTCTCGAAGCGCGCCAGGCCGAGCCGCTCGGAAATGCCGAGCGCCTTCGTGATCTGCCAGGCCGCCCAGTTCGAAACGCCGACGTAGCGCACATGGCCGTGCTCCACCATGGTGTCGAGCGCACGCACCGTTTCCTCGATCGGCGTTGCCGGATCGAAGCCGTGGATCTGGTAAAGGTCGACGTGATCGAGTTGCAGGCGCTTCAGGCTCGCCTGCAGTCCGGCGACGATGTGGCTACGCGTCGCGCCGCGCATGTTCGCGCCTGGGCCGGTCTCGTTGAAGACCTTGGTGGCGACGACGACGCTCTCGCGCGGTACCTTCAGGTTTCGGAGCGCCTGGCCGGTGATCTCTTCGGAGCGGCCGTCGGCGTAGATGTCGGCGGTGTCGATG
>Ga0075428_100003685_pt1 | contig 16801 bp, 17 predicted proteins | sample RhiMetdeltSRZDD2_FD_75291 | JGI IMG/M metagenome (GOLD analysis project Ga0075428, IMG submission 75291) | Populus rhizosphere microbial communities from Tennessee, USA - Rhizosphere MetaG P. deltoides SRZDD2 | ecosystem: Host-associated > Plants > Roots > Rhizosphere > Soil | place: USA... | reverse complement strand
TATACTCATTACTATTATGTTCGGGTCCCTGTTTGAATATTTAGAGAAAACTCATCCGTTATCAACAGCGGATAAGGAGTTGATCCATGATGTCTTTATTCCAAAAAAATTATTAAAGGGAGAATTTTTATTACGTGAAGGTGACCTGTTAAAGTATGGTGCTTTTGTATGCAAAGGTTTCTTGCGTAGCTATGTTATTGATAATAAAGGCAAGGATCATATTATCCAGTTTGCGCCGGAGAACTGGTGGATATCCGATAAAGGTGCCGGGGCGGAAGGAACTAAAGCATCTTGTTTTATAGACGCCATTGAAGACTCAGAAATATTATTGATTGACCAGGCAGGACATTTTAAAATGCTGGAGACGGTGACTGCTTATGGCAGATCATTCCAGGCTGGCATGCAAAAAAGATCTGCCGCAAAAGATAAACGCATTGTTCATTCGCTTGTTGCCGACGCCGAAGAACGCTATAATGATTTTATGCAGACTTATCCGTCTATTGCGCAGCGGGTACCACAACATATGCTGGCTTCTTACCTCGGTATTGCTCCAGAAACGCTGAGCCGTGTTCGCAGAAAGTCGATGCGCAAAAAATAACAGTTGATTTTTTTGATTTTGACTTATGTCAACATGCAGGCCATTGTCTGCCGATAGCTTTGTATTATCAAAAGCAAAAAAAAATGAAAAGGAAAACAAACAGGATCGTCAAATGGGCACCTTCGATGTTGGTAGCATTGATCATCATTGCAGGGTCATTAATGAAACTAACGCCTCAGCCACAACTGGTTGAAGTCTTTACAAAAACAGGATTGCTTCCTTATATGAAACTGCTGGGGGTAGCGGAACTCGTATTTGTTTCATTGTTTCTTTGGTCACCCACCTTAAGGATCGGCTTCTTTTTATTGACCGGTTATTTTGGTGGCGCCATGGCTATTGAATTATCGCAGCATATTTTCTTCATAATGCCCGCGGTGATACTTGCATTCGTTTGGTTAGCTGCCTGGCTGCGTGATAATTCTTTGTTCGGTGTTGGGCACAAATCTCAGAAAACAATTGCCGCACATTAACATCATCATTTTAATTTATTAAACTTCTTTTATGAAAAATACAATTGAATTGAAAATTGAGAACAATGCTAACTGGTATAAACAATGGTTCGATTCCATTTTTTATCACCAGCTTTATGCAAACCGGAGTGAAAAAGAAGCCACTGATTTTATTGCTGTATTAATGGATGAATTGAAGCCTCCCGCAAATTCAACAATGCTTGACCTGGGTTGCGGGGCAGGACGACATGCAAAATGGCTCGCTGCAAAAGGTTTTGATGTAACAGGTTTAGATCTTGCTGCTTCCAGTATACGAAGTGCAAAGAAATACGAAAAAACAAATCTTCGTTTTGCAAAACATGATATGCGTAATCCATTTGGAAAAAATCATTTTGATTATGTGTTTAATTTCTTTACCAGTTTTGGCTATTTTAAAAATGATGGAGAGAACCGCCAGGTGATCCGTAATGTTTATCATGCATTAAAACCTGGGGGCTCATTAGTATTGGATTATTTAAATGTGGCCTGGTGTGAAGACCGGTTGGTCGCTGAAGAAAGAAAGGAGATCGATGGGATCATTTATCATATCTCGCGATGGACAGACGAATGGTATTTCTATAAAAAGATAACAATTGAAAATATGCCTTCAGGTCAATCTGAATTCGTTGAACAGGTTGCTAAATTTGAAGTGAATGATTTTGACTATATGTTTGAACGGAACGGATTAAAGCTCGAAAAAGTGTATGGAGATTACCGATTGAATGAATACGATAGTGTCGCATCACCAAGAATGATCTTATTAGCGAAAAAGGGATAATGTTATCTATAGGATCCCTGTCTGGCGGCAGTCATTAAAAGCGTAGCAGGTTTACTCCGCAATTATCTTTACCAATGTTCCCTGTGTCAAATTATCTGTCAATTGCATTCCATTTAATATAGCATGTTCTTCCAATCTTGCACCCGGCACGTTTTGCTGCGCCAGGAATTGCGATAGTGTTATGGATGAACCAACAGTTCTGATCCTGATACGTTGTGGTTTTTTATTGAGCTTGACAGGATCGGTAAGTGGACGGAATGCCTGCATAGTGTTATTGAAACTGCCGGCATAATTATTAAAATCGGTAATTGTAGATACGCCGATCAGGTGATAGATACTTCCGTTGTATTGAATAATGTATGAAAGGGTACGAAGTGTCGGCTGACCTTGTTGCTGCGGTTGTTGATCGGCAACAAGGTAAATCGCTTGTAATCCATTTACAGTAATATTCCTTGATTCCACAGTTGTAAGTTTATTTTGCTGTATGATGGCATTGGCAGCTTCCTGCAACGAATTACCTTGCGCAAGCATCAGCATCATGAGTGCCTTGCCATCTTTTGGCGCCATCTGTACTCGTTGTGGTGTATTCTGATAATTCCAATTCGCTGGTATCGGGAACTGGAATTTTAATACCGGGTGATAAAACATATTCTGTTCTCTATAACCTTCACGGGGATCTTCACCATAAACCAATCCTTCTATTCTTCTTAGATATGAATTGCGATTCACTATTGGAGAAGTAAGATTGAGTTTTTTCCTCCAGTCGTCTGCTAATTTATTTACAGTAACATACCGGTCAGCCGGGTTTGGATGGGTAGATAAGAATTCGGGCAATTCTGCACCTTCAGTTCCGGCTGATTGTCTTTCGAGGGTTTTAAAAAATAAAGCCATCTGCTTTGCATCATAACCAATCTTGGTAGAATATTCCACACCCAGTTGATCTGCTTCCCGTTCGGCATCCCGGCTATATTTCAGCAATAATAATTGAAGACCGCTGGATGCCACATCAGCAAACCGCGCAAGATCCGGACTAATGATAATACCGGCGATAATACCCAACTGTGCAAGAATGGCGTTCCGTTGCTGAGCAACAGAGTGGCGGTGAGCAACGTGCCCGATCTCATGACCCAACACTCCGGCAAAATCTGCCTCACTATTGAAATAAGTCATAATGCCCCGGGTAAAATATACATATCCTCCCGGTACTGCAAAGGCATTAACCACTTCTGAATTCAGGACCCTGAAGTAGTGATCAAGTTTGGGGCGATGGGATATCGCTGCCATTTGTTTTCCTTTTGAATTAATAAAGTTTTGAATGGCTGTATCCTCATATAGTCCAAACTGTGCAATGATCTGTGGATCTGCTTCCTTTCCCATTGAGATCTCTTGTTCTTCGGACATGAGTACAACTTGTTTACGCCCGGTTACCGGGTTTCTTGCACAATCAGTCAATAATGAACAGATGGCTATTAAACAACTGATAGAAATATACTTTTTCATGTTAGCATGTTTTGTGTAGAAAATTCTAATGTGAATTTATATGCATAAGGGATGCCATAATTCCGTTCGGGCGGGTATCTGCTCCTCCTTGTCGTTAGTATTCCTTCTTCTTCAAACCAATAAAGAATATGAAAAAGAGCTTCATTTGAAGCTCTTTTGAATTTTTAAATCAGCGAATTTTTAAACAACTTTTGAAAGTCGTGCCAGCGACATTGCACCAATTGACATCACAATATCTCTGACCGCCACATCAAGATAGTTGCCACTTGCCAGTAGCGTCACCGCAATGCATATGAGCCAGGCCATTACTATCCAACCACCGATCGAAGGTTTTGCAAAAACCAGGACGCCTGCAATGATCTCGATAACGCCAACTATTTGCATGAATGTATGAGCAGAAAAAGGGAGTATGGATGCAATCCCGGGATGCAGGTATATATCCCAGTTTACCAGCAGATCAGTAAACTTATCCAATCCTGCCACAACAGGAACTACAAAAAAAGTAATTTTTAATATCATCCATACGGATCTTACAAGCTGGCTTGAATTTGTTGTCTCCATTTTTTATTTTTTTAGTTATACAGTCGTTGCAGCTAAATCACTGTTCCTTGTTTGACTTTAGGAACCACGGAAGCAAGTTGATATAAGGAGACCGGCCAACATTCCTGGATCTCTTGTTTTTTTGCCTCCGTGGTAATTTTTTTTAATCGAAGAATTGAAACTGGTAAACGATCCGGAGTAAGCGATCATTTAAATTTTTCCGGGAACTGTTTTTTAATACCATCGGTCAGCATATCCGCCATCATCAATATTTCATCATGCACTTTATCATAAGCTTTCACATCAGCCGCGTAATCTTTTTTTAACCTGGCGACTGCTTCATCTGTTGTTAATGTCAAATGATCATTCATCATCTTCTTCATGTCATTCAGCTTCCAGTTAGGGTTTGCCTTTCTGAGGAAACCGGATATTTCATCTGCATTGGCAAACCATTTTTTATTGGCGTCATTAAAAGCGACATTATTACTCACTTTAGCAGCTTTCAGCAGATCAGCCGCGATCGTGATATGATCACGCAGCAAACGGGTCAACTCTTTTCCCCCGGCCTCACCATAAAAAGGCTTGAATGCATTGCCAATATCATCCTGGTTTCGGAGTAACCTGTTCACCGCCTCGTCGGTGCCCGGCAGATCATCCATAATATTCAGGATCACATTTCTTGTCCACACAATATGATCTTCCCACAGCTTATACATAGCCATTCTCAATTGTTCACTCTTCGATGTTTTATGATTCATTTCCATTTGTGCCTGCAAAGGAGAAATTGAATGAAATAGTACCAGGCTGCTAATAGCTATAAAAATTTTTATTAATCGTTTCATAAAAACCTCCTGTTTTTTAAGAATAAAGCTCAAATACATTAGCGCATATTATTTTGAGTTAGCGGGGAGAAGATCGGTTACAATATTTTTTTTAATTAAAAAACCACATTGACCTGTAACGTTTTGATCTTTTGCTCACTCTAATAAACAAATGCTTCCGGTAAATGACCGAACTTTGTTGAAACATTGCGGACGCTAAAAAAATATGACATGCAGATGATCAAGCAAAATGATACGATCACAGAAACAGAAGTGATCAACAGGATCAGGAAAGGGGAAAGAGAACTGTTTGAGCTCCTGATAAGAAGAAATAATCCTTATTTATATAAAATTGGAATGTCATATGGGTATAAGCATGAGGATGTGCAAGACATGATGCAGGAAACATTTATCGCCGCTTACCTGAACCTTGAAAAATTTGAAAGCCGCTCATCTTTTAAAACATGGATAACCCGTATCATGCTGAATCAATGTTATCAAAAAGCGCAAAAACTGAGTTTTAAATTTGAAAAAGCGAATGGGACTATTAATGAAAAAACAACTCCTATGTTTGAGAGTAATCGATCAACGGATACTTACAGATCTGTACTGAATAATGAATTAAGCAACATCATCGGGAATGCACTCACTTCAATTCCGCTGGAATACAGGATGGTTTTTTCTTTGCGGGAATTAAATGGAATGAGTACAGCGCAAACTGCAGAGGCATTGGATATTTCTGAAACAAATGTAAAGGTTCGTCTTAACCGTGCTAAACATATGCTGCGTGAGAAGGTAGAAAAAATGTATACCCCGGAAGATATTTTTGAATTCAACCTTATTTATTGTGATAGGATAGTGGATGACGTAATGAAAGTGATCAATAAATTGTAAGCAAAACGGCTGCTACTATTCGGTCAGGAATATGTTCTCTCGTTATTGTTAGTGTTTCTTTCTTCACATCAATAAAAACTATAAAAATCTTGAGTCCCTGCCTACACGGCAGGCAGGTTTGGTCTGATCCAAAAGGAAACGGCAAAACAGATTGGTTGGTAAGGATAGCAAGTTCCGGGTTTTGCTATAAAGAAAAACTTCCGAGATTTATTGTCTTAAACCCAAAGCAATAAATATGACAGCCATTGAAGCCATCATCCTGAATTTTGAGGAGATACGAGGAAGAAGTATTACAATATGGTCAGGCTTGACGCCGGAGTTTTATCATTGGAAACCGGATGTAAAAGCCCAATCGTGTATTGAAATGATCCGTCATGTAATTGAAGTTGAAAATATATATCGACTGCTGATAATAAATAAAGGAGGTAATGTCAGTGACTTTGATTCTCCATGGAAAGACCGGCCTCTTACTGATCTTCAAAATGAACTTGAGTTTGCAGCCCCTTATAGGAAAGAGTTTTTAAAAACGATTCAAAGTTATACTGAAGTTGAATTGAGCTCAATTGAAATTGTAAGAAATGAAAGAAAGACCAGAAACCTTGGTGACTTTTTGAACAGGTGTTCTTACCACGAATCTGTTCATGCAGGTCAGTTTCTGTCGTACCTGAGAATACTCGGACTAGACAGGCCGAATATCTGGTATTAGTTTTTTCTTCCGTTATCCGCACGAAAGACCTTGGTGAAACGTTAACGGCCCAACTTGTTATTTGTATCAATATAGATGCGATATTTAAAAACAAAACTTATCAAACTCCTCCCGCGCAAGGGTTTTTTCAGCCATCGCCGTTCCTGAAATGTTATTACTTATTAGTTATCGAATGCGTTCTGCGCATCCCGAAAAAAACATTTAACGCTATCTAAAAAACATTCTGTTAATAGATTTTCTCTTATCCGGCATTAACACAACGCGGCATGCAATATGAAACTTACATGGTTTTTAACTAAAATCCATGGAGGAAATCAAATGAAAAAATCTTTACTCGCATTATTTACTTTTTTCTTATCCTTTCAAATTTTCGCTCAATCAAACATCCGGATAGGTTCGCATGCTACCGTACGCTATAATCCTGGTTGGTCAGTCCCGGTATCAAATTTTGCAAGCGTAGCAGAGGGTCAGCAGATCATCCAGAATATCCTCGATGCAGTGGGCCGTAGTGCAAATTTTGAAATTCGACAAGCCAATATTGAGAATGCGGCCGCAGTCGCATACGGTGGAAAAAGATATGTGCTCTACAATCCGAATTTTATCAATGCACTTGACAGACGTACCGGCAACCAGTGGGCTTCCATCAGTGTGTTGGCACATGAAGTCGGACATCATTTGAAAGGCCATACAGTTTCAGGTCAGGGTAGCCATCCTGCGACCGAACTGGAAGCTGATGAATTCTCAGGGTATGCTTTGCGTAAAATGGGTGCAAGCCTGGAAGACGCTCAAGCGACTATGAAATTGATCGCAAATGAAAACACGACAGCAACTCATCCCGGAAAAGCCAGTCGACTCGCAGCAATTGAAAAAGGCTGGGAGAGTGCCGGTCAGCAAACGACAGGAAGAGATGTTGCAAAAACAAAACAACCCACGAAACCTGCACAAACTCCTGGCGGAACAACACGCTATCCGACCAGATCTGGAGGGTCGACCGGATCGGCAGTTTTACAAACCGTTATCGATATCCTGGGACAAGTATTATTCAAATCTGATCAGAATAGAAATAGTAAATACTATATGACTGACGGGTTGAATGTACTCAAAATGATCAATAATAATTGGTATACGGTGGGTAAGCTGTCCAAACTAAATAATTCAAAATATCCTTTCGCGATCTATGATAATACGAATACAAGATTATTTGTAGACCGAACTGGAAATATTCTGAATAAAAATGGACAGTATCTTGGTATGCTGAAAGCAATCAATGGATAGGAAAAACATAAAAGAGTCCGCAAGTGCGGACTCTTTTTTTACTAGAATACCTAATTAACAGGCTTTGCTGTTTTTCTAATAAAACAAATCTGAATTGAAATAAGTTAATGAAACAGTTTCTTAGAAAAGAAAACTTCCTCGTTGTTCGTAGTGTTCTTCTTCCTCAAATCAATAAAGAACAAAAATGAGTCGTTATGCTTTGAAGGAGCGGGCAATTGATTTGATTAGCCTTAGTTGTAAACTAAGGCAACTTTTTTGAGGACATCAATGCATCGGCTGCTGAAAGTTTGGCAATACCGTTTATCCTGCTGAATTAATTACATCCGGTTAACGTCTAAGTCTTTCTTATCTTAAACAAGCCATACACGACAAACATTATCCCGGCGAAAGCAAATGATTCACATAGTCCCATTCGGTCGCTGGGATCGTTGATGTTGGCGAAAAATCTTGGAATGTGAAGCAAGAGAAACCAGCCGGCAATCATGATACCGGTTAACAATGCTGCTACTTTTCTGAGGGAATAAATTTGAATTCCGACTCCGCCCGCGATCAAAGCTATGCCACAGAAATATGTCCAGAAAGAAGGAAAAGGTATATAAGATGGCATAAAACCATCAATGATAAAATCATCAAACTTAAAATGAGCCAAACCGCTCATGATAAAAAATAAGCTAAGAAAGATGGTTCCAATTACAGGAATTATTTTTCGTGCCCGGCGCGAATCATTTCTTAAAAAGGAAACACCTACAATTAAAGAACCACCGATTATCGCCAGTGTTTTATAAGCATTGATGCTCCACAGTATTTTATTAGGGTCACTTTTAACAATTGAGGGGATATAGCGAATAAGAAAACTAAAAGTAAAAATAAGAGCTGCGATCAGAAATGCTGCGAATGATCCTTGTTGATGAAAGATAATTGCAACGCATCCGGCGACAAGTAATACATTCAATACAAGAGAAAACGTTTCTTTACTGTCGAATCCCGCCGGCCATCCTGGAGGCCGCCCCACGATAAAATCATCCATCATAAAGCCCAGTACGGCCAGGCCAATTAAGCCAAAAGCAAACATGAGTCTCCCGGCATTGATGGGCAGTGAGGATGGAATATTCATTTTTTGTAAAGTATGAATTTAGAAGTTTAAAATGAAAGATCAATATCTGCTTACAGGAGTCTTGCCTGGCTGTAATTACAACATATATGAATGAAGAGGGCAGAGTGCGGGATAGAATGAAAAATGCAAGCGTCTGCAATTTTCTTTGCAGTGAAAAGTTAATTTACGATTGCTTTAGTGGAAGGTTCCCGGGTTCGCGCCTTTATCTCCATGAAAATATACCGTGCTGCCCTGAATACTATTAAAATTCGTTTCATATTAGAACAATTTTGCGTTTTTTGGAGCTGAATTTCGCTTATAAAATATACATGTAAATATCCTCCATGAAAACGACCAAAGTTCTAAAAGCCGTTGGTTTGCTGTTGATCTTAGTTATTGCGGTTAGTTGCCGAAGTAACAGATCTACCACAGGCAGACAATACCCGAGAAATCCTCCAACCGAAACTCCAACAAAGACATACCCGGTCTATGTGGATGGTGGTAATCTTCCACCCGGCCAGGCGAAAAAGGTTTACGGAAGCCAATCAGCAAAACCTTATGCACCGGGCCAAAGAAAAAAATATGCAAACCGCTATCCTTTGGTGATTGTCCATACAGCTGGTATAGTGATCCGCCAGTATAGCGATGGTCGCTACTATTACAGAAACACAGCAGGATATACGTATTGGAAAGGCTATGATGGAAGGTATTATATCGATGAGAAGCATTTGAAAGGTATGGTCTATGAACCAAGCGAGTATGATGATTGGAAATTCAAGGGACAAAAGAATAACAAAGCCCAGGAAGCGAAAGGAAAAGAGCAGGAAGAAAAAGTAAAGGAAGACCAAAAAACAAAAGACGCCGAGCCTTTAGCCAAAGTCAAGGAGCAAAAAGGAAAGGGTCAGAACCAAAAAGCGAAAGACACTGATCAAAACGGAAAGGATCAAACTGACCAAAAAGCCAAAGACGACAATCCCTCAAAAGGAAAAGCTAAATCGAAGGATAAAGGGTAATTAATTCGGTTCCTTCAAATTCTTCATTAATGATCGACCCACTTGGGTCCAGCCCGACAGCAACCAATGGTGAGTTTGTCATAAAACGCTAAGTTGGCCAATAGTAGAATAATTTTCGTCTTAGTGGTCGGTAGTGTTCTTTTCTTTCCAAATCAATAAAGAGTATAAAAAAAATCTTGAGTCGTATGTAGTTACTCCCGATTGCCATCGGGCGTTATGCCAATGATGGGATCTGAGAATAGTATTCAAACTTTTTCAAAACGGTTCCTATAAACTCTTAACGAGAATAGTAATTAAATGCGGAGCTGTTTCATTGCCGCCAAAATAAGGGTATTGCTGGTAACCGCTGGCCTGTAAGCCGAACGTTCCTCTGCGTAAACTAACAGAAACACCATTTACTGTAAACAGATAAGTTTCTGCGGGAAGTTTGATGCTGCAACTGATCTCAGTGCCGATTGTAACAGAGGTTATTTCCTGGTAATACAGTTCTCCACTAACATAGACATAACCATATAAACGCAAGGCATTATCGGTCCATGACCATCCAATACGGGCACTATTATAATGATTATTGGTCCCTTCGCTAAACCCCCAAAGCTTGTTAACGGCATATTGGTTTTCCGGCAACTCAGTCTGATAAATTGCAGAGCTGTCAAACTTCACCATAAATTTCATTTCAGATGTCGTGATCGATTTAACAGGATTCTGATCGCAGAAATGGGCACCTTTCTGAATGGTAAAAGTTGAGTATTGGGCCGGTTCGTTTTTAATTTCTTTTACTATGGCTCTATCAGCCTGCTCAAAGTTTTTTGAACAGCCAATAAAAATGAATACGCCAGCAACGAGGTAAATGGTTTTCATAGGTGTAAATCGAAAGTCCTCTGATCAGTAGTCGGAAACAAAATACAACTACAGAATGAGCTTGCATTGGTTGTTTTACTTGTTTGAATTCTCAGGAAATTCTCTTGTTGTTCCTAGTGTTTCTTCTTCTTGAAGCCAATAAAGAATATAAAAATAGAATCGTTATGCTTACTTTTCGATTAAGCATTCTTTGTCCAATAAAGGTTCAGTTTTGCATTCTTTTGTTTGCCCGAAAGTGGTGGATGTACTTTTTTTGCTTTGGCGGTGGATACCAGAAACTGCTCTCATCGATAACTAATAATTGTCTCAATATCTAAATTGTTGAAACGCAGCGATTGCTGAAACTAATTGTGAGAGTATTTGTGTAAATTTAGTATATGCCACAGCACCAGACTTTGAAGCATGATTTTGTGGAAAAAGTTAAGATATGGAGTGACAATGCTGCCACTAATAATGTTGTTGACTGGCAGGATCAGCTCAAGGTGTTAAGCCAGGTAGGAGATCTGATAACCCCGGAGCTGTCATTGGAAGAACTGATCTCTGTTGTTTACTCCAGCGTTAATCAATTGATGGATGCTTACCAGTTTTCAGTCGGCATATTTGATGAAGATGAAATGACCATAACATTTAAAGGCATTATTGAAAATGGCGAACGGATCCCGGATCTGGTAGTGGATGCATCAACGCCAGATAGGCTTGCACCCTTATGTGTGTTGCATGACGTTGATATATTTATCAATGACATGGAAACGGAGTACAAGAGGTATGTAAAAGAGATCCCGAAAGCATATGTCGGGGTTTCTCCGCAGGCGGCTTTATATATTCCATTAAAAATGAAAGATAAGGTAACAGCATTGATCACGGTGCGGACAATTCATAAAAATGTTTACCAACCTCATCATGTTTATATTTTAAAAACGGTGGGGCATTTTGTAACCCGTTACATTGCATTGGCTAATGAAATTGCCAAACCCTATGTCAAAACGGAAGCAGCTCAAAAAAAATGGAAATGGAATGCGGCAGAAAACTTGACGCCGAGCTCCAAAAAGTTATTATCTGCATTGACCACGCGGGAAAAAGATGTTTTGTTTCTTATGATGTCCGGTCTTTCGAATAAAAGTATAGCTGAAAAACTTTTTGTTTCTGCAGGGACTGTCAAAACCCACACATTAAATATTTACAATAAGATGGATGTAAGTAATCGCACATCCGCCATTATGAAGGCGATTGAACTCAACTGGTTCAATTAATTCTACCAAATGGTAGAGCGTCTCGCCTTAGCAGCATTGTAATTTTATTTCACAATTGATAACAAGCACCGAAAGCCCACTAAACATAAGGTTTGATGTTCTGGGAAATAGCATGTTTGCGCATCAGCAAACGCGAATCCTTTTTATCACTATTAAAAATGATAATCATGAAAAAAGAATTATCAATGCTGCCCATCGTTCTTGGGTTACTATTCAGTGGTTGCCAAAAAGAGCTAAACAGGGATGCTCAACGCAATGAAGAAATTGCTGTGGCATCAAACAGACAGGCGGATTTTATCAATACATTTTATGGACCTGAAATTCATTTGGGCGATGGGAAAGTGAGATCATTCATAACCATTACCCATGAAGATGTGCCGAAGGAAATTGGAATAGAGATCACCGAAGGTCTTTTCCAAAATTTGCCAACTGCATACACTGAAATGCATATTCCGTTGCATCATAAAGCTACTGAGGTTACGCCGTATGATCATGTTGAAATGGATTGGATGCCCAATGGTCATCCGCCTGCTTATTTCCAGCTTCCGCATTTTGACATTCATTTTTACATGCTGCCTGAGGAAGACCAAATGGCAATACCGGCGCCGAATGCAACCAATACCTCACTAGCGAGTACGGCAGCTTACGGCAGGCCTTCACCAGGGGTTTTACCGGCAGATTATACAGTTGCGAGTGCTGCCATTCCTATGATGGGAAGACATTGGTTGGATAAATTTGCAGACGTTCTTCCTCCTTCCAATCAAACATTTACGCATCAATTCATTTACGGGACTTTTGATAACAAAGTCATTTTCCTTGAGCCGATGGTAACAAGAGCATTTTTGTTATCGGGTACTGATGTACATAAAACGATCAAACAACCGACGATCTTTGATCCAACAGGTAGATATTATCCGACACGTTATAATATTTACACTGATGAAACAACCGGTAAGGTTTATGTAACGCTTGACCAGTTTGTTTTACGATAAAACCATGCTAACGGAAGAAAATAAATTGGAACCCGATCATTAATTCACTAAATTTAAATAGCAACTCACCGATGATGTTGAGACAATTCATACCGCTTTTAGTTGCCGTAATTTTTTTATCCTGCGACAAAGATCTAGAGAAAAATAGTATGCCATTACTAGGCAAGATGGAAACTACATTAGGAGCAGAGACCCTAACAACGACCGTTCAATACAATGATGGCAAGCCAATCTTTATGCAGGCATTAGGTTCCAGCGGTGGAACAAGTGTAAATGTTACGACCCGAATTATTCGTAATAGCCAGGGAATTATTGAAAAGATCATTATTAAGAATCCCGCCTATTTGACAACGTTTTTCGCTGATAGCATTATTTATACCATTAATTATTCAACCGTAAACAACCGCTATACAAGTTTGGTAAATTATCTTTTTTTTAAAAATGGTACTACAGAATACGACAGCACTTATTTTACATTTGATGCTGCAGGAACTATAACGCAGGCAACAAAGCTGATAAGTAATGGTTCTTCCCCCGGTTATCAGGAAGCAGAAAGAAATGAATTTACTTATGATAATGGCAATCTGATCCGTTGCAAAAATTATATTTTCAATTCTTTATTTCTTGAACAAAACGTTTCTTATGATAGTAGGATAAATCCAATGGGTTTTGGTAAGGAGTGGATTTTAATTGGTAGTACCAGGAACAATCGCAAATTTGAACAGTCGTCTCCCAATAATGCAACTACAGTCAGCTTTACTCGGAATGGAGTGACTTCTATTACGACTACAACCTACACTTATAATCTGAATAATTTTCCGGCAAGTAAAACAGACCTATTGCCTAATGGATCAACTCAAATATCGACGTTTTATTATCAATAGATAAATATCAAGCACTTCGGGATCTTACATGACGGGGAGTTCAATGTAAATTACAACGAATGGTTAAAAGATTCCGCCGGGGTTTCAAACTCGTTCAATCGATCTCACTTTTAATTGCTTACTCAAGAGGTCGCTCTTTTTTTTCTTCATTCGGTATGCGCCTTTCCAGTTTATAGATTCGCTCTCGGATAAAGTGAAGTTCATCGATCACATCCTGATCGCATTGAACTTCATCGGTACAGAATATTATGAGATCGAGTAAAAGAGATTCTATTTTCTTTAATTTTTTGGCAGACATAAAAACCGTTTTTGTGATCAAGCCTAATCACTAGCATAATTTCGGTTCTATGTTGGTATTAATTTGGGGACTAAGATTGTGCCAATGACATTGCTATAACAATGAAGTTTGAACGTGACTTATTTCTGATCAGTACCTCTCGTTGTCCGTATTTTTTTTTCTTCAAATCAATAAAGAATATAAAATCATAGGAATATTACGGCTGTTCTGTCGAGCCATAAAATTAAAATCTCATTTGAAGCTTTGCATTACTCGATTTAAGCCCTGAGTTACCATCAAACCTTCACTTTTTTGAATTATAAAAAACATAAGAGAAAGTAAAATCAACGGATGGGTAAATGGTGCCAAAATTATAGTCGATGTCCTGTGCATAACCTGCTCCGACATGAAAATTAAAAGTCCAATGCCAGCCCAGTGCTCTTTGAATACCCCAATGAATATTTGCCAACATACTATTTCTGTATAAATCAGATCCCCCGTTATTGGCTCCCACATATTTTACTCTTATTCCAATAAAGTTGCCGGCATTTAAAAGCGTTTCTTTCCCTTTATCAACTCTTCTTTGCCTGTTATAATAATATTTTGGGGTCAATGAAAAATAAAAAGCAGGGTATCCATAATTGACTTCAAGGAATCCTTCTGCAATATCATAACCTCCACCAACGCCACCAGCAATAACCACCGTTATTTTATTTGATAGACGAGGCTCATAAGATAACCCGACGCCCTGACCGCCCAGATCAAGTTTTATCAAACTTGAAAGTTTGGTATCGGGTTTTGGTTCTTGTCCAACCGATGAAAAGGAATAACTTAAGAATACGATTAGAAAAATTATCGACCGGATCATATTGAGAATTGTTTAAGGATACAACAGGTATTTTTTTCTCGCTTCTTTATATTCACTCAATCCCGGTTCCCAACTTGCCCGAATTTCCTTTTCTGATTTACCATCTATGATCTGCTGACGGAATAAACCGGAACCAATCAGCCTTTCGATGACTCCCATTTCCTTACTCAATTTAGAATCAAAGAATTTTTCTTTGTAGGGATGCGCTTTGTACAGTTCCATGATCCATTCCAGGTTGATCTTTTTAGCTTTTCTCAACAGCTCCACATCATAATTGCGAAGATCTAATCCATAACAAACCTGGTCCATGAACAAAGGTGTCTCGGCCATTCCTTTTATTCCGGTAGGAGTATAAGAAAATTCATATTTACCTTTTAATTCTGGACTGCCAAGAACAGTGAATGGAAATAAAGTACCACGCCCATGATTAAGATAGACGCCTTCAAACATACATGTTGACGGATATAATAAGACAGCTTGTTGCGTATTCAAATTAGGTGAGGGTTTTACAGGCAAAGTATAGGGCATGTCGTGATTGTAGTTTGCTACAGGAATAATTGTGATTTTAGTTTTTACCTTATCCTTCAACCAGCCTTCACCATTTGCCATTTGTGCAAATTCGCCAACTGTCAATCCATGTGACATCGGTATCGGGAACATACCGATACCGGATTTGTATTTCATATCAAGAATGGGTCCGTCTATTAAATAACCATTCGGATTTGGCCGGTCAAGTATCAGCATTTCCTTTTCATTCTCATAACATCCTTCCATTAACCGCGACAGTGCATTTATTTGGGTAAAAAATCTGCAACCAACATCCTGCATGTCGTAGATCAATACATCCACATCGGCGAGATCTTCTTTAGTGGGTTTGTTTTTCGATCCATACAATGACACGATGTGAATACCCGTGTTTAAGTCTACTTCATCAGCTATCCTTGTTCCTGCGCTGGCGTTGCCGCGAAAACCATGTTCGTGACCAAATATTTTTACAATATTTACTTCGAGAGTTTTAAGACTGTCAACAAGATGAGTTTTGCCAATCATGGTTGTTTGATTGGCCATGATGGCAACTCTTTTTCCTTTAAGGAGCGGAAGATATTTTTCAGTTTGTTCGGCTCCTGTTCTTATCGCCGTCTTACTTACACCAGGCAGAATTTTTTCATTCTTTGGTTTAGATGTTGAGCAAAACGTAAAGATGCCGGTTATAAGAATTAAAGCTATCATTCGCATGTATGAAAATTAAGATTGTGAAAATAATTAGTTTAAAGCAATTGCTTCGTGTTATTTGAAAACTCACGGAGGCGCTGTCCCGATGGCTTGCAGTATTTTGATTGAAAAGATTTTTATCAGGTCATCGGGAAGGCGTTGGAAAAGTCACCAGAGGACGAAAATCTCAATTCATTTATTCTTTTTAAGATCGAACATGCACTTCAAACTTATGTTCAAGACCATCATCTAACAGTTGTATCGCATTGCCTTTTCCTTCGCCTGCTTCGCTCTTCCACCAGGATGCCTCGTTTGCTTTTAACTGGTAGACGATAATATGGTAAGTCGATTGGCCATACTTGTATTGTATTTGAATCGATGGCCATTCGGACGGGAAACAGGGGTTAAATACTAATTGATCTTTTTTCAATTCGATCCCAATCAATGAGCTTATAATAAATTGATACATCCATCCGGCCGAACCGGTATACCATGTCCAGCCCCCTCTTCCTCGATGAGATTCGTTGGCATAAACATCAGCAGCAATTACATAGGGTTCTACCTTGTATATGTTCATCGATTGCGGGTCTGATGCATGACCCAAAGGCTGTATCATACTAAATAATTCCCAAACTTTTTCACGATCTCGTAATGCCGCAAATGCCATAAGAGCCCAGATGGCAGCATGCGAATATTGTCCACCATTCTCTCTTACTCCCGGTACATAACCGCGTATATAACCTGGGCTGGG
>Ga0075428_100003683_pt1 | contig 16807 bp, 18 predicted proteins | sample RhiMetdeltSRZDD2_FD_75291 | JGI IMG/M metagenome (GOLD analysis project Ga0075428, IMG submission 75291) | Populus rhizosphere microbial communities from Tennessee, USA - Rhizosphere MetaG P. deltoides SRZDD2 | ecosystem: Host-associated > Plants > Roots > Rhizosphere > Soil | place: USA... | reverse complement strand
CATTAGCGCCTTAAGCGCGATTAGCCAAGGTGCGCTTGTGGCTGATGCTGTAGCCATAGTGGGTAGCCTGGATATCGTGCTGGGAGAGGTTGATCGGTAGAGTTTATAGAGTGTAAGGTAGGAGAGATACGCCTGGTGGGAGACCTCGCCAGGCGTTTTTATTGGGACTGGAGAGACTGCGGTATGGCACAGGTGGTGCACGTAGATCCTGTTGCGCCCGCTGTCGCTGCGTAGACTGCTTCCCTATGCACCGCATCCCGTGTGAGCCAACGATTATCTACGTCACGCTTCAGCGGACGGCTGAGGCAGTCGCAGCAACCTTGGCCGCAGCAGGTTATGATGCAGGGGCCTACCACGCCGGCATGGCCGACGACACGCGCACTGCGACACAAGAAAGGTGTGCGCCACCGCTTCCACCGGCTACGCCTGCCGAGTGAGCTCAGCGCCGTGGCCCAGGCTCTACACGCCCGTACCCTCAACCGCGAAGGGCGCGAACTGGCACGTCTGCACCAGGTGCTGGAGTTGACAACAATAAGCGTGGACAGTACACCTGCAGAACTACGGCTCATGCGACCTGTTTACGCGTAACATCATGGCCGACGAGATCAAGCAGTACTTCTCCAAGACGCCGATGCGATGAGACACGAGGCGTAAGTGGAGCAGTCGCATTTTGTGCATCCGAAGCGCCTCACGTAGCATCAGCGGATAGACATGCCACTTGGGGCAATCCGCTGGCACCACACGTCAGTGGTGATAACCTCGCTGAGCAGCATTTGTTGCGCACACAAAATGGCGCGCTGTAATTCCTCAGCACTGACCTCCCCCGCCGCATTCTTGAGGGGCAAAGTCCCGGTTGCATCGCTCAGAAACTCGACGGTGAAGCCGCGATGGACGGCCTGCCGCGCCGTGGTGTCACAGCACATATGCGTCATGTAGCCAGTAATGACCACGGTATCGATGGCCTGTTGGCGCAACCAGGACTCTAATACCGTCCCGGTAAAACTCCCTGGGAGATTCTTCTCGATGAACAGATCATGCGGGCGCGCCAGCACCTCCGAGTGTAGTGCCCACTCGGGAGTGCCGCGCTGGAAGAAGGGTTTGTCGGGTTGCGGAAAGGTGTGCTGGACTACAACGCGCGGAATGTCATTGGCTGCTGCTGTATCCATCGCCCGGACAATATTGCTCAAATGCCCGTGTGGATGTGTGATAGGCGCTTGGGCAAAATAAGGCGAAAGCCCGCTGGCACGCGATACCCGTCCCATGCCGCCATCAACAACACGAAGCGCAGGCCAAAAAACCAGGGATGATGCTGGCTTATACGGCCTTTCTGTTCCACGGGGTTTTTGGCGCCACGTTTGTCGGTGCGACTTCCATCACCAAAGAGATACAGCACGCCATTGGCGGGTGGTGGCAACGTGGCCAAGAGATCCTGAACCAGCCAATTGACGAGCAGATGCACGTTCCAATAGGTCGCCTTGAGCAGGCGCCCAAAGCGCCACGCGGTGATGGCGGCGGGCGTCCACTTGGCCATCTCTTCCAAGGTTTTTCGTCCCGGGTGCACGGCTTGCATGAAGACCAGCCAGCAGAGGATGAGGCGATGGCGACCACGCCACACGGTGGGCATACCGCGAAAAACCATAGTCACAAAACCAGGGAGGTAGGTGAAGGCCATCAGCATAGGCAGCGCTCTCTCCACAGGGAGGGACAGAGAAAAAAGCGGACGATGGGAATCCCTACTTCGCCTTTACACCTTTCAGCTTTGATTTGCAAGGGCTTGACGGTTTAGAGTGTCAATTCTGAGTTTCTAGGTTCCGCCTTGGTGGCTTGACGTGTGTATCGGATGGCGCTGGCGTAGTGTCCCGATGTCTATGATATGGCTCAAAATGTCACGGTATGTGGGGAAAGAATCACTGATTGCTACGGGGCTTGCATCCTGAGGCGATCTTGAAGGCCATGGGCAGCGCAATGCCATCCTCTCCGGCATAGGCACGTACCAGACGATCGAACACCGCGCGAATACGCTGCTGCACATCGGCGGTTTGCCCACGAAAGGTCGCTGCGGTGCGCGCCAAACTCCCCAAGGCCCCCGTCCAGAGGGCATCGGGGGTGGAGACGCAATAGGTAAACGCCTGCCCCTGCACTACCACGTGTCGCAGCCTGGCAGCTCTGAGCACGGCTGCAAATTCGTCCTCGGCGGAGAAACGAAACAGCGGTGGGCCTGTCGGTATATCGGGTGGCGGTATGGCCCCGGCTTGGTGCAGCGCATCGATAAACACTCCCTGGAGCCGGGTGCGTTCTGGGATGTCCCACCATGAGAAGCTCAACCTGCCGCCGCCGACCAGAACCCGTACACATTCCTCGACTGCCCGCTCGGGCCTGGGAAAGTGTCCGATGCCGAAATTGCAAACGATCGCATCAAACGAGCCCTCTGCAAATGGCAGCGTCTCTACGTCAGCGATATGGAAGGTGAGTGTCGGATGGAGCTGCGTAGCAAGCTCTATCATGCGTGGCGCGAGGTCAACGCCAATCACCACTGCCCCCCGTGCCGCTGCCTGGGCTGCGACTTGCCCGGGGCCTGTGGCGACGTCAAGGAGCCGTGTGCCAGTCCCTACGTGCGCTGTATTGAGCAGCGATTCAACAGCGTGGCGCGTCACTGGTTCGAAAAACGTCTGATACGAGTTGGCGATACGGTCATGCGCTGCCCTCTCGAAGTGACGAAAGGCTTCTGCATCAAGCATTGGTTCGCGCCTCTTCGCTCTTGCTCCAGTGGTTACGACAGTCGCCCTAGACAGGGAGAGGTGTGAGCTTGACCGTTCTCACCATCTCTATCGTTAGCGATACTTTTTCAGCGCCGCACGCACCGCGTCCTCGGCGAGCACTGACGTGTGCACCTTCTGCGGACTCAGTCCGCCTAACGCTGTGTTCACTTCGGCACGTGAGAGCGTCAACGCCTCCTCAACATCGCGCCCGATGAGCAGTTCCGTTGTGACAGAGCCGGCAGCAATGGCGGCGGGGCAGCCCATGGTTTTGAATTTGGCGTCCGTAATGCGGTTGTTTTCGATGCGTAGATAGAGATGCATGACGTCCCCGCAGGCCGGGTTCGAGACCAGGGCCTCGGCGTCGGCTGGCTCAATGGTCCCGACGTTACGCGGGTGCTCAAAATGCTCTTGGATGATGTCGGAATATTGCACGGCTTCTCTCCCGTGGTCTGAGTCTACTACGGTGCAAATGAAGGTGAAAGGGTGCGGGCCTGCTGCACAATGCCAGGGAGAATCTCCAGGACATACTCGATATCAGCCAGTGTGGTCCCACGTCCGAGACTGCAGCGCAAGGCCCCGTGCAGATACGGAGCTGGCACACCCATGGCCCGCAATACATGTGAAGGTTCGAGCGAACCAGAGCTACAGGCTGAGCCAGTAGACAGCGCCACACCTTGCAGATCAAGGCTCATCATCAAGGCTTCGCCCTCAACCCCAGCAAAGGCAACATTGGTTGTATTGGGCAGGCGAGATATCTCAACTCCCTGGATGCGCACCTCAGGAATCTGCTCCTGGATCCCATGTTCGAGGCATTGCTGCAACTGCTGTTGACGCTCCCACTCTTGACGCATATCGCGCATGGCAAGAGCACATGCCTGACCCAGGGCGACAATCCCGGCCACGTGCTCTGTGCCTGCACGCATACCTCGCTCCTGGTGTCCGCCATGCAGCAAGGCGTGGAGCGGCGCTCCGGGGCGGGCATACCACCCGCCTATGCCCTTGGGTGCGTAGAGCTTATGCCCTGAGAATGACAGAAAATCTACCCCCAGCTCATCGACCTGTAGGGGCATCTTGCCAAACGCCTGTACCGCGTCCGTGTGCATCAGGATGCCACGCTGGCGTACCACACGGGCGATGTCAGCAATGGGCTGGAGTACGCCCGTTTCGTTATTGGCATACATGACGGAGACTAAAATGGTCTCGTCCGTGAGGGCTTCACGTACGGCCTCTGGATCAACGACACCGTGTGCATCCACCGGCACATAGGTCACCGTGTAGCCCTGCTGGGCGAGGCACGCGCAGGTATCCAGCACGGCAGGATGTTCGATCTGTGACGTCACCAGGTGCCGCCCGCGTCCCTGGAGCGCTGCCGCCACGCCCTGGAGGATCGTATTATTGGCCTCGGTGCCACCGCTGCCGAAAAAAATGGCCGAGGCCGGTGCACCAAGCATGTCGGCCACACAGTCACGCGTGTCATCAATCGCCACACGCGCCCGCCGGCCATAGCGGTGTACGCTCGATGGATTGCCAAAATCCTCGCGATAGTAGCGTAGCAGGGCTTCCAACACTTCTGGCAGCACTGGTGTGGTGGCGTTATAGTCGAGATAAACCTGACGCATAAAAAGTGAAGCACTCCTTAGGAAGATGAAATCTGCGTTGGACCATGTACACTGCTGGATATCGTCTCAGGCATCCCGTTGCAGTTCCTCCACGTGGGCCTCCACACTGCGACCCAGAGCGTCCAGGTTATACCCCCCTTCGAGCACCGCGATGAGCCGTTGCTCACAACAGGTTGCAGCAATTTCCTTGACGACTTGCGTCATGCGCCGATATCCTGCTTCCGTGACCTGCATGTGCGCCAATGGATCAGCATAGTGGGCATCGAAGCCAGCGGAAATCAGCACACAATCTGGGCGGTAGGCCAGGGCACGCGGTAAGAGTTGGTGCTCAAAGACGTCGATGTAGGTTGCATCGTCTGTGCCGGCGGGTAGCGGGACGTTCATGGTATAGCCCTTGCCCCGTCCGGAGCCCGTTTCCGTGGCGGCGCCGGTACCAGGATAGAAGGGATACTGATGGGTGCTGAAATAGAAGACACTGGGATCGTCTTCAAAGATGTGCTGTGTCCCATTCCCGTGGTGGACATCCCAATCAATAATTAAAATGTTGTCAAGGCCGTGGTGTTGCTGGAGATAGCGTGCCAGAATCGCGACATTGTTGAACAGGCAAAAGCCCATGGAGCGGTGCGACTCGGCATGATGCCCCGGTGGACGTACCGCACAGAAGACCTGGGAAAGCTGGCGATGCATCACCGCATCCGCGGCAGCCAGGGTGCCCGCCACTGCTTTCAGGGCAGCGTGGAACGAATCGCTGCTGACGACCGTATCAGGGTCAAGCGCCGCAGGGGCCCGCTGGCTCGCAATTTGGACCAGTTGTAACAGCTCTGGACGGTGCACTTTGGCGACCCAATCGCGGGGGTCGTGATCCCAGGTGAGCTGGACTAGCTGTCTGGCTCGGCCACTCGCCTCCAGGGCGTGCATAATTGCTTCCAGACGGTCAGCACGCTCGGGATGGTGCATCCCTGGATCGTGCTTCAGATAATCGGCATGATAGACGAGACCTACATCCATAAATCCTCCTGACGCTGTCTATGGGCAGCACGGCTAGCGCTAGTATAACGCGCTGTCCCCAGGATCGGCAACACACCATAGCATGAGATGCACACGCCATGAAAGCGATGATTCTTGCCGCTGGTCTGGGTATGAGAATGCGACCGCTCACTGACCATTGTCCCAAACCCCTCCTGCCACTCCTGGTGCAGCCGATACTCGACCATATCCTGGCGCAGTTACCACGACACGGCATACGCGATGTCATCATTAACCTGCATCACCACGCTGACCAACTCGCTCGCTGGCTCGGCGATGGCAGCCGCTGGGGTGTGCATCTGTCGTTATCATTCGAACCAGAAATTCTGGGCACTGCTGGAGCCTTGAAGCGGGTTGAGCCGTTGTTGCAGGACGCGCCCTTTTTCGTGCTGAATGCGGACGTCTTGATTGACGTGGATCTGCAAGCCTTGTGGCGCTGGCACTGTCAGCGCCAGGCACTGGTCACCATGGTGCTACGACCTGACCCTGCCGCGCGCTCCTATGGTGCTGTGCTAGTCGATGCTGACGAGCGCGTGCGGCTCATCAACGGTCGGCCCTCGACACACGTATCGGCGACAGGTGAGGAGACGATGTTTGCCTGTGTGCAAGTAGTTGAACCGCAAGTGCTGGAGCGCATCCCGCCCGGCTGCTTCAGCATGACGACATCTGAGGTGTATCCGGCTTTGATAGAGCGTCATGAAGCGGTGTATGGCTATCGCTACACTGGTTACTGGATGGACATTGGCACACCAGAGCGCTATCTCCAGGCACACTGGGACATGCTGGATGGGGTGCTTGGAGACGCCTGGGTCCAACGTCTCCCGACGGGCAGTCGCGTTGTACTGTGCCAGGACGCCACGCCATCGGTGGCGCCAGGCGTCACCCTTGTCCCCCCTGTGGTGCTGGGGCCTGATGTCGAACTCGCTCCAGATGTGCACCTGGGGCCATACGCCGTGCTGGGTGCAGGATGTCGGCTGGCCTCTGGAGCCGTAGTCCGCGAGAGCGTTCTGTGGGAGGGCGTGCAGGTGGGAGCGGGGGCCCAAGTGCGCGGTTGCACCCTGGCCACGGGTGTCCAGGTGCCGGCCGCGAATACCCTGGTACAGGCGGTATTGAATCGTGGAGCACGTGACAGACGATGAACTTGAGAACAGTCATTGCCACAAGATATGTCACCCCATTGCGTGAGGGTGGATCGCTACCAGCCATCGTCGAAGCGGATGATGATGGCATGTATGTGCTCAAATTCCACGGCGCAGGGCAGGGGCCCAAAGCGCTCATCGCTGAGCTTGTGGCGGGGGAACTCGCCCGTGCCGCAGGACTGCCAGTGCCTGAGATCGTCTTCGTTGAACTGGATCCCGAACTCGCCCGTACTGAGCCCGACCCAGAGATACAAGCGCTGATACGGGCGAGTGCCGGTCTCAATCTCGCCCTCGACTACCTGCCCGGTGCCGTAACGTTTGACCCGATTGCTGATAGGCCCGAGGCCGATCTTGCCTCGGCGGTCGTCTGGTTCGACGCGTATGTGACCAACGTCGACCGTACGCCGCGCAACACGAATATGCTTGTCTGGCACCGACGACTCTGGCTCATCGATCACGGTGCAGCCCTGTACTTCCACCACACATGGACCAACTACCGCGAACGCAGCCGAGCCCCTTTTCCCATGATAAAGGACCATGTCCTCCTCCAGTTTGCCAGCACTCTCCAAGAGGTCGACGCGACCATGATCGGGCGGGTCACGCCCGATATCATTGACCGCATCGTTACACTTATTCCTGACGCCTGGCTGGTGGGGGACGCGCCGTTCGGCGAGAACAGCCAACACCGGGACGCATACAAGGAGTATCTGCTGCGCCGGCTCGAGCTACCGCATGCTTTTCTGGAGGAGGCGGTCCGTGCGCAATCGCTATACGTATGATTACGCGATAATCCGCGTCATTCCCCGGGTCGAGCGCGAGGAGTTCGTCAACGTCGGCGTGATTGTCTTATGCTCGGCCCAAGGCTTCCTCGAAGCGCGTCTTGCACTGGATGAACAGCGGCTGATGGCCCTAGATCCAACACTGGATAGCGCCACAGTACGGGAACACCTGGTGGCCATCTCCAGCATTTGTGCTGGCGGAGAACAGGCAGGGCCTCTTGGCCAGCTCTCACAGCGGGAGCGCTTCCACTGGCTCGTGGCACCGCGCAGCACTAGCATCCAGACATCGCCCGCACACACTGGCTATTGCGAGGACCCAGCCGCTGTACTGGAACACCTGCTTGACACGATGGTGCGACCGTGTCGTGCGGTAACCCCGGTGGTGGAGACCGGGCTGATAGACGCCTCTGAAGATAGGGAATAGGTTGAAGAGGTAGACCGTATAAGGGGAACGCTTCTCTATGCCTACCGACATCATGCTCACCGTGGACGCCGTGCAACCGCTGTTGCAGCAACTCTTCCCCAAAGTTGTTCGTGGCCCTCGTATTGTCCCACTCGCCGCCGATGCCTCAACCCGACGCTACTTTCGAGTACACTGGGATGCGCCGGCTGCCGATCATCCAGCCTCGTGCGTCATGATGGTGTGTGAACCCTGGCAGCCTCCGGATACCCCCGATTTTCTCACTGTGGGACAGCACTTGCGCGCGCACGGTGTGCGTGTCCCAGAGGTCTACGGGGTCTCGCCACATCAGGGGCTGATGTGTCTGGAGGACTATGGGGATTGCACTCTGGCAACGCAATGGCAGATGCGCCTCCCCTCAGAACAGTTGGCATGGGGGCAACGTGCCATCGCTGAACTCGTGAAAATGCACACCTGCGTGACGCAACATGCTGACCCCGCCTGTCCGGCGTTCAAGCTGGCCTTTGACGTCCCCAAACTGCTGAGCGAACTGCAGTTTTTTCGGGAGCATGCAATAGAAGGACTGTGGCAACAGACGCTCACCTCCACGGCACACGACGACCTCGAGGCGGCTTTCGAGACGCTCTGCGCTCTACTGGCGTCAGCACCACGTTATTTCTGCCATCGTGACTACCACGGCTGGAATATTATGGCCTACAATGAAGGGGTGGGTGTCCTCGACTTTCAGGACGCACGCCTTGGCCCGCAACCATATGACCTGGCCTCGCTCTTGACGGACCGTGGTACGCCAGACCTGCTCGGGAGTGCTCTCATGACGGCGTTGATGGATTACTACATCCAATGCATGGAGGCTGTGACAGGGCGACGTACCGATCGCGACGCCTTTAACCAGCTCTTTGACTATGTCGCCATCCAACGCTGCTTGAAGGCAACGGGCACGTTTGCCGCTATGGCCGTAGTACGGCAACGTCCGCAGTACCTGCCGTATATTCCTCCCACCCTTATCTATCTCCAGCCACTGCTGCAGCGCTACCATGTCTTGCAACCGCTTGCCGGGCTCTTGCAGCGCTACGTGCCACTCTGGCAGACATGAGGAACAGGAGTAGCGATCAGGCCGTCGGTTCCTGGGTAAGGCGCAATACCTGGTCGTGTAGGTGCCCATTCGTAGCAATGAGACCGGCGCGTAGCGTCTCAGGTTGATTGAAGCGAAAAGGCTGCCCTTGCAGATCCGTCACTTGCCCTCCGGCTTCCGTCACTAACAGTGTCCCGGCGCAGATATCCCACTCGTTCTTGGGCACGAGACTGAACGTCATGTCACACTTCCCCTGGGCTACCTGCGCCAGCTTATAAGCGATGCTACCCATCGGGCGCACCGTTAAAAGGTTCCGGAAGCGCTCCCATTCGCCACGGCCCGTTTCGCTGCGGCTCGCCAGGACCAGGGCTCCTGGCAGGCGTGATGTGGCACTGACGTGGATGGGTTGATTATTACAAAACGCTCCTTGACCACGACAGGCATGTAATAACTCTCGACGCACAGGATTATAGGTCACGGCCACGGCGACCTGTTGCTGCACAACGAATGCCACTACTACTACGAACTCATCGGTTCCCTGGATAAACTCTTTGGTGCCATCGATGGGATCGATGATCCAGACGTAGTCGTGCTGCAGGCGGGCAGCCTCGTCAGCCGATTCTTCAGAGAGCCAGCCGGCCTTTGGAAAGGCTGCTAGTAAGGTCTCGTGTAAGACGCGATTCGCCGCCAGATCGGCGGTGGTGACTGGGTTGTCGATACCCTTGCTCTGTACCTCATAATGAGAGCTGTAATATGACAGGATGACCTCGCCAGCCCGATGAGCTGCCTCTTTAGCGGCGGCTAGTGCTTGCTGCATCACAGGTGTATACGTCCTTATGCTTGGAGAGGGGCAGTTGCCTCACCCGCCGTCACAACTCTCTCCCAGAGGGAAGGGCCGCCGTTAAACTGGCGGCCCTCCGCCGACGCAGTCGCGGGGAGAGGGACAGGAGGGTGAAAATGTGGTAGTGTCATACACAGACGTGTACTTGCACACGCGTATATGCGTATCATTGCTATTGTATTATACGACAGCAGGGACAGGCGGCGCCTGCTGCCACGTTTCCATAAAGGAGTAACCATGACGCACGCCCTTGCCAGGCCAGCAGAATTCTTTGACAACAAATATGGCATGGACACCACGAGTCTGCAACGCGTCCTCGGCAAGACGTTGGGGAAGCAGATCGACTACGCTGATCTCTACTTTCAGTACGAAGTGAGCGATGCGGTGTCATTGGAAGAAGGGCTGGTGAAACAGGCCTCCAAGCACGTCAATCAGGGCGTGGGTGTGCGGGCGGTGGCCGGGGAGAAAACGGGCTACGCGTTTTCCGATGAGATCACGGTCTCCACCCTGGAAATTGCTGCCCATACGGCCCGGCAGATTGCCAGCAGTGGCGCGGAGACGGCCAGGGTGGCCATCGGCGGGGTCCAGACACCTACCACCGATCTCTACCCTGTGCAGACCCCAGGCCCGGACATTCCTATCGCGCGCAAGCTCGATTTGTTGCAGAAGATCGATACCTTCTGTCGCGCTTATGACCGGCGCATCACCAAAGTCCAGACCTCATTTAGCAGTTCCCACAAGCTGGTGCTCGTTGCCACCTCGGAAGGGCTGGTGGTTGGTGATGCACAGCCCTTGATGCGCCTCAATGTCCTGTGCATTGCCGAGGATGGGAACAATCGCCAGAGTGGCAGTGCTGGCGGTGGCGGACGCATGGAGTACGAGGTGTTTCTCGATAATGACCAGTATCTGGAATATGCCCGCGAGGCAGCGCGCCGGGCGATTCTGAATCTCGACGCTGTTGAGGCGCCGGCGGGTGCCATGGACGTTGTCCTCGGCTCTGGCTGGCCTGGCATCTTGCTCCATGAAGCCATTGGACACGGGTTGGAAGGCGATTTTAACCGCAAGGGGGTCTCGGCATTCAGTGGCCGTATCGGGCAGCAGGTGGCCTCGGAGCTGTGTACAGTGGTCGATGATGGGACGATGCCAGGCCGGCGCGGCTCGCTCAATGTGGATGACGAGGGAACGCCCACAGGGCGTACGGTGCTGGTCGAGAACGGCATCCTGCGTGGCTACCTGCAGGACCGTCTGAATGCCCGCCTGATGGGTGTGGCCCCTACTGGCAATGGCCGCCGCGAGAGTTATGCACATATGCCCATGCCGCGTATGACCAACACCTTTATGTTGGGGGGAGAGTCAGACCCTCAGGAGATTATTGCGTCGGTCGACTCCGGCCTGTATGCCGTGTCGTTTGGTGGTGGTCAAGTGGATATCACCAACGGCAAGTTCGTCTTTTCTGCGAGTGAAGCCTATCTCATCGAAGATGGCAAACTCACGCGTCCAGTCAAAGGCGCCAGTCTTATTGGCAATGGCCCTGACGTCCTCACCCGTATCACCATGGTCGGGAACGACCTCGCCCTCGATACCGGTGTGGGCACGTGTGGCAAGAACGGGCAATCGGTGCCCGTGGGAGTGGGCTTGCCGACCATCCGTATTAACGGCCTCACAGTAGGGGGCACCCGGTCATAGCTGCTGACTTGCCGATGCAGGGAAGGGAACGTTATGGCACTCGATCCGCAATTGGTGCAAGACCTGTTACGTACAGCCCGTCAGTGTGGAGCCACCGCTGGCGATGCGCTGCTGGTAGACAATGCCTCTTTTGAGGTGCAAGTGCGCCTGGGAGAGGTGGAAAAAGTACAACAGTCGCACCAGAAGCGTTTGGGATTACGTCTGTTCTTTGGCCAACGCTCCGCTACTACCTCCACGTCTGACCTCTCGGAGGCATCGCTGCGGCAACTGCTCGATGATACGTGCGCTCTCGCCCAGGCCATGGCCGCCGATCCGCAGGCTGGCCTCCCAGACCCTGAGGAGACGATTACGACCATCCCCGATTTGGCCCTGTGGGACGATGCCATCGCCCAATTTCCGGTAGAAGAGCGCACGGCTATGGCCCGTGAGGCGGAACGTGCCGCCCTGGATTACGACAGCCGTATCACCAATTCGGAAGGCGGGGAGTACAGTAGCTCGCAGTCGCACGTCCTCTACGCTAACAGCCATGGTTTTGTCGGGCACTATCAGGCTGGTACGGTGGGGCTATCGGTGTCGCCGATTGCCTCTGAGGCTGGCGGCATGCAGAGCGATTACTGGTTTGCCAGCGGGCGTAAATTGAGCCAGCTCCAGGCACCGGCCGTCATTGGCCAGGAGGCGGCACGGCGAGCGTTGCGGCGCCTGGGGGCCCGGAAAGTGGCGACGCAGAAAGTGCCCGTAGTCTTCGATCCGTCCACGGCCGCCAGTCTGCTGGGACATGTATGCTCGGCAGTGTCAGGTTCGGCCCTGTACCGTGGGGCGTCGTTCCTGCTCAATGGTCTAGACATGCGCATAGCCCCTGAAACGGTGACGATTTACGACGATGGCACACTACCTGGAGCCCTCGGTTCTAAGCCTTTTGACGGTGAAGGCATTCCTACACGTCGTACCACGGTGGTGGAACAGGGTATGCTGCGCAGTTACCTGCTGGATACCTACACCGCCCGCAAGCTGGGCCAGCGCTCTACGGGCAACGCGGCGCGGAGTGCCGGCGAGTCTCCCAGTGTCAGTCCGACGAATTTTTATCTGGCCCCAGGGGCATACACGCCAGAAGAGATTATTGCATCGGTGCCGTGCGGTCTCTATGTTACGTCGCTCATTGGTTTTGGTGTAAATCAGGTCACGGGCGATTACTCGCGTGGCGCGGCGGGCTTATGGATCGAGCATGGGGCACTGGCCTATCCTGTAGAAGAAATCACCATTGCCGGGAATCTGCGTCAGATGCTGGCGAACATTGAGATGATCGGCAATGATCTCGACATGCGCCGCCGGGTCACGGCGCCCACCCTGAAAATCAGTGAGATGACGGTGGCTGGGAATTAACGAGCGATGGAGTATTGGAGCCCGGCATGCGCTTTTTGATGCTCCACGTCAACAGCTTCTCCTGTGCGATCACGACAAAGGGCCGCTCGCCTATCTATGAGGAGTACACTGATCCCGTGACGCGGGTGGACGAGGCGCTGCTGGTGCTGAGCAGCGTCGAACGGGGCGATGAACGGGCTCCGGAACGTGTCGCCAGCCGTGCCAGTGCTGAGATTGTCAAGCTCGCGGCCCAACTCAAAGTCCCCACCGTGATTCTTCACCCCTTTGCCCACCTGTTCGCCGAACTCAGCGCGCCCGAAATCGCCATTGATGTGCTCAGCCGCACTCAGCAGGCGCTCAGCGCGGCTGGCCTCCAGGCGTATCGGACGCCCTTTGGATGGTTTAACACTCTCCAGCTCGACGCCAAGGGGCACCCCATGTCGCGGGTTGCCCGTATAGTCAATGCAGATGCCTAAACGACGCTGCAACACGCGCATAGGCCAAGCGGAGACCAGGCTCTGCTCCCCTACGCCCAGCACTCCAGCCGGCATGGGGCAACTGTACCATGGTAGCATGGCCTGGCGTTGGCGGGTCGGTCTTGTTGATATCTCGCCTATTTTGTATCCTTTCCCTGAGAATGCGTCGCCCATTTAGGAAAATACCGTTGCACGAGAGGCGCTGTCTTTGGTATAGATTTTGCCTATCTGGCTAAGACAGCAAGTGATTCGATGCGGGCGGGGAGGGGAGCCTATGACCGCAGTACAAGACTTTGATGAGACTATACTTGCAAGTCTTCAGAGGCTAGGTGGTGTACAATTGGCCCAGCGCCTGCTTGCTCTCTTTCTTGAATACACTCCAAAACGACTCGAAGCGGTGCGGGTAGCTCTGCAGGAGGGCGACCTTGAGTCGGTCGAGCGGGCCGCACACTCACTGAAATCGACCTCTGGGCATCTCCGCATTATGACGATGCAGGAACTGGCTGGGCACATTGAACGGCTGGCGATGGCCGAACAGCGTGAGGCTATTCCAGGCCCCCTGCATGATCTCGAAGCCGCCTTTGCACGCATCGCTCCCATACTCGAAAAGCATCGAAGGGAGCTGGACACATGAGGAAGATTGCCATCGTCGAAGATAATCCGGATAATCTCTTGCTCTTCAGGGCCATACTTGAAGATCTCTATGAAGTCACGACGTATGAAACGGGTCCTGAGGCACTGCGAGGATTGCAGGACGAGCAACCAGACCTCATCCTCCTCGATATCTCGCTGCCTGGGATGGATGGGACAGAGGTCTTGCGGCGTATTGATACCGATCCAATCCTACGCAGTATTCCGGTGATTGCTCTGACGGCCCATGCCATGACCGGCGACCGCGAAACCTTTCTGGCGGCAGGCTTTGACGAGTATATCACCAAGCCCATTATTGACGAGCATATCCTTCTCGATACCATTGCACGCTTCCTGCCCTGAGCCCGGTACATCTCAGGCTGGCGAGGCGTCGAGAGGTTGATTATGCATGATGCGGATAGCGCTCCAGCATCGCTTCTCGCTGAACTGGTAGCTCTGCGCCAGCAGCATACTGCCTTAGCCGCAGCCCTTGCTGAGCGGCAGCGCGTCGAGCGAGAGAGTGACAACCGTTTTCGCGACCTCATCGAGGATTCGATCCAGGGTATCGTCATTCACCGCGATTTCATCCCCCTCTTTGCCAACCAGGCGTATGCCACGATTCTGGGATATGAGAGCCCGGATGATATTCTCAAGATGGGCTCCCTCTTAGCGATCTTTCCTCCGGCTGAGCGTGTACGGCTGACGGGCTACGTGCAGGCGCGCCAGGAGGGCCGAAGCGTCTCGCGGCAACAAGAACACCAGGTATTGCGCAAAGATGGCACGCCTATCTGGCTGGACGCGAAGATACGCGAGATCATCTGGGAGGGCGAGTGCGCCCTGCAGGTGACGATCTTTGACATCACCGAGCGCAAGCGGGCTGAAGAGGCGTTGCGGCAGCAGGCCGAGGCCCTAGCGCTGGCCAACGCAGAGCTGCAACAGGGCATTGCCGAGCGGCAACAGGCCGCTGAGGCCCTCCGCATCGCGAAAGAGGCTGCTGAAGAAGCCAGCCGTGCCAAGAGCACCTTTCTCGCCACTATGAGTCATGAGTTGCGGACGCCTCTTGGCTCGATCATTGGTTTTGCCAATCTCCTCGCGAAAAATAAGGGCAAAAATATCCGACCCCAAGAACTCCTCTATCTGGAGCGGATCCGGGCTAACGGCCTACACTTGCTGGGCCTCATCAATGACATACTGGATCTCTCTAAGATTGAAGCGGGGCGGGTAGAGTTGGAGCGTGCCCCTACCAAGCTCCCCGTCCTCGTCCAGGAAGTGATAGCGCAGTTCGCCGGGACAGTCCGTGGCGCGAAGGTACAGCTCTTGACCGACATGCCACCGCGGCTTGCCCCGTTTTACACTGATGCCAGCAAACTTAGACAAGTCTTACTCAATCTCGTTGGCAATGCTCTGAAATTCACGCCTCGAGGTACCGTGACGATTCAGGTTGAGAGCGACCCCGTGACCGAGCAGCCCAGACGCATCGATGTGATCGATACAGGGATTGGTATACCGGCAGAGCAGCTGGAAGACATTTTTGAGCGCTTTCAGCAAGCCGACAACAGCCTTACGCGGCATTATGGGGGGACAGGACTGGGGCTAACCGTTTCGCGGGCGCTGTGTCAGTTGCTCGGCTATCAGCTCACGGTGCACAGTGAGATGGACAAGGGCTCAACCTTTAGCGTGATCTTTACACCTGTATAATTTTAGAGACAGGTGAGGTATGGAACAGACGCTGCAACCATCGTCCTGGCGGCGTTTTCGACCCCTGTGGCTGACATTGGGCGTTGGCATCAGTCTCGCTTGCCTAGCCTATATCCTGGTGTGGTCCCTAGAAACACGCCGGCTGCAAGCCGAGTTCTTCCGTGCTGCAGAAGATCATATTGTCGCCGTGCGCACGACCTTGGCAAGCTATCTTGAACCACTCGACGCGATTGCCGCGTTCCATGCGGCCACAGACCGTTTTGACCGCCAGGCCTATCGGACATTTGTGACCCCACAGCTAGCGCGTCGCCCGGCGATCAGTTCGCTGGAGTGGATTCCGCGCGTCTCCCAGGCGCAGCGGGAGGCATATGAGGAGGCGGTCCAGAAGGACAAGTTTGCCGATTTTGATGTCGCGGGTTTTCAGTTTACTGAACGCTTCCAGCAGGGGGTCATGGTCGGGGCCAGCGAGCGCGCAGAGTATTATCCCGTGTACTATCAAGAGCCGATCGTGGAAGGTGGCATTGCTCTTGGGTTTGATCTCGGAAGTAATCCGGAGCGTCTGGAAGCCCTGCGCCAGGCGCGCGACACGGGCCGCATAGCGGCCACTGCCCGGGTTATTCTCGTGGAAGAGACGCAGGGAGAGCGCTATAGCACGTTGGTATTTCGTCCTGTATACCAGGTAGGGGCTGCTATCGCTACCCTACAGGAGCGTCGTGATCATTTGGTAGGTTTTGCGCTTGTGGTGTTACGTATTGGCGTCGTCGTGGCGGAGGCCCTGGCGCAGATGACGCCACAGGGCATTACGCTAACCATCTATGACGCCTCTGCACCGATTGGGCAACAGTTCTTATACCGTCATGAGGCCGAAACATCTCAGGCGGCCTTCGCCCTTGTGAGATGGCCTGGCACAGCGCACCGTACTGGCTTGCATTCAACAGTGGCCTTCGACATGGGTGGACGGCAATGGCTCCTCGTCGCTGAGCCGACTCGTGCATACCTCATAGCCAAGCAGAGCTGGTATCCCTGGCTGGCTCTAGTGTCTGTGCTGACTTTGACCACCATGTTGATAGTCTATCTGCATGCCAATATTACCCGTAATGCCCGTATCACCTGTCTGGTCGCAGAGCGTACTGCCCAACTCCGCGAGGCCAGCGATGCGCTACGAGCCCAACAACAGCGCGAGCGAGCTTTGGTCGAAGCCGAACTGGAGAAAGTCCGTCGCCAGCTGGTGAATCAGACGCGTCTGGCCACGCTTGGACAGGTAGCTGGGATGATTGCCCATGAGTTGCGTAATCCTCTGGG
>Ga0075428_100003680_pt1 | contig 16819 bp, 10 predicted proteins | sample RhiMetdeltSRZDD2_FD_75291 | JGI IMG/M metagenome (GOLD analysis project Ga0075428, IMG submission 75291) | Populus rhizosphere microbial communities from Tennessee, USA - Rhizosphere MetaG P. deltoides SRZDD2 | ecosystem: Host-associated > Plants > Roots > Rhizosphere > Soil | place: USA... | reverse complement strand
CACGTAGCTGAGCAGGACCAGAACCGGCGCGACGAAGAGCGCGATCTGGGAGGCGCTGCCGAGGGCGATGCCGACGCTCAGGTCGAGCCGGTTCTTCCGCGCGCCGGAGAAGGCCGACGCCATCTCCGCGGCCCCGCCGACGAGAGCGACCACGATGAACCCGACGAACGCAGGGGTCATTCCGAACGCGACCGCCGCGGCCTGGACCGATTCCACGAAGGTCTCGCTGACCAAGGCCACCAGCACGGTCACCGCCGCCAGCACGGCGAGCGCCGTCCCGATCGGCCAGGGCTCCTCCCCCTCCTCCCCGTGCGCGGCCGCGCCGAACAGCTCCTTGTGGGTCTTCAGCGTGAAGACGAGCCCCAGCGCGTACGCGACGATGAGGAGGAGCGAGAGCCCGACGCTCAGCTTGTGCATGAACTCCGGGGGCGCCGCGGCGTCCGCGCCGGAGACCGCCGACGGGATCAGGAGCGCGACGGTCGCGAGGAAGAGCAGCCCGGCCTGCAGCCGAGCGTTGGCCCGGTTGTACTCCTGGAGGTGATGCTTCAGGCCGCCGAGGAGGAACGACGCGCCCAGCATGAACGAGGAGTTGGTGACGATCGCGCCGGCGATCGACGCCTTCACCAGCATGTACTCCCCCGCGCGGAGCGCCGCGAGAGCGATCACGAGCTCGGTCAAGTTCCCGAGCGTCGCGTTGAGCAAACCCCCGACCGTGTCGCCGGTCTTCGCGGCGACGGACTCGGTGGCGCGGCTGAGGAGCCCCGCGAGCGGAACGATCGCGAGGACCGAGAGGACGAAGAGGAGGGTGTGCGACTCGTGCGCGAGCGCCTTCGCGACGAAGACGGTCGGGACGAAGACGAGGAGCCAGAGCAGCGGCGTGTGGAGGATGTCCTCCAGCAGCCTCTTCATGGCGCCTGCGAGCCCGAGGCTTCCTCGACCTGCCAGCCGCCGCCGAGCGCGCCGTAGACGTCCACGACCGCCCTCAGCTCGTCGCGCTTGGCGCGGGCGAGCCGCTGCTCCGCCGGGAAGAGCTGCTGCATCGCGTCGAGGACCTCGAAGTAGGACGACTTCCCGGACTCGTACCGGACGTTCGCGATGTGGACCGCCTCGCGGTAGGCGTCCACGGCCTTGGACGACTCGATGCGGACCTCGATCAGCTTCTCGCGGCTGACGAGCGTGGTCGAGACGTCGGCGAACGCGACGGTGACCGCGCGCTCGTAGAAGACCTTCGCCTGCTCGAACTGGGCGACGGCGACCTCCTTCTCCCGCCGCAGGCGTCCGCCCTGGAAGAGCGGTCCGAGCAGCCCCGCCGAGATCGACCAGGTCTTCCCGGTCCCGAAGACCTCGGAGACGTCGTCCGAGACGCCGCCGAGAAGGCCGGTCAGGTTGAGCTGAGGGAAGAAGTTCGCGACCGCGACGCCGATCCCCGCATTCGCCGCATGGAGAGCCTCCTCGGCCTCGCGGATGTCGGGGCGGCGCTCGAGGAGCGCGGAGGGAAGCCCCGCGGGGACCTCGGGTGATCCCTGCTGGGCGTCGAGCAGCGCGCCGCGGGGGACGGGTTGCGGCGGACGCCCGAGCAGGACGTTGATCGCGTTCTCGGTTGCGACGATCCGGCGCTCGATGTCGGGGATCTGCGCGAGCGTGTCCTCCAGCGCCGCCTGGGCGCGTGAGGTCTCGAGCGCGGACGCCGCGCCCCCTTCCAGCCTCCGGTTGAACAGGTCGTAGGTGTCCTGGAACGACTCCGCCGTGCGCCGGGCGATCTCCAGCTCCGCGTCCAGCTCGAGGAGATCGAAGTACGCGCGCGCGACGTCGGTCACGACGGCGAGGTACACGCCGCGCCGGGCCTCCTCGGTCGCGAGATAGGCGGCGAGCGCGCTCTCGTTCAGCCGGCGCACGCGTCCCCAGAGATCGATCTCCCACCCGAGCCCGATGCTCGCCGAGTAGACGTTCCCGGACTTTCCTTGCGCCGCGGGGTTGACGAACTCCGAGGGCCGCTCGCGGCCCGCGGCGACCTGGTAGTCGACCTGCGGCCAATACGCCGACCGCGCGATGCCGTACCGGGCGTGCGCCTCGTCCAAGCGGGCGAGGGCGAGGCGCGCGTCGAACCCTTTGGCCAACGCCTCGTCCACGAGCGTCTTCAGGACCGGGTCGTCGAAGACCTCCCACCAGGGGGCGTCGGTGAGCGCCCGCTCCTCCGCAGGGCCGGCGTGCGCGTAGAAGGCGTCGGGCGCGGCGACCTCCGGGCGCTTGTAGTTCGGCCCGACGGCGCACCCCGCGAGCAGCGCGGCGATCGCTGCGGTGGCCCCGGCCCGGCGCCTCACGCGTGGCCCCCCGGCGCGGGCGCGGCGCCGCGCGCGGCGTGCTTCTTCTCGCCGCCGGCCAGCCGCTCGACGACCACGTAGAGCGCCGGGATGATGAAGATCGCGAGCCCCGTCGCCGCGGTCATCCCCGCGATGACGGCCGTGCCGAGGATCCGCCGCGAGAATCCGCCGGCCCCCGAGGCGATCGCGAGCGGCACGCACCCGAGGATGAACGCGAGCGAGGTCATGAGGATCGGGCGCAGGCGCAGCTTGGCGCCTTCCAGCGCCGCGTCCACGATCGACAACCCCTGCTCGGACTTCATCTTCGCGAACTCGACGATGAGGATCGCGTTCTTCGCCGCGAGGCCGATCAGCATGATCAGCCCGATCTGCCCGTAGACGTCGAAGTCGTACTTCCGCAGGAGCAGCCCCCCGAACGCGCCGAACACGGCGACGGGGACGGACAGGAGCACCGAGAACGGGAGCGACCAGCTCTCGTAGAGCGCCGCGAGGATCAGGAACACGAAGACGATCGACAGCACGAACACGCCGGTCGAGCTTCCAGCGTGCTTCTCCTGGTAGGAGAGGTCGGCCCAGTCGTAGCCGATCCCCGCCGGAAGCACCGCCTGCGCGACCTCCTCGAGCGCCGCCATCGCCTGGCCCGAGCTGTAGCCGGGGGCGGGGGAGCCGGTGATCTGGACGGCGCGGAACAAGTTGAAGCGGTTCGTGTACTCGGGGCCCTCGATCCGCCGGACGTTGGTCAGCGTGGACAGCGGCACCATCTGTCCCGCGCCGTTCTTCACGTAGAACGACCCGATGTCGCCGGGATCGGTCCGCGCCTCCCCCTCCGCCTGGAGGTAGACGCGCCACTGCCGCCCGAACCGGGTGAACTGGTTGACGAAGATCCCGCCGAGGTCCGCCTGGAGCGTCTGGAACACCTCGTTGATCGGCACGCCCTGCTTGAGCGTCTTGTCGCGATCGACGTCGGCGAAGACCTGCGGGACGCTCGCGCGGAAGACGGTCGCGAGGCGGGTCAGCTCGGGGCGCTTTCGCGCCTCCTCCATGAACTTCTGCACGCTCGCGTTGAGCGCCTCGATCGACTGCCCCTGCCGGTCCTGGAGGAACAGCGAGAACCCCCCCGACGACCCGAGCCCCGCGATCTCCGGGGGCGGGAAGGCGAAGGCGACCGCCTCGGGGATCGACTCGGCGAGCTTGCGGTTCATCGCGGGGATCAGCCCGTAGACGGTCTCGTGCGCTTCCTTCCGCTCCTCCCAGGGCTTCAGCGAGACGAAGAAGAACGCGGTGTAGCTCGCCGACGTGCCGGTCAGCATGCTGTAGCCGCCGATGGTGTTGTAGTGCTCGATGCCGGGGGTCTGCGCGAGGATCGCCTCGATCTTCTTGCAGACCGCGGTCGTGCGCTCGAGCGACGAGGCGTCGGGGAGCTGCACGTTCAGGAAGAAGTACCCCTGGTCCTCCATCGGCAGGAAGCTCTTGGGAATACGCCCTCCGAACAGCCCTGCGACCACGGTGAACCCGAGGAGGATCGCGAGGGTCACCGCCATGCGCCGGATCAGGTGTCCCGAGAGGTTGACGTAGTGGTTGGTGGTCTTCGTGAAGCCGCGATTGAACGCCGCGAAGAACCGCGCGAGCGGCCCCTTCGACTCCTTCCTCGGGCGGAGCAGCAGCGCCGAGAGCGCGGGGGAGAGCGTCAGCGCGTTGAACGCGGAGATCAGCACCGAGATCGCGATCGTCACCGCGAACTGCTTGTTGAGGCGGCCCTGGATCCCGGCGGTGAAGGCGATCGGGATGAACACCGAGGAGAGGATCAGCGCGATGCCGACGACCGGGCCCGAGACCTCCTCCATCGCCTTGTAGGTCGCCTCCTTCGGCGTGAGGCCGTGCTCGATGTGGTGCTCGACGGCCTCCACGACCACGATCGCGTCGTCCACGACCAGGCCGATCGCGAGCACCAGGCCGAGGAGCGAGAGCGTGTTGATCGAGAAGCCGAGCATCGGGAAGACGGCGAAGGTCGCCACGAGCGAGACGATGACCGCGATCATCGGGATCACCGTCGCCCGCCAGTTCTGGAGGAACAGGAAGACGACGATGATGACGAGGACCATCGCCTCGACGAGCGTGTGGATGATGTCCTCGATCCCCGCGGTGACCGGAAGCGTGGTGTCGAGGGAGATCGCGTAATCGAGGTCTGTCGGGAAGCTGCCCTTGAGCTGGGCGATCGTCGCCTTGACCCCGTTCGCGACGGCGAGCGCGTTCGAGCCGGGCGCCTGGTAGACGGCGACGATCCCCGCGGGCTTGCCGTTGAGGCCGCCGAACTGGTTGTAGTTCAGCGCGCCCAGCTCGGTCCGGGCGACGTCGCCGAGCCGCACAACGGATCCGTCGGGGTTCAGGCGGACGACGATCTTCTCGAACTCGGAGGCTTCGACGAGGCGCCCCGGGGCGCGCACGGTGTAGGTGAACGTCTGGCCGGGAGGGACGGGCTCGGCGCCGATCTTCCCCGCGGGGTTCACCGTGCTCTGAGCCTGCACTGCCTTGACGAGATCCGGGATGGTCAGCCCGAGCTTCGCGATCCGGTCCGGCCGGACCCAGATCCGCATCGCGTAGTCGGCCGAGCCGAAGATCACCACGTCGCCGACGCCGCGCACGCGGTAGAACGCGTCCTTGACGTTGATGGTCGCGTAGTTCCCGAGGAACAGGCTGTCGTAGCTCCCCTTCGGCGAGTACAGCGAGACGAGCAGGAGGGGGAGACCCATCTTCTTCTTGACCGTCACGCCGTACTGATTGACGTCGGTCGGGAGGTTCGGCGCGGCCTGCGACACCCGGTTCTGAGTGTTGACCTGGTCCATGTCGACGATCGTGTCGATGTCGAACGTCACCTGGAGCGTCAGGGTGCCGTCGTTCGAGTTGATCGACTTCATGTAGAGCATGTTGTCGACGCCGGAGATCTGCTGCTCGAGCGGGGCGGCGACCGACTGCTCGATCGTCAGGGCGTCGGCGCCGATGTAGCTGGTCGTGATCTCGATCAGGGGGGGCGTGATGTCGGGGAACTGGGCGATCGGAAGCCCGGTGATCGTCACCGCCCCCGCGATGACCATGACGATCGAGATGACGATCGAGAGGACCGGCCTGTCGATGAACAGCCGCGCCACGGATCAGCTCTGCGGCGCCTGATCGGCGGGCGCGGGCTTCGCGTTGACCTTCGCCCCCGGCCGGACGAACTGGAGACCCTCCACGATGACTTGATCTCCGGGTTCGAGCCCCTTTTCGATCACCCACATGTTGCCCAACCGGGGGCCGGCCACGACCGCGCGCACGTCGGCGGTCCCGTCGGGCTTCACCACGCCGATCATGTAGCTCCCCTGCAATTCCGAGATCGCGCGCTGGGGCACGAGGAGCGCGCCCTTCCGCTCCTCGACGACCCCGCGCACCCGCGCGTACTGGCCGGGGCGGAGCAGGTTGCCTGGGTTCGCGAACTCGCCCTTGACCGCCAACGTCCCGGTCTGCACGTCCACCTGGCGGTCGGCGGTTCGGACGCGCCCGGGCTCGCGGTAGACGGTGCCGTCGCTGAGGATCAGCTCGAGGCTGGCTCCCTCCCGCACCTGCTGTCCTGCCGAGGCCCGGTTGATCGCGCTCGCGAACTTGAGGTACTCGGTCTCGCTGATGTTGAACACGGCGAGGATCGGATCGACGATCGACACCGTCGCCATCAGGGTCTGCGGATTGACGAGATCGCCGACCTGCGTGGTCGCGATCCCCGCGATGCCGTCCACCGGGGCGGTCACGCGCGTCCAGGCGACGTTCAGCCGCGCGGCCTCGACCTGGGCCGACGCCGAGGCGAGGTTCGCCTTCGCGAAGTCGCGCGCCGAGATCGCGTCGTCCAGCTCCTGCTGGCTGATCGCCTTCTGTGCGGCCAGCGGCGTGAAGCGGACCACGTCCCGCTCGGCCTTGGCGAGCGACGCCTGGGCGCGCTCCTTCGCTCCGGTCGCCTGGTCGAGCGCCGACTGGAACTGCCGCGCGTCGATCTCGAACAGCAGGTCGCCCTTGTGGACGACGGTCCCTTCCTGGTACGCACGCCGGAGCACGTAGCCGTCCACCTTCGGCCGGATCTCCGCGTTGACGGAGCCGTCGAGGGTGCCGATCCATTCCTTGGTGATCGGGACGTCGCGCTGGACGACGGTGGTGACGAGCACGTCGGGGGGCGCGGCGGGCGGTGCTTCCTTCTTGCCTCCGCAGGCGAGGCAGACGAGGGCCGCCGCGGCGGCGAGACGTCGGAACATGGCCAGGCCTCCCAAGAGTCCGCCTACTTCACACGCCCGGCGCGCTTTTGTAAAGCCCGACGGCCGCCGCCCTCCTTGATCCCCAGGAGGACCGCCCGGGCGGCGTCGAGATCCTTCTGCTTCTCCTCGTCCACCTTCGGGTAGTCCAGATCGAGCGAATGGAGGGCGTCGATGAGCGCCGCAGCGACGACGACGCGCGTGAACCACTTGTTGTCGGCGGGGACGACGTACCAGGGGGCTTCGGCAGTCGAGGTCTCGCGGATCATGTCCTCGTAGGCGTCCATGTACTGGTCCCAGAACCCGCGCTCCTTGGCGTCGGCGGACGAGAACTTCCAGTTCTTGTCCGGGTTCTCGAGACGCTCGACGAACCGCCGCTTCTGCTCCGCCTTCGAGACGTGCAGGAAGAACTTCCTGATGAGCACGCCGTTGCGGCTCAGGTAGCGCTCGACGTTGCGGATGTCCTCGAACCGCTCCTTCCACACTCGCTTCGTGACCAGGCTCTCGGGGATGCGCTGGCGCGAGAGGATGTCGGGATGGACCCGGACGACGAGCGTCTCCTCGTAGTACGAGCGATTGAAGATCCCGATCCGCCCGCGTTCCGGGAGCGATCTCATGCAGCGCCACAGGAAGTCGTGGTCGAGGTCCTCCGCGGAGGGGGCCTTGAACGAGAAGATCTGGCACCCCTGGGGGTTGACGCCGGACATCACGTGCTTGATCGCGCCGTCCTTCCCGGCCGCGTCCATCGCCTGGAAGATGAGCAGGACCGACCAGCGGTCCTGCGCGTACAGCTTGTCCTGGAGCTCGGCCAGCGCCTGCACGCCTTTGGCGAGGGCCTCCTTGGCCCGCGGCTTGTCCGCCGACTTCAACCCCGCCGTGTCGCCGGGGTCGATGTCCCGGAGCCGGAACTTGCGGCCCTCGTCCACCCGATAGGGACGTGAGAACTCGCGAGAGATCTTCTTGATGCGACCGTTGCTCATGGTGGTCCTCGATCCGGTGCGGCGCCGACGCTAACAAACGGCCGCGGGGGGCCGACCTCGGGGAATTGCCGGTCGCGCGCTCGGAAAACTACTTGCCTCGGGGGGGTGGCGGCGCTCCGGTCTGAGCCCATTCCGCGGCGGACGCCGCCTGGGGCACGCTGCGGACGTGGAGGTCGCGCTGCGGGAAGGGGATCTCGATGCCGGCCTCCTTGAAGGCGGCGGCGATCCCCGTGCGGACGTCGCTCGCCACCTTGACCCAGGTGTCGTAGTCGGCGATCCAGAACTGGAGCTCGAAGCTCAGGCTGCTGTCGCCGAACCCGACGAAGAGCGCGACCGGCTCGGGGGCGGCGAGGACCTCCGGATGCTCGCGTGCGACTCGGTTGAGGATCTCGACCACCCTGCGGGGGTCGGAGCCGTACCCCACCCCCACCGTGATCTGGACCCGGCGCACGCGGTCGCTGAGCGTCCAGTTCACGACCTCGGCGGCGATCAGCGACGCGTTCGGCACGATCACCTCCGCTCCCTCGAAGGTGGCGAGCGTGCTCGAGCGGATCCCGATCCGCCGCACCCGTCCCCGGAGCGTCCCTACCTCGAGGACGTCGCCGACCTGGATCGGGCGCTCATATAAGAGGATGAGGCCGCTTACGAAATTGTTCACGACGTTCTGCAGACCGAAGCCGATTCCGACCCCCAGGGCCCCCGCCAGGAAGGCGAACTGCTTCATCTCGAGCCCGGCCGCGAGGATCGCGGTCACGAAGGCGACCGTGACGATGACGTAGCCGACCGTGGTGGAGATCGCCGCCGGCACCCCGCGCGGGAGCGTCATCCGGGGGAAGACCGCCTCGTCGAGGAGGAACCTGAGCAGGCGCGCGATCAGGATGCCGGTCGTCAGCGCGAGGATGAACGCGATGATCGAGCCCAGGCCGACGTGGACCTGTCCGAGCGCCCACTGCTTCCTCATGAGCGCGACGATCAGCTGCCCCGACTGCTCGATCACGCGCATGATCCAGAGCATGAACACGATCCAGGTCCCCAGCGCGAGCACGCCGATCGTCCGCCGCCCGCGCCTCTCGAGCATCGGGCCGTTCCGGACGACCATGCGCACCCCCTGGGACGCCGCGTACCGCAGCAGGAGGACGTACAGGCTCTCGAGGATCCTCGCGACGATGTAGAGCACCGCTCCCGCGAACGCCCCCTTGACCGCCACGACCGTGAGCTGCTCGGCGAGGGAGACGTTCCCGACCACGTTCGCGGCGATCGCGATCGCGAGGAACCCGATCGCGATCCGCACGGCGACGCGCAGGGGCATGCTCCATCCGAGCCGGTCGGCGGCGTGGATCCGCATCGCGCGGAGCCAGAGCAGGATCGCGACCACCCCGATGGCGAGCAGCAGAACCCGCTGGAGGAGCGAGTGCGGGATCGCGAAGTCGTGGAACCGGTCGAGGAAGAACAGGGCGCCGAAGTTGTAGGCGAGCCCGCGCAGCGAGGGGTGCTTGAGCTTGGGGACGAAGCGGAAATACGGGATCAGCAGGAGCGTCAGCGCGGCGGCGTGCAGCGCGTAGGCGGTCGGCGGATAGATCCACAGCGTCGAGAAGAGTGCGAGGATGCTCGACGCCGCGACCGGCCGGTCGAGCAACGCCGCGGCCTCCTTCGCGGCCGCATCGGCCGCGGGGTCGCGCCGGACGCGACTCGCCAGATAGGCTCCGCCGGCGGCCACGACCCCGAACAGGACGAGCAGGAAGACGAGCCGCGCCTGGTCCCTGCGGAGCGTCCGCGCGAGCTCGCCCGCGGCGACCCTCCACGATTCGAGCGCCTGGGTGGCGAGGGGGAAGGTCGGGCGCTCCGTCGAGAGCGCCAGCCAGAGGGGGTCCCTCTCGACCGCGAACATCCGCTCCCCGACCTCCCCGCTCAGCGCGTTGAGGCGGACGAGCGCCTCGCGCACGTGCGCACGGCTGGAAGAGACGGCGTCCTGCACGAGGAGGTGCGAGGTCACCCGGGCGCCCAGCGTCTCCTGCAGCTTGGCCGTCCTCGTGAGGAGCGTGTCGATCTTGTCGAGGAGGACCGGCGGAAGCGGGAAGGTGCGCTCCGCGGACTGCGTCGCGCGCCAGGTCTCCTCGATCGCCAGCAGCTCGCGGTGGGCGTCGTCCAGGGCCTTGGCGTCGGATTCGAGCGAGGACTCCCAGTCGGCGAGCCTCGAATCGAGCTCGAGCCAGGCGACTCGCATCACGTCCAGCTCCCGGAACGCGACGTCGTCCGGGTCGAGGCTCCTCAGGCGCATCTCCATCTCGGTCATGCGCGCGGTCGCCTCCGGGAGGGCGCCGTGGATCCTCACGGTTGCGGCGGAGGGCTCGACCAGCGGTTCCATGAGCGCCACGCGCGCGAGGGCGCTCTCGAGAGAGCGGGCGAGCGTCGGCAACGCGACCGGCGTCGGGGGCGCGGGGGCGGCAGGCGCGGGAGCCTCCGATGCGGGCGCCTCCGGCGTCGCCGGCACGAGCGCGGGAGGCGCGACCGCGAGGAGGGCCAGCGGGAGGGCGAGGGCGGCCAGGACGGTCGAGGTGACGTTCATCTCGTCCCCTTGGGGGCGCGATCATATAGGATGGCCCCCGATTCATGGGCAGCATCGCCTCCGCCCTCCGCCACAACCCCGAGCTGGCGATCTTCCTCACGCTGGCGGTCGGGTTCGTCATCGGGAAGATCAGGATCGGGTCGTTCAGCTTGGGGAACGTCGTCGGCACCCTCCTCGCCGGCGTCCTGATCGGGCAGCTCGACGTCCCCGTCGCCCCCCTGGTCAAGACGGTCTTCTTCGCGCTGTTCCTGTTCGCGACGGGGTACAAGGTCGGGCCGCAGTTCTTCCGCGGGCTCCGGAAGAACGCCTTCCCCCAGGTCGCCCTGACGGTCGTGCTCTGCGTGACGAGCCTGGTGACGACCATCGTCGCGTCGAAGCTCCTCCGCTACGACAGCGGAACGGCCGCGGGGCTGATGGCAGGCGCCTTCACGGAATCCACCGTGATCGGGACGGCGGGGGACACGATCTCGCGTCTCGACCTGCCCGAAGAGGAGAAGCGCCGGCTGCTGGACAACATCCCCGTGGCGTATGCGGTCAGCTACCTGGTCGGGACCGGGTTCGTCGTCTGGTTCCTCTCCAGCCTGGCGCCTCGGATCATGAAGATCGATCTGAAGGCGGAGAGCGCGAAGCTGGCGGCGACGATGGCGGAGCACCCGAGATCGGAGGCGGGAACGCAGTCGGCGTATCGCGAATGGGACTTGAGGGCGTTCCGCCTGGAGGCCGGTCCGCACGACGGCCGCACGGTGGCCGAGCTGGAGCGGTCGTTCGCTCCCGCGCGAGTCATGGTGGACCGGATCCGCCGCGCGCGGGAGCTTCTCACGGCGGCTCCCGACGCCGTTCTCCGGGCGGGGGACGTCGTGGCGGTCGCCGCGCGCCGCAGCGTCCTGCTGGGCGCGACCCCCCCGATCGGGACCGAGGTGGAGGACCGCGAGCTGCTCGACTTCCCGATCGTCGTGCGGGACGTGGTCCTCACCAACCGCGCGGTCGCGGACCGCGCCCTCCCCGACCTCGCGAGCGAGTACGGCCGCGGCCTCGTGCTCCTGCGGCTCGTGCGCGGCGGCGAGGAGATCCCGTTCACCGCCGCGACGGTCGTCAATCGCGGCGACACGCTCCGCATCACCGGACGGCAGGCCGACGTGGAGCGGGCGGGGGCGGCGCTCGGCTACGTCGAGGTCCCCTCGAGCGAGACGGACATGGTGTTCGTCGGTCTGGGCATCGTCCTCGGGGGGCTCGTCGGCGCGCTGACGGTCATGGTCGGCACGATCCCGTTGAGCCTCACCGCGAGCGGTGGCGCGCTCATCGCGGGGCTGGTCTTCGGCTGGCTGCGCTCGGTGAGGCCGACCTTCGGCCGGATCCCGGAGCCGGCGCTGTGGGTCTTCGACACGGTCGGCCTGGCGGTGTTCATCGCGGTGGTCGGTCTCAACGCCGGGCCCAGCTTCGTCTCGGGGCTGAAGGGCACCGGCCCGAGCCTGCTCGTCGTCGGCTTCCTCGTCGCGGTCACGCCGCACATCGCGGCCCTGCTGTTCGGCCGCCACGTCCTGAAGATGAACCCGGTGATTCTCTTCGGCGCCTGCTCGGGGGCGGGGACGGTCACCGCCGCGCTTCGCGCGATCCAGGACGAGGCCGGGAGCAAGCTCCCGGTGCTCGGGTACACGGTCCCGTATGCTGTCGGCAACATCCTGCTGACGGCCTGGGGGCCGGTGATCGTCGTGCTGATGCAATAGGAGGTCCGGCCATGCGCGAGACGGCGCCGATCGATTTGACCGTGAGGCTCGTGGTGATCGCTCTGCTCGTGTACTGGTGCTTCGCGATCTTCCGTCCCTTCCTGATGCCGACGGTGCTGGGGATCGTCCTGGCCGTGGCGCTGTACCCGATCTACCTGAAGCTGGAGCGGGTCGTCGGCGGACGGAGGAAGATCGCGGCCACCCTCCTGGTCCTGGCCTGTCTCGCGGCCCTGCTCGTCCCCACCCTCCTGCTCTCCGATTCGCTGATCGACGGCGTTCGCATGGTCTCGGCCCGTGTCCAGGAGGGGACGATCAAGATCCCGCCGGCCCCGGCGAGTGTCGCGGAGTGGCCGCTGATCGGGAAGCCGGTCTACGACGCGTGGACGCTCGCCTCCACGAACCTCGACGCGGTCGCGGACAAGCTGCAGCCGGCCCTGAAGAAGGTCGGACTCTGGCTCGTCGCGACGGCCAAGCAAGGGGTGTTCGCCGGGCTCCTCGCCGCGATCGGCTTCGCGATCGCCGGGGTGTTCTGGGTCCGTCGCGAGTCCGCCCTCGCCACGGTCACCGCCTTGAGCCGACGGGTCGGCGGCGAGCGCGGCGCGAGCCTGATCCCGCTCGCGCGCGGGGCGATCACGAGCGTCGCCAAGGGCGTGCTGGGAGTCGCCGCGATCCAGTCGGTGCTCGCGGCGATCGGCCTCGTCGCGGCGGGGGTGCCGGGGGCCGGGCTCTGGGCGCTCCTTGTGATGATCCTCGCCGTCGCGCAGCTCCCGCCGATCCTGATCCTCGGACCGGCGATCCTCTACGTCATGGCGAAGAGCGACAGCACGCTGACGACCGTCCTGTTCGCGGTGTGGAGCATCGCCGTCTCGTTCAGCGACGCGGTGTTGAAGCCGCTGCTGATGGGGCGCGGCACGGACATCCCGGTCGCCGTCATCCTGATCGGCGCGATCGGCGGCCTCGTGCTCCACGGACTGATCGGGCTCTTCGTCGGCGCCGTCGTCTTCTCGATCGGCCACACGCTGATCTCGGGGTGGATCGGCGCGGACGAGACCGTGCGTTCTACTTGACCTTGCTCCAGCTCTTGTCGGGATCGTAGAGCGTCATCGAGCGGAACTTCTGGACGCTGTCCGGTCCGAGGTCCTTCTCGTAGACGACGCCGTCGTAGCCGACGATGAACGACTTGATCCCCGTGATCTCGTACTCCGCCGGCGTCGCCGCCAGCGCGAAGCCGCCGAGCATCGCCCCCTTGACGACGTAGTCCATGGCGCCGAGGGGCGCCGACGCCCCCTGGGCCTTGAGAACCTTGAAGTAGTAGCCATGGTACGGCGGGCTGGTGGTCTCGTACCCCTCGGCGATGGCTCGGGCGACCGCTTCGCCGACCGGCCCGTGCCAGGACCCATCGGACGCCTGCCACGCCAGGCCGTCCTGCTTCCCCTTCGTGCTGATGATCCTCTGCGCGTACTGGTTGATCTTGGCCCCGTCGTGCTTCTCGGAGGCGTACTCGTGCTGGGCCTCGACGTACCCCCGGCAGATCTCGATCGCGTCCAGCTCGTTCCGGCCGATGCGCCGGTAGAGGACCTCCTGGCGCCCTGCCTTCGTGTCGAACGACCAGCGGCCGCCCTTCTGGACGATCGGGACCGGCATTGGCCAGTCTTCGCTTCCGATGATGAGCGTCGCCTTCGCGGGATCGCTCTTCGATCGGCTGACCCGCTTCTTCTCGCGAGCCTTCGTGGCGAACGCCGCGCTCTGGTTCTTGTCCTGAACCGGGTCCTCCGTGACCACGAGGTCCACGCCGTCCGAGCCAAGGATCTCCTTCAGCGCGGGGACGTCCCACTTCTCGGCGGCCGCGAGCAGCGCGTCCACCGCGGCCTCGGGAGTCGCGAAGGTCTTCGGGGCCACGGTCGGCGCGGGCGTTGTCGCGGGAGTCGCGGCGAGAATCGTCGTCAGGGCGAACGTCGCGATCATGGCGCTACCTCCTCCGTCCGCCGCCGCCGCCCCGGGAGCCGAAGCTCGACGCGCCGCGCGAGCTGGACGACCGAGCGCTCGACCCGCTGAATCCCCCGGAGCCGCCGCCGAAGCCTCCGGACCGGGAGCTGCCGCCGCGCGAGGACATGTCGCGGCTGCCGATGCTGTCGGATCCACCGCGACTGCTGCTGCCGGCCCGATTGCTCGCGCTCGGCGATCCGCCGCGGCTGCCGCCCCCCGCGCGATCGCTCGTGCTGGGGGACCCGCCCCGGCCGCCCGCGCCGCCGCGAGACGGCTGCTGGCTCGCTCCCGGCTGGTTGCGCCCCGCCGCGCCGCCGCGATCCGATCCGCCGAACTTGTTCTGCGTCGCCTTGTCGCCGTACGGGGCCGCCCCGCGATGCTTCGGATTGTGCTGCCAGTTGTTGCCGCCCCGGCCGCCGGCGCCGCCGCGATTGCCGGCGCCGCCGCGGTTGATGTTGTTGATGTTGTTCTTGTTGAAATTGTTGTTCACGTTGATGTTGACGTTGTTGTTCCCGCCCCAGCCGCAGCCGCAACAGGAGCCGCCCCAGAAGGCCGCCCCCATCATCACGCCGAAGCTGAACGACACGAACGCGGCACCGGGGGGATAGGGCGGGTAGTAGATCGGCGGGTACGGGTACACGGGCGGGCCGTAGACGACCGTCGGGCTGTACGACGGGACGTAGATCACGTCGGGGCTCGACGACTCGACGATGATGACCTCCTTGTTCTCCACCGTCTTCGTCTCGACCTTCTGCTGCTCGTTCGTCGTCAGCGCGCCCTTGTCCTTCGCCTTCTTCCGCATCCGCTGCACCGCGTCCATCACGTCCGACTGCTGCGCGAGGAAGGCGTTCCCGAGGTCGGTCGTCCACTGGATGTCGTCGGACAAGCGCTTGACCACCTCGGGGGTCGCGGCCATCGACTGGATGCTCGGGTCCCAGTCCTCCTTCGCCACCGCGTCGGCGAGCGCCTTGTCCTTGAGGTCCTTGTGCTTCGCCAGCCACTGCTGGAGCTGGATGATCTCGAGCGGGTAGGTCGAGGCGACGAGCGTCTGGGCCAGCAGGGGATCCGGGTAGAGGGCGATCGGCGCGACGAGCGCGTCGAGCTGGTCCGGCGGGAGCTTCGCCGGGGCCTCCGCGGGAGCGGCCGCCGGGGGGGTGGTTCCCGACGCCGGCGCGGGCGCCGGCGCGGGCGCAGGCTTCGGCGTCTCCTGCGCCAGGAAGATCCCTTCGCCCGGTGCGAGCAGCAGCGCGCAGCCGATCGCCGCCGCGCTACGGCAGAAACGCATCATGGTCATGGCGTTCGCGTCCTTTCGTGCGCCGGGAGCATATATCAGTCCTCCACCGGGCGTGTCAGCGGGCGACCCACATCAGCCAGGGAAGGCCCACGATCAGGTAGACGAGAAGGCAGAAGCCGGTCGTGATCGCGCCGAGCCGGTACATCTCCCCTTGCGAGAGGTACCCGCTCCCCGCGAACAGCAGGTTCGCGCTCGACCCTTGCGGGGTGAGCGCCGAGAAGAAGTTCGTCGCGAACAGGAGGAGGAAGGCGAGCGGCGCGGCGGGAACGCCCAGCCGGACGCCCACGTCGAGGAAGACCCCGAAGAGCGCGAGCAGATGGGCGGTCTGGCTGACGAAGAGGTAGTGGAGCGCGACGTAGGCCGCGACGAGGGCGACCCCCGCGGCGAGCGCGGGGGTGCCGCCGAGCGCGCCCGCGAGCTTGTCGCCGACGTAGCCCATGAACCCCAGCTCGTTGAGCTGGCTGCTCAGCGTGAACAGGATCGCGAACCAGAGGTAGATCGCGAGGACGTCTCCTTCCTTCGCGATGTCCTGGGCCGTCAGCACGCCGCTCACGAGGAGCACGAACAGGCCGGCGAACGCGATCGCCGTCGAATCCAGACGCAACGACGCCGACGCCGCCCAGAGCCCGACCATCACGACGAACGTCGCGGTGACGATTCGCTCGTCGCGCGTCAGCCGCCCGAGCGCGGCGAGCTCGCGGCGCGCGGCGGCCGGAGCGTGCGGCGTGGATGTCACTTCCGGACGGATCAGCTTGTAGAGGAGCAAGGGGAGCGCGATCATCGTGGCCAGCGTCGGGACCGACGCGGCGAGGAGCCAGGATCCGAATCCGATCGTGACGCCGAACGGCTTCGCGATCTCCGCACCGAGGGGGTTGGCGGCCATCGCGGTCAGCCAGAGGGCGGAGGAGACGCACAGGCTCGCGATCCCGGAGAACATGAGAAACGCTCCGACCCTCCGGTGCGACGGGTCGCCGGGTTTCGCGCCGGCAGCCTCCCCGAGGGACGCCACGAGCGGGTAGAGAACGCCGGACCGGGCCGTGTTGCTCGGAAACGCCGGAGCGATCACGGCGTCCACGAGGAACACGCTGTACGCGAGCCCGAGCGTGGAGCGTCCGAACACTCCGACCACCGCAAAGCCGATCCGCTGCCCCAACCCGCACTTGACCACCGCGCGCGCGACCAGGAACGCGACCACGATCAGCAGGATCGTGCCGTTCGCGAACCCGGAGTACGCCTTCTCCGGGGGAAGCGTGCGGGTGAGGACCGCGAGCGCCACCGCCGCGAGCGAGGCCGTGAGGATGGGCAGCGCGTCCACGACCACGGCGACGATCGCCGACGCGAAGAGCGCGAACAGGTGCCAGGCCTGCGCCGTCAGCCCCTCGGGCGCCGGAACGAGCCACAGCCCCGCGGCGAGGGCGAGAACCGCCCCGCGGGCCGCCGTGCGGCGCGTCAGGACGCCCCCCGTCCCTGACCCGTCATCGCCGCGGGGTCGAGGACCTTCGCGATCTGGTCCTCGGTCAGGAGCTTCTTCTCTCGGACCAGCTCGAGGATCCCGCGCCCCGAAGCCATCGCCTCGCGCGCGAGCTCCGTGGCCCGCTCGTAGCCGATGACCGGGTTCAGCGCCGTCACCGTGCCGATGCTGTACTCGACGTAGCGCCGGCAGATCTCCTCGTTGAC
>Ga0075428_100003679_pt1 | contig 16820 bp, 16 predicted proteins | sample RhiMetdeltSRZDD2_FD_75291 | JGI IMG/M metagenome (GOLD analysis project Ga0075428, IMG submission 75291) | Populus rhizosphere microbial communities from Tennessee, USA - Rhizosphere MetaG P. deltoides SRZDD2 | ecosystem: Host-associated > Plants > Roots > Rhizosphere > Soil | place: USA... | reverse complement strand
CGACCGCCCGCAGCAGCCGGTCGCCGGTGGCGTGGCCCAGGTTGTCGTTCACGGCCTTGAAGTCGTCGAGATCGATGAGCAGCAGCCCGAACGGCCAACCGTGGATCTGGTACCGGTCCAGGGCACCACGGAGCCGCTCGCTGAACAGCGAGCGGTTGGCGAGGCCGGTCAACGGATCGTGCTGGGCCCGGTAGGCGAGCTCGGTCTGGGCCGCGGAGACCCGCTCGAGCAGGGACGTGTTCTCGAGCAGGGTGACGATCTGCCGCACCAGGACCAGCCCCAGCACGATCCACGCCACCCACGCTTCGAGGGTGTCGATGCGCTGGCCCAGCGAGAGCTGCGCGCCCACGACGGCGCCAGTCAGGCCGACCAGCACGTAGGGCAGGACCAGGTGGCCCCGGTCGACCGCCCACGGGTTCGTCAGCTGCCGTCGCTGGGGTGGCTCCGCGGCCGGAGCCAGCGCGGCCAGGCCGATCAGCAGCGGCCCCAGGATGAAGCCGGCGTTGGTGCTGGGCGGCATGTCGTCGCCGCCGCTGCTCACGATGTAGGCGAAGATGCTGTCCGAGACCGAGATCGCCACCAGCCCGCATCCCAGCAGCCACAGCTGGCCCTGGAGCGGACGCGGCACCCGTTGGGTCACCGCCAGCAGCACCACGATCACCACCAGCATCAGGTCGGTGAGGGGGTAGGCGATGGCCACGGCGAACTCGGGGTCCGTCGGCCCCCCGGCCCGGAACACCGCGCCGAGCGCCGTCGACCAGGTGAGGATGAACAGCGAACCGGCCGCGATCATCCCGTCCAGCCCGTACACCAGCATCACGTGGCGGCGCCGGACGGTCGACGGGGGGCGCAGTTCGCAGCCCAGCGCCAGGAGGGCCGGCAGGGCTAGCACAGGCATCGTGAGGTAGCCGACGTCGGCCAGGGACGGTGAGGGCAGCGGCGTGTCGGAGAAGATCTGGTACCACGACCACAGCGCCTGGCCGACGCTCCAGCCGACCATGCCGACGGCCATGAACCGGCGCCAGGTGCGTTCCGGGCCCTGGACGCGCCGGGAGGTCACCGCGCACAGCACCGCCGCTCCGATCCCGGCCGCGAGCTGAGCGGCGTCGTCGACCACGATGGCGGCGCGGTCCGAGAGCAGTCCCGAGCTGTCGAGCACGATGACCAGTGCCACCGCGCCGCCCGCTGCGAGTAGCCACAGCCCCAGCCGTCTCGCCGTCACCGCCCCTCCCGGGGATACGACGCGGTCGGCCCGTTCCCACCGCGCCGCTTCCTACGGTAGTGCCAGCGCTACGCGGTCGGCTGGAAGACTGTCCGCCGTTGTAAGACACGCATCAGATCTGGACGCGCGACAGCCGCGCTGCGCGTTCGTCGACCTCAGCCCGCGCGCACGCGCTGGTCAACCGCGCCGGCCTCGATGTCGAGCCGGCGGAGCAGTCCCGGCAGGATGCGGCGCTCGGCCATCCCGCCGATCGGCCGGATCGCCACCCGCAGCTCGCCGTCCAGCCGCCGAACAGCGGCGTCCTCGGTATCGGTCTCCGCGCCGTCGCGAGCTTCGATGGTGACGGTCGCCGCGCCGTTGAGCCGGTCGGGCGCCGCCTCGGCGGCGAAGGTCAGCCGGCCCGTCCCCCGTTCCCGGTCGAGGTGCAGGTCCTGGAGCCAGGTGAGCTGGCGGTCGCCGAGCAGCCGGCGAGCGATGGGGTCGAGTTGCCCGACGTACTCGTAGCGCAGGCGGAGCACCCCGGCGGTGCCGTCGGTGCTGGCTTCGACCACCTCGGGCTGCGACAGGTCGGGCAGCGCCAGCTCGCGGTGGAACTCCGGGTCGAGCAGCACGGCGATGACCGCCTCCGGGGAGCCGGCGAACTGGTGCTCAGCGTGGAACCGCACCGCGCCATCCTGGCACCGGCGGGGCCGTCCGGGCGCGACCCGATATCGCCGCGTGCGGTTGGCGGTCCGTCGCTACCGTCGGGACCGTGGAGCCGCAAGCGGACGGTGTGACGGAGGCCGGGATGGACGGCGGGACCGACGGCAAGGCGACGGTCACCCGGGTCGAGGTCGAGCCCGACGGCGACGACGGCGGCCTGGTGGTCCGGTGGGAGCTGAGCCACCCGGCGCCGGTCGCGATCGCGGTCGGACCATCGCCCGAAGCCGTCGACCACGTGCCCCGGACCGGCGCCGCCGCTGGCCAGCGGACGCTGCGGATCACCGGCCTCCCCGCGGGCCGGCACTACGTCTCGGTCGCGCCGCTCGACGGTGGTCCCTCGGTCGTGGCGGCGGAGCGGCGGCTGCCGTTCGAGGGCGTGGTCAACTTCCGGGACCTCGGCGGCTACCCGACCCCGCGGGGAGGGCGCACCCGCTGGGGGCGGGTGTTCCGGTCCGACGCGCTCCACCGGTTCACGGCGCTCGACCTGGCCGTGTTCGACGAGCTCGGCATCCGCACCGTCCTCGACCTCCGCTGGGACGACGAGCGGAGCCGGGCGCCGAACCCCGTGCCGTCGGAGCAGATCATCATCACCGGCCGTGGCGAAGGTGCCGCGCCGCCCGCCTACCGCGGGCGGCGGGAGGCCCGGGAGGGGGAGCAGCTGCTCCACGAGAGCTACGTCGGGATGCTCCGTCACTCCGGGCCCCGGTTCGGCCGACTGCTGTCCCGGCTGGCCCGATCCGAGGGTCTGCCGGCGGTGATCCACTGCGCGGGCGGCAAGGACCGGACCGGCATGTCTGCGGCCCTGCTGCTGACCTGGCTGGGCGTCGACCGGGAGACGGTCCTGGACGACTACGTCCTGACCAGCCGGTTCCGGACGGCCGAGGACGAGCCGGAGTTCTACGACCGGCTGCTGGCCGAGGGCATGGCGCCCGAGGCCGCGCTGGCCGCGATGGGAACCTCGCGCTGGGCCATGGCCGACGCTCTCGCGGTGCTGGACGGTGAGTACGGCGGGGTCGAGGCCTACCTCCGGGGTCAGGCGGGTATGGCGGCCGAGGTTCTCGACAAGCTCCGGTCCGAGCTCGTCGTGTGACGCGGGCCGGGGATCGAAACCCATAGATCCGACGCAGTGACCACGTACGATGACCCCCGCGCCCGGTAGCGCGGTGGCCGCCACATTCCCGGGAGGGGTCATGTACTTTCCGTCAGGGACACCAGCCAGGGACTAGGAGGGGGCGGCCATGTATCCCGCGAGGTTCGACTACGACGCTCCGACCACGCTCGACGAGGCGTTGGCCGTGCTCGCCGAGCGTGGCGACGAGGCGAGGGTGCTGGCCGGGGGGCAGAGCCTCATCCCCATGATGAAGCTGCGCCTGGCCACGCCGGCCGCTCTGGTCGACATCAACCGCCTGCCCGGTCTCGACCACATCGACGAGGTCGACGGGCAGCTCCGATTCGGCGCCCTGGTGCGCCACAACGCCATCGTCGCCTCGGCCCTGGTCCGCGACCGCAACGCCGTCATGGCCGCCGCGGCACCGTGGATCGCCGATCCGCTGGTGCGCAACCTCGGCACCATCGGAGGGTCGCTGGCCCACGCCGACCCGGAGGGTGACTGGGCCTCGGTGATGCTGGCCTGCCGCGGCGAGGTGGTGGCCACCAGCGCCGGCGGCGAGCGGGTGATCCCCGTGAGCGAGCTGATCACCGACATGTTCACCACCAGCCTGCAGCCGGGCGAGATCCTCACCGAGGTCCGCGTGCCGATCGCGAGCCGCCCCAGCGGCGGCGCCTACCTGAAGCTGGAGCGCAAGGTCGGCGACTACGCCACGGTCGCCGTCGCCACCCGCTTCGAGCTGGACGGCGACGGGCGCATCGCGGACGCCGGCATCGCCCTCACCTCCGTGGCGCCGATCAACGTCCAGGCCACCGAGGCCGAACAGGCGCTGATCGGCGAGAGCCCGAGCGACGAGCTGTTCGCCGAGGCGGCCGAGCGGGCGGCGCAGGCGGCGAACCCCCGCAGCGACGTGCGGGGCTCGGCTGAGTACAAGCGGCAGGTCGTGCGGGTCTACGTGCGCCGGGGCCTCGCCCGGTGCCACGAGCTCGCCGCCGCGTAGGGCGCGGCGCACCAGGTCGACGTCACATCCGATCGGCGGGCAGCCAAGGTAGGTCCAGGGGGAGCGACATGGAGATCACCGTCACCATCAACGGTGCAGCGGACACCTACGACGTCGAGCCGTGGGTCCTGCTGGCCGACTTCATCCGAACGCGTGCCGGTCTCACCGGCACCCACATCGGCTGCGACACCACCAGCTGCGGGGTGTGCACGGTGCTGCTGGACGGCAAGCCGGTGAAGTCCTGCACGCTGTTCGCCGTCCAGGCCGACGGCCGGGCGGTGACCACCGTCGAGGGGCTGGCCCAGAACGGCGAGCTCGATCCGATCCAGCAGGCCTTCAAGGAGTGCCACGGCCTCCAGTGCGGCTTCTGCACTCCGGCGATGATGCTGGTCAGCCGGGCGCTGCTGGACGCGAACCCCGACCCGAGCGAGGACGACATCCGCTGGGCCATCTCCGGGAACCTGTGCCGCTGCACGGGCTACGTGAACATCGTCAAGGCCGTCCGCCAGGCGGCCGGCGCCGGCGCGACCGAGGGGGACTAGGACATGGCTGCCACCGAACCCGCGACGTCCCCCGAACCTACGACCTCCCCGGAGATCGGCGGGATCGGCCACTCCCTGCGCCGCCGCGAGGACGACCGCTTCATCCGGGGCGCCGGCCGCTACCTGGACGACGTCGTCCTGCCCCGCATGCTGCACCTGGCCCTGTTGCGCAGCCCCGTGCCCCACGCCCGCATCAACGGCATCGACGCGTCCGCCGCGCTCGAGCTGCCCGGGGTCGTCGCGGTCCTCACGGGCCAGGACCTCGCCGCCTACAACCTGGCGTGGATGCCCACCCTGTCGGCCGACACCCAGGCCGTGCTGGCCACCGACAAGGTGCGGTTCCAGGGCCAGGAGGTCGCCGCGGTCATCGCCGAGGATCCCTACAGCGCCTGGGACGCGCTCGACCTCATCGACGTCGACTACGAGATGCTCCCCGCGGTCACGACCCCCCAGCAGGCGCTCGAGGACGGCGCGCCGCTGATCCGGGACGACAAGGAGGGCCAGGCCGACAACCGCTGCTACACCTGGGAGACCGGCGACGCCCAGGCCACCGAGGAGGCCTTCGCCGCCGCGGACGTCGTGGTCTCGCTGGACACCCACTACCCGCGGTCCCATCCCGCGCCCCTGGAGACCTGCGGCTGCGTCGCCGACGTCAACCCGGCGACCGGGCAGGCCACGGTGTACATGACGTCCCAGGCGCCGCACGCCCACCGCACGCTGTTCGCGCTGGTCGCCGGGCTGCCCGAGGAGAACATCCGCATCGTGTCGCCCGACATCGGCGGCGGCTTCGGCAACAAGGTGCCGATCTATCCGGGGTACGTCTGCGCGACCGCGGCGTCACTGGTGCTGGGACGGCCGGTGAAGTGGGTCGAGAGCCGCACCGAGAACCTGATCTCGACCGGGTTCGCGCGGGACTACCACATGCACGGCGAGCTGGCGCTGCGCCAGGACGGCAAGATCCTCGGCCTGCGGGTCCGGATGCTGTCGGACAACGGGGCGTTCTTCTCCGACGCCCAGCCCTCCAAGTTCCGGGCGGGACTGTTCCACATCGTCACCGGCTCGTACGACTACCCGACGGCGCACATCGTCACCGAGGGCGCCTACACCAACAAGGCACCCGGCGGGGTCGCCTACCGCTGCTCGTTCCGGGTCACCGAGGCCTCGTACCTCATCGAGCGGCTGGTCCAGAACGCGGCCTACGAACTGAACCTGGACCCCGCCGAGATCCGCATGCGGAACTTCATCCGGCCCGACCAGTTCCCGTACCAGTCGCCGACCGGCTTCGTCTACGACTCGGGCGACTACCCGCGTGCGCTGCAGGTCGCGATGGAGCAGGTCGGCTACGACGAGCTGCGCCGGGAGCAGGCCGAGGCCCGGGCCGAGGGCAAGCTCATCGGCATCGGCCTGGCCAGCTTCACCGAGGTGGTCGGCGCGGGGAACCACAAGGACTACGACATCGCCGGGCTGAAGATGTTCGACTCGGCCGAGCTGCGGGTCCACCCGACCGGCAAGGCGATCCTGAAGCTCGGGGTGAAGAGCCAGGGCCAGGGCCACGAGACGACCTTCGCCCAGATCGTGGCCAACGAGCTCGGCATCCCGGCCACCGACATCGCCGTGCGCGAGGGTGACACCGACGACACGCCCTACGGCCTGGGGACGTACGCGTCCCGGAGCACACCGGTGGGCGGCGCGGCGACGGCCATGGTGGCCCGCAAGCTCCGCGACAAGGCCCGGGTGATCGCTGCGCACCTGCTGGAGGCGGCCGAGGAGGACCTCGAGTGGGAGACCGGCCGGTTCTTCGTGCGCGGCACGCCCTCCCGGGGGGTGACCATCCAGGACGTGGCGTTCGCCGCCTACACGAACTTCCCCGACGGGCTCGAGCCCGGCCTGGAGGGCGTCCACTACTACGACCCGCCCAACATGACCTATCCCTTCGGCAGCTACATCGTCGTGGTCGAGGTCGACGCCGAGACCGGCGTGTGGAAGGTCCGGCGCATGGTGGCCGTCGACGACTGCGGGGTGCGGATCAACCCGATGATCGTCGAGGGCCAGATCCACGGTGGGCTCGCCGAGGGCTTCGCGATGGCGAACATGCAGTTCATCGACTTCGACGAGGACGGCAACTGCATCGGCTCCAACTTCATGGACTACCTGGTGCCGACGGCGTGGGAGACCCCGCGCTTCGAGTTGGGCGAGACGGTCACGCCGTCGCCGCACCATCCCATCGGGGCCAAGGGGGTGGGGGAGTCGGCGACGGTCGGCTCGCCGGCCGCCTACGTCAACGCGGTCATCGACGCACTGGCCCACCTCGGTGTGCGGAACATCGACATGCCGGTGCTGCCGGACCGGGTGTGGTCGGCCATCGCCGAGGCGGGGGGAGGGGACCCCGGGTGACGGGGCGCGCCGCGCCGGCGCTCCCTGGCTGATGACCCCCGAGGTCCTGGCCCTGGCGGCGGATCTGGCCGCTCGCCGGACCCCCTTCGTACTGGCCACGGTGGTGTGGCGGCGGGAGCCGTCGTCCGGGAAGCCCGGAGCGGCCGCGTTGATCCTCCCCGACGGATCGGTGCGAGGCTGGCTCGGCGGCGCGTGCGCCGAGCCCACCGTCGTCCGCGAGGCGCTGTCCGCCCTGAAGACCGGCCAGCCGGCCCTGCTGGTGATGGGGCCGACCGACGACCGGCTGGTCCCGGAGGGCGCCCGCTCGGTCCCGATGGCCTGCGCGAGCGAAGGAGCGTTGGAGGTGTACCTGGAGCCGATGCTGCCGCCGCCCCACGTCGTGGTGATCGGACGTTCGCCGGCCGTGGGCACGCTGGCCTCGCTGGCCCGCGCGCTCGGTTGGGGGGCGACGATCGTGGACGACGGTGCGGTCGGGACGGCGCACCCCGACGGCGTGCCGGTCCTCACCGTCCTGGACCTCAGCCTGGTCGACGGGCTCGACGAGCGGACGGCCGTCGTGGTGGCGACCCAGGGCCACTACGACGAGGACGCGCTGGAGGCCGCCCTGGCCACCGACGCCGGCTACGTCGGCCTGGTGGCCTCACGCTCCCGGACGGCGGAGGTGCTCCGGCTGCTCGAGGACCGGGGCGTGCCGCCGGCCGCGCTGGAGCGGGTGCGGGCCCCGGCCGGGTTGGACCTCGGTCGGGTCGACCACCACGAGATCGCCGTGGCGGTGCTGGCCGAGCTGGTCGCGCTCCGGGCGGCGGGAGGGCTGGCCGCCGCCCTGGTGGCGGCGCCTCCCTCGACCGCGGGCGCCAGGACGCAGGCGATCGACCCGGTGTGCGGGATGACCGTCGACCCCCGCACGACCCATCACCGGGCCGACCACCAGGGTGTCACCTACTACTTCTGCGCCGCCGGCTGCCAGCAGCAGTTCGAGGCCGACCCCTCCCGCTACCTGCCCACCTCGGCCTGAGCCCTGGTCTCACTGGACGTCTTCAAGACGTTGGGGTGGGTGGGTGCGCCGGGTCAGCGGTGGCCGAGGTGCAGCGCGACGAACAGGGCGAGCGCCAGGACCACCACCACGACGATCGCCGCGGTGCGCCAGGCGCTCCGCCGGGGCGGCTCGTGCTCGATGGCCGGTGCGGAGGGCGGAGGGGGAGCGGTGGGGGCCATGGGGCGGTCGTCAGTCGGTTCCATCGGGATCCTCCGATCGTCGGGAAGCTGGGGGCGCCAAGCGAATGGCGACGGCGTCGAGCACCTGGCGCAGCCGTCGCTTGCTGGGACGGGGGTAGCCCTCGCCGGACACGACCAGGTTGTGGAGCGCGCCAGCCAGGACGAAGCCGAAGGCCTGCTCGTCGACCGATCCGTCGACCCGGCCGGCTCCCTTCTCGGCCGCCAGGTAGCCGGAGATGATGGCCTCGAAGCTGGCCGGTCCGGCGCCGCTGCTGTGGATGCGCGCGGTCACGGTCTTCATGAGGAGGTCGTCGCGGAAGGTCTCCTGGGCCAGCGCCACGGCCGGGGAGCCGAGCAGGCGGTCGGCGAACCAGGCGAGGTTGCCCGCCACCGTCGCGGTACCGACCCGGGCCGTCAGCTCGTCGACGATCGACCGCAGCTGGGCGAACTCGGCGTGGATCACCTCGGCCACCAGCTCCCGGCGGTCGGCGAAGACCTTGTACGGCAGCCCGACCGCGCAGCCCGCCTCGGCGGCCAACGCCCGCATCGTGAGCGCGGCCGCGCCCTCCCGGGCCACGAGCCGGGCGGCGTGGGCCACCAGCGAGGCCCGCAGCTCCGCGGTGGTGGCCGGTGAGCGTCTAGGTGGTGACATCGTCCCGACGGACGAGCCAGGTCCCGGCGGCCAGCAGCGCGGCCGTGAGGACGATCAGCTCGACCGCTGCCGTAGCCGGGGCCAGGAGGTGGGGGGCGGGCATGCGGCGCAGCGCGAGCGACGCCGTGCCCGGCAGCCAGCGGAACACCGAGCTCGAGAGCTCGAACAGGATCGGTTCGACCACCACCAGCCAGGCCATGGTCCCCACGATGGCCACCACCTGGTTGCGGGTGACGGCCCCGATCGCGACCCCGAGGAGGCCGAAGGCCACCGCGACGGCCAGGCAGCCCAGCAGGGTCAGCCACACCGCCGACCGCCCGACGGGTAGCGCGACGCCGTCCATCCGGTACCAGGTCCACGCCGTCGCCGTGCAGGCCAGGTCGGCCGCGGCGCCGAACGCGAGCCCGACGCCGGCGTAGACCAGGGCCTTCGCGGCGACGACCTGACGGCGGAGGGGGCTGGTCAGGAAGGTCTGGCTGGCCTGGCCGAAGCGCCACTCGCCGGCCATCCCGATGATCCCGGCGACGATCACGAGGATCACGCCGGCCGCAGCACCGTGCATCGCGCCCTGGAGGTCGCGGTCGCTGAGGTGGTCGGCGGCGTCCTCGTTGGCGGCGACCAGCGGCGCGACGGTGCCGGCAACGCCGATGGCGATGGTCCCGAGGAGCAGCCACCACAGGGTCGGGGTGGCGAGCGCCTTGCGGATCTCTCCCCGCAGCACGGGGGTCAGGGCGGTCACGACACACCTCCGGCGAGCTCGAAGTAGGCGTCCTCCAGCGTGCGCCGACCGCCGTCGACCAGCTCGTCGAGCGTCGTGTCGGCGACCAGGCGGCCGCGGTCGATGATCAGGATCCGATCGGCGACCGCGGCCAGCTCGCCCAGGAGATGGCTGGACACCAGCACGGCCCGACCGTCGTCCGCGAGCTGGCGGAGGAGGGTGCGCATCCAGAGGATCCCGGGAGGGTCGAGGCCGTTGGCGGGCTCGTCGAGGATCAGGATCTGCGGGTCACCCAGCAGCGCGGCGGCCAGGGCCAGGCGCTGGAGCATCCCGGTCGAGTAGCCGCCGACCCGACGGCCCGCGTGCTCGGTCAGGTTGACCAGCTCGAGCACCTCGCCCACCCGCCGCTGAGGATGGGGCAGCGCGGCGGCGGTGGCCAGGATCGTGAGGTGGGCCCGGCCGGTGTGACCGGGATGCGCGCCCGGTCCGTCGAGCACGGCGCCGACCATCCGGCGGGGGTGGTCCAGGTCCTGGTAGGGGCGACCGTCGACCAGCGCCTCGCCGGCCGTGGGACGGACGAGGCCGAGGATCATGCGCATGGTGGTGGTCTTGCCCGCGCCGTTGGCGCCGGCGAAGCCCACGATCGTCCCCGCCGGGACCTCGAAGGTCACCTGATCGACGGCCGGCTCCGGACGGTCGAAGCGCTTGGTGAGGTTCCGGCAGGCGATCGGCGGCGCCGCGTGTGAACGCATGTTCACGACCGTATCGTGAACATGCGTTCACGGTCAAGCGGCGACGCCAGCCCGGGGTCTCGTCCGAAATCTCGGCAGAGACGGCTCATATTCGGCGCTCTCTGCCGAAGTTTCGGACCGGCTTCTCGCCCTAGGCGGTCGTGGTGCGGTTGAAGGTGCGCACGGCGAGGGCGAGGGTGCCGGCGGCGAACAGGGCCAGGACGCCCAGGCTGAGCGCGGCCATCGCCGTCTCGGACCCCAGGCCCCAGATGTCGCCGAGGCCCGAGTCGGTGCCCTGCATCATCCCGTGGCGCATCACGGCCAGCGCGTGGGTCCAGGGACTGAGCTTGGTGAGGGCCTCGATCCCCGCGGGGAGCACCGAGATCGGGAACAGCGCGCCGCACAGCATGTACGGCGTCACGCCGATGGCCGGGATCAGGGGCCCGTAGGCCTCCTGGCGACTGATGCGCAGGGCCAGGATCTCGGCGATGCCGTAGATCCCCAGGGTCAGCAGCGCGGCGGCGCCGAAGAGCCAGAGCAGGCCGACCGGCGAGCTGTGGAACTGGGCCCCGCGCAGCTCGGCCAGGCCGAGGATCACCACCACCTGCGCCACGGCGATGGTCAGCACGCCGAGGCTGTTGGCCAGAGGGATCAACGGCCGCCGGACCGGCGCGACCAGCATCTCGCGCAGGACGCCGAAGTCCTTGTCGACGATCACGTTGAGCCCGTTGAACATGGCCGTGAAGGGCACGATGAAGGTGGCCTGGCTGACCGCGACGTAGGTGAAGTAGTCGATGCTGGGGTTGAACCCGCCGAGGGCGGTGTCCAGGGCCGGGGCGACGATCAGCACCCACAGGACCGGTGTCAGGAACTGGCCGATCACGCCGCTCACGGTCTTGGTGGTCACCCGCAGGCGGCGTAGGTAGAGGGTCCCCAGCCCGGCGAGCGGCCGCCGCACCGGGGCCGACCGAGGCAGCGTCACCGTTGCCACGGCCATCACGCGGCCTCCTCGTGCGCGGTGATCGGGTCCCCGGTGAGGCTGGCGAAGACGTCGGCCAGGGTGGCGCGCCGGATGGTGCTCGCGACCACGCCGATGCCGTCCGACGACAGGGCAGCGAGGTGGTGGCTGGCCTGGGCGCGATCGCCGATGGGCACCGTCACCAGCGGCCCCCGTACGGTCGGCGCGCGCCGTCCGATCCCGGTGGCGGCCACCGCCCGGACCACCGGCGCGGGGTCCCCGGCCACCCGCAGCTCGACGAGGTCCGGACCGAGCTGGTCCACGAGCTGGCCGGGCGAGCCCTCGCCAACCATGCGGCCCTCGTGGATGATGCCGACCCGGTCGCACACCCCCTCGGCCTCCTCGAGGTAGTGGGTGCTGAGGACGATGGTCGCCCCCTGCTCGGCCCGCAGTCGGCCGATGAGCTGCCAGAGCTCGTCGCGGATCGCGGGGTCGAGGCCGGTGGTCGGCTCGTCGAGGAACACGACCCGCGGCCGGGCGAGCAGGGCCCGGGCGATCTCCAGGCGCCGGCGCATGCCGCCGCTGTAGGTGCGGACGTTGTCGTCGGCCCGCTCGGCCAGACCCATGGTTGCCAGCAGGTCGGTGATGCGGCCGTGGGCCTCCCCGCTCGGCAGGCCCCAGAGCCGCGTGTGCAGGAGCAGGTTCTCGCGCCCGGTGAACTCGTTGTCGAGGACCGAGTCCTGGAACACGACGCCGATGCTGGCCCGCACGGCCACGGCCTCCCGGACCACGTGGTGGCCGGCGACGTGGGCCCGCCCGCCGGAGGGGTGGACGGTGGTGGTCAGCACGCCGAGAGTGGTCGACTTCCCGGCACCGTTGGGCCCGAGCAGCCCGTAGATCTCGCCTTCGGCGACCTCGAAGCCGAGGCCCCGGACGGCCTCGGTGCCGCCGGGGTAGACCTTGCGGAGTTGGTCCACCTGTACTGCAGGGTTGGTCATGGCGTCATTAAGTATCTACAAGATAGTGGTTGTCAACTAGTAAAGTGGGGGCCATGGCGCGCAACGTCCGCACCTACGACCACTTCTGCGTCCTGGCGCGGGCCCTGGAGGCCGTCGGCGACCGATGGAGCCTGCTCGTGGTCCGCGACCTGCTCAGCGGGCCCAAGCGGTTCACCGACCTCATGGCCCGGCTCGGTGGCATCACGCCCAAGACCCTGACCCAGCGGCTGCGCGAGCTGGAAGACGCCGGCGTGGTGGAGGCCGACCGCGAGCCGGGTCGGCGCGAGGTCCGCTACCAGCTCACCCCCGCGGGCCGGGAGCTGCGGTCGGCGGTGGACGAGCTCGCAGGGTGGGGCTGGCGGCATGCCTGGCGGTCGCCCCGCAGCGGAGAGGTGATCCACGCCGAGCACCTGCTCCTCGTCATGAGCCAGGTGTTGAGCCACGAGACCGGCGACCGCCGGCCGACCCGCTGGCACCTCCGGTTCGTCGACGACGGCGAGTACACGATGGAGGACGACGGCGAGCAGTGGTCGATGGTCTCGACACCCCCCGGCGGACCGGTCGACGTCACCGTGGTCGGCACCATGGCGGCATGGGCGGACTTCGTCCGCGACCCGACCACCGCCCGTGCCAGCGGGAGCTCGGCCAACCTCGAGCTCAGCGGCAGCGAGGCCGCGGTCGACCGCTTCACGCAGCTGGTGGGCCAGTTCCGCCAGGCCGTCGCCAGCCACCCCTCCCGGCGCCCTTGAAGACGAGAGGCCGCGGGGGCCCTCGAGCTTCAAGGACGCCGGGTGACCCGGCGCCGCGGGCTAGGGGACTGGTGCGACGATGCGGTCGAGGGGCGGGACAGCTATGCCCGCCGGCTCGGCGGCGGTGAAGGCCGCCACCAGCGCGTCGATGTCCTGGGCACCGCCGAGCGCCGCCGTGCCCTCGTTGAACACCGTGAACCCGTCGCCACCGGCCGCGAGGAAATTGTTCATCGTGACCCGGAACGAGTCGGTGGGCGTGACCTCCACGCCGTTGACCCACATCCGGCCGATCCGCCCCTCGCACGTCGTCGCGCCGGGTGTCTGCTCGTAGCGGAAGCTGGCCGACACCTGGAGGATCCGCTGCGTCGTCGCCCCGCCGCAGCCGGGGAACTGCTGCTCGAGGAGCCGCCGGATCATGTCCCCGGTCATGGTCTTGGTCACCAGGCTGTTGCCGAAGGGCTGGACGGTGAACGCCTCGCCGTAGGTGACCTCGCCCACCGCCTCACCGCCGGACGAGATGTCCCCGGTGCGCAGGTCGGCGCGTATGCCTCCCGGGTTCATGAAGGCCAGCTGCGCCCCACCGAGGTTGGCTGGCTGGGTCGCCGCGAACTGCGCATCGGCGATCACGTCGCCCAGAGCCGACTCGCCGAACGGCGACGCCGTGCGGGTCAGGTCGCCCTGGATCCGCCCGATGACCCGGTTGGCGAGCGGCGCAGCCGCGGTGACGTACTGGTTGACCACCGCCTGGACCTCGGGATCCTCACGGGAGGGGTCCGGGATCCGGGTCACGCCCGGCCCGGGCGCGTTCAGGGCGTTGTCCACGATGACGTTCTCGGCGCTGGCCGCCACGAGCTCGCCGGTGCGGTCGTTGATGGTGAGGGTGATGTCGCTGAGGATCCGGCCGAAGGACGACGCACTGGTGATCAGCCGGGTGACACCGCCGGTGGTGATCGTGCACCGGTACTCGGCGTGGGTGTGGGCCGAGACGATGACCTTGATCGACGGGTCGAGCCGGCTCGCGATGTCGGCGATGGGGCTGCCGGCGAGGTTGCCCGCGCAGCCGTTGAGGGCCGCCGTGGTCTGGAAGCCGCCCTGGTGGATGACCAGCACCGAGGTGTTCACGCCCTGGCGGTGCAGCCGGGCGGCGGCGCGGTTGGCGGCGTCCGCCTCGTCCTGGAAGGTCAGGCCCGCCACGCCGGTCGGGGTGACGATGGTCGGCGTCTCCTCCAGCACCTCGCCGATGAACCCGACCTCGAACCGGTGGCCGCTGCCCGACCGGAACCGCTTGGTGCCGAAGGCCGGGAACAGCGTGCGGCCGGTCGCGTCGACGACCACGTTGGCCGACAGGTACTGGAAGTCCGCACCGGGATAGGTGTTGGTGGTGCGGCCGTTGGCCAGGGCGTACGGCGCGCCCGTGCAGCCGTCGGGGTGGCACCCGCCGCGCTGGATCCGTTGGAGCTCGGCGGCGCCCTTGTCGAACTCGTGGTTGCCGACCGATGCGAAGTCGACGTCCATGAGGTTGCTGGCGATGGTGATCGGCTCCTCGTGGAACAGCCCGTTGGCCAAGGGGCTGGCGCCGATGTTGTCGCCGGCGAAGACCGTCGCCTGCCGTGAGCCGTACAGGTCCTGGCGGTCCTCGATGGCTTGGGCCAGGTAGGCGGCTCCGCCCGCGAAGTGGCCGTAGATGTTGAGCCCGCCGGCTTCGAGGTTGCCGTGCAGGTCGTTGAAGGCCAGCAGGTGGACGTCGGTGGTGCGCTGGCGGTGGCCGCCGCCGTAGCTCACCGACACCGCGTCCGACAGCGAGCGGGCCCCCGAGATGACCACGGTGTCGCTGGATCCTGGGGTGGAGGTCGCCAGCGGTGCGACCAGCACCACTCCCACGGCCAGGACCACCAGCAGGATCTGTGCCTTCCAGCTCCGAACCAACGAACGTGCCATTGCGTTACCCCCCGGCGAGCGGTCAGCGGTTCGAACTACAGCCTGCCGCGCTCGTGCGTCCTGTGCTTGACAAACTGTTGAACCCTCGGCGACTCCGGGATGACGTGCCGTTACGCTCCCGCGCATGCGGGTGGGGGAGACCGCCGGGTCGGCCGAGCGCTCGGAGCAGCGAGCCGCCGTCCGACCCGACTGGGGCGTCGGGCTCGTGCTGCTGGTCGTCGCCGCGGCGGCTGCTGCCCGGCCGCTGCTCGACCAGCTGCTCGATCGTCCGGCCGTCGCCAACTGGGCCACGGTCTTCGTCGCGCTCGCGGTCCAGGCGATGCCGTTCCTGGTGCTCGGGGTGGTGGTCAGCGCGGTGGTGGCGGCGCTGGTCCCCGCGGGATTCCTGCCGCGCGTCCTCCCGCGCCGGCCCGCGGTCGCCGTGCCGGTGGCTGCCGCGGCCGGCGTCGCCCTGCCCGGCTGCGAGTGCGGATCGGTGCCGATCGCCGGGCGGCTGGTGGGCCAGGGCGCCCCGGCGCCGGCCGCACTGGCCTTCCTGCTGTCGGCACCGGCCATCAACCCCGTGGTGCTGGTGGCCACGGCGGTGGCCTTCCCGGGGAAGCCGGAGGTGGTGCTGGCCCGCTTCCTGGCCAGCCTGGTCGCCGCCATCGTCGTCGGCCTGGTGTGGGCCGGACGGGGGCGGGACGACCTACTCGAGCGGGCGCGCCGCCGAGTCAGCACCGAGGGCCGCCCGCTGGCGGTCCTGGTCCGGACCGCGCAGCACGACCTCCTCCAGGCCGGTGGCTTCCTGATCCTGGGCGCGGCGATCGCCGCCACCTTGCAGACGGTCGTGCCGCGGGACGTGGTCGACGCGGTGGCGGGGTCGGGCCCGCTGGCCCTGCTGGCGCTGGCCGGCCTCGCGGTGGTCATGGCCATCTGCTCGGAGGCCGACGCCTTCGTCGCCGCGAGCCTCACCCAGTTCTCGCTGACGGCCCGGTTGGGGTTCATGGTCGTCGGGCCCATGGTCGACGTGAAGCTGGTGGCGATGCAGGCCGGGACCTTCGGACGGGGGTTCGCCGTGCGGTTCGCGCCGCTCACCTTCGCGGCCGCCGTCGCGTCCAGCGCCGTGATCGGCTGGTGGTTGCTGTGAACCGGGCCGCGGGCGGGGCGATCACGGTCCTGGTCGGCACCGTGCTCCTGCGCTTGACCCTGACCGGGACCTACCGCCGCTACGTGCGAGTGGGCATGGGTCCGTTCCTGCTCGTCGCCGGAGTCGTGGTGATCGTGCTCGGGATGGCGACGCTGGTGCGCGCGCTGCGCGACCGGGAGCGCGACGGCGGGACCGGCGCCGAGGCCTACGAGGGCCACGAGGGCGACGAGGAGCACGGCCACGGGCACGACGACCGGGTCGGTTGGCTGCTGCTGGCTCCGGTGGCGGCGCTGCTGCTGGTGGCGCCGCCGGCGCTGGGCAGCTACAGCGTGGACCGGGGCGCGGCCGTCGACGTCCGGGCCGGCGACTCGACCTTCGCGACCCTCGAGCCGGGCCGCGGTCCGGTCCCGATGACGCTGCTGGAGTACAACCAGCGGGCCTTCGACCACGACGGGGCGACCTTCAACGGGGTCCCGGTCCAGCTCACCGGCTTCGTCGCCGACGCCGAGGCACCGTTCCGGGTGGTCCGCTACCAGATCGCGTGCTGCGCCGTGGACGCGGCGCCCATCGCGGTCCGGGTGGTCGGCACGACCGGGGACTCACCGCCCCGGGACCAATGGGTGACGATCACCGGCACCTTCCAGCCCGCTGCCACGGGCGGCGACGAGATCCCGGCGATCGCGGCCACCGGCGTGGTCGAGATCCCTGCCCCCGACGACCCCTACGAGTGAGCGGATCGGCGGCGGGGTCGCCGTAGGCTGGAC
>Ga0075428_100003678_pt1 | contig 16821 bp, 16 predicted proteins | sample RhiMetdeltSRZDD2_FD_75291 | JGI IMG/M metagenome (GOLD analysis project Ga0075428, IMG submission 75291) | Populus rhizosphere microbial communities from Tennessee, USA - Rhizosphere MetaG P. deltoides SRZDD2 | ecosystem: Host-associated > Plants > Roots > Rhizosphere > Soil | place: USA... | reverse complement strand
CATGAACCTCTGGCTGATCAGTACGACGACGACGAAGACAACGAAGCTGATGGCGATGCGCCAGTAAAAACTGCCCATGACCTGCCTATCCTGATGGTGCCGTGTAGATGTTGCAAGAGTGTGGGTGCCGTGCGGCAGATCTGTGGACGGCCCGGCATGGCACAGTCTTTTCAAGTCCCCGCCACAGTTCCTCAATATCCTTCCCGTCAAATGAGCACATGCAGGGAGGAACAAGGTGACCAACGAACGAGACACCGAAGCCAGAGCAATCACTCGCCGAGCCGCCCTCGGAGCGATCGGCGCCGCCGCGGGGGCGACGCTGGCCTTCGGGTGCGGGAGCGAGACTCCGACGAGCCCGTCCACCATCACATCAGGCACCACGAGTCCGACCACCACGACGAACGCCGCCTGCGCCGTCACGCCGACCGAGACAGTTGGTCCGTACCCGTCTCGCGCGGACTTCTTCCGCAGCGACATCCGCGAGAGCAAGAGCGGAACCGTGCTGACGCTGACCATCAAGGTCGTCAACGTCAATAACGCATGCGCGGCTGTCCCGAACGCCGACGTCGAGATCTGGCACGTCGATGCGGCAGGCGACTACTCGCAGTACGGCTCGCAGACCGCCGCCACGTTCCTGCGCGGCATCCAGACGACCAACGCCGCCGGCGAGGTGACGTTCACCACGATCTATCCCGGGTGGTACCAGGGGCGCGCCACGCACATCCACGCTGAGGTCACGGTGAACGGACGATCGATCAAGGTGACGCAGATCGCGTTTCCCGAAGCGATCAACACTGCCGTGCACACGAGCGGAGTCTACGCATCGCGGGGCGCGAATCCGATGAGCAACCTGTCTGATGGCATCTTTGCCGACAGCCTTTCATCGGAGCTCGTCACACCGGCTGGAAGCCCCGCAAGCGGCTACAACGTGACATTTCAGATCGGCGTGTCGGCGTAACCCGGGCGCGAAGGAGAGCAGTCATGCACAACGACGATCGACCCGTTGGACGTTTCCTGACCCGTCGCGAGCTGATGGCGCTGTTCGGCGCCTCCGCTCCGGTTGCGGCGATGGCCCATCGCGTCACGGCCAACCCGCCTGATGCGGCCTCAGCTCTGGCGGCGCCCGACTGTGTCGCCCAGCCTCGACAGACCGAGGGACCGTATTTCGTGGACGAGCACCTCAAGCGGTCCGACATCCGGTTGGACCCGTCCACGGGGCAGACCACAGCCGGCGCTCCATTCGATTTGCGTCTGGTGGTGTCGCAGGTGACCGCGACGGGCGCCTGCGCGCCGCTGCCGGGGGCGCAGGTGGACATCTGGCATTGCGATGCCGCCGGCGCCTACTCCGACGTCCGGGACCGCAGCTTCGATACGGTGGGACAGAAGTTCCTGCGCGGTTACCAGGTGACAGACGCCAGCGGCGCCGTGCGATTCACGACCATCTATCCCGGCTGGTACCCCGGCCGCGCGGTGCATATTCACTTCAAGATCCGCGTGCCCGCTGCTGCCGGACGCGTCGACGAGTTCACCTCACAGCTCTATTTCGCCGATGAATTGACGGATCGCGTGCACGCGCGGGAGCCCTATTCTGCCAGGAGGGGACAGAGACTGCTGAACTCGCGTGACATGACCTTCCGTCATGGCGGGGCCCAGCTGATCCTTCCCGTCGTCGAAGCCGGGGCCGGATTTACGGCCACATACAGGATTGCCATGCGGCCGGGCGCGTAAGCCACCGCGGCCGTTCGGCGTTACAATCTGCGCCGTGATGCACACAAGCGCGTTCTCGCCACCGCCGCGGTTCGTGTGGATCGCGGCAGCCCTGCTCTTCCTTGGCGTCGGGGGCTCGACGCCGTCCGTCTATCCGCAGGAGGGCAGGAGTCCCGGGCTCGAGCTGCTGCCTGTGCAGGGCAACATCAGCATGCTCGCAGGCGCGGGCGCCAATATTACGGTGCAAGTCGGCAAGGACGGTGTGTTACTCGTCGACTCTGGTGCTGCAGCGATGACCGACAAGGTCCTGGAGGCGATCCGGACCCTATCGAGGGGTCAGGTTGCCTACATCGTCAATACCACCGACCGAGCCGATCACGTCGGCGGCAACGAACCCTTCGCCCGGATCGGCCGGCCGCTGGCGATCAACCGCGCCGCGCAGGCGAACGTGTTCATCATCGCGCATAGCCTGCTGCTCGAGCGGATGGCCGATCGCAACGCGAAGCCCCCGCTTCCGGACGCGGCGCTGCCGAATGACACCTATTCGTCGCCGGTCAAGAATCTCGCCTTCAACGGCGAGGCGATCCAGATTTTTCATCAGCCGGCGACGACCAACGGCGACAGCATCGTGCTGTTCCGCAAGGCCGACGTCGTCAGCGCAGGCGACATCTTCGATCCGACGTCGTATCCCGTCATCGATATCAAGAACGGCGGCAGCCTGCAAGGCGTGCTCGAGGGGTTGAACCGGCTGAAGCAGATGGTGATTCCCGCCGACCACGTCGAAGGCGGCACGATGATCGTCCCCGGGCATGGGCGCCTGTGCGACGCCGCCGATCTCGCCACGTATCAGCAGATGGTCACGATCGTCCGCGACCGCCTGCAGGACATGATCAAGCGCGGTCTGACCCTGGAACAGGTGAAGGCGGCCAGGCCAACGCGCGACTACGACCCGATCTACGGCCGGACAACCGGAGGCTGGACGACCGAGATGTTCGTCGAAGCGGGCTATCGAAGCCTCGCGGCCGGTGCGGGTGCAGCCAGCAGCAATTAGGAGCCAACCCATGACCCAGCGATCGTTCGTTGTCTTATTTGGTGCCATGCTTCTTCTGGCATGGAGCGCGTCCCCCTTCGCGCATCATTCGGTCGCCGCGACCTACCTGGTCGGCAAGTCGGTCACCATCGACGGCACGTTGAGGGAGTTCCTCTGGCGCAACCCGCACTCGTTCATGCGCGTCGAGGCCGCCGACGAGAAAGGGGAGAAGCACATCTGGGTGATTGAAGGCGCCGCGCCCCAGCAGCTTACCGAGAGCGGTCTGTCGCAATCGGCGCTGCGTCCGGGCGATCGCGTCATTATCTCGGGGATTCCGGGCCGCATCGCCGAAGACCACAAGATGCTGCTCCATACCATCGAGCGGCCGTCAGACGGCTTCAAGTGGGTGGGCCCCGCGGCCAACGTGCAGTGAGAAGAGAGATGGCGCGTCGTGGCATTCTGCTCGTCGCGGCGGTTGCGCTGCTGCTGTCGGTTCACGCCGCCGGTCAGGGCCGGGGCGGGGCGCAGAACGCGCCTCCAGCGACTGCTCGCGCGGCGGCCGCATTCGACATGACTGGATACTGGGTGTCGGAAGTGACCGAGAAGTGGCGCTACCGGATGCTGGTCCCCGACAAGGGCGACTACCAGATGGTGCCGCTCAACCCTGAAGGACGGAAGGTCGCCGCCGCCTGGGATCCCGCGAGAGATCAGGCGAGCGGTGAAGCGTGCCGATCGTACGGCGCCGTCGGCCTGCTGCAGGTTCCCGGACGGCTGCACATCACCTGGCAGGACGACAACACGCTCCGGCTGGATGCCGATTCAGGAACGCAGACGCGCCTATTCCGCTTCGGCGGCTCACAGCCGCCGAATGCCGAGCCCTCGTGGCAGGGCCATTCGGCGGCGATGTGGGGCGGCGGCGAACCGCGGGATCGCCGCGACGGCTTCGGCGGGCCAGCGCAGGATCCGACGGGCAGACTCGCTGTCATACCCGCGCAGCGGAAGGAATCCGATTATCTGAAGGTGACGACGACGCGGATGCGTCCCGGCTATCTGCAGAAGAACGGCATTCCGTACAGCGGCAACGCGCTGCTCGAAGAATACTTCGACCTCTTTTCAGATCCGTACACGAAGAACACGTGGGTGGCCCTGACGCAGGTTGTCACTGACCCGCAATACCTGATCGAGCCGCTCATCATGCATGCGCATTTCAAGAAGCTGCCGGACGCGTCCGGGTGGGATCCCACGCCCTGTCGCGCCGACGAACCGCGGTGAGAAGGGGGAATCAGATGAGAGCGACGATTCCGCTGTTTGCGCTGCTGGTGCTCCTCGCCGGGGCGGCGAACGCCCAGTTCGCGTTTGCGCCCCCGGCAGTCGATCTCACCGGGGAATGGGCGCCGCGCGTCTACAACACCCACATGGATATCGGCGATTACACCGGGATGCCGATCAACGAGGAAGGACGGCTGCGGGCGCAGAGCTGGCACCCCGACCAGCTCGATCTGCCCGAGAACCTGTGCCGGCCGCATCCGATCGACCACGGGCTGCGGGTCTCGGTCTCGCAGCTGCGCATCACGAATGAGCTGGACCCCGAGACGCGCCTGCCCGTCGGCCTGCGACTGCACGTGTGGTGGCAGGAACCCGAGCAGGTGATCTACATGGACGGCCGGCCGCATCCATCGCCCAATGCCCCGCACAAGTGGTCGGGCTTCTCGACCGGACGCTGGGAGCGCAATACGCTCGTCTACCGGACGACGCACCTCAAGGAAGCGTATCTCTCGCGGACCGGCGTGCCCAAGAGCCCGAAGGCCGAGGTGACGACGCGCATGCATCGGTACGGGAATCTCCTGACGATCACCTTCATCATTCATGACCCGGCGTACCTGACGCAGCCGTATATCCGCGAGTCGAGCTGGATCCTGGATCCCAACCAGGTCATCCCCACCTACCCGTGTGAGATTACGCCGGAGGGAGCGATTGTGCCTGCGGGGAAGGTGCCCAGTTTCCTGCCCGGGCAGAACGACGTGCTGCGCGACTTCCCAACCGAATACGGGATTCCGTTCGAGGCGGCGCTCGGCGGAGCGGAGACGATGTATCCCGAGTACATCAAGAAGATGAAGACGATGAAAGTCGCGCCTCGCACCACCACGGAGCACTACCGCCGCACGCAGTGAATCCCGCCAAGTACACCCACGCGGGCGGCGTCGTTGCCCGCACCGTAAACGGGGAGAGGAAGTACCTGCTCGTCGAGTCCAGTAAGAGCCCCGGGGAGTGGGTCCTGCCGAAAGGGCATATCGAGGACGAAGAGACCCCGGAGGCGGCCGCGGTGCGTGAGGTCCAGGAGGAAGCGGGCGTGCGCGCTGCAGTGGTCGCACGCGCCGGGGAAAGCGAATACGCCGTCGCCGGCCAGCCCGTGCGCGTGGTCTTTTTCTTGATGCGGTACCAGGGAGAAACCAGCCGCCAGGAGGATCGCGACCTGGCGTGGCGCCGCTACGACGACGCGCGCCGCCTGCTCCGCTTCGACGACGCGCGGCGTGTCCTCATGCAGGCGCATGCCCTGCGGCACACCGAGACCCCATGAAGACAACCGAGCTGTTCGTCGAGCAGACCCTGACGGGCTTTCTGGTGCTGACCGCGGCGGCCGCGCCCTTCCTGTCCTGGGACACCCTTGAGAAGCTGCCCGACGAGGCCCAGGGCGGCGTCGACATTTCGTCGGCCGCAGGGGCGATCGGCGTCGCCTACCTGCTCGGCGTCATCTTCGACCGTTTCGCGGATACGCTCCTCGAACGGTTCAATCGGTGGAACCGGCTCCTGTTCGCGATCGACCTCAAGCAGGACAACGAGGCGTTATCGCCGGAGGACCCGTTTCCCGAAGACCGCCTCCAGATCGAGGTGATTCATCAGGGCGACGAGGCGTGGGAGTGGATGGACTACATCCGCGCCCGCATCCGGCTGGCGCGGGCGATGGCCGTGTTCGTTCCGGCATTGACGTTGTCGATGGAGCTTGCCCTGGGGCTGCGCGATCGTCCGCGCATCGTCAATGCGGTTCTCGCAACGATCGCAGCGGCGTATGTCGCCGCCTTCCTTGTGAGTCAGCTTCTCGAACGTTCCGTCCGGCGCCTGCCGAAGACGTATGACCTGCACACCGAGGACGACTGCCGGGGCGCGCGCGGCAGCATGAGGGTGGTGGGGGAGCCCGTGTTCTGGCTGGGGGTGTTTTTGCTGGTTCTGGGGCTCGGGCTGATCCCGCTCGGTGACGGCCCCGAACGGGGCGCGATGACAGCGGTGTTTGCGACCGGCGCCGTGCTCGCGTCCATCTCCGGCTGGGCCTGGTGGAGGACCACCGAGACGTTCATGCGGTTTCTGTACGACTTCCGGAAGTGGGCGAAGGAGAAATCTTGAACACATGAATCGACTGGTCGGTCTTCCGGTATCGCTTCTTTGAATCCGGCTTGGCGAAGTCCGAGACGAACACGAGCGACCGGTCGGTCAGCCAGCAGAGCCCTTCGAGCGTCGCGTACTTGATCTTGTCGTTCTTCGTTCGCGGAAACTGGTAGGTTTGCCCCTCGTCGACGATGGTCCAGTCGGCGAAGCGAATCGTTCCAATCCAGAGCCGCGATGATTGCTGAGAGAGGACCGCCAGGCGCTCTCCTCGCAGTGCGATCCCCGAGTAGTCTTCGAACCTGACAGTCCGCGGCAGTTTGATCCGGGCGACCGGCTTCCACAGGTCTCCTGATCGCTGGAGCAGGTGGATGCGTCCTCCACCGGGCTTCCGTCCGGCGCGGCCGGCCCGGCACCGGTTGCCCTCACACAGAGCCAGCAGGTAGTCCTCTCCGCGCCACCGCACCGCGCTCAACCCTTCGAAACCCCTGTTGCGCTTCTCGAACGGCACGTCAATCCACCGCCGCTCTTTATAGTGTCCGGATTCGTCGTACTCGTCGATGAGCGCCTTATAGGTGCCATCGGGGTGTTTCTGCGCCTCGACGAGAAGGTAGAAGCAGCGTGTGCTTCGGCTGAAGGCGATGTCTTCGTATCCTTCGCCATGGCGCGGCGATCCCAGCCACGAATGCCGCTTCGACGCGGGGTCGAGGCTGCGATGAATCCTGGCGATGCGCCGGACGTTGTCGAAGATGACGTAGTAATCCGCACCCCTGGCAATCACACCGCTCGCCTCGAGTACGCCGTCAGGCACAGGCGGGCTGATGAGATCGGCGAGCTTGCGCTCGGCGACCAGGACCATGACCGGGTGCGTGTCGTGAGCCACGGTCCAGAGCTGGCTTTACCGGCGCCCGCTGTTCACTGGCACGAACTTCTGGATCCGTTTACCGGTCTCCACCTCGCCCGTGTAGATATTCCCCTGAGAGTCGGCGGCGATGGCGTCGATGAAATGGAACATCCCGGCCATGCGCCCGTTGTCGCCGATTGAGCCGACGGTCATGCCGGACTTCCGGTTGACGATCCAGACCTTGTTGTTCGCCCCGTCGGCGACGAAGACGAAGTTCTGCTGCGGAGGCGGCGAGAAGGCGAGATTGAACACCGTGCCGCATGGACCGAACTTGTCGCTGCCCGGTCCGCCGCACTCCGCGCCGCGGGCCGGCGTCGAGGTGTGAATCCAGAACTGCGTGACGAACTTCCCCTGCTTGGTGAAGACCTGCACTCGGTCGTTCCCGCGATCGCAGACGTAGACCAGGCCGTCCTCTGAGAGATGGATGCAGTGCAGAACGTTGAACTCCTTGATGTCGGGCGGCGGGCCTTTCGTGTCGTACGGCGCCACGCGCTCGTTCGGGATCTCGCTGAGCGGCACACCCTTGCCGCCCCAGCCGCGCTTGAACGCGAAGGTGTCCATGTCGAAGACGAGAATCCGCTTGTTGATGAACTCGGTGTCGGCGACGTAGAGCTCGCGGGCGTCCTCGTCGAAGTCGAATCCGGCGACGCCGCTGACCATGACCTCAGTCTGCTGGTTGTTCTCGACGAGCGGCGGCGGCGTCTGACCGGGCGGCACCGGAGGCGGCCGATGGCCGAAGTCCTTGAGCAGCTTGCCGTCGGGCGTGAACTTCAGGATGCTGTCGCCTCGCTGGGTCCCGGACACCCAGACGTTCCCGTCCCGATCGACGTTGATGGTCTGCTCGCGTGGCCAGCCGGGCACGTACCCCGGACCGCCCCAGCCGCGAAGCAGGTTGCCCTCCTGGTCGAACTCGAGCACTGATGGTCCGGCGATGCAGCAGTCCGTACGCGGCGGATTTGTTGACGCTCCGTTCTCGTCCGGTCGGATGCCGCTCGAGCGATTGAACACCCACACGTGGTCGTTCCGGTCGACGGCCAGCGTCGGGACCTGCTGCATGATCCACTTGTTCGGCAGCGGCTTCGGCCAGAACGGGTCGACCTTGTACATGGGCGGCGCCTGCGCGCGGGATAACGGGCCAGCCAGCAGCACCCAGGCGGCACCCAGGACGATCGTGACCGCGCGCACCTTCGTGTGTCGTGTCCGTTTCAGCATGGCGTCGGAATTCTAATTGATCAGGTGAGACTGCGATTGGCTGGCGATTGGACCGCAGAGCTTTGGCCCAGGCACAGCAGTCTGGAGGCGGTACGGGGAATGCTCCGTCTTTAAACACACCACTCTGAGAGGCATCAGACATGAGCAAGCTTGCGCGCGACGTCATGACGGCCAATCCGGCGTGCTGCACTCCGGACACCACCCTGGATCAGGTCGCAAAGATGATGGTGCAGAACGATTGCGGCGAAATTCCCATCATTGACCTGAATGATCGTCCCGTCGGCGTGGTGACGGATCGAGACATCGTCTGCCGCGTCGTGGCGGGCGGCAAGAATCCCATGGCCCATACGGCCGAGAGCTGTATGTCGCAGCCGGTTGTCACCGTCTCGGCAGATGATCCAGTCGAGCGCGTCGTCTCGACGATGGAGAAACACCAGATCCGCAGGGTTCCTGTCGTGGATGAGCGCGGCTGCTGTGCTGGAATCATTGCGCAGGCGGATCTCGCCTGGGCCGAGCCACTCCCCGAAGTAGGCGAGCTCGTGCGCGAGGTGTCACGGGAGACGGGACGTGTATCGCGGCCTTAACGAGTCGTGCAGGATCTACCGCGGCGCGTTCGACCAGAGTCGCGACACCTCTCGGTCCCATCCCAGCACGACTCGAAGATTCGATGGCGGTGCGTCCCGGGTGCGGACCAGAGCCAGGAGCCGTCCGTCAGCCGCGGCGTCGAAGGGAGTGCCGAAGGTCCACCCTGACCCGACTGAGAGTTCGGTCAGGGTGCGTTCCGGCCCGGTTTCGAAATGTCCCGCCTGATCGCGCCACGGCTGCACGATCAATTGGCGGCCGCGTACGAACGCGAGCTGGCGGCCGTCCCGCAGGAAGGTCGGGAACTCTCCGGTGTTCGGCGACAGCGGGATCGCCGGTGCATTGCCCGCCAGCGGGCGCACATACATCAGCGGGCGGCCATTCTCGGCGGAGTGGTACGCCAGCCAGCGATCGTCAGGTGAGAGAGAGCCACCGTTCTCTACGTGCTGTTCGGTGAGGCGTCGCGCCTGCGCCGGCTCCCGCACGTCTTCCAGCAGTTTCAGGGGATACGCGCCATCGGGTTCAGAGCCCTGGAACACCAATCGACCGTCACTGGTCCACGCGACCGGATCGGTATCGCCGGCCCCGTGAGTACGGCGGTCTCTGACGATCCACGGTCCAGGTCCTTGACGTAGACATCGAAGTCGCCCTTGCGCATGCTCGTGAAGGAGAGACGGCCATCGGCCAGCCACACCGGGTTCCAGTTCATGCCCGCAACCGGGGGGACTTGTTCCGTGCCTCGATCGAGATCGAACAGGCGAATCAACAGCCGGCCGCCCTCGAGGCTGGCTGCCGCGGCGCGCCGGCCATCGGGCGACAGCTTGACGCTGACGAACGGCCGCTCCGCGAACGCCAGCGTCGTCCTCGCGCCGGCAGGATCAATCCATGTGAGGCGGCTCGGCGGGACGTACGGACCCGCGAGATAGGCCAACGCGCCGCCCGGCGCCGCCGCCACCGGCTGCGGCCAGTCGCCCGAGGGGTCGAGCTCCTGAGCGTCTTCCAGTACCGGATACGATTCTCCGGCGACCTGCATCGTTGACAGGTCGAACGGCACGACCTGGTAGCGCCCGGTGCGATAGAACACGAGGTGCCCTGACGCCATCCAGGACGCCCTGGCTCCGGGAAACAACACGCGGTAGGTTCCGTCTTCGGGATCGAGGAGCGCGATGCGCGCGTCGTTCAAACCGGTACCGGCCGTGACCACGGTGAAGAGAATGTGACCATCGGGCAGCATCGACGGCCACCAGTGCCCGATTTCCTGCTGCGCCGGATCCGGAGTCGTCAGCACGGTGGGCTGCCCGCCGTCCTCCGACACGATCGAAAGTCCTGAAAGCCACGTTCTCGAAAAGACGATCCGTCCATCGCCAGTCCACGCCGCCCCTGGCCCGCCCCGCACGTCCGGTCCCGGGTGCACTGCCAGCGCCTTGGCGATGCCGAAGTCGAGCACTTTCGCGGTGCCCGTGGGCGTCAGCATGATATTGGCGGGTTTCAGATCGCGATGAATGATTCCCCGTTCGTGCGCCGCCGCGAGCGCTGTTGCCACCTGGCGCGCGATCGGCAATGACTCTTCGAGCGGCACGGCGCCCTGTGCGATGCGTTCCGCGAGCGACTGGCCTTCGACCAGTTCGAGCACGAGCGCCGAGACGGCGGGTTGCCCGACGGACTGGAAGTCCTCGAATCCGTAGATCTGGGCAATGTAGCGGTGATTCAACGAGGCGAGCAGCTGCGCCTCGCGATGGAACCTCGAGAGTCGCTCGGGATCCGTGGGGTACGCACCTGACAGGACTTTGATCGCCACGTCGCGATTGAGCTTCGAGTCCCGGGCGCGATACACCTCGCCCATGCCGCCGGCGCCGAGGAGCGAGCGGATCTCGTAGACGCCGAGACGGGTCCCCGCCGCTAGGTGCGTCGCAGCCAGTGAACAGTCTCCTCGAGCGTCTGCCGGAGCGCTCGCGGCTCCCATCCCAGATCGTGACGAGCTCGCGACGTGTCGTACCAGGCGTAGCGCCCGATGATCTGCAGGACGTCCCGGGTCACCGGCGGTGGTTTTCCCGTGAGGGTACTGAAGATCTCGACCGCGCCGACGAGAGCGTTGAGCAGCGCCCGTGGCGGTGTAAATCGCGGAGCACGAACCCCGGCGATCGCCGCGGCCTGTTCGAGCAGCTGACTCACTGTCACGTTGTGGCCGCTGATCAGATATCGCTGTCCCGGATGCCCGCGCTGAGCAGCCAGTATTGCGGCGTTCGCAAAATCCCGCACATCCAGGCAGCCAACGCCTACCGGCAGCGTAACGCGCAGCTTGCCGCTGATCAGGGTCTTGAGCAGCTTGTTCGCAGGGGCGCCGACGGGATCGTCGGGCCCCATCGTAAATGCCGGACAGACCGCGACAACGGCAAACCCGGGCCGTGTCCTGGCGAGTGCCTCCTGCTCGGCCTGCCGGCGCACGATCGCGTAGGGAAGGTGGATGGCGTGCTCGGCCCAACTGGCGCTCTCGTCAAGTGGCTCCGGGCGACGATTGACGCCGATCGCGAGCGCGCTGCTGGCGACGACGGCGCGCGTCACGCCCTTCGCGGCCGACGCGTCCAGCAGACGCTGGGTGCCGTCGACGTTAATCCGCCGCATCTCCTCGAGCTGCTTGGCCCCGCCACCGACGCTCACCTTGAACGCCATGTGAAAGACCGTGTCAACACCCTCACACGCGGCGTCCAGCGCGTGGGCGTCTTCGAGGTGCCCCTCGCATCGGCTGACGTCGAGGCGGTCCAGCGGAGCAGGATTGCTGTTCCGCAGGTCCAGCACACGCGGACGGATAGACTGCGCGTTCAGCTGCTTCGCGACATGGTAGCCAAGGAAGCTGCTCGCGCCGGTGACGAGGACGTTGTGCATGTCTTCGACGTCTGCCTGATCTGCGTCGCTAGAGCGTTTTCAAGTAGGCCAGCAACGCGCCGACCCGGGAATTCAGCAATCGATCGGCGATCGCCTTCCGATCGGCGACGGGATCGAGGCCGCTGATATCGGGGCACAGTTCGGAGCCGTAGGTGTGCCCGGTGTTGGCCTTGCCGGGAACCGTGGTGTCGTACTCCTTGACGAGAATCGTGTCGTTCGGGCCATATCGCGCGGTGGGTCGCTCGGACCATTCGAACCCGACCAGCGCTTCGTCGTAGTACAGGTTGCCGCGGAGGAAGCGTCGCGGACGTGTCGACGGGCACACCAGCTGGCCCAGCGTGGGAACCGACCCGTTGTGCAGGTACGGCGCCTGCGCCCAGATGCCGTGCAGCATGTCCGCCTTGTAGCCGTTGGTGCCCTCTGCCACGCGCCGGGGCGTGTCGCGGAAGTACTCGTCGAGTCGCATCTGCCAGTCGCCCTGGGGCACGCACCACTCGGCGCCCGGCTGTCCCTGGTTGTTCAGGCCGTAGATTCGACAGGCTTCCATGACGAGTGCGGCCAGGCCGTAGCGCGACACGCTGGTGTTCACAAGCGTGCGATTCGGATCGACGCCAAGCTTCGCGGCGGGATAGATCGTTCGATTGCGCGACGTGTGGCAGGTGGCGCAGTTCGCCTGGAACAACGCCTTGCCTTCGCGCGCCCGTGGCAGGTCGACGCTGCCGAACGGATAGGGCGGCGGCGGGAGATTGTCGATGAACGGGTTGAGCGGCTCGTGAATTCGCACGTTGACCATGCGCGGGTCGCCGGTGGCAGAAGCGCCCGAGGCGAGGGTACGCGACGAGGCGCCTTGATTGCCGTCCCAGTTGGCGTGAAAGCGATCGATCGCCCAGTTCACGCTCTTGACGTCGATCGGTGCCGGAACCGGCGGCGCCCAGGCGGGAATGTTCTTGAAGATCCGCTCGGCCGCCGCTTTCGGATCCGTCACCGGCTCGGTCATCCCCGGCACGTCAACCGGCAGTCCGTTGGCCCTCGAGAACCCGGTGAAGATCGGGCTCTTCGGATTGTCCCGACGCACGAACTCCATGAAGCTGTTGTCGGGACGGCGCGTGTGGATCGCGACCAGGCCTGAGGCGATTCCGAACGCATCCATCTGACCGGGACGGTCCTCCAGGACATCCGGAAGCGGCTGCTTGTAGCCGTTGTTCCTGGCGACGACGTGATAGACGAAGTGTGTCTTTACGCCGACGGCGATGAGATCCTGCATCACGCTCGGGAACTGGTCGGCGACGGCCAGCGCCTGAATCTTGGCGCGAGCGATCTGTGCCGGCGATGATCCGTAGAGCGTTTCCGGCCGTTGCCGCGCCTTGTCCAGCATCTCCCTGTACAACGCCCGCACCGCGCTGGTCTTGGGCGTGATGCTGGCAGGGTTGACGGGCGTGCTCGAATCGGGGTTGAAACCGGACTCGACCAGCGCCGCGCCGGTCAGCATCAGCAGCTTGGAGAAGTACTGCGCCTCGATCTCGGTGTTCGGCATGCCGGGCAGGAACTTCATCTTTCCACCGGCCATGACGCGGCCGACGTGGCAGGCCGCGCACGAGAAGAACACACGATCCATCGCTCCGGGGCTTCCGAAGCCAGGCCGGTCGCGTTCCCAGTTGTCCTCCGTGGCCGTGGCGCGAGCCTTGGAAATCAGCAGGCTCGTGTTCTGAAAGACCCGCCGTGCCAGCAGCCGCGCATCATAGGCCGTCGTCTCGGCCGCCGACAGCGGCTCGAATGAACGAGGGTTCTCGAATGCGAATCCGTACGGCAGTGGTGACTGGCGCTCGGATACGGGACGTGCCACGCCGTCGACGTAGTCGGACGGGTTCGGCCCGATGCCGATGTGATCGAAGGTCCATCTCGCCTCGGGGGTTCCCGATCCCGCTGGCACGATCGCCTCGCGTTTCCAGATCCGGGCGATGGCCCGCAATTCGGGGTCAGGATGATTCGGATCGAGATCCAGGATCGTCTTGAAGAGCACGAACGGCACGCCGTTGAACCCGACCGGGTTGTCGCGGAACCAGCTCCAGGCGAGCCGCGGATTCTGTCCGCTGCGGAAACCGTACATCTCGGCGTGTGCCGGATCGGCGTCGTTGAGATAGCCGTCAATGGCCCGCTCGCGTTTCGCGATCTCCGCGGTCCAATCGGTGACGACCTGTCCATCCACCCACGACACGATGTCTTCGCCGGTGTCGTTCGCCAGGGGAGCGACGAGCCCGGCTTTGGCGCGTTCCGCCGCGGCGACGTACTCGCGCGTGTCAGTCGCGGGGCCGCTCCTGCATGCGCATACTACGGGAGCCACCAGTGCGACGTAAACGAGTCTGCGATTCCACGAAATCGACATGCGCGTGACCTCGATGTCAGCGGAGAGACGTCACGGGCCAGAACTGGCGCGTGGTGCCGGAGTCCGCGAATTGCAGGGAGAACGTCGTGGCGTAGAGGTTCTGATCGTCGAGCTGGAGGTGTCCGAAGCGGCGCTCGTACGGGAACGACGAGTCACCGGTGCGGGGCTCGGGCCGCTTCAGCCCCTGAAGTGCCAGCAGGGCCACGAGCGACTCGACGATGACGACGGGGGAGACGTACTGGCCGAGGCAGGTGTGGCGGTTCCATCCGTAGTGCAGGTAGTACTCGCGCGGGCGATCCAGGATGAACGCGTCAGGCTCGGGCACGTCTCTCATCGCCGAGCCGTGAGAGGCGAAGATCAGGGTCCCCGCTGCGAGCGGGCGGCTGCCGGCAATCTGCGCGCCGTCTCGCGCGCACTTGCGGAGCAGCACTTCGCCTTGCGGCTGCAGCCTGAGCGCTTCCAGAAAATACTTGTACAACCCGGCGCGGCTTTCCTTCGCGTTCGTGCCGTTCATCACGTTGAGGGCCAGCTGCGTGGCCTCCGCAAAGCTCCCGTACCGGTAGCCCTCGGGCCCCGTGGTTCGGTACTCGCCCTCCTGCAGTCGGACGATTGAGTCGATTACCCGGCACGTCGCTTCTTCCTGGCCGGCCACCGCGCCAACGATGGTTCCCATGACGTTCTCGGCGATGCGGAGATCGCTGACGAGACGAGGATCGAGATCGGGGGGGCGCGCCACGCTCGCTGAGGAACGACCCAGCTGGAACTGGAGCAGTCTCGTCAGCATCGTGTCGTCAACCGGCTCGCGGTTCAGCAGACGCTGACGTTGAATACCAATCTCCCGGAGGAGGTACGCGAGCAGCTGCCGGCAGGCGCGCGTCCCCTGCACCTGCACGACCGGATCCTTCTGCACGTTGTTGAAGAAGTGCTGGAACGCGGCCTTGATCCACAGGTACATCTGCCGCTCGTCTGGAATCACCCCGTCCTGGGCCGTCAACGCCGTGTCAGGGTGCCCGTCGATCGGGGTCCCGTAGTACGACAGCATTTCGCGGGTCAGCTCGAAGGATCCCGGCTGCGGCGCAACCGGCACGCCGAGGTATCGATGCCCCAGCGTCACGGGGACGTAGCGGGCGAGGGCCGGCACGACGTCGATCGTCGACGCGCCGTTCTTCCGCGCCGCAGCCACCGCCGCGCCCACCCGCCGGACACAGTCCTCGTGAATCACCGCGGTGATCGTGTCCGCGTCCCCCCGGTTGCACACCGCCGACAGCAGGCGCTTGTCCGGCTCGTATCGAGCGTTGTCGTCGGTGCTCAGGATGAAGGTGCTGAAGCCGCCGTTATGGGCCGGCGACATGACCTTCATCATCTCGACGCCGTAGGGCTCGACGGTGAACTCCTGGTCGCGCTCGAGCACGTCACGGACGGCGGCGCCGTCAACGACGAGCACGGGACCGAACAGGGGTTGGAACACCGCTCGGCGCCGACGGATCTCCTCCAGCGCCGCAAAGGGCTTGAACTTGAGAAAGAAGCCGATCACCGCGCCGACGGCCCGCCCCTGGCGTACCGCCTTCAGCTTGAGTGACTGGATCTCCTGGGCGTCAGCGGGGTCAAGCGGGCCGAGGCGCGCCTTCCCGGCCAGTTCCTGCAGTCGTTCGACCGCGACGGGATTGTCGGCCTGGATCTGATCGATGGTGTCGAAAAAGGAACGCAACGCCGCCGCGACGTCCCGCGTCAGGAAGCGGAGATCCGGGGCCGTCGGGTCAGGTGTGGCGATCGTTCGAGATGCTGCCGCTTCACTATCGTGCGCTACGGAAAGTCGCATGGTCGATTGACATCAAACGTCCGTCGCACGGGGGCAAGACGCGAGCATAGTCCACCCGTGAGGAGCACGCAATCGGCGGCGACCATCATTTGTGCATTTGTGGCCGTGACCGGGGGAGTGGCGTCCTCCCGTGCGGCCACCGCGATGACCTCGCACACGGACATCACGTAATCGAAGCGCCGACGGCGAGCGGATCATTACGTGTGATTTTTTGATGGCAGACTGGCACATGGCTTGAGAAGCGGGGATCGCGGCCCCAGCGCTGCCCGGTGACGACTCTCAATCCTCGCTGAGAACGGATGAGGTGTGGATCGACCCCATGAACGTGTTCGCCCGCGCCGCGCTCATGATTGCCCTGGCTGCGTCCGCGTCGCCGGCTCTGTCGGCCCAGCAATGGACGTGCTACACGATTCTCCCCGGCGACACCGTCGCGCGCGCGGCGACCCGCATCACCGGCAGCCCTCACACCAGACACGAGCCGTGGTTCCAGATCGTTGATCCGGCGCGATCCGGGTTCGTCGCAAAGGCGCAGTACGACCATATCCATCCGGGCTGGCGCGCATGCGTTCTGCGTGCATCCGTCATGACCGCCCCTCACGGAATCGCCGCCGCGACAGCCGGGTTCGTTCTCGATCCGCTGTGGGTCGCCGTCCTGCTGGTGCTTGTGATCCCGTTCGCGGGCTATGCGGCCGACCGCTACGTGCAGGACCGGCAGGCGGTCATCCGCGTCATGACACGGTTCGGCGAGGCATTCGTCCGGGAGTTCGAGCGCCCTCTCATCGAGTCACGCACGCCCGCGCGCGCGCTCCGCTCTCGTCTGCGCTTCAGGCCCCACCAGGGTGAGGTGGAGGTGCTGCTGGCTCCTGCTCACGAGAGAAGCTATCCGAATCTCTCCGACCACCGGAACAACGTGGCGTACGACA
>Ga0075428_100003677_pt1 | contig 16828 bp, 13 predicted proteins | sample RhiMetdeltSRZDD2_FD_75291 | JGI IMG/M metagenome (GOLD analysis project Ga0075428, IMG submission 75291) | Populus rhizosphere microbial communities from Tennessee, USA - Rhizosphere MetaG P. deltoides SRZDD2 | ecosystem: Host-associated > Plants > Roots > Rhizosphere > Soil | place: USA... | reverse complement strand
CTCGCCGTTCGTGCGGACCGACACCGGATTGAGTGCCCCCTCGAGCGTGGCATGGGCATTGAGTTCCCCGGCCAATGGAAGCGATACTGGCAGCAGGTTCTTCAACTGCTCGACGTGTTCCAGCGCGACCCCATCGAGCTTCACCGAGGCCCGGTACGGGTAGGTCTTACCGACCTCGATTTCGCCGCGGGCCTGGAACGAGCCTCCTTCGCTGGCGCGCCCCGCCAGGGCCGGCAGGCGGCCCGTGAACTCCTTGACGCTCAGCTTGCCGTCCTTGAGGTCCACCTTCGCCGACACACCTTCCACCGCCAGCTCGTCCACCACGAGTCGTCGGGAATTCACCGACCCGGTCATCCGATAGGCCTTCAGGTCGTCCGGGGCTTCCGTCGGGATGTCCAACTGGATCTGGACCGTGACTTTGCCGCCGACCTTCACCGGGATCTCGACCCCGGCGCTCTTGAGCAGCTCCGCAACTTCGACGTCGCGGAACGCGATGTTGAAGTGCAGGTAGGCCTTTTCTTCGGGCGTAGCTTCCGGCGGCTTGACGACCTTGGCGGCCATCTGGAGGACGGACGAGACCAGTCCGGTCCGCCGACCCTTGACCTTCGGGGTCGGAGCGGACTTCTCTTTCGTTACCAGTTCTTCGTTGGCCGGTTTCAGGACTTCGTGTTTGCCGCCCGAGCCCTCGCGTTCCTTGAAGTCCAGCACCCCGCCCGGGGCCGTCTGGACATCCAGCTCGATCGGGGGCACCTTCTTGCCCCGTAGGCGAGCGTCCGCGATCATGGCCTTACCGGCGGCCTCGACGCGGGTTCCGCCGCTTTCCAGGAGGGTGACCGAGAATTGCAGCTTGCCCGACAGTCGGCCTTCGAGTTCGGGAGGAAGGTGCCAGAGCTTGGGTAGCTTTCGCACGTCCATGTTCATGAGGTCGGCGACAAAATGCAGGACGCTGTCGCGGCCCGAGAAGTCCATCCGCGAATCGAGGCGGACTTCGCCGTCCGCGGCCTTGCCGCGAACGTCCGACAGGCTGACCACGGCGCCTTCCGCCGTCAGCCCGCCAGCCGCGTCCGAGAACTCCAGGCCGATGGTCGGAATCTTCACCGTGGTCTTGGTCGGCTCCATCGTCATTTGGTAGGTGACGTGGGCCGTCGCCATATCGAAGCCCAGGTCGAGCCGGGCGGACGTGGTCCCAGACAATCCAACGTGCGTCCACGCGTTCGGATTAACGAACGGGACGCGGCGGAGCAACTCCGGCGTCACGTCCTTGGGCCCCGCCGTCGTTAGTGTCAACCGGCCGGGGCTCGCGCTGGCGCCGGTCGGGATCAAGCCATCGGCCGCCCACTTGCCCCACGCCTCGTCCTCGATCGTCCCGGAGACTTTCAGGGACCCGTCAATGGGCTCCAGCAGCAGGTCAATGCCGGCGAAGACGGATTCGTCCCGACCGTCCTGGCGGATCGTTAAAGTTCCCGACTCGATGCGAATCACAGGGAGTTCGCCGGGGCCGTCCGCTCCCAGTTGTGGCAGCCGTGTCTGCAGGTCGCCGTTGCGGTCGAACCGGAGCAGGACGTGGGCATCGCGAAAGGTAATTGCCGACGGGCTATTCCCCTGTAGGGCGCCGAGCAGCGACAGGCCGAGTTGAACCTCGCCGACGGCGACGAACGGCTCCGCGCTCTGGTCAGCACTCTGCTCGTAAATCTTGAGACCGGAAACGGAAGTACTCGATACTCCGACCGACAGTCGTTCGAAATGTGCGGTCGTCCCAAGTCGCTCTTCGAGCTTCTGGCTGACCAGTCGTGCCGCGGCCTCCGACCGGGTAAACTGCCAGGCGCCGAGGAGGGCCGCGGTCAGGAGGAGAATCAGGGCGGAAAGGAGAACTCGCCAGCGGAGGAGTCGCCGCATACCTGACCTCCTTGCGCGTGCGAACCCACCGTCCTTTGTCGGTGGGACCAACCCGCCACGGGTGTTCCCTTCGCAGAGAACCATCAGGTCGTGGTATGACTCAGTGCGGCAGAATCGATGCCGCCCGCCCAAATAGTGCAGATTCGCGCTTCGGAGGTAACTCATCGACAATAAGGATGCCCTATCGAATCGACCTTTGCGCGGCCGAGCAGCGTCTGCTTCGAGCAGATCAAAATCACCACGCGGCGCAAATGGTAAAAGTTACCAGACGCTGAGGCTGGTACCAGGTCTCAAGTACTTACGGCTCAATTAGTAAGAAACAGTTCTCCGCCAGTTTGCGAATCTAACTCAATGAACTCGCAACTTCGTCGGTTTCGGTGGGCATAAAGTCAGATGCGCATAAGCATCAGAACGTCGCAAGTTCGGTGGGCAGCTGAGGGCGGTGGCCGGATTGGCACTCCCGATCAATCTGCACACACGGTGTAACAGGACTTCTCGAACCCGTTGACGCGGCCGGCCGAGCGCGGGTAATATACCTAATACTTTAGGTATTAGGTGGAGGCGTGCTGGACGTGATGGACGAACTGCCAACCCCCACCGGGCGCGAAATGGAGATCCTGAAGGTCCTGTGGGAGCGCGGGCCGTCGAGCGTGCGCGACGTTCACGCTGCGCTGAGCGAGTCTGCTCTCGAACCGCCGGCGTTCAATACCGTGCAGACACTCTTGCGCATCATGGAAGCCAAGCACCTAGTCGCGCATCATGCCGAAGGTCGTACGTTTATCTACACCCCGCGATTTAGCCGCGAGGAAAGTGCGGCACGCTTCCTCGACCGAGTCTTCGACGGGGCGGCGTCCGAACTCATGATGAGCCTGATTCGTGCGGAGCGGGTTCCGGCCGACGAACTCGACCGGATGCACTCACTCATCGCCGCAGCCAAGGTGGGGCAGCGAACGGGGACGGATCGATGAGCGCCCTGTGGGAAGCCACCGAATACTGGCCAGTGCGAGTTGCGCTCGCGGGCGGGCTCATACTGCTTGTTGGTCGGCTGCTTCTCGTGCTCACGCGGCAACCGGCCCGGCGGTCGTTGATCGGCACGGCGACAGTCGCGGCAGCGCTCCTGGTCGTTCCCCTCAGCCTGCTGCCGGGCTGGCTGCCCGTCCGCGTCGGCTTGGCAACATTGAAGGCTGATGCATTGGTCGAAACACCCAACCCCGAGCCCAGCACTGCTGATGCATATGCTGTCCTGGACATCCCGCCGGCACTCGCGGCGCCGGCCGCGGGCGCCGTGGAGCTTGCACCCCCAGTAGCAGCAATCGAACCGCCACCGGCCGAACCCATGGCCGCGACCACAGCCGTGAGTTCGTCAGTGAATTGGTGGTTGATCGCAATGGGCGCCTACGGCGCACTGGTCGGGTTGCTCGTTGTCCGTCTGGCGATGGGACAGGTGGCCCTGAGCCGGCTCTGGCGGGCCGCACGGCCTGTTCCCGACTGGGCCGAGCGGGTGTTCCGCGAACTGGCCGCCTCGGTCTGCCCGCGAGCCCAGCTCCGGGCGTCGAGCCGGTCGGCAGGCCCGGTGTGTTTCGGAGTCTGGCGGCCCCGCATTCTCCTGCCCGCGAAGCTTTTGCTGGCGGGCGACGGCCCGGAGTTGCGAGCCGTGCTCGCGCACGAACTTGGGCACCTGCGCCGGCGCGATCCGCTGACCGGTTGGTTCCTGGGCCTCGCCCGCGCTGTGTACTTCGTCTGGCCGTGGCTGGCCGGGCTCCGCCGAGAGGTGCGGCTCGCTCAGGAATACCTGGCCGACGCCGACGCTGCCCGGACGACCGGGCCGGCCGACTACGCCGAGATGTTGATTCGAATGACCCGGGCCCGACCGGCCCCCTTGGGCGCCGCCGCGGTCCGTGGACCGAGTTCTGAACTGTATCGGAGGGTGACCATGGTGTTGCGAACTTCCGGGCGCGTCGAGGGGCGCTGCCCGCGCCGGTGGGCTCTGGCGGTCGGCGGGGGGCTGACGGCTCTCGCCATCGCCGCCGCCGGCTTGTACGTCCAGCCGCGATCGGCCGTCGCCGCTGAGCCGGAGAAGAAAGAAGCCGAAAAGCCGGCCGCTAAACCGGAGGCGAAGCCGGATCTGTTCAAAGAAGCGATCGACCGGCTTAGGAAGGACCTGGGCGACAATCCCGAGGCGGTCAAGCAGCTCGACGAGTTGATCAAGATGCTCAAGGAAGGCAAGCTCGGCGGCCCGGTCGCCTTGCCGGTGCCCGGCGTCGCACACGAAGCGCCTCCGCTTCCGATGCCTCCGCCACTGCCACCACCTCCGCGACGCGGGCGGATTGATCGTCCGGACCTGGATAAGGAATTCGACCAGGCGCAGGAAATGATCCGACAGTACCTGGAGCAGATGGCTGCCCAGCTCCGCGCCGGCGGCATCCAGGGGAATGGCGTCATCGTCGGCCCGGCCGGCGCGTTGCGGCCGTTCGTCGCTGGCGGCGGGCGCCTCGGCATTCGCGTGGAGAAGCCGTCAGATGTGCTCGCAGCCCAGCTCGAACTCCCCCTGGGCAAGGGTCTCGTTTGCGTGGACGTCCCGGCGGACTCCCCGGCCGGCAAGGCGGGCATCAAGCCGAACGACATCCTGCTGGAGGTCGCGGGCAAGTCCGTACCAAGCAATCGCGACGAGTTCGTCAAGTCTCTGAAGGATGTTAAGCCGGATACCCCGGTCGATGTGGTCGTCCTGCGGAAGGGCAAGAAGGAGACGTTGAAGGGCGTGAAGCTGCCGGAGGCGAAGGAGGTACAGGACTTCCCGGTCCTGCCGCGGCTCGATTTCGGCGACTTCCAGGGGCCGGGGATTATTGTCGCGCCGCCGATCCCGGTGCCGCCGGCGGGCGACTTCCCGGCCTTACCGCGGGCCGGTCGAAATACCGGTGTCGTGGTCGGTCCGGGCGAAACCGCCCGCGTCGAACAGGTCAACGACGCGTTCACCGTCTTCTACACCAAGGACGGCGTGAAAGTGACCATTAGCGGGTCCAAGGACGCGGACGGCGTCGCGAAGGCCGAGTCGATCGAGGTGGAAGCCGGCGGCAAGACGACCAAGGCCGAGTCGATCGAGAAGCTCCCCAAGGAGTACCAGGATCTGGCCAAGAAGGCGATGAAGTCCATCAAGTAAAGTGAGTCGCGGGACCGCCGGGACTAACCCGGCGGTCCCCGCCATTCCCGGGTTTCATTTCCCCGGACTTTCTTTCATCCTGGTCACACATTTCCACCCGGTCCTGAGCCGCCAATCATACTGACACTGATTGCGGAATTCCTTTCGGACACGGCCGTACTACACGTTCAATAGCCGCGTGGCCGACCGTCCGGTCCGCGGTGGGAGGGATCGTCGTGGCCTCGTTGCCCAAGACCGTGGCTGAGTTATGTGCTCTCATCATCCGGAGCGAACTCATCAGCCGTGCGGCCCTCGACGACTACCGGGCGCTGGTTCCCGACCCGGCCGACGCCGTTCAGTTCGCCGACGCGTTGGTTCGCGACGGCCTGCTCACGCGCTTCCAGGCCAAACTACTCCTGAACGGGCGATGGCGCAACTTCTTTCTCGCCGGCAAGTATCAGGTGCTCGAACACCTGGGAGCCGGCGGGATGGGCCGGGTATTTCTCTGCGAACACCGGCACATGCGTCGCCGCGTGGCAGTGAAAGTCCTTCCCCCGGACCCAGGCGATCCCACTCATCTGGACCGATTTCGCCGCGAGGCCCAGGCGGTGGCCATGCTGGACCACCCGAACATCGTCCGCGCGTTCGACCTCGATCGTGAAGGCAAAGTTCACTTCCTGGTGATGGAGTACATCGACGGGGCAAGCCTTCAGTACCTGGTGGAGTCTCGTGGCCCGCTGCCGGTGGATCGGGCGGTGAACTACCTGGCCCAGGCCGCACTTGGATTGCAGCACGCGGCGGATGCCGGCATCGTCCACCGCGACGTGAAGCCAAGCAACTTGATGGTTGACTGGACGGGGACAGTGAAGGTGCTGGACCTGGGGCTGGCCCGGTTTTCCAGCGGCAGAGAAAACCTGACGAACAACCACGACAACCAGGCAGTGTTCGGGACCGCGGACTACCTGGCACCCGAGCAAGCCCGGAGTTCGGCCGTGGACGTGCGTGCGGACGTTTACGCCCTCGGCGCGGTCGCCTGTTTCCTCCTCACCGGGAAGCCGCCGTTCGATGGCGGGAGCGTGGCGAAGAAGCTGATCCGTCATCAGACCGAAATCGCGCCGTCGGTGTGTAAGGTGCGGCGGGATGTGCCCGAAGGGGTTTCGGCGGTGATTGACCGGATGCTGGCCAAGGATCCGGCGGCCCGGCCGCAAACTCCGTCGCGCGTCATTAAGGAGCTGCGCCCCTGGATCGCGGACGTCCCGCCTCCGACTCGCGACGAGATGCCGTCCACCCGGTTCTCTCCGCACCGAGACGTGGATACCAAGGCACAACACTCCACAATGACGATCATCACCAAGTCGAGTCGGTCGCTGTTACTCAAATCGATGATCGCGGGCGAGGCTGAAGCGGCCGGCTAGGTTAATCCTTCCCCGGGTTCTCCTTCGGCTCTGGCGGCTCCTTGCCGTATTTGGCCCGGTACTGCGCGGCGTAGCGCTCACGCAGCTTCGGGTCGCAGCCGAAGCACTGCGACTTCGCGTATTCGTGCTTCTCGCACCAGTCGCCCTTCTTCTTGAGTTCTTCCTCGCTGTGTAGGCACATCAGGCATTCGTGTTCGGGAATACCATGTTCTGAGCACCACCAGTGATCGTGCTTGCCCTTCTTGGCGACCGACTCGGTCGGGGTGACCGTGGTCTCGGCCTTGGGAGCGTCTTTGTCGGCACAACCGACGAGCAGGATTCCCGTGACCAGGACGGCGAAACCAGACAGTCGGCGCATGCGAACTCTCCTTCGGGCGATTAAGATGCTCTGTACGTACAGCATACCGCGGGCGGGCCAATGGACTACGAACTCTTCTGGCAATTGGTCGATTCCACCCGCCGAGAACCGGACCAGGGCGATGCGTTAGCCGCGCTCCTTCAGCAGCACACTCCCGACGAGATTATTCGGTTTCGGCTCCTGTTCGATGACGTGATCCAATCTGCTGCCACGGTTGACTTGTGGGGGGCCGCCTACACGATCAACGGCGGTTGCTCGGACGACGGCTTCTTCTATTTTCGTGAAGCACTGATCGGCCTCGGTCGCGACGTGTTCGAGGCGGCGGTCCAGGACCCGGATTCGCTCGCGGATGTCGTCACGCCGGGCGAGCAGTTGGAAGGCGACGGAGGCCTGGAAGTCGCGGCGCGAATCGCCTGGGTGGCCCAGACCGGTGGGACGGATGTGGAGTTCTATGAGGCCGTCGAGCGAGCGGACGACAGCACCGACCGGAGTGGCACCGAGCACGGGGAGTGGTGGCATTTCGATGACGCCGCGGAGCTCCGGCACCGATTGCCGCGGCTCGCGGCCAAATATCTGACCCAGACTGATGAGTAGGCGCCGTGTACTTTCTGGCGTTGGAAACTTCCTGCGACGAGACCGCGGCCGCCGTGTTCGACGACCAGCCGCAGGTACTGTCCAACGTCGTCGCGTCGCAGCAGGAGTTGCACGCCCGGTTCCAGGGCGTCGTCCCGGAGATCGCGGCCCGCGCCCATCTGCGAAATCTGTTGCCAGTCATTGATCAGGCGCTTCGGCAAGCCAATGTCAGATTGAAAGACGTCGGATGCATCGCGGTACACAACACACCGGGGCTGGTCGGTGCTTTGTTGGTCGGGGTCAGCGCCGCGAAGATGCTCGCGGTCGCCCTGCAAGTCCCGCTGATCGCGGTGAATCACATCGCCAGTCACATCTACGCCTGCCGGCTCGCGGCGGGGCGGGACATCTTCCCGTGCGTCGGCTTCGTGGTCAGCGGCGGCCACACGGTCCTCTTCCATTGCGAAGACGCGCTGACCATGCGCCTCCTGGGCGGCACGCGAGATGACGCGGCGGGGGAGGCCTTCGACAAGGTCGCGGCGATCCTTGGCCTTGGGTTCCCAGGCGGCCCGGTCGTCGAGCGTGAGGCCGCGAACGGCAACCCGAAGGCGTTCGACTTTCCCCGATCATTCCTCAACGACCCGCGGCTGGAGTTCAGCTTCAGCGGCCTGAAGACGGCGGTGCTCTACACGCTGCACGGGCAAAACATTTCGAAGGCGGAGCCCCCGCCCGCCGGCCAACTGCGATCCGACCTGGCCGCGAGCTTTCAACAAGCCGCGTTCGATGTGCTGGTCACCAAGTGCAAGCAGGCGCTGGGTCAAACGGGGTTGAGGCGACTGGCCGTCGGCGGCGGGGTTATTGCGAACAAGGCGCTGCGATCGGCACTGGAGGCGATGGCCGCGAAGGAGGGGGTGGAGTTGTTTGTCCCGCCGATGAGTCTGTCTACCGACAACGCGGCGATGGCGGCGCTAGCGGTGGAAAAGTGGCGGCGGGGTGAATTCGCGCCGCTCGACCTGGACGCGGAGCCGAACTTTCTGTGATCGCTTACGAGTCGATTGGGGCAAACCGCGGCACCGTCCGACCCTCGTGCTCGACCGTCTCGAGGAACATCCCAAGCGGCCGCACCCACCAGCCGGTGTCGTTGTACAGCGGGCGATAAACTACGAGCGGTTCGTGCGTTTCGCTATGAGTGGCGACGGCGAGTACCTCGTACTCGCCGCCCTTGAAGTGTCGGTACCGGCCCGGCTTGACCGTCACTTGACTACCATGCGGTCGAGGAAGGCCTGGTTGGACGGCGCCTTCTCCATTTGCTTGAGAAGCGCTTCCATGGCCTGGACCGGGGGCATGTCGATCAGGTGCCGGCGCAGGAGGGTCACGCGCGAAAGGACATCCGGTTTCAGGAGCCGCTCTTCCTTGCGGGTGCCGCTCTCCGCGAGATTGATCGCCGGGAAAATTCGGCGGTCGGCCAGGTCGCGATCGAGCACCAGCTCCATGTTCCCGGTGCCCTTGAACTCCTCAAAGATCACATCGTCCATGCGCGACCCGGTCTGGATCAGCGCCGATCCGAGCACGGTGAGCGAGCCGCCTTCTTCAAAGACGCGGGCGGCGCCGAACAGCCGCTTCGGGACTTCGAGAGCCCGGCTGTCCACGCCGCCGGTCAGCGTCCGCCCGCTGTTGCCGGCCGTCTTGTTGTAAGCCCGTGCCAGCCTCGTCAGGCTGTCCAACAGGACGAAGACCTGACGGCCCTGTTCGGCCAGACGCTTGGCCCGTTCCATCACCAGTTCGGCCAACCGGACGTGGTTCCCCGCGTCGTAGTCGCTGCTCGATGCGACAACCTCCCCCTTCACGGTGCGGCGCATCTCGGTCACCTCCTCCGGCCGCTCGTCGATGAGCAGCATGATGAGGTGCATCTCGGGATGATTCTGCGTCACCGCCTGCGCGATGTGCGACAACAGGACGGTCTTGCCGGTGCGCGGCGGGGCAACGATCAGCCCCCGCTGGCCCTTGCCGATCGGCGTGAACAGGTCCATGACGCGGGTCGTCATCGGTCCGCCGGGGGTCTCGACCTGAATGTGCTCGTGCGGGTCAATGGGGGTCAACTCGTCCCAGTCGCGGAACGCGACCTGGCGGGGCTCCTGGCCCTCCACGCGAATGACGGCGGTGAGTCGCGGGCCACTGGAACCCTTCCTCGGGGGCTCCAGGGTACCGCCGACCAGCATGCCCTCGCGGAGCGAGTGCTTCTGGATCAGCGGGGCTGGGACGTACGGGTCACCGGGCTGGGCGGCGTAATGGCGAGTCGGGTTGCGGAGGAACCCGAAGCCCTTCGGGTGGAGTTCGAGGATTCCCTGCGTGGTCGATTGCTCAGCGATCATGTCCTTTTCCAAAGCAACGCGGCGTTCCTGCCGGCCGGAGAGATGCCGGGGCCGGGCGGGCTCGCCTTTAAGAAACGGGATCAACAGGTTGGTCAGTCAGAGTGTCATCAACAATCCCGCGGGGGCGCGGGGCGGGGTCAGACGAATGCCGGGTGACGGTATCCCCCACACGGGGATTATCAGGGCGGTTGTCAAGGGTGTGTGGGGGGGACGGGTGGGACGCTGCCCGTCGAACGATTCAATGCCGCAGCATTTGACCTTATGTTAGCACGCCCCGCAAGTGGGAACCAGACATTTTTCGAGTATCGGGGGTCGGGTATAGCGTTTGGATGCCGGCCGGCAAGTCTGGGATTCGCGCCGCTCCAAGAGAATCGGTGCGGACTCATGACGGCCCCCTCCCTGGCGACCGTATTTCTCACCCCGGCCGCTCCGACGGTTCAAAATCGAATCAGCAGGCTCATGTAATAATCGACGTCGTTCTGCTTCGAACCGAGGGCATTGCTGTCGTATCGGTCCAGGACCCCCAACCGCAAATAGGCGTTCAGGTCCGGGTCGATGAGGAAGTCCAGCCACGCCCGCACCCGAATCCGGTAGTGGCTGAAGTCGTGTAGGTCCGGGTAATAATCGACCGCGGAGCAGAACTTCGAGCGGGCGGTAAACGAATACTCGACGTCCGCTCCCGCCTGGCCCTCCGGGACCCAGTCGTTGATCGTCCCGCCTGTCTCTCGTGCGGCACCGGCGCCGGCCCGAACCTTCATCAGGGAATTCGGACTTCGGACCACGGTCATCGATATGCCGTTGTGGCCCGCAAGTCGAAAATCGATGGTGCGGTTTTCGTCGTATTCGATCTGACCCTGCACGTACCACGCCCAGCTATTGTCGATGGCGAACTCGTTCCGCACGACCGCCAGAGCTTTTTGCTCCACATTTCCGTCATTCAGGCGAGTCAAGATGTACAAGGCATTGGCCACGAGAAAATCGGCTCCGGTGTCGTATTGGACGTCGATTCCCGTGCGCAGTTTCAAGATTTGCGTGTTGCCCTCGGCTCCGCTCAGGCCAAACTCGATGCCCCCGGTCAATGGCGGCGGACCCTTGTCGAGCGCCGACATGACCTTGCCGTCCGGCCCGATGATTGGCCCGCCCATGGGCTTGGGCATGCCAAACGGAGAATCCTGCGCGGCCACGGTCGCAGACGCGGCCAGAGCGAGGATTAGCGCCGCGAGGACCGGTCGGACCATTGCGGTCAGGGCTCCGCGGTACAGTCGGAAGCGAAGGGACGGAATACCACGAGCCGCGGAAAAGAAAAGACCAATGTGGTGAGTGGTGAGTGGTGAGTGGTGAGTGATTACCGAGGCGGCTTCGGACGATTCACCACTCACCACTCACCACTCACCACTCACGTACAATGACCCCGATGCCGGCTTGCCGGCAGGCGAGGCAATTGCCGTGAGCGCGACCACCGCGGCGCGAATCCTGATAACCGAGGACAACCCACAGGGGGCGGAACTCCTGGAGGCTTTCCTGTCGGAGACGCCGCACGAGACGCGGACGGTGGGAAATGGGGAGGAAGCGCTGAAGCTCGTCGCGGAGTGGCGGCCGGATATTGTCCTGCTCGACATCATGATGCCGCGACTGAGCGGGTTCGAAGTCTGCCGGGCGATCCGGGCCAACCCCGCGACGCGGAACATCGGCGTGATCATGGTGACGGCATTGGATCAGCATGCGGACATTGACCGGGCGGTGGATGTCGGCACCGACGACTTCCTGACCAAGCCGATCCACAAGGCCGAGCTGCTCCTGCGCGTCCGCGCGCTCTTGCGGGCTCGTCAGCAGCCGACCGATCTGCCCCGGACCCTGGAGTATATCCGGGCCGTCGAAGAGAACCTGCCCTGAAACAGTCCCCAGTCGCGAGTCCGCAGTCCTCAGTCGAGGGACTGGGGACTGCGGACTCGGGACTGGGGACTGTGCCCGATGGTTCCGTCCGTCATCCTGAAGCCGAAGCGGGCCCAGCCCTTTTTCGCCCGTCACCCGTGGGTGTACGCCGGGGCCATTGATCGTGTCGAGGGTAATCCCCCTGACGGGGCTGAGGTCGACCTTCTCTCCACGACCGGGAACTTTGTCGCCCGCGGACTGTTCAACAGCCAGAGCAAAATCCGGGTCCGCCTCTACTCGTGGGACGCGGACCGCCCGCTCGATCGGAACTTTTTTCGCGAGCGCATCCGTCGCGCCATCGGCCTACGCGACTCACTGCAAATGCGCGGCCCGGGCCGCGGGTGCCGGCTCGTCTTTAGCGAAGCGGATGGGCTATCTGGCTGCACGACCGACGAGTATGGGGGGTGGCTCACCGTGCAGTTCACGGCCCTGGGGCTAGCGCAGCGGCGCGACCTGATCGCCGATGTACTCAACGAGCTGGTAAGGCCGCGCGGAATCTACCTGCGGACGGAGAAAGGGGTCGGTGTACTTGAGGGTTTGGAGCTGCACGACGGATTGCTCTCCGGCGATCTGCCGCCGGCCGATCTGTCGATCGAGGAGAACGGACTGACGTTTCTGGTGAACATCGCCGAGGGGCAGAAGACGGGGTTCTACCACGACCAGCGGGACAACCGTCAAGCCGCGGCACGGCTCGCGGCCGGGCGCACGGTGCTGGACGCCTTTTGCTACACCGGTGGGTTCGGCCTCCACGCCGCAAAGGCCGGCGCGACGAGCGTCGAGTGCATCGACGTTTCGGAACCGGCGCTAGCGCTCGGCCGGCGGAATGCGGAGCGGAACGGGCTGTCCAACGTGACCTTCACACGAGCCGACGTATTCCGGCACTTGGAGACTCTTGTCAAAGAGGGCCGACGCTACGGCGTGTTGGTGCTTGATCCACCGAAGTTCGCCCGAAACCGGGCCGCGATTCCCGAGGCACTTCGCGGCTACCGGCAGCTCCTCAAACAATCCATTCGCTTGGTCGAACCCGAAGGGTTTGTGGTCTTTTGCTGCTGTTCCGGGCTGATCGGAGCGGATATGTTGATCGAGCTGATTTCCCAGGTCGCGGGTGAAGAGAAGCGGGACGTTCAGATCTTGGAGCGCCGCGGCGCAGCGCCCGACCACCCGGTGGCTGCGAGTTGCCTGGAAACGGCCTACCTGAAGTGCTTTATCCTGCGAGTCAGCTGAATGCTGGTGCGAGCCCGACACTACGCGACCGGCGAGCGGATCGACCTCCGCTACGATCGCGGTGCGATTACCCAGATCGCCGCCGCCGGCCGCGAGCCGGCTGACCGCGAGGCCGGGTGGATCGCTCCCGCGCTGTTCGACCTTCAGATTAATGGCTGCAACGGGATCGCGTTCAGTTCGCCGACCATCACGGTTGAGCAAGTGCGTGCGGTGGTGCACGACTGCCGCCGGCACGGGATCGCAGGACTTCTGCCGACGCTGGTGACCAATTCGAATGAGGCATTGCTACACGGATTCAAGACGTTGCGGCAGGCGTGTGAGTCGGACCCGGTCGTCGCGGCGGCCACACCGGGGTTTCATCTGGAAGGGCCGTACATTTCGCCCGACGACGGCCCCCGCGGCGCGCACAGCAGCGAGCACGTTCGCGACCCGGACATCGGCGAGTTTCGCCGACTGCAGGACGCGGCGGGCGGCCGTATCCGGTTGGTGACACTTGCCCCGGAGCGGGCGCGAGCCACGTCGCTTATTCAGGAGCTTACCCGCGCCGGCGTGGTCGTCGCGATCGGTCACACCGCGGCGACTCCGGCGCAAATCCGCGACGCCGTGGCGGCCGGAGCGCGGCTCAGCACCCACCTCGGTAACGGCTCGCACGCGGTGTTGCCGCGGCACGACAACTACGTGTGGGAGCAACTCGCGGCCGATGAGTTGTGGGCCAGCTACATTCCTGACGGTCACCACCTGCCCGAGTCGATCGTGAAGACGATCGTCCGCGTCAAAACGCCAAGCCGAGCGATCATCACCTGCGACGCGAGCAGCCTGGCCGGCCTTCCGCCGGGGCGCTACCGCGAGTGGGGAGCGGAATTCGAGGTCCAGCCCGGCGGCAAAGTGGTCGTGCCGGGCACGCCGTTCCTGGCCGGGTCAGGCGTGTTCACCGACGTCTGCGTGGGGAATGCGATTCGCATGGCCGGCGTGAGCCTGTGCGACGCCATTGACATGGCCGGCGCCCGACCGCGGGCATTGCTTGGGTTGCCTTCGAATGAATTGGCTGTCGGCGCGACGGGACCGCTCATGCTCTTCGACTGGGAGCCGGGCGGTGAATTGCTTGTGCGGGACGTGATTGGCTAATTCGTAGGGTGGGTCGCGGGCTCCGCTGCCGCTCCGGCCCGCGCAACCACCCTACAGGTTTCGTGCACTCGACTCGGTCATTGCCCAGTCAGATCGTAGCAGACCATCTCTTCGCCGTTCCGGATGTAGATCCGGCCATTTGCCATGGCCAGGTTGTTCCACGTCTTATTGCCGCGGGTCACGGCCTTGATGCGGCCGAGTTCGCTGAACGCTTTGGGGGACGCTTCGACCAATACGAGCTCCCCGGACTCCTCCGTCACCGCGACGATCAGGTCGTCGGCCAGGAGGATCTGGCCGTGCCCAATCCCTTCGCCTTCCTTCGGCCGGTTTTCGTCCTTCCAAACGGCCCGCCCGTTTTTCAGGTCCACACATTCCAGGAACCCGTCGTTGAGGCCGTACGCGTAGTCGCCGTCGGCCTCCTTTCGCCGGACGCCGCTGGCGAATTTCCACCGCATGACTGTGTTCTTGGTCCGCCAGACTTCCGTGGCCGTCCACTTGCCGCCCGATTCGGCGACCTTGATGCGGGCGCCCCCGACGTTGTACCCCGCCGCGAAGACGATATTCGAATCGTCCAGCACGATCGGCTGCGCCACGTTGATTCCCATGTAGGTTGGGTACGAAAATCGCCAGAGTTCCGCGCCCGTCGCCAGGTCGTGCCCGGCCAGGCCGACGGCGTCGAAGATCAAGACCTGCTTCTTGCCTGCCAGTGCCGCGAGCTGCGGGGAGCAGTAGCCGGTTTGCTGATTGCCCGCCGCCCAGACTTCGGCTCCGGTCGCGCGGTCGTAGGCCCGCACCGCCTTGCCCGCGGCCGCGTCGGTCTGCGCGCCGGGGTTGACGATCACCAGCTTGTCCACGACGAGCGGGGAGCCGCTCATCGCCCACTTCACGTTTGCGTTGTCCGCGAGCGTCTCCACGGCCCACTTCTCGTGGCCGTCATTGCCGTCCAGGCAGACGAGCCGGCCGTTGGCGCCGAAGGCGAAGACATCCCCGCCGGCGATGGCCGGGGTTGCTCGCGGGCCGTCGCCGCCCATCGCCTCGGAGAAACGGGAGTTCCATCCGGTCGTCCAGACCTCCTTGCCGGTCGCGGCTTCGTAGCACGCCACAACCTCCTTGTCGCGCCGCTGCTCGATGGTGACCAGGAACCCATTGGCGACGACGAAGGCCGACCACCCGCCGCCGATCGGCTGCCGCCAAACTTCGCGCGGGGGGTTCTTCTTCCAATCGCGCGCGAGTTTGGCGTCGGTGACGATGCCGTCGCGGTTTGGTCCGCGGAACGCCGGCCAGTCGCCGGGCTTTTCAGTCAGGTCCGCCTCGCCTTCGGCCCGCCCTTGCGCTTCGCGGTGTCGTTCGAGGAGGGAGTCCGGACTGCCGCCGAGGAAGGTGTCCAGTACCCAGTCGCGGGCGACAAACGTCGGCAGGAAGTTCCCCTTCATGCCGTCGTAGCGGACGAACACAAACGTGAGCGCGATCGCTCCGATGAACACGAGCCAAACGTAGCGCTTTTTCCATCCCGGCATGCGCAGCGCCCACAAGAGGAGCAGCACACCGGTGAACAGCGCCGTGACCATCTTGATCATGCTGCGCTTGGATGAGTCGATCTCGGTATTCCTCCAGGTGTGCACGACCACCAGCACAGCCGCCGCGAGCCCGATCACGATAAACGGGAATAGCAGGCGGCCGGTTCCGATGGACCGATGGCCGGTCGGGGATTCGTCGGTGGACATGGACGGCCTCGAATGGGTGCCGGGTCACCGGGATTATAGCTCGCCTCGGTTAGCGCTGCGCGGACCGTTCCGAACCGGTTCCGACCCGCGGGTTCATTTGTTTCCGACCGGCCGGGCAGTACTGCTTGGATCGATACGCCTCCCGGCTGGTTCGGTCATTCGCCTATGCGCCACGACTTGGACGCTCCGGTTTCTATCATGTTCCGGGGGACCACCTCGCACCCTCCAAACCCGCCGGACCAGCGCATGGGGATTGATCCGACTCCGATCGCCGAACTGAAAAAGCTGCACGATAACGTCGCGTCCGTGGTCCTGGGAAAGTCGGAAGTCATCCGCCTCGCCCTGGTTTCGCTTCTGGCCGAAGGGCACCTCCTTCTTGAGGACGTCCCCGGTGTCGGGAAGACGCTCCTGGCCAAGGCCATGGCCCGGAGCATCGACTGCACCTTCCGCCGCGTACAGTTCACTCCCGACCTGTTACCGGCGGACTTGCTTGGGACGAGCATCTTCCACCAGCCGACCGGGGAGTTTCGATTCGTACCGGGCCCACTGTTCGCCCAGGTCGTCCTGGCCGACGAAGTGAACCGCGCCACCCCACGAACCCAGTCGGCCCTACTCGAAGCGATGGGCGAGCGGCAGGTGACTTTGGACGGCCAGACCCACCGCCTCGGGCCGCCGTTCTTCGTCATTGCCACGCAGAACCCTTACGAGTTCGAAGGCACCTACCCGCTGCCGGAAAGCCAGCTCGATCGGTTCCTGCTTCGCACCGACATGGGATATCCGGACCGGCCGGCCGAGCGAGATTTGCTGCGCCAACACCGGGACGGAGAACCCGTCGAGCACCTCCAACCGGTTCTGCACGCCAACGACATCGCCCGGCTCCAGGACCGGACCCGGAGTGTTAAGGTGACGGATGCGATTGCCGACTACGTCCTGGACGTCGTGGAGGCGACGCGGGCCCGGCCCGAAATCGTCTTGGGTGCCAGTACTCGTGCCGCGATCGGCCTGTACCGGGCCGCTCAGGCGTCGGCACTCCTGGACGGACGCGACTACGTGGTTCCGGACGACGTGAAAAACCT
>Ga0075428_100003674_pt1 | contig 16831 bp, 7 predicted proteins | sample RhiMetdeltSRZDD2_FD_75291 | JGI IMG/M metagenome (GOLD analysis project Ga0075428, IMG submission 75291) | Populus rhizosphere microbial communities from Tennessee, USA - Rhizosphere MetaG P. deltoides SRZDD2 | ecosystem: Host-associated > Plants > Roots > Rhizosphere > Soil | place: USA... | reverse complement strand
CCCTACGCGCTGGTCCTTTGCACCGCTCTTGCGTATTCCGGCTTGTCCGTCGGGCAGCCAGTTCGCAAGTACGACGACAAGGGCGCCCCGCCTTTCAAAGTGCTGAAAGAGGGCGAGAACCCCCCGCTCGAGGCGTACGACAATTTCGTGATCGGGCCGAAATATGTGACGGCACCGGAACGAAAAGTGGTGGACGGCGTCCCACAAGGGAAGGTCGAGCAATTCGCGATCGATTCGAAGGAAACCAAGCTCCTGAATCCGGGCATTGCCCGCAAGCAGTTCGGGAAAGTCGATCCGGACAACCCGAAGACGCTGATCGTCGAGACTCACACCATCGACTACAAGCGTGCGATCACGGTCTACATCCCCGCGCAATACAAGGCGGAAACCGAAGCGCCGTTTATGGTGGTCCACGACGGCCCCGGCTCCAGCAAGAATCCCAAGTCGAACTTGCAACCCATCCTCGATAACCTTATGGCCCAGAACCGCATTCCCGCCATCATTGTCATCCACATCGCCAACGGCGGCGGCGATGCCCAGGGGCACCAGCGCGGTAAGGAGTACGACACGATGTCTGGCGTGTTCGCCGACTACATCGAGGAGGAGGTGCTGCCGCGCGTGGAGAAAAACTGCAAGGTGAAGCTGACCAAAGACCCCGACGGCCGCGCGGCAATGGGCAACAGTTCCGGCGGTTCGGCAGCGCTGATCATGGCTTGGTTCCGCAACGACCTGTATCACCGCGTCCTGACCACATCGGGCACCTTCGTGAACCAAGCGTGGCCGTTCGATCCCAAGTATCCGGACGGCGCGTGGGGCTTCCACGAAACGCTGATCCCCAAAGAACCAAGGAAGCCGATCCGCATTTTCATCTCCGTTGGCGACAAGGATTTGCTGAACCCCAACGTGATGCGCGACGGGATGCACGACTGGGTGGAAGCCAATCACCGGATGGCCAAGGTACTTAAGGAGAAGGGATACGAATATCAGTACCTCTTCTGCCGCGGTGCCGGCCACAGTATAGGCAACGCTCAGGCGCAGTTCCTCCCGCACGCGATCGAATGGGTGTGGAAAGGCTACACGCCGAAGGAAGGGAAGTAGTCTTTACTGCTTCCCGTTACCCCGGCCGTTCGCCCGTAAGTTCATTCTTGGAACCCATAGCACTGATGGCTGGGAATCGGAGGCCAACTACGGCACGACGACCGGCACAGAACTGGACCGTTTCGCGGCCACGAGTGAGTTTCTCGACCTGGCCGCCGGGCTGCCGTCCGAATTCGGCCCCCTCGGCATAGACGTGGCGGAGACCTTCTCGGCCGACGGGACCCGATCGCCGCGGAACCCGTCGGTGCACCTGACTCGGGCCGCGACGCGCGTTAGATTGGTGTGAAGCCATCATGCGCCGCCCGTGCGATTGACTTGAATGTTCGGCCGACGCAACGGGTTCGTTCGCACCGAAGGAGGTGACGTATGGGTTGGGGCCGCATGTTCCTGCTGGGCAACATTGGTCAGCAGATGGACCTCGACGACCTGGAGCAGGAGATCGACAGCCTGAAGCACCGCATCAAGGCCAGTCGAGAACGCCACGACGAGTCGGACCGGGAATTGGAGCGTGTGGTCTCGCCGAGAACGACGAGTTGAAGCTTTACGTCGCCACGATCCTCCGCGTCCTCGTGTCGAAGGGGGTCGTCTCCCAGCGCGAACTGGGGGAGCTGATCCGGTCCATTGACGCGGAAGATGGCCACTCGGACAACGCCTATCGTGGCAGCCTTGCGCCAGCGGGCGATCCCAAACTCGGCGATGCGGCCGACCGGTCTGGCACGAGCTAATTCCGTGTGAGAGGTTTCTGGTCCGAGCCGGCGTTTGAATGATCTGATCGGCGGTGGACGGACACGGTCGGAGGTGAGAGTGCGACTCTCCGCGTCAAAGTTGAATGCCGCGGCCCTGATTGCGCGCAATCTTGTTCCGGTGGTGGGCGTCCTGCTATTGGGGTGGTCGGCGGCGAAGCTAATCCTGGTTTACTTCGTGGACACGCTGCTGACGTTCGCTGCGTTGTTCGCGCTCGCCGTGATCACGATCATGCGGGAACCGTTGCCGCCCGAGAGGAAGGGCAAGACATGGACGCTTGGCGAACGCATCGGCCTGGTTGGATTCGGCAGTCTGATATTCTCCGCGGTCCTGGCGTTCCCACTCGGCTTGCCGCTGTTCATGTTCGGGATATTGCGAGAGCTGTCATGGCACGGAGTGATGGACGATCGTGAGTTGCACTGGGCATTGCTCATCCAGGCCGCGCTCGTGCTGTGGTTCTTCGCGCAGAACTACTTTGTCGTAGCTGCACAGTCGCGCGCTCGCGGGCATCTTCGTGAGCGATTCGGCTTCGCCTTCATTCGCTGGTTTATCATCCTACTGGCGATCTACGTGACCACGGCGCTTCTGCCGATCGAGTGGTGGTCACCGCTCCGGTGGATTCGCGGCGTGACGCTGATTGCCGCTTATGCGGTGGCGACGATCTATTTGGAACTCTGGCCCGAGAAAGTGACGAGGCTCTTTGGTATGCAGGATGGTTTGTCTGGCGAAGACCCAGAGCGGCGGACGACGGAACCGCCAACCAACGGAGCCCACTGACCACCGAGCGATGCCGTTACCTTGGCAACAGGCTCCCGCCTGACACTATTGAGGCCATGAGAAGTACCCCGGCGCGGCAGGCGACCGGGCCGGCGGCAGCGGGTTGCCCGAGTTGTAGTCGTTGTAGCCGGCGCGGCGGCGGAGCTAATTGTCCGTTGGGCGGCGCGGAGGTTCGGGGATGGCGAGCGCCTGCCCGGATTCTGTCCTCCGGACGGCAAATACCGACTTTTCCGGCCCTCGGTTAGCCGCGGGCCGGCAGTAAAGAGGTATGGCCCACGTGTCGAACCCCTCCGAAGCCCACATGACCGAACTCGTCCGCAGCGGCAACCCCGCCGCGCTGGGCGAGGTCTTTACGCACTACCGCGACCGCCTCCTGCGGATGGTCGTGATCCGCATGGATCGGCGGCTACAGGGCCGTATCGACCCGTCCGACGTCCTCCAGGAGGCCTACTTTGACGCCGCCGGTCGTCTGGACGAGTACGTCCGCGACACGAAGGTCCCGCCATTCCTGTGGCTCCGCACTGTTGTCGGCGACCGATTGGTCAAGCTTGACCGGCAGCACTTCGGGGCCCAAGAATGTTGCAGTTCACCCCAGCCGCGATCACAGTGCCACGGCGGTCTCGCCGGCCGCCAGATCGTTCACCCTGTCCAGGTTGGACCCGGTCGACGTGTAGAAGAACAGATCGAGCCCGGATTCACCATAGAGTTGGTCGATGGCTGCGTCGTCGTGAATCGTAGCCGCGCTCAGCGTGTAGGCGCCGTTCAATCCCCCAGAGGCGAGGCCGCGCAAGTGGTTGGCGCGAGAGTTGTAGTCCGCGTCGGTGCGGCCCCACTCGGCGATTAGGGCGTTGAGGGCAACATGCGAGGCGTCGAAATCGGTGGCATTGCCGATGAGGACATCATCGTCGCCGCCGCCGTGCAACACATCGCCGCCGGCGCCGCCCAGCAGGACGTCCCGGCCGGCGCCGCCCGTCAACGTGTCCGCGCCGTCGCCGCCGCTGAGCACGTTGTTGGCTGTGCTTCCCCCGGCGTCAAGCGTGTCATTGCCCGCGTTGCCAAATACCACGGCACCGACCGTAACGTAATACGTGACGTTCTTGATCTTCTTGCTGGCGAGCTGAATCGTGTCGTTGCCGGCCTGTCCATAAACCTGAATTTGACTTAACGGAGGGGCGAAGACACCTTGGCTGGCGGCGCCAATCGTAACCTTGAGGCTGCCTTGACTGTCGTTCGGCGTCACAACGATCTTGTCACTGCCAGTTGTGCCCCCGATCGCCAGGATCGTTCCTTGCAGATCGACGGCCTTGATCGTGATCGACTGTTGCACCGGGCCACTCGTACCACCGTCCTTGTCTCGCGCGGTGACCGAGACAGTGCGCGTTCCGGTGGTCGCGAAGGCATGGCTTGCCTGTGTGCCGTCCGGCCCGCTTACCGTCTCAATGTTGCCGTCGCCCCAGTTGATAGTGAACGTAAACGCGGCCGCCTGATCGACGGCTGACGGATCGCCAGCGCCGAGCGTAAAGGTCCGCGTCTGGCCGCGGACGCCGGTGTCTGGGCCGGAGATGCTTGCGGTCGGCGCGACGTTGGCGACGTTCACGGTCAGCGTATCGGTGCTCGTGCCGCCGTGGCCGTCGTCGACGGTTAGCGTGACTGTGTAGGTTCCGTTGTCGGCAAAGACGTGGGTCGGCGTGGACCCGCCGGCCGTGCCGCCGTCGCCAAAATCCCATGAATAATTAAGTGAATCGCCGTCGATGTCCGAAGAACCACTACCATCGAACGAGACTGCGTCGCCTTCGCTGGCAGTTTGATCCGCGCCGGCGTCGGCGACCGGCGCGTCGTTGACGGCATTGATCGTGAGCGCCACCGTCGCGACGTTGCTGTCAGCCTGGCCATCGTTGGCCTTGTAAGTGAAGCTGTCGGTGCCGTTGTAATTGGCAGCGGGGGTAAATGTGAATGAACCGTCGGCGCCCAGGCTGAGGCTGCCATGCGCCGGCCCGTTGACGAGCACGGCCGTCAAGGAATCGCCATCGACATCGGTGTCATTGTCAAGGACGCCGGGTGCCGCAATAGTAAGCGTTGCGTCCTCGTCGGTGGCATAGGAATTGTCGCTCGCTGTCGGCGCATCGTTGACCGGGTTGACAGTGATCGTCACCGTGGCGACGTTACTGTCGAGCGTGCCGTCGTTGGCCTTGTAGGTAAAGCTGTCGCTGCCGTTGTAGTTGGCCGCGGGGACATACGTGAATGAGCCGTCCGCACTGAACGTCAGGTTGCCGTGCCCTGGACCGCTGACGAGCACCGCGGTCAGGGCATCCCCCTCCGCGTCGGCGTCATTGGCAAGCACCCCGGGCGCGGGCACGGTCAAGGTCGCGTCTTCATTGCAGCTGTAGGAATCATTGACGGCCGCAGGCGCATCATCGATTGCACTGACGGTGATGTCGACGGTCGCGACATTGCTATTGTTCGTGCCATCGCTGGCCTTGTAGGTGAAGCTGTCGGTCCCGTTGTAGTTCGCGGCCGGCGTGTAGGTAAACGAGCCGTCGGCATTGAGCGAGAGGTTGCCATGCGCCGGCCCGGCCACAAGGACGGCGCTGAGAGCGTCGCCGTCTACATCGGAGTCGTTTGTGATGAGGCCGGGGGCGGACACCGTCAGCGTGGTATCTTCATTCGTGGAGTAGGAGTCGTTGGCGGCCACGGGCGCCGAGTCATCGTCCACAATGGTCCCTGTTCCGGTGCCCTGGCTACCTGCGATGTTGGGGCTAATGACCACCAAGAACGTTTCATCTGACTCGTCCAGCTTGTCACCGAATATCACGACGGTGATTTGCCCGGTCGTCTGGCCCGTGGGAATGGTGATTGACGAATTGGCCGCCTGGTAGTCCGTCCCGGCCGTCGCTGGATTTGCTCCACCGTTGGCCGTGTTGTAGAAGACCCCGACAGGGTGATCGGCGGTCGTGGTCAGAGTCACGTTGAAAACGATGTTGACAGTCCCGGAGTTGCCCTCGGTTACGCTCGCATCGCCGATGTTGGCTCGTGCGGCGTCGTCGTCAATGATAAAACCCGTTCCCTGGTTGTCGGTGATGGGGGCGCTAGCGCCGGATAGATTGACGACAAAGGTCTCGGTCGTTTCGTCGAGTGTGTCGCCATTGACCAGAACGGTCACCTGCTTGCTGGTTTCTCCAGGTGCGAAGGTCAGGGGCCCGCCGGTTGCCTGGTAATCGCTGTCCGCCTTGGCCGTGCCGTCCGCAGTGGCATAGTCCACGCTGATCGACACGGCGCTCGGGCTTGACAGGCTCACGGTAAAGACCGCATTCACCGTCCCGGCATCCCCCTCGGTCACGACGACGTCGTTGACGGCGAGGCTTGCAGTGTCATCGTCCTGGATCGTGCCGATACCTTGGCTGTCGGCGATCACCGCGTTCGTTGGGTTGGAGAGGTTGACCAGGATCGTTTCATCCGGCTCGTCGAGCGTATCGCCTCGGACGGCGACCGTGAGAGTCTTGGAGGTCTGCCCGGGCGCGAAGCTCACGGTGCCACTGGCGGCGTCGTAATCCGACCCGGCGACGGCCGTGCCGTCGGTGGTTGCGTAATCGACGGTGACCGTACGTGAGTTGGCGGTGGACAGGGTGACGGTGAAGACGGCGTTTGAAGTGCCAGCGTCGCCCTCCGCAACAGCCACGTCGTTGATGCTGATCGCAGAGGTGTCGTCGTCCGCGATCGTGCCTACCCCCTGGCCGTCGAGCAGCGTCGCATTGGTAACGCTCGACAGGTTCACGTGAAAGATCTCGTTGGCCTCGTCCAGCGTGTCACCGTTGACGGGCACGGCAACCGTGAGTTGGGTCACGCCGGGGGCGAAGGTGAGCGTGCCGCTGGTGGTTTGGTAGTCCACGCCCGCGGTGGCGGCGTTGGCCACCAGCGGGCTCGAAGTGGCGTAGTTGACCGTCACGGTGGAAGCGCTTGCCGTCGTCAGCGTCACGGCAAAGTTCGCGTTCACCGTGCCGGCGTCCCCCTCGGTCACGGTAGCGTCCGCGATGCTCATGGAGGCCGTATCGTCGTCGATGATCGTGCCAACGCCCTGATTGTCGGTGATGGGGGCATTGGTCGAGTCGGTGAGATTCAGGAAGAACGTTTCGTTGGCCTCGTCAATGGTATCGCCTTTCAGCGGGACCGCGACATTCTGAGACCTCTGGCCCGGTGCGAAGGTAATTGTTCCGGTGGTGGTCGTGTAATCGTCGGGCGCGGTCGCCGTGCCGTTTGCGGTGGCATAAGTGACGGTCACGGGCCGATCGTTGGTTGTGGACAAGTTGACCGTAAAGAAGCCGTTGGTGGTTCCGGCGTTGCCTTCCGAGAATGATGTGTTTTCGACCGTGATGTTGGACGTATCGTTATCGATGATCGTGCCGACGCCCTGCGCGTCCCCAGGCGATGCGTTGAAGAAATCGGTGAGGTTCAGGAAGAAAGTCTCGTCCAACTCGTCCACGTTATCGCTGCCCAAGTGCACGAGCACGGTCTTGGACGTCTCGCCCGGGTTGAAAAGGACGCTGTGGGCAACCCCGTCATAGTCATCGTTCTCTTCCACGGCGGTAACGTCGCGCGAGCCGTAGATGACGGTGACCTGGCGATTGCTCGGGTTTGACAGCGTGATCGTGAACTGGATAGTGGACCCGACACCTTCGACTCCGGAGGCATCATTGACCGACGCCATCGCCGTGTCATCGTCCAGGATCGTACCCACGGCCTGAGCGTCGGCGAGGAAGGCGCCCGTGGCGCCGGATAGATTCACGAAGAAGGACTCATCCAGCTCATCGGTCAGGTCGCCATTGACCGGCACATTAATCGTCTGGGTCGTCATGCCCGGAGCGAATGTCAGGGTGCCGCTGGTGGCGCTAAAATCGCTACCCGCATTGGCGGAGCCTGCCGCGGTGGCGTAATTGACGGTCACCGTCTGGTCGCTGGCCTCCGACAGGCTGACGGTCAACTCGGCGTTGGTCGTCCCCGCGTTCCCTTCGGCAACGTTGACATCGCCAATCGTCAGGCGAGGCGCCTCATCGTTGACGATCGTGCCCACGCCTTGCCCGTTGGCGATGTCCGCGTTGATTGCATTGAACAGGTTCACCACGAACGATTCGTTCGGCTCGACAAGCAAGTCTCCCAGTACAGGGACAACGACCTTCTGCGCGGCAGTCTGGCCCGGGTTGAAGGTGAGCGATCCGCTGGTAGCCGAATAGTCGCTGCCCGCCGTGGCCGTGCCGTCGGCGCTGGTGAAATCCACGGTGATCGCGCGGAGGCTTGGGTTCGAGAGGCTCACGGTGAAGACGGCCTGGGCGGCGCCGTCGTCTCCCTCGGCCACGTTCACGTCGGTGACGGCTAGTGCCGTGTGGTCGTCCTCCAGGATGGTGATCCGGCCGGCCGATTTGGCGATTTGAGCGCCCGTTGCGGCAAAGAGGTCCACGAAGAAATACTCATCGCCCTCGTCGATCGTGTCCCCATTGACGTTGACCGTGACCGTCTTGGTTGTCTGACCGGGGCTGAAGGTTAGCGAGGTCTGATTGACGTGGTCGTAATCGAATGCGGTCGGACCGGGGGAATTGAAGGCAGACCCGCGGGTGGTGAAATAACTCACGGTCACCTGCTGCGTGCTCGGGGCGGACAGGCTGACCGTCAACTGCACCGGTGTGTCGCCGGAGGTCCCTTCAACCGCCGTCGCGTCCGTGATCGTGAGGCTCGGCAGCGGCGTCGTGGAGTCGTTGGCCGCGATCCAGCAGCGCAAGGGCGATGAGAGGCTCACGCCAGGTGCGGTGAGATTGAGGAGGAAATTCTCGGTGCCCGCCTCGGCCGTCGTGTCGCCGATGACCGGCACCGTGATTTGCTTGGTCATCTCCCCGGGCTGGAAGGTGACACTGCCCGACGTGGCGACATAATCCTGGCCCGCGACTGCTGTGCCATTCGCGGTGGCATAATTGACCGTCACCGGCTGGGCGTTGAGGGCAAAGAGCTGCAGAGTGAACACCGCGTCCGTCGTGCCGCTGTCGCCCTCGACTACATAGACGTCTTCGGTGACGAGGCTCGGCGTCCCGTCGGTGATCGTCGCCTGGGCCTGGGCATCCGGCATGGCCACCGACGGATTGGTGAAATTGACGAAAAACGTCTCGTTGCCTTCCCGGAGGAGGTCGCCGTTGACCGTAACGCCGACCGTCTGGCTGAGCTGTCCTGGCGCGAATGTCAAGTGCCCGCCGGCGGCCACGTAATCCTGCCCTGCCGTGGCGGTGCCGTCGGCGGTGGCCCAGTCCACCGTCACCGGCTGATCGCTGGCCCGCGTGAGGTTGAGGGTAAACGTTGCGGTCGTTGTGACCGAGACTCCGGGTTCGGTCCTGGTCACGTCGGCGACTGACATCACGGGAGGCGCGTTCAAATCAACCAGACGGACCCCGGTGTTGGTGGACATGGCCAGCCATCGGCCGTCGCCGCTGATCGCGATCTCGCCATTGCCGAGCGGCTGGTGGGCGACGAGCGATTGGCCCACGTCGATCCGAAAGCGTTCGGTCCACGTGTCGGTGTCGATGGCATACATGGTGCGACTGAAAACGTCGACGACGTAGAACAGGTTGCGGACCGGGTCGAAGGCGAAGCCGGCGTTGCCGGTGCCGACCTGGGAACTGTTCAGGCCGTGGACAAAGTTGAGGTTGCGATCGTAGACGAACACGACCGGCCCTGTGCCGCCGCCGCCGATGGCCATCAGGTTTCCGTCCCGGCTGACCGCCACCGGCCGGCTTCCCAGGCCGTCGCCGATCTGCCGCAGGTAGGGGCCGGGGAAGCGGTCGCCCGCGGAGTCGTAGGTGAAGTACGACAGGGGCGAAACCGTGGTGTCCACCAGGAACAATGCGCTGCGGTCGGCCGATCGCGCGATCAGCTTCTCTTCGAAGACATCGCCGAAGAAAATGCCCGGCGTGTCGCTGCGCAGCGTCATCGTGTCGGTGTTCGTGTCGAGCTGCACCGGGGGCGCGAAGCCCGACCCGTTGTAGGACCCGGAAACCAGGGCCTTGCCGTTGGCGGCGATCGCGAGGTCGTAGGCCCCGCCTTCAAAAAAGTTGCCGGTGCTATACGTGAGGTTGGTGAAGGTCCCGGTGTTGAGGTTGACCTTGTGGACGATCGTCTGACCCGGGGTGTAGGCCTCGCCGACGTACAGCGAATTGCCGTCCAGGCTCATGTCCGCTGCGTTCAGGGACGTGCCCACCGTCCAGGGGCTGAGCAACTGCTGCTGAGCCAGGTCGAAGCGCTCGACCTTGCCGGCGCTGGTCGTGATGTACAGAAGCTGGCGGGCCGTGTCGAACACCAGGTCGCGCCGGGTCGTGACGGGGATGAGCAACGTCGGCACCGCGCGGTCTTCGAGAGGTTCCATCTGGAGACCGCGCGAGCGCCGAGAAGTTGCGCGACTGGCTGCGGGCCGGCGGCGATCCAACCCGGCGGGAAACCAGCGTCGCAAAGTGCCCATGGGGATGACCTCGTTGCAATCTTCGTTTTCCAGAAGCGCGCGAAGCTAACGAGTCGTGAAAACGCTGTCAACCAAAATGCGCATCGTTCGGCGCCTACGGCGGCTACAAGGGTAGAGGCCGGACGGTCGGGTCCAGGTCGCTCTTTTCGGCAAAAATGAAGGATGGCACCTCGTCGTATTTCGCTTCACCTGTGGCGGCTCAATGGTCGGTTCCCCAGATTTGGACCAGCCGGTTATCCCGGGCGTCGAACCCACAGCGCGCCTCTGTGCAGCGCCCTTCGGTCACATCGCCCGCGGTGTGTCGGACCGAAGCGCGCAAGATCGGGCCCTCTCACCCCTCTCAGAGCCGCGGCCGTCAGCGGGGCACGCCCACCAGCCTGGGCGTCGCCCACCGCGACGTGAAGCCCGGCAACGTGTTGATCGAGGTCCGCGGGCGGCTCTGGGTCTCGGACTTCGGGCTGGCCAGTCCACGGCGGACGACGGACTGACCTGGACCGGCGATGTCCTCGGGACGCCGCGATACAGGAGCCCCGAGCAGGCGATGGTCTGCCACGACCTGATGGACCACCGGACGGGCGTCTATGCGCTCGGCGCAACGCTGTACGAGTTGATTACCGGCCGGCCGGCCGTTGGCGGCGCAAGCCGGACTATGCTATCCAACTTCGCGACCCAGGATCCAGTTGGGCCGCGAAAACTGAATAGTCAGGTGCCGGTGGACCTGGAGACAGTGGTTCTCAAGTGTCTGCGAAAGGACCCGATGGATCGCTACCAGTCGCGGAGCGAAGAATCGCGACATTTCGGGACGTGCCGGAGCGACAAATCGGGACGTTTTTTAGGGATGCATGGTTCAATTTCGGACCTGTCCCGATCAAGGTCGCCAAGATCGCCAATTTTTGACTGATCCCCTCTCGTGGCGAAGCCAGATACTTCCGGCTGCCGTTTCACGAATCTCCGTCCCGGAGATAAGGTCCGAACAGGGCCGAGACGACTTCGGTGACGTCGTCGTCGGCACAGCCGGACGCGTCCGCCGCCGCGTCGAGGGTTTCGACACAAGCCAGGTATCGGAGCGTGGTGGTTGGCTCGATCGGCTCGCGGCCGGCTGGGCGGTGGATCAGCACCTGGGAGCGACCAACGCGGGCCCGCCGGCCCGCCGCCCGTGCCAGGATGGCAGCCTGGTTGGAAGAGCAGGTTCGCACGAATATCCGATCCATGGGTGCGACCTTGAAAGGGAATCGCGGTGGCCAGTCAATGGAAGGACTATCGGCAAACGAGGCAGGAGCAAACCCAGTGCCCGTGGTTCGCGGTCGGTCACCGGTCGGGAACGCAGAAATACACTGTTTTCGCAGGGTACTCCGCATCATCCGGCGTTCATTTGCCCATCGCGGCGAGGCGAACGTGCGGATCGCGCGCGACAGCTGAGTGCCGACGAGAGATGAGAACCGGCCTCAAAAAATCACCCACTCCAGCTGTCCGGCACGAATGAAAGTGCGGGGCGGTGAGGACCGTGACCTTCCTTCGTACCCGGCCCCGGCCGTCCGAGCCGTCTAGCGATCACACCAGGACCTTGCCGGTCTGTTGGCACCCGCACGCGCGGCAGACCGGGCAGATCAGGGTTCGCTTGCCTTTGGTGCTGCAGTCCGCGCAGACCTCGGTAAAGCGGGTGTCGAATGGGGTCTCGCACCGCCAGCAGTGGTCCAACCGGACCCCCTTGGGCTTGGCGATCCGAGCGTAAGGCCCGCCTGGCCGGTGGGCGGCCAGACGAACGCCCAGAGTTCCGCGGAGCACATTCACCCAGCGGACGTCCTCAGGAGTGAAGAGATCAGGATTCTTCTTGTACATGGCCGACAGCCGGCCGAGGCAGGCCTCCGCCTCTTTCTCCACGTCCGGCTTCTGCCGGGCGGCGATAACGAGCTGACGAAGGGCCTCCGTCTCTTCCTCGATCGCGGCGTGCTTCACGGGTTGAGTCCTCAGTGCGAACGCAAAGGCTAGAGAATTATTGTATTGGATTTGCCCGAGTAGGTCTCGCCCGCCGGACGGGACCTGACTTGTGTCGAACTCTTCTTGCTTCGACGCGCCGAGGTCCCGCCCGGCTGGCGGGACCTACCGGGTGCTCACCGCCTGCCCGTCGGTCAAGGTCGCGGCCGGACCGGAAAGAACCTCCTCGCGGCCGGTCCAGTCTTCCCAGGCACCGGGGACGCCGGGCTTTTGCTTGCGAACGACCTCTGTCCAGGTCCCGTCTGTGCGGCCCGGTTGGATCGGCGTTCGCACGGCTTTGCCGTCCTGGTACAGGAAGCAAACCGTCTGGTCGGCTTGCTTGACGACGGCGTTAGCTGGCAACACCCAGGCCTCGGGCATCGGCGCCGTGATGCGCGCATATACGTACTGTCCTGGCCTCAGCTTGCGATCCGGGTTCGGGAGATCGATTTCGACCCTCAGGGTGCGCGAGGCGGGGTCGAGCGCCTCGGCCGTCCGCTTCACCTCGCCGGGGAAGTCCCCCTTGAGAGAGGGGATGGTGATTTTCACCTTCGCCCCCTTGGTGACGAGGGCCGCATCCGCCTCCGGGACATCGACCGGCACCCGAACCGTGTCGAGTCGAACCACGGTAAAGAGCGCCTCCGACTTCCCGGTCCCGGCCGGTTGGACGAAGTGGCCGGTGTCCACCCCGCGACGGGTGACCACCCCGGTGAAGGGTGCCCGCAGGAAACGGTAATCGAGCAGGCTGCGCAGCCGGGCGGCCTCCGCCTCGGCGACTTTCTGCCGTGCCTCGGTGGCCTTGACGTCCTCCTTCGCTTTGCCCAGCTCAGCCACGGCCTTGACGGTGCCTTTCTCCGCGACGGTAATGTGCGATTGGGCCTCGTCGCGAGCCGCTTCCGCCGAGCGGAGCTGATTCTCGGTCTCGGCCCCGGTCTGCGGGTCGAGTGCTTTCGTTCGCACCATCTCGGCGACGCGGGCTGCCTCCGACTCCCAGCGCTTGAGCGTCGCCTGGGCTCTCCTTAGGCCAGCCTTGGCCTCCGCGATCTGTGCGTCCGCGACGACGACATTCGCCTCCGCGATTTCCTGGAGCTTTTTCGCCTGCTCCACCTCGGCCCTGGCGCGCTCGACCAGGGCGTCCTTTTCGCGGCCTTCGTCCACCAGCTCCGGAATGCTCAATTCGGCCAGCACCGTCCCCGGCCCCGACTCGGTCGGCCCTTCGACCGGGTCGCCGATGTCCACGTTCACCTTCTTCACGAAACCGGCCAGCTTGGCGTAAAGGGGCGTGGACTCGTAGGCCTGGACCGTACCGGGTTGTTGGATCTCCTTGGGCAGCGCCTTCTTTTGCGGGCGAACGACGCTGAAGGCCCCGGCCGTATTCGTGGTGGCGGCGCTGCCCGTTTTGGACGACGAGCGATTGCAACCGGTCAGGGCGAGCGACGCGGCGAGCAGAAGTATTACGACACGGGTCATGGGCTGGTCTCCGGCAATTGGTCGGTAACGTGGTGGCGGCTGGCCGGGTCGTTTGGATCGAGGGACATGGATGCTCGTCCGACGCCGTGCATGGCCAGGGCAAAGACGGCCGGCAGGAGAATGACGGTCGCGGCGGTGGACGCGAGCAGCCCGCCGATGACCGCCCGGCCGAGCGGGGCCGCCTGATCCCCGCCCTCGAGGATGCCCATTGCCATCGGGATCATGCCGGCAATCATCGCGGCGCTGGTCATCAGGATTGGCCGGACGCGAGCCTGGACGCCGGCGATCGCGGCATCCGCCGCGGACAGCCCGCCCAGGCGGGCGCGCTCGGCGTAGGTGACGAGCAGGATCGCATTCGCGACTGCGACGCCGACCGCCATGATCGATCCCATGAACGATTGCAAGTTGAGCGTGCTGCCAGTCAACAGGAGGGCGACGGCGATCCCACAAATCACCGCGGGCACCCCGGCCACCGCGACCAGGGCGAGACGGACCGACTGGAAGTACGCGAGGAGCAAGAGAAAGATCACGACGACCGAGGCCAACAGCCCACGTTGGAGCCAGCGGAACAGGTCGTTGAATGGCGCTACCTGTCCGCGAACGTCCACATTCACCCCCTGCGGCGCGTCGCCCGCGACCTTCAGGGCTTTGGCCACGTCGGCGGCCACGTCGCCGAGGTCGTCCCCTTCGATGTTCGCGGTCATGCTCACGACGCGCCGCTGGTTGTACCGGTCCACCTGGCCGGGCATGACGTTTTCTTTGATGTCGGCCACATCGCCGACCAGGAGCGGCTTGCCGCCGTTGGTCCGGACCGGGATGTTCGCGACGTCCGCCGGCGACGCCATGAGTTTTTGCGGGACCTCGACCTGCACCTGGTAAGCTATTCCGCTCGCGGGCTCGCGCCAGTAGTTGGGGACGGTAAACCGGCTGGACGATGTCGCTGGGGCCAGAGCCGAGCCGACAGTGCCTGCTTGCAGCTTTGCCCCCGCGGCCTTTTCGCGGTTCACTGTCACTTCGACGGTCGGATAATCCTGGGCCTGGACGTACTGCAGGTCCTTCAGGGATTTCACCTTGGCGAGTTCCTGGCGGATCTTCTCCGCGTGGGCGCGGTTGTCGGCCATCCGGTTCCCGCTCACCTGGACCTCGACCGGCGTCGGCGATCCGAAGCTCATCACCTCGTTGACGATGTCGGCCGGTTCGAACGAGAGCCGGATCTGGCGGGCGGCCGCGGCACGCGCCGGCGGGACGCCTTCGCTCAACCACTTCTGCTCCAGCCACACGGGTAGATGGGCGTTCAGCTTGTCACGAAGTCGCGACTTGAGCCTCTCGACGCGGACCCGGCCCGGCTTGAAGGCCACACGGACGACCGCCTCTTCCGGTCCGCCCGTGAACATGTAGATGCTGTTAATCGGATAGCTCGACGGCACGACGCCGACCCACCCGACCGAGATGTCCACGTTCTCCTCGCCGGCTTCCTCCTTGATGACGCGGAGCGCCTCCTTGACGATCTCTTCGGTCTGCTCGATCCGTGTCCCGGTCGGTGCCTTGAGCCGGAACTGGAACTGGCCAGAATCGACTTGCGGGAAAATCTCCTTCCCCAGGGTCCGGTACATGAGGAAGATCAGCAGCCCCGCGGCCAGGAGGTAGGCCGGCACGAGAAGCCAGCGCGTCCGGGTCGTTAGCCACTCAGCCGGGTGGACGACTTGCGACAGGAACTTGACCCCCGGGTCCTGGTGGCCGGCGGGCGGGCGATTCAGGAGCCACACGCTCATGACCGGGACGAACGTGCTCGACAGCAGGTACGACCCGATCATGGCGAAGCCGACGGCCAGCGACAGCGGCACGAACAGGGCGCGGGCTGCGCCCTGCATCAGGAACGACGGGATGAACACCGCGAGGATGCACAGCATGGCGAGCAGTCGCGGGACGGCAGTTTCCAGAGTGGCGCGCCATGCGGCCAGCGCCACGGACGACGTCCGTTCAAGTTGCGTGTGAATGTTCTCGACCGTGACCGTCGCTTCATCGACCAGGATGCCGACCGCGAGGGCCAGCCCGCCGAGCGTCATCAGGTTGATCGACTGACCCGTCAACCATAAAGCGACGAGCGACGCCAGGATCGCGAGCGGGATATTGAGTACGACGACGATCACGCTCCGCCAGTCGCGCAGGAAGACGAGCACCATGAGTCCGGTCAGAAGCGCCCCGAGGGCGGCCTCGATCCCGACCCCCCACAGCGAATTTGTCACGTATCGCGACTGGTCGAACTCGAACGAGACCTTGATGTCGTCGGGCAGGACCTCCTGCATCTTTGGCAGGTTGGTCTTGATGTTGTCGATGACCTCGAGTGTGCTGGCGTCGGCCTTCTTGGTCGCGAGGATGTAGACGGCCCGCTTGCCGTTGACGAGCGCATACCCGGTCGGCACATCGGTGGCGTCTTCGATTAGGGGGTCGCCCGTGGCCGGGTTGCGATCCACGACATCGCGGAGGAAGACGCCCGGCTTGAGGGGGATCTCGCCAAAATCCTTCGGCGTCGCGGCCATGGTGTTCACCGGGACGAGCGGCATTCGCTCCTGCGTCCGGATCGCGCCGGACGGGCTGATGGCGTTGCCAGCGCTCAGGGCCTGGACCACGTCGTCGGCGGACACGTTGAGGGCGCGCAGCCGGTCCGGGTCGGCGCGAATAACGATCGTGCGCGCCGACCCACCGAAGGGCGGCGGGGCCGACACGCCCGGGATCGCGGCGAACATCGGCCGGACGCGGAACAGGGCCTGGTCCTGAATCTGGCCGATGGTCTTGGTTTCGCTCGACAGGACCAGGTAGCCGACCGGCACGCTGCCGGTGTCGAAGCGCATGATGAACGGCTGCACGGTGCCCGGCGGCATGAACGCTCGCGATCGGTTGACGTACCCCACCGTCTCGGCCATGGCCTGGGCCATGTCCGTGTCGGGGTGGAAGTACAGCTTCATCAGCGACACGCCCTGGACGTTGCGGCTTTCGACGTGGTGGATGCCGCCGATGTAGAGGAAGTGGTACTCGTAGTAGTTGGCGATCAGCCCTTCCATCTGCTGCGGGTCCATGCCGCCGTACGGCTGGGCAACGTAGATGACCGGCAGGTTGAGCGGCGGGAAGATGTCCTTCTTCATGCCGTCGTACGCGATCCCGCCCATGCCGAGCACGCCGAAGAGCACGACGATCAGCGTCACGGGGCGGCGAAGCGCGAAGATGAGCGGGAGCATGAGGGTACCGTGGTTTTGCTCCCTCTCCCTCCGCTTCGGGGGC
>Ga0075428_100003671_pt1 | contig 16836 bp, 7 predicted proteins | sample RhiMetdeltSRZDD2_FD_75291 | JGI IMG/M metagenome (GOLD analysis project Ga0075428, IMG submission 75291) | Populus rhizosphere microbial communities from Tennessee, USA - Rhizosphere MetaG P. deltoides SRZDD2 | ecosystem: Host-associated > Plants > Roots > Rhizosphere > Soil | place: USA... | reverse complement strand
CCGAACCCTCATCGCCGCTCGTTTTATGGGCACCCGCCCAGCCCAACCCACCAACGCAGAAATCCGCCAGGTCCGCGAGCATGAGCACTCGCAGCCGCATAGACCGCGAAAGTCGAGCGACCAGAGCACGCTCAAATGCAAAGCGCCGTCAGCACCCGAAGTCTCGTTCACCGTTCCGAAAACTGCGAGCAGTCAGACGCGGCCGGAAAGCGGACCTTGTCTGAGAATGAGTCACCGACCATCCAATCTGGATCATCAGTCCTGCCACGTCTCGGTCGCCGACCCCCATACGTGACGCTGGCTGACGATCGCTGTGGACCGGGGACCGCGACGGTGAGTCAGTCCGTCCGATCACGTCGATGGTGGCGAAGTTTGATGGACGATGTGAATGCCGTCAATCGCGTTGGCTGCGCGCCGATAGACCAGCGGCCCGCTCGCGCAGGAGCACGATCCGGCCACGGTGTTCCTGTACCAGCCAACGCAGTTTGTGCTGACCGGTCGCTGGGGTGCGGAGCCAACGGACGAAGCTCGGCTGTGTGAACGGTGTCGCGAACTCCCAGAAGGTATTCGGAACACCCCAGGTCCCGCTATTAGATGCATAAGCCCGGTGCACATGGTCGAGTGCGTGGTCCAGATTGACGAGACCTAGCTGGGCTCCCGCCAGGAGCTTCGCGTCGTCGCGCGAACGCACGTCCAACCCGTGAAGCAGCCGCCCGATTCCCCACCGGGTCCGCAGGTTGGTCAGCCAGTAGAGCAGGTCGTCATCGGAGACCGCATTCGTTCGGGCTATGGTCGAGCGCCGCAGCAGACGTAGGTCGTGCAGGTGTCCACCGAACACGGCCCATGCGAGCGACAGTGCCGCGGCAAGGCCGAAGAACGCGGTCAACGTCGATCTCAGAATCTGAACTGGACCGCTGGATAACTGCTGCGGCGAACTGACGATGGCCAGGATGAAGCACGAGAGCGTCACTGGCGCCGCTACCCACAGGGCGCCCACGGGCTGGGGCCACCGTGCAAGCATGAGTCTCACGAAACGGGCAACGAATGCGTACGGTCGTAGCATCGCGTTACGGGCGTCGGCATCGCAGATCACCGCGACAACCGCGAGGAACGACCAGATCACCACCATCGCGATCAGCAGGCTCTGAAGGTCGCGTAGGGTCGCATCCCCACGGCCGCGCACCGAATGGGCAACCGTCGACATCGTCGAAGCCCACGCCAGGACCACAGCGGCGAAAGCCGCAACCGTGAAGAGGCCCGCACAGAGGTTCGCGAGGGTCCGCGGCACAGAAAGGCCACGACACGCGAGATGCCACACCAGGATCGCGACTGCGAGGACGATAAGCGGACCCCACCAGCCGCTCACTTTGCCACCAAAGACCGCAGCCAAAATCGCGGCCATGGCCACAGCCGTACACGCGGCGAGACTCACAGCCGGCAGCGCGACAAAACCCGTCGACAACGAGTCGGCGGCGTTTCGCGTATCAACATGCCAGGACCGCTTGTTGTCCAGCGCCGATTCGACCAGGCGGAACCTCACCAAATCCGCGTTCTCGACCGGCATCAGGTTAAGCGACACCGCCAGGTCAAGTGCTTTCACCCGTAACGCAGGAACATTCTCCCCGATCACTGTCCGCCCGATCGCCCAGGCGCCGATCTCCGGCGAAACCAGAGGCAGCGCGTCCAGGGCGAAGGACCGGTCGAAGGAAGTGCCGGATATGAAGGCGCTCAACACCAGCCGACCGACCATGTCGCGGATAGGCAGTGGCGGCCTGGGGCTGTCAGCGGTTACTCCGGCGGTCAGTACGCGGATCACCGCGATGCTATCGGTGGGCCACTCGAACCGCTCAACTCGTCGCAACTCCGCCAGGTGAAAGTCGTCGCCAGCATCCACGAGGCCAGTCACGTCATTGAGTGCCCGCCGCAGCAGCTCCTCGGCCATGGGCCAGACTGTCGTGCCCGTCACCTCGCCACCGACCTGAAGCAGCAGCGGCGTGACCTGTTCCCAACGCGGGGCAGTGAGCAACTGGCCGGGGTCGACAAGGTCTAGCCGCTTCGCGATCAAGGTCGCGGCCAGGTAGTCCTGGATTAGCCGATGGGAAAACGAGAAAACCGAAGTGGGAGCAACCTGACCCGCGTGGTGGAGGGTTCGGAACCCCGCGAGTTCAGCAGCGTCCAGGACCAGGGCCGCGCCGTACAGCGACGCCTCCTGTTCGAATCCGCGCTCAGCGCGCGTCCGTTCAATATCCGTCCAAGCCGAACGGTCGGGACGATCTGCCACCGCGATACAGAACGCCAGCTCCTGTGCGATCTCGTACACGCGTTCTTCACGAAGGCCCGCGGATGCAATTTGGCCGGCGGATCGGCCAAGTATCCGAGTCAGCCTCGTATGGATGGCGCGGTCCAGCACCTCGGGCATGGTCGTAGGCAGACCAGCGGTGCCAGTGTCCGCCACGAGCTCGCACAACAGGCTCAGCGTCAGCGGGTTGTCCGCCATCGCGCGCACGGCCGGATCCTTGCTGGTCCGCCGATACAACTGTCGACCGATCGGAGTATCTAGCCGGGAGGAACGGATCAGCGCACGCCGGCTCTTCGGGCTAAGCGGCAGCATCGTCATGACGGGCAAGGCGAGGCTCACGTCCGACTCCGGAAACTCACGGCCCGCCACAATCGCGCGTGAGTTCGGCAAGCCTTCCACGAGATGCCGGATCGCCGTCAGGTGTGCCTCGGCGGTCCGCTTCACGTCGGTGGCCGAGGCGAAGTCCGCGAGTTCGTCGAAGGAGTCGAAGAGAAAGACCCACTCAACAATGTCACGCTTGTCGCGCAGATATTCCAGCACTCTGTCGGCCAGGTCCGGGTCACCGTTGCCGAGCAGGCGCGCGACGTACCGCCGGTAGAGGTCTGCGTCGACGTAGATGCCGTCGGCGGAGAAGCTGCCGAGGTCGACGTACACCGGGATCCGCACACCCTTGACGGCACGACGGTCGCTCGGCAAGTGCCGTTGGGCCATCAGGCGCAGCGACACCGTTTTGCCCGCGCCCATCTGCCCCCGCAACAACACCACGGACCAGTCGGACGATCGAACCATGCGCCGAAAAAGGCCCGGCACGCTGAGCTTCTTGGCCTTGCGCCCCGCCTTCAACACACCGTCGCTGCGGACCGGGTCAACACCGACGTGTTCCGCGATCACCTTCGCCGAATGGATCATCTGGGCGACAGTGTGGTCCCTGATCCTGCGTGGGATGCGTATCAGCAGGTACAGCGCGACCGGAACCAATAAGATGCCAATGCCCAGCAGGGCGCGAGATGGTGTGACCCAGCGGAAGCCGCCGCCAATCTGCACGAATGACGCGACCACTATCAGACCCACAACAACGAGAAGGCTCACCGCAACGGTCCGGCGGAACGAGACGGGCCACTCCTGCTTATGGCCTATGGCTTCAAACACCATGGAACCGACCGCGGCGGCGGCCCCGATCATGCTGAACGCCATGACCCACGCCTCCTGCACTGATCACCTCCTGCCGCTCGCATCGATCCGCTTCAACCCTCACCATCGCGGGTCGCCGTGTACATCGATAGAAGCACCAGTTTCTATCAACTTCCAGTTATTCAGCCGGATCACACTTCGTCCAGGAAGGGCTTGCGGTGCACTGCCTTCGGCAATTCCGTGCGTAGGTCCAGGGACCAAAGATCCCTGATCGATTTGTCCACCCGCGGTTGGTTTTGTGCGCGGCGCGCCGCTCGCGTGATCTCCTTCTCGGTGCGGGTTGGGTTTTCGACTCACGCGCCCCGCTCGCTGCGCTCGCGTGATCTTTAGTCCGGTGCGGATTGTCTATCGAGACGCGGTGATGGGTGAGGTTTGATCTTCCCGTCCGAGATGGTTGCCGTAGGTGACTATCGTGGTGGTCTGGTCCGCGACCGCCTCAACCGTTGACGTGCTGGACTACACCGAGACCACTGCGGAGCATCACGCCCGTCTGATCGCCCACGTCCGCAAACTGGGCAAGCCTCGCGGCGCTCACGATCTGATCATCGCCGCGCATGCGGTGGAAACCGACAGGATCATCCTCAGCGGTGATGCGGCGGCACGGTTTGCTGACCTGCCCGGCGTCGTCGCCGTGACACCATAGCCCGCCATATCGGCGAAACCCGAACGCTTGTTCTGCGTGCGGCCGGGAGTGGATGTGAGTGAGGACTCGCGATGAAATAAGCTAGGTTTCGGCTCCATGATCTCTACATTGTGCTACAAGCTTCCGTCATCCTGTTGTGGCAGGTGGGTAGGGGTTGACAGGTTGAGGGATCTGGTTTTGCCGCTGACCGGGGCAGGACCGTGACATCGTGACCGCAGACCAACCAGCTCACCTGGTGCCCGGGTTGAGAGTGCCTCGACGATGACGAGCCATCGACCCAGGCACCACAACCCCAGGCAGCATGCAACATCAACGGTCTCGATAGAGCCACCAAACGAGAAAACTCCTGACCGTCCGAATAGGCCCGCCGAATGAGATGGCGTGCGCCACATGGACACCGCGAATGCGCTCATCGCGGCATGAGCGCGCTCCGAAACGCGGATGCTCCGCGTGCCACCGGTACGCCGGAGGGCTCCACGTGCGGACTTGCGCTCAAGTGCGGTTGAGTTCCTACTGTCCGCAGCATGACCTACGTGATCGCGCTGCCATGCGTGGATGGCCCGCCTCGACCGGTGTGGGTGGTTACGCCCGGCCGCGGTGCGGACCTGGTCGCGTAGCGCATCGTGGATGTCGGCCCACACCCCTTGGCGGGTCCAGGATCCAAAGCAGCGGTACGCGGCATGCCAGGCCAGGTCATGGGGAACCAGGCGCCAGGCACACACCGGTGCGCAGCACGTACCAGATCGTGTCGAGTACCCGTTGACACGGCGTAGCGGGTGCGAGCGGGCCGGCCCCGCCGCGGTACCGGCAGCAGCGGCTCGATCACCTGCCACTGTTGGTCGGTAAGACAGCAGGAGTACAGTGGGCAGGCGTCATCCCTGCCATCTTCAGTTGTTGTCACAGACCAAGATTTTGGCAGGGATGATCCTATGTGGACAAATCACGGGATTCACCGGCATGCCGCCTCAGCAACTACGTTGCACTTATTAACGTGATGCTCTCTGAGGCGTCAAAGGTAGCCGCCCGGATCCGGCCGCTGCCGGACCGATGCCTAATCCGGCGACGTGACATCGTCATGCATGCCGGCGATAGTCGGGCAGGACAGGTCAGATCATGATTGCGTTCCCGGACGACAGCCTCCGATCTCGCTCCGGCAATGAGCAAGCTAGGGCCTGACCCAGGGTTATCCCCAGTCTTGTCCTCGCGCTCTGTCGCTGGCGATGGGTACCCGCCGACCATCGGTCTCATGACGACACCCCATCGCCTCGCGCGTCCCCACGCATTCTGCGTCCGCCGCATCGCCGATCTGATGGTTCTTGTCTTGCTCACCTCGCTGTTACAAGCATTCGGACCGCTGCTGCCCGGTCTGGGGCCCGGTTCGGCGCAGGCCGCTGTCGCCGCGCAAGCCGCGTCCGGGCAGTACTACTCGGTGTGGGTACGTGCGGCATCGGCGCTCCAGCTCGCGGCGGGTGCCACGCAGTACATAAGGGTGACCGGGATCGGTGGTGTGCCCGAGGCGTCGCAGGTGTCGGCGGTCGCGTTGAACCTGGCCGCCCGTGGCGTGGGCGGGGCCGGCGGGCTGGTGGTGTACACCGAGGGGCAGGTGCTGCCGTCCACGACTGCGTTCAGCTACCGCAATGGCGTCTATGACGACAACCTGATGATGATCAAGACCTGGACCAATGGCTGGGTGATCATCCACAATCGAGGGTCGGTAACCGCGGTCCTGTATGTGGATGTCCACGGCTACGTCGCGGCGACGCCGCAGCCCGTGGCGGGCGGGCGGACCGTGACGACCGCCCAGACAAGGATCGTCAATGGGGTGAGCGTCGCGGCGGGCTCTGCTTACACGCTGGCACCGTTGGGCACCGCCGGTGTGCCGGCGACCGGTGTGTCCCATGTGCTTTTCACGTTGACGGCTCGGTCCGCAACGAGCGGCTACTTCATCGTGCACCCAACGGGGACGGCGCGGCCGGTTGGCGCGAACCTGCACTACGGCGGCGACATCTACACGCGAAACCTGGTGATCGCCCAACTTGACGCGGACGGACGGGCACTTATTTTCAACGGCGGCGCCGCTCCCGCCAATGCTTGGGTGGACGTTGTCGGTTACATGCTTGCTCCGGGGAGTACCCGCAAAGGCGACCGGATCCAGACGGTCCTGCCGGCACGGATCGCCTCCTCGGTGAGCGTGCCCGCACAGTCCAGTATCACTTTGGGGCCGTTGGGTTCTGGCGGTGTCCCGACCACGGGCGTGACGGGCGTGGGCCTCAACGTGTCCGTGCGGTCGGCCGGGTCGGGATCGATTCGTGCCTATCAATCTGGGACATCCCTGCCCGCGGTCACTGGAGTGACCTTCCAGCCCAACCTGACCTCGACCGGTTTCGTCGTCGCGGCGCTAGGCGGCGACGGCCGGATCGTCCTGCACAATTCGGCCTCGGCGGCGGCGACGGTCTGGGTCGATGCGCATGCCTATCTCGAGCCCGCGTCACTGCCGACTCCGCCGCGTGCCGTGCAGGCTTCCGGTGGAGACTCGACGGCGACCGTGACCTGGCAACCGGCTTCGGACGGAGGAGACCCGATCACGCAGTACTCGGTGACCGCCTTTCCTGGCGGGGCAACGACAACCGTGGCCGGCGACGTCACCACGGCCGTGGTCACCGGGCTTACCAACGGCGCGGAGTACAGCTTCACGGTGCGGGCCCGCAACGCGCTCGGCTGGTCCGGCCGCTCGGCGCCGTCGGAACCGGTGACCACCGAAGCTTCCCGGCCACCCGGAGCTCCGCTGATCACCGATGTCTATCCCAGGGACTCCGCGGTGCGGGTGAGTTGGAGCCCGCCCGACACCGGCGCCGAAAATCTGGTCCGCTATGTGGTGACGGCCAGCCCAGGCGGGACGAGCGTCGAGGCGCCAGCGACCGCCACCGAGGCGATCGTCACCGGGTTGACCAACGGCACCAGATACACGTTCACGCTCGCCGCGGTCGCCGCCAATGGCAGCGGGGTGTCGCTGCCGTCCCCGGCGGTCGCGCCGGAGCCCGCGCGAGTCCCGCAGCGCCCGCCCATCACGCACGCCATCGCGCTGAGCCAGCGGATCGACGTGCAGTGGGCCGCCCCGGTCGACGGTGGGGCACTGATCACCGGGTACACCGTCGCCGCGCAGCCCGGCAACCACACGCTGCAAATCCCGGCCACGACAACGGTGGCCTCCCTGACCGGCTTGGTGAACGGCACTACCTACTCGGTGTCGGTCACCGCGGTCAACAAGGCGGGCGCCAGCCAACCGTCCACTCGCGACGGTGTCACCCCGGTCGCCGCCCGCGTCCCGTCCCCACCGACCGATGTCCAGACCGCGGCCAGAGGCAACGGCCATGTGGGTGTGGGTTGGACCGTACCGATCGACACGGGCACCGGCCCGGTCACCGAGTACCAGATCGTCGCCAGCCCAGGCGGCCGGTCCCAGACCGTACCGGCGACATCCACGTACTTCATAATGATTGGCTTCGATCCAGCCGTCAGGTACTCCTTCACCGTCCAGGCGCGCAACGCCGTGGGCCTGAGCGTGCCAAGCGCACCGACCGAGCCGGTGCTGCCGAAGCTCACCATCAAGCGGACCCCGAAGGTGCTCTCGGCGGCGGAGATGGCGACGCTTCGCCGGGTGCATCCGGACGGCACACTCGACTTTGAGCAACCCCCTGCCTCGCTGAGCGGCGCCCTGGTAACCGGTGACCTGCTCATCGCAGATATTGGCCCGCTGACGCCTCGAGGGCTCTACCGCAAGGTCACCGCGATCAACTCACAGAGCGGCCTGTTCGTCGTGTCAACAGCGCCGGCGGCGTTGACCGAGGCGCTCGGGGAAGGGGCGTTCGCTTTCAACGCGGCGATCGACACCGCCGACGTGGCGGCCTTCGCCCCGCTGTCTCCCGGCGTGCGGCTCAGCCGGCCGATGATCGGCGGGAACGTGGCGCCCGCCGCCGCGACCGCCGACGGCTCGGATCTCGAGGTGCGCGACGGATCCCTGATCGTCACCATCGAGGAGGACATCCCGCTGGCCAACGGTGACAACAGCGGGCAGTTCGAGGTGACGTTGACGGTGACGCCCGAGGCGGATGTCTCGGCCGGTTTGTCGCTGTCCGGCGACGTCACGACGAGGTCGGAGTTCGGCCTGACCTACGAGGTAGAGGCCCGCGCCCAGTTGGGGCCGCTCACGTGGAGCAAGGAGTGGCCGATCGCGACGGTCAGGGACAAATGCTTCACCGTCTACATCGGCGCGGTTCCGCTGCACCTCTGCCTGGAGCTGGAGATCAAGATCAAGCTTGAGGTGACCGCCGGCGGCGGCCTGAGCATCGATGTCGCCTACGGCCGCGAGGTCGGCGTGGAGATCAGGACCCAGAACACCTCGGTCTCGGTGGACCGGATCGACCGCGAACTGCCCCACGATCGCCCGCAGATCCAGGCGTTCGGGGTCTTCGGCGCCCGGGTCAGCCTTCCCATCCAGGCCGCGCTGTACCTGTACGACCTGATCGGCCCCGGATTCAAGGCGGAGCCGTGGGTCAACGGCACCCTCGACACGCGGGCCGACCCGTGCTGGTCCATCACGGTCGGTCTGAAGGTGGACGCGTTCTTCCGCAGCCGCGAGATCCTGGGCCACCAGATCGACTGGACCGCCGACGGAGTCATCGACATCTCCAGGCCGGTCGCTGACTCGGGCGGCCCGTGCCGCGGGATCCGGGTGGTGCCGGAGGTCGCGACGGTCGCACCCGGCCAGGCGGTCCAGTTCCTGGTCGAGTACCTGGGCAACGTGCCCGCCACCTCCATCTCGTGGCGAATCGTCGCCGGTCCGGGCACTATCGACCAGACCGGGCGTTACCTCCACAACGCCCCGGCCGCCGCCGTGGTAGAGGCGAGCCGCCCGGCCGAAGGGGTCATCCATCCCGAGTACAAAGCCCGCGCCAGCGTGCTGGTCGGCACCCCGCCGCCCGGCCCGCCCACCATCAACTCGGTGACTCCCGGCCCGTTCTCCGCGGCGGTCGCCTTCTCCCCACCACCGCTGCCGCCCGGCCAGACCATCACCCGGTTCGCGGTCGTCACCGATCCACCCACCCGCACCACCTACGTCACGGGAGACCAGACGACGGCGCGCGTCACCCACCTGGTCCCGGGTGACCGGTACCTCGTCCGGGTCTACGCCATCTCCGGCACGGTGATGGGTTCGCCGTCGGACTGGGCCGGCCCGGTGATCCCGGCGGACGCCCTAGGGCGCATCGGCTCGTCCACCGACCTGGCGGTCGATGCCGCGGGAAACCCGGACAACCGCGGATTCGCCGGCACGCGCCCCGCGGCGATCTCCGGCAACGGGCGGTACCTGTTCTTCTACACCAGGGACGACAGCAACCTCGCCCCCGAAGGCTGCGGCTTCGGACCGGGTTCCGGATACTGCTTGGTACGCAAGGATCTGCGGACCGGCGAAATGGTGTTGGCCTCACGCGGCCCGGACGGCACCGCGCTGGGGGGTGTGGACGCGTTCGCGAGGCCGGCGCCCAACGCCGACGGCTCGAAGGTAGCCCTTTCGGCTCGCCCGCCCGACATGCCTACAGCTATCTACGTGCGAGATCTGTTGGCCGGCATGACGCGGATCGTGCAGTCCGCCGTGCTCCCCAACCAGGTCGGAGCACCCTCTATCAGCGACGACGGTTCGGTGATCGCTTACCGGCAGCAGGACGCCGGCACCAGCTTGATACACATCTACCGCTCCAGCGGCGGGCAGACCGCCCAGCGGGTCGACTCATGCTTCTTCGGATCGGGCTGCGACGTCCAAAGCGGTGTCGAGATGCATTACTCCATGACCGCTGATGGATCGAAGATCATATATACCGACGAACCGCCCGACGGGTCGTCGCATGTCCTGCTCTACGACGCGACCGCCGGTACTACGCGGGATCTCACCGCACCGCAGCTGTCCACCGACGACTACTACGATCCGGTGATATCCCCCGATGGCATGATGTGGGCCGCCTGGCGCAACAGCATCGAACTCAAAGGTGTGGTACGCAAGCGAATCGACGCCGGGCCGCCGACGGGCGCCGACATGGTCCGCAACAACCCGCAGGGCGCGGGCGGGCAAGCATATGCATTCAATAGGGATGGCTCGATATTGACCTTCAACTGGTGGCCGGGGCTGATAGGCAACCCGAAGGGCTACGTGTACGGGCCGGATCGGGATGAGCTTGTCCCCCAGGCCTCAGGCAGCTGGACCGACCGGAACATGGACATCAGCTATGACGGGACAATCGTCATCTGGAACCGGCGATGCGCGGACAACTCGTGCGGCACGCTTCAGGGCGGGCGGTTGGGGTGAGCGGTGCCCGCCAGGTGAGCGGCCAGGGCGGCCCGGGAGCCAATAGCGAGCTTGGCGTAGATGCGGCTGAGGTGGTACTCGATCGTCTTCACGCTCAGGACAAGCTCCCGGGCGATCTGGCGGTTGGTCGCCCCGGCGGCGACCAACCGCGCCACCGCATGCTCCTGCGGCGTAAGCCCGGACTCGGGCCGTCGACGCCGCTGCGCCGGCGCGCGACCACACGCCTCAAGCTCGGCGTGGCAACGCTCCACATAGGGCCGAGCCGACAGCCGCTCGAACACGGCGCAGGCCTGCTCGAGCTGTTGGGCCGCAAGCCCTCGCTTGCCCCTGCGACGCAAATAGGCGCCATAGTCCAGCTCCAGCCTCGCCCGCTCGAACGGCGCGGACAGCTGCGACACGTGCTCGATGCCCGCACGGTACGCGGCTTCGGCGGACACGTGGTCCTTGCGCGCCGCCTGTAGGTTGCCGCGCACCCGCGCCGCCGCGGCAAGCGCCGAACGCCGTTCGTGCGCGGCGGCCAGCTTCTCGAAAGGAGCAAGCGCGGCTTCAGCACGATCGAGTTCCTCCTCGGCGATAAGCGCGTCAACGAAGCGGTCGTGCCACGGCAGCACGGCGGGATCCTTGGCGCGTCTGCTCAGACCGGAAACGACCGACAGCTCACTGACGAGCGTTCGCGTGTCGCCCTTCGCGGTGCACAGATGAGCCTGGCCGAGAGCGATCGCCATCAGCGCGCCGAGGTCCCTGGTCTGGCCAAAGGTGGCCCTTGCGGCCTGGACATGGGCGCTCGCGCGATCCCATTCGCCCCTGGCCGCCGGCACCAGGGCGGCGAACCCGTGGGCCATGGCTGTCACCCAGGTCTGGCCGGTGTCGGCCGCCGCAGCCGTGGCCGCCTCGGCGTGCATGACGGCGTCGTCCCAGTGGCCGAGGTGGTACTCGGCATAGCTGAGGATTGCCTTCGCGGTCAGCCGGAACGGCAACGTGCTGTTCTGGGAGGCCGCCGCCACACCGGCGACAAGGCGCGCCGCCTCGTCGAACTCATCCGTGAAAACCAGCAGCAGGCCCCTGCCCAACAGCGCGTCCAGCTCCCTAGCCCCGGCCATCGTGGGATCGGGAAGGTCACCGGTCATCCCCAGCCCCTGCTGGATGGCGCCGGAGGCGGTAAGCGCGAGCAGAAGGTTGGACCAGGCACGGTCGGCTCCGGGCCGGTGCGGTGCCAACTCGAGCGCGCGTTGCGCCCAGTCGACGCCGTCGGATCCGTGGCCCTGAGCAAGCCGGTTGAAGGCCAGGTGCTCGGCGATCCTGCCCGCAAGCGCCGGGTCGTCGGACGGATCGCAGTGCCGCCACGCCTCGGTCAGCAGCGCTACCGCCGCCTCTCCACGCCCCGCCATGCTGGCGAGGGCACCCGAAACATAGCCCCGAACGGCCGGATCGGTATCCGGACCAAGTTTCTTCGCCAGCTCGGTGGCCTCGGGGATCCGGCCGTCGAAAAGTAACGCCTCCACCGCTTCCCCCGTGAGCCGCACCCGGTCCTCACCGTCGGCGGCGACCTGCGCGGCCAGCGTCAGGTGCTCCGCAGCGTCGGCCCACAGACCCCGCCCGGCACTGCGGCGGCCGGCCTGCGCCAGATCGGCTGCCAACGCTCGATCTGGCCGATCGCTGCCCAGCAGCCGGTGCCGCAGCCGGGCCGGCTCACCGCCGGACAGCTCGGCCGCTCGCCGGTGCATTCCCATGCGCCCGGCCGGGCCGAGACTCTGGTATATCGCCGCCTGCGTCAGCGGATGCGCGAACCTGACCTCGACGGCACCTGCGGCGCGGCGCTCGGTGAGCAACCCCGCCGCTACAAGCTGATCGAGCGCCACAAGCGGATCATCGTCACCGGAACCGTCCACTTCGGACAACAAAACCGCCTCCGACAGCAAACAGGACCGCCCCAGCACGCTGGCCGCCTCCGCAAGCCGCCGTGCGGTGGGCCGGCATGCCGCAAGCCGATCGCACACCAGCAGTTCGAACGAGCGCGGTGCGGGAAGCGGTGTTTGCATGTCGCTGAACGCCTCAGGCGGCAGCCGCTCGAGCAAAGCCCGCAAGTACAGCGGGTTTCCTTCGGCGTGAGCACGCAGGCGTTCGGCCGCCCGCAACCCCAGCGGCTTCTGTCCAAAATGCCCGCTCAGTGCCCGCACTTGCGAAACGTCAAGGCCGCCAAGCGAAAGGCGAACCGTCCCATCGTCGGCGAGCAGCCGGCGTAACCCCTCCGGCAGGCGCGGGTCGGTCAGATCCCTGGCGACGACGACGGTCATGACGTGGTCTGCGCGCAGCCGCCGGACAGCGAAGGCAAGCGCGCACAACGACGGCACGTCGGCCCATTGCGCATCGTCGATCACTATTACGATCGGATCGGCACCCTCCTCCCCGATCACGTCCAGCAGGGCCGAGCCCATCGCCAACGGGTCAGCAGGTCGAAACCGATCGTCGACCGCCATGGCGAGCATGTCGCCCGAGTCGCCAGATTCGTGGCTCAGCTGGCCAGCCAACTGAGCCACGACGCCATAAGGCAGCAGCGACTCGTCCTCGGCACCGATCGCGTGCAGCACACGAGCGGCAGCGGCGGAGGCGAGAAACCGCCGGACCAGCGCCGTCTTCCCGATACCCGGCGAACCTTCCACGGCGACCAGCCGCGGCTGACCGCGCCGTGCGCGCTCCAGCTCGGCGTGCAGGCCGGACAGCTCCCGCCCGCGCCCGACGAACGCCCTATCCCCCATGGGATCCGTCCAACCTTCGCCAAGCAGGTCATTCATGCGGTTAAGTATGCTGCAGCCATCGCGCCGCCGCTGCTGGCTGAAACATCACCGACCCGGGCGGATAGCCATCATCGGCTGGTGGCCATGGCAACGTCATCGGCTATGACGGGTAAGAGAAGGCCGGATGGTTCGCTTAGCGCCCCACTCAATGCGCCTATCAGGGCGGCGGGTTGAAGCCCCCGGGCGCAGAGGTAACGCCCCTGCAATTCGTTCACGTGATTCGAGATGTGCTCGTCGTAGCGGTCGGTGATTACCACCGTCCGCCGCAACGCGCCGTATGTCGTGCCAAATGGTCGCAGCGCTGTTCGCCACAGCCCGGTGCCGGTCCGCACCGTTACGCAGAATGCGGTCAGTGGACCGCCTGTCCGGATCGGATCGGTCCCCGCCGCGTTGATCGCTTCGCGCGACATGTGCAGGTTGGCCAATCCTTCCCAACAGGTATGGGATACCGGCAGGAATGGCACTTCCTGTTGCCGAAGGGTCTGCTCGACGAAGTCTTCGACGTCGCCGGTTTCTGCGTTGCGGGCGTTGAACAGCAGTACTTGGGGGGAGATACGTTGTGGCGATTCGGATTCGTCAGACACGTGAAGGAGCACTTGGGCGAACGGGCTGTCGACCAGTCTGGAGAATAGATCCGGTAATAGCGCCCTGTCGCTCAGCTCCGGCAGGTCCGAAAGGATCTTGTTGAGATCGCGACCAATCGCGACGAGCTTCTTTTCTGCCTCGTGACTGGGCGCAAGAGCCGAGATCTTCGGCGACGTTTTAGCGCCGATGCCGCTGGGTGGCGTGAGGAGCAGTGCACGTGGGTAATACAGCGCACCCCCCACCACACCCACCGCCACCAGCCACAACACCAAAGTCGATCAACGAAGGGTGGAAACTCCCGCTAAGGCAAGCAGCCCAACACCGAGCCCTGCAATGGCTGACCCACGCCTTGATTCCCAGCCACGTCCTGCCCGACACACCAGCCCAGCCACACACCACCACACCCGAAACCACCACACCCGAGCCGACTATGCCCGCTGCCCAAACCGTGGCCATGGTTGAACCTGTGATTGCCGCCACGCCCACGCGTCGCCGCAAGGCAGCAACGGCCGCCGCATACACATCCACGTCCCTGCCGTCGTCTTCGAGCCCACGCCACGGCCGGCCAGTCAAGGGCAGTGCCGCACAGACGAAGGTTACCGGGCAGCGCCCATATCGGCGGATGCCCGATCCGGACACCATCATGAAGGCCTACCGCAAGGTCGGGACCGTCAGCGGACTGGCCGACCGGTTCGATGTACCCCGCCACACCGTCAACCACTGGGCGTGGCGGCTACGCAGCCAGGGCTACGACATCGGCCGCTCCAACTAACCCCACCCCACAACCGGCACGGTGCGCCGCCATTCCTATGTCGTGCGGGCGTGCCGCTACCGGCTGCTGGCTGCCGTGTCACGATGAGACGGCCTCCGCCTGGTTCGGTTACGTTCTGGGGAGAACGGCCAGCCGTGTCCGGAAAGCACACCTGTGTGAGACTTCGATTCGAACATCGCGATGGTCGCATGTGGCTGTCCCGGGCTGAACGCCGAGCGACCCATCAATGAGACGTCGGCTGCGCGATCGGTCCGTTGCGCTGGCGCGTGATGATGGCGCTGCGCATCAGCGAGCCACGCTCTGCATGCGCCAGGTCGCGGGGCACGGCTTCCGCAACACCCCCGCAGACCGCGGCGGTCAACAGGTGAAGTGTTGCCAGTCGAATCCAGGCTCGCGCAACGGCTCTAGACCGGCACGGTGCCGGCTACCGGCGTTCAGCGGATTGGGCATCGCTGGTAAGTCCACCCCACGGCATGCTGTGTGGTGTCGGCAACGCCAAGTGTCGGCGATCATGAAATTCCTCTGCCTGGGCGGGTTACACGACAGCCAAGGGATGAGCGGCAATTTAGCTTGTCGGTCAAAGCTGTGCCGTTACCGCTATAGTGTCTTGCATCGATTTATGTGGCGTGATCATGGATGGGCTACGGGTGGCGCTTTGGACAATTCCGCTGATAGACGACGCAACCTGATAACCGATCTTGCTATCAGCTTGGCTAGCGGACTCATCGTCACCGCCGCTGTAAAGGTCTATTCCGTACTCAAACCGGTTCTGATCAGCCCGTCGTGGCTGTGGCTCTTCGGCGCCGCGGCCGCCGCCATCGCGGTACCGATCTCGATGAGCCGTCATCGCCGCCGCCCGAAACAGGTGTTCATTCTGGTCTCTGCATTTGTCCAGAAGCACTGGGTGAACAAACTCCTGCACGACTTCATGGTGGTTCTCGGCCAGCACGACCTGGACATGGTCTTCAAAGCCCCGGTTCATGACTACAGCGGACACGGCCAGGTCCGGCAGCTGATCCGGACACGGCGCAAGTCCCGCGACTACGCGGGCGGCTTCATCATGGTTACCGACGCGGCAGACGTCCACGCCGATCTGGCCAACTTCAGCCGCAGCGCGCAGTACCCGATCGTCTTCCTCGACCAGCAACCGTTTAATCAAGCCGGACACTACCCACCCGGCACCGCCTTCGTCGGTTGTGACCCGGCCGAAATCGGAGCACAGGCAGCCGAGTGGGCAACACGCACGTTCAGCCAGCAGCGGATCCGGCGCCCTAACGTGTTCGTGGTCGGCAGCAACGAGCACCGCGACCGCCAGAACTCGTTCGTGACCACGCTCAAGCAACGGGTGCCAGGTGCGGTCGTGACCGTCAACGACCAGGGACGGTTCGTCCGGGAACGGTGCCGCGAGATCGTCGAGCGGCACCTCAAAGAACTCAGCCAGCGCGGCGAACAACCGCACCTCATCTTTTGCACCAACGATGAGATGGCGCTGGGAGCCGTCGACGCGATCCAAGAACGAAACACGACCGGCGACGCGCGTCGCGACATCACCGTGGTCGGCGTTGACGGCACCGACGAAGCGCTCGCCGTGATCCGTTCCGGGGCCACCGCGTTCAAGGCCACTGTCGTCCAGGACTCCCAGCGGGTCGCCGATGTGGCCGTACGGCAGCTGTTGAAACTGCGTGCCGGCCAGCCCGTCGAGGTGGAAACCTACATCCCCACCACCATCTATCCCATGCAATAGGTGCCACCACCGTCGCGGCTACGATCATGCGTGGACCCCGCGAACCGGTTGGACCAAAACCGGGATACCGCACAGCCTGCACATCCCACTAGGCAAAGCAAACGGCGACCTCCCAGCAGCGTCTCGACCGGCTGAGATGAGAACCGTCAAAGGTGTCCGATTAGCGCACCCTTTCGAACCCTATGGCGTGGTCCCAAGTTCGACCCTGTCTGAGACCGCGGTCGCCTGGATGGGCTCGACAGCCACCAAACGGGGTGCCGGGAGTGGCCGATGCCGTGGAACCATCCTTTCTGGACAGGATCGACAGCAAGACCGAGCCAGGTTGGACACCATTCACTGGTGTGCGCGAGGACAACGACGCCTGGGTTGCGCTACTAGCAAGGGCAGGACACGCACTCGACCGTTTCCGACGCGACCACCCCGGCGAGCAGCCGCGTCGCACGTTTCCC
>Ga0075428_100003670_pt1 | contig 16837 bp, 16 predicted proteins | sample RhiMetdeltSRZDD2_FD_75291 | JGI IMG/M metagenome (GOLD analysis project Ga0075428, IMG submission 75291) | Populus rhizosphere microbial communities from Tennessee, USA - Rhizosphere MetaG P. deltoides SRZDD2 | ecosystem: Host-associated > Plants > Roots > Rhizosphere > Soil | place: USA... | reverse complement strand
ATGCAGGGCCTGCGATATCATTTTATCACAAGACCTGAGCTTCGACTTATGATCATCGTGGTCAATGTATTTGCATTGCTTTCAGCCACACTATTTTATTTTAAAATAGTTACACCGCTTGCATTTTTCATTGGCACTACTCTCTGGTTTATGCTTATGATCAGCGTTTGGTTTCTGTTACCCGAAATTATTTACAGGCGTACATCGACATTCAAGGATCATTTTGATATGAGCTTTGAAGAGGATGGTTTTTCATTGGGCAATGAACGAGGTTCACGCAACTGGCCATGGAAAGTACTAAGCACCTTTTTAGAAAGCCCGCATTTTTTTTATTTGTATTTTGATAGCCGCACTTTTTTTCTTGTTCCAAAATCAGGATTCAGATCAAGTGACGAAGTATTTGAAATGAGACAACTGCTGAGGGAGAAAATAAAGAAGAAATAGACAATTGACAATTTGCAATAGGCAAAATAATTTTCTATTGCCCGTTGCTGATTGTCTATTGTTCACAAATCCTTTTCCATTTCATAATGTGGAATAGTGATCTCAACAAATTCGGGGCTGGTAATTTTGTATCCCATCTTTTCAAAAAATGCAACTGTCGGTTTTCTTGCATGCATGCTCATGACCCTGTAACCATGATCTCTTGCTAAGTTTTCAGCAAATTGTATCAAAGCTCTTCCAATTCCTTTTCCCTGGAGATTATTCAGGACGGCCATTTGTCTTAAACGAGCTTTCCGGGGATCCATTTCAACGATCATACAACAACCAAGCATCTGTTCATCTTCAAAAGCAGCAATGAGTAAATTATCTTTTTCTTTTTCAATTTCATCTTTTGAAAATGTAAGTCCAAGCGGTTTGCGAAGAATCTCTTCCCGCATCTTTATCATTTGCTGGTATTCGGGAGTGCCAAAATCGATTATTTTCAGAGCCATAGTTGGTTTTGCTTATTATCAATGACCGATTTCAATTTACAACTTATATTGATACTATCAACTGTTGGCAATTACATTTTCTGGTAAAACAATTGGGCTAAAGGTTAATAGTCAGAGGGTTTTGAAAGGCAAGAAAAAAATGCTGTAAATGCGGTAGTTAATTCAAATATTCTATTTTTGCAGCCATATTTAACTAAACTATCTCATCATGTCAGACATTGCATCAAGAGTAAAGAAAATCATTGTAGACAAATTAGGCGTTGATGAAGCTGAAGTAACCAACGAAGCTTCTTTCACAAATGATTTGGGTGCCGACTCTCTGGACACCGTAGAATTGATCATGGAATTCGAAAAGGAATTCAACATCTCCATTCCTGATGAGCAGGCAGAAACCATTACAACTGTTGGCCAGGCAATCGCTTACCTGGATGAAAACGCAAAGTAATTTTTTACCCGGCCTCTTCGAGGCGGGAATGGAATAAATGTATCCGCCTTCTGCTGGTATCGGGGAAGGCGGTTTTACTTTACCTCATAGCTGCTTAACTTTAATTAAAATTTCAGCCCGGCAACTTATGGAATTGAAAAGAGTAGTAGTAACAGGATTAGGAGCTGTAACACCGCTTGGTAATACAATTGATGAATACTGGAATGGTTTGATCAATGGTGTTTCCGGTGCTGATATGATCACCCTTTTTGATGCTTCAAAGTTCAAGACAAGATTTGCCTGCGAAATAAAAGGATTTGATCCAACGGCTTTTTTGGAAAAAAAAGAAGCAAGAAAGATCGATCGTTTTACGCAAACTGCTTTAGTGGCAAGTGACCAGGCCGTGAACGATGCAGGGATTACAAAAGATAATGTCGATACAGATAGGGTAGGTGTTGTATTTGCAAGTGGGATCGGTGGTCTGATCACATTCCAGGAAGAAGTAATAAATTTCGCAAAAGGTGATGGTACACCACGCTTCAATCCTTTCTTTATTCCAAAAATGATCCTTGATATCGCTGCGGGACAAATATCAATGCGGCATGGTTTCCGGGGCCCCAACTTTGCAGTAGTGAGTGCCTGTGCATCTTCTACAAATGCGATGATGGAAGCATGTAATCTTATTCGTTTAGGTAAAGCAGATATTATACTGACAGGGGGGTCTGAAAGTGTAGTACGTGAAGCCGGTGTTGGCGGATTTAATGCAATGAAGGCATTGAGTGAAAGAAATGATGATCCAAAAACCGCAAGTCGTCCATATGATAAAGACCGTGACGGTTTTGTCATGGGCGAAGGTGCTGGCGTTGTAGTTCTCGAATCTCTTGAACATGCAAAGGCAAGAGGAGCCAAAATTTATTGTGAGCTGGCCGGAGCCGGTGCTACCGCCGATGCCCATCACATCACTGCTCCGCATCCTGAAGGGCTGGGTGCAAAAAATGTAATGAATGCCGCACTCGCCGATGCAGGAATGAAACCAGAGGATATTGATTATATCAATACACATGGTACTTCAACTCCACTTGGAGATATTGCTGAAGTAAAAGCGATTGTCGATGTATTCGGCGATCACGCTTACAAGGTAAATATCAGTTCTACCAAGTCAATGACAGGACATTGTCTCGGTGCAGCCGGAGTAATTGAAGCAATTGCTTGTATAAAAGCAGTGATCCATGATATCGTGCCGCCAACCATCAATCATTTTACTGATGATCCCGAATTGGACCCACGATTGAATTTTACTTTTCAAAAAGCACAGCAGCGAATAGTGAATGCAGCTTTGAGTAATACATTTGGGTTTGGCGGTCACAATGCTTGTGTGATCGTCAAGAAGTACCCAAGTTAAATTCCAAAGAACAAATTCCAGCCATGATCCTATAAAGATTTTATTTTTTGAAATTATTTGGAATTTGAGATTTTAGCATTTGGAATTTAACAAGATTCGTCTTCACAGAAAATTTCGTAGCTTTTAGGCGTGGATTTTTTTAAGCAATTCTTCAAAGAAGGGAAAGGAGCTTCATTCAAGAAGCAATTAAAAAACGTACTCGGTTTCAGCCCGAACAATCTTTCGCTTTACAAAACGGCGTTAACACACCGGTCAGTCAGGGAAAATGCAGATGAGAATAATGAACGTCTTGAATATCTGGGCGACGCTGTCCTTAGCGCATTGATCGCAGATTATCTTTTTAAGCGTTATCCCTATCGTGAAGAAGGGTTTCTTACCGAAATGCGCAGCAAGATGGTAAACCGCCAGCAATTAAATGAAATTGCTTTACGGATGGGTTTGAAAAAGATCACTCTTTATAATAAGTCCGATGGTTCTTTAAAAATCAGCCAGATCTTTGGCAATACACTGGAAGCATTGGTAGGGGCTATTTATCTTGACAAGGGTTACAAGAAAACCGCCAAGTGGGTAACAGAAAGGATCATCTTCCCTCACATGTTTATTGACGATCTTGAATTGCTCGAAATAAATCATAAGAACAAACTCTATGGCTGGGCAAACAAAAATGGAAAAGTATTGGAATTTGAAACCGTGGAAGAGAAAGTTGAGAATGGCCGCCGGCTTTTCACCATTGCTGCCGTAGTAGATGGAAATAAAATCGCAGAGGGAAAAGCATTCAATAAAAAGGATGCGTCACAAATTGCTGCACAAATGGCGGTAACAATGCTTGGAATTATGAGCAGTATAGAAACCACATCTGAGAATGATACGGAGAAATAATTCTTATTTTATTTCCTGGCATAATTCTATTAAGACGCCACCTGTATTTTTAGGGTGAAGAAAGCATATCAATTTATTATCAGCTCCGACCTTTGGTTTATCATTCAACAAAACAAACCCTTCATTTTTTAACCTTTCCATTTCCGATTCTATGTTCATAACTTCAATAGCTATATGGTGCAGACCTTCGCCTTTTTTTTCAATGAATTTTGAGATCACTCCATTTGCCTCAATACTCTCTAAAAGTTCGATTTTGGTATCTCCTTTTTTAAAAAAAGCCGTATTCACTTTTTCACTTTCTACCAATTCAGTCTTATAGCACTGACTATTCAGCAGCTTTTCAAATAAAGGCACGGAATCTGCCAATGTATGTACGGCTATTCCGATATGTTCGACTTTTAGCATGGCTTTTAGTTTATGGTTTTGAAGGCCTTACGATTTCGGTAAAATTAGCGGATAGCCCCGAAAATAGCCCTTTGAAGTAAGTTCTTTCGGGTTAATTTTGTAGTCGCGACTAATTTTTATAAAAGACAATTATGTTGAAATTTCCGATATATCTCGACCATAATGCCACAACTCCATGCGATCCCAGAGTTGTTGAGGCAATGATACCATATTTTACAAACAACTTTGGTAATGCAGCCAGCCGTAATCATCCATTTGGATGGCATGCTGAAGAAGCAGTTGATTATGCCCGTGAACAAGTGGCAAAATTAATAGGTGCCGATCCTAAAGAGATCATTTTTACGTCAGGCGCCACTGAGGCGGACAATCTTGCGATCAAGGGTGTGTTTGAAATGTATGCAAGCAAAGGCAATCATATTATTACTTGCAACATTGAGCACAAAGCTGTTCTTGATACCTGTAAACACATCGAAAAAGAAGGCGGAGAAGTTACCTACCTGAAGGTAAATGCTGACGGCTTAATAGACATGCAGGAGTTAGAAGCTGCAATCAAGCCAACAACCATTCTTATTGCGATCATGTATGCCAACAATGAAATTGGGACGGTGATGCCGATGAAGGAGATCAGTGCATTGGCAAAGAAGAAAGGCATCCTTGTTTTCTCTGATGCAACACAGGCAGTTGGTAAAATTCCTGTTGATGTAAATAAGGATGGAATCGACCTGATGGCATTTACTGCGCACAAAATGTATGGCCCAAAAGGTGTTGGTGCGTTATATGTTCGCAGAAAAAATCCAAGAGTAAAAGTAACTGCTCAAATGGATGGTGGCGGACATGAACGAGGTATGCGCAGCGGTACATTAAATGTTCCGGGCATTGTAGGCTTTGGCAAAGCTTGTGAAATTTGCATGAATGAAATGCAAGAAGAAACAAAAAGATTAAGTGCATTGAGAGATAAATTGGAGACGGAATTAATGAAAATTGAAGAAGCCTATCTTAACGGAAGCAAGCAGCATCGGTTACCACATGTTACTAATATTTCTTTTAAATATGTAGAAGGTGAAGGGTTGCTGATGGGCTTTAATAAAGACATTGCCGTATCGTCTGGTTCAGCTTGTACCTCAGCGTCGCTTGAGCCTTCTTATGTGCTAAAAGCACTTGGTTTAGGAGATGATCTGGCACATAGTTCGCTTCGTTTTGGATTAGGAAGATTTACAACAGAGGATCAGATTGATTACACAATTGAAGCAGTAACGAAAACAGTTAATAAGCTGAGGGAAATGAGTCCGCTTTGGGAAATGTATAAGGAAGGAATTGATATGAGTACGATAGAATGGGCACATCATTAAACCATCAAACTTCCTAAAGGGGACTTTTGGAACAGTTCTTTAAATTGAAAAGAATTAAAAATAAAAACCCTTCGTCCTAAGGGTTGTAATCCCCTTTTGGGGATAGGGGCAAAAATTATATGGCTTACTCAGATAAAGTGCTTGGTCACTACCAGAACCCAAAAAATGTGGGCACTCTGGATAAAAGCAAACAAAATGTAGGCACCGGCCTCGTTGGCGCACCTGAGTGTGGCGACGTAATGCGTTTGCAGATCGAAGTAGACGAGAATGGGCTAATCAAAGATGCAAAGTTCAAGACCTTTGGTTGCGGTTCCGCTATCGCTTCTTCATCTTTAGCAACGGAATGGCTGAAAGGTAAAACAGTTGATGAAGCAATAAAGATAGACAACATGGAAATTGTTGAAGAGCTTCACCTGCCTCCTGTAAAAATTCACTGTTCCGTGCTGGCAGAAGATGCTATTAAAGCTGCGGTAAATGATTATCGTAAAAAGAATGGACTACCGGAGTTCAAGTTTGAAGAGAGTGTTGTCCATTAAAAAGTAAAAACTAAAATTCAAAAGTAAAAAGCTGTTTTGGACTTTTACTTTTGAATTTTGACATTAATACATGAGTGTAGCATTAGAAAATAGCATTTACATAAGTGATAAGGCAAAAGCTAAAGTGCAACAGCTGATGGCTGATGCCGGAATTGCTAATGACCCATCTTATTTTTTGAGAGTGGGTGTTGTTGGCGGTGGTTGTTCCGGACTTAGTTATAAACTTGACTTTGATAATGAATCAAAGCCAATGGACCAGGTATTTGAAGACAATGGTGTAAAAGTGGTGACTGACCTTAAAAGTTTCCTTTACCTCGTTAATACTACTCTTGATTTTTCTGATGGGTTGAACGGAAAAGGATTTTATTTCAGCAATCCGAATGCAAGCCGTACTTGTGGTTGTGGTGAAAGTTTTGCAGTTTAGTTTAGTAAAAATATAATTGAAAACCTCCCCTATTTAATCGGGGAGGTTTTTTGTTTAAAGGCTATACTTAAGATACTCTTTTAAAGATCGGCGGTGGCGGAGGAGGGGGAATTGGTGATACGCCATATTTTTCAGTAAAACTTTTATCCTCTTCCTTTTTATTCATATCATATTTTTCAATTGTACCATCCTTGTTTTTTATTGTAATGATGCTACCCTGCCTTGAAATACCAGACACAGTAGGATTTCTCTTATAAAAATCATCAGCTCCTTTCCCTTTGACTGTTATTACAGGTGGCTCTAGTGGCTTACTTACATTGACTTTTTCGTCAATAATAATAATTGGTGAAGTGGTTTTTATTTTTTCATCCTTTACAATTTTATATTTTACTTCTTCTTTGGGTTTTGGCGGAGGAGGAGGTGGTTCTTTTTTTTCAGACTGGGAGTTTGCGGATACCACGCCTAGTATCAATGATGCCGCAACCGCGAGTGTTTTTTTCATAATACAGTTTTTCAAGTAGATGCCTTGCTGACTTTTTTCCATAATTATTTGCAGGCTATGTGTATAAATAGCTGTTCATTCTCCGTTTATGCTTAGTTTGCCTTATTTTGCACCTGTCCCGCCCAATGCGGGACAATCTATCCAAGCCTATGTGGTCCGTTTGTAAAAAAGAACTACGTCAATTCTTCAGCAGTCTTACGGGTTATATCGCCATCATCGTTTTCCTTTTGGTAAATGGTGTGATGCTTTTCTTTTTTGACAATAATATTCTTGATTTCGGATATGCAACACTCGACCGGTTTTTTCAATTGGCGCCCTGGATCTTATTATTGCTTATTCCTGCTATCACCATGCGCAGCTTCGCCGAAGAATTCAAAACAGGCACTTTTGAAATTTTACAAACAAGACCTTTGAGTCGTTGGCAAATTGTGTTTGGTAAATATTTCGGCAGCCTGATTGTTGTTATTATTGCTTTGTTACCAACCATCATTTATTATTTTTCTGTTCAGCAGCTTTCCTCAGGCGAAGGGATCGATACCGGCGCAACCATTGGTTCATATATCGGGCTTGGTTTTCTGGCAGCGGTATTTACTGCTGTCGGCATTTGTTCCAGCAGCTTTACCAACAATGCGGTCGTTGCTTTTATCTTGAGTTTAGTAGCCTGTACACTTTTTTATTATGGGTTTAGTGCTTTAAGTCTTTTACCAGCTGTAAGTGGAGGTATCGATTATTATCTTGAAATGATCGGTATCGATTTTCATTATCGGAGCATCAGCCGCGGAGTGGTCGATACAAGGGACCTTGTTTATTTCCTAAGTGTAATCATTTTATTCCTTGCTATTACTAACCGAAACCTTTTGAAAAGATAATTACCAGTGAAAAGCATTAATAAAATATGGACATCTAAATTCTGGTGGTTACTTCTTTTAATTATAATCATTGCTGTCAATTTTCTCGCGTCGGCTTTTCATACGCGAATTGATCTGACAAAGGAAAGAAGATTTACCCTTAGTAATGCAAGCCGGCAATTGCTTAAAAGTTTACAGGAGCCTGTTACTATTGATGTTTTTGTACATAAGAAAGAGCTGCCGTCAGAAGTTAAAAAACTAGAGAATTCTATTGCTGAATTCTTATCGAATTGTAAAGAGTATGCCAGGAACAATAATCTTCAGTTCAATTTTATGAATCCCTATGAAGGGCTTGTTGATTCGGCACAAGGCAGAATGGAAGATTCGCTTAATTATTTTTATGGTCTTTATCCTTCAGTTTTAAGTGCGCCGGAAAAGGCGGGAGATAAGTTGGAAATAAGTAAGCTTATTCATGGCGCCGTTGTAAAGTATCGTGACACGGCTATTGGAGTCGATCTGTTGCGTGGGCAAAAAGGTTTTGGGATGGAAAAGGAACAAAGAGCTGCCTTGTATAATAATGTAGAAGCAACATTGGAATATAAGTTCATGCATGCTATCGAAAAAATTATTTCAGAGAAGAAACCAATTATTGGCTATGCTTTAGGCCATGGAGAAGCTTTTGGTTATAACATAAATGATGCTTTCGTTACCCTTCGCACTAATTATAATACTGATACCATAAATATCAGGCAAATCCCATTCATTACTTCCCAGCTTGATGCCTTGATTATTCTTAAGCCCACTTTATCGTTTTCAGAGGCGGATAAATTGAAGATCGATCAATATGTAATGCGAGGAGGAAAAGTTTTTTGGATGATCGATGTTATGTATGCAGAATTCGATAGCCTGTATAAATCAAACGGGTTTATTGCTTTTGACCGTGGATTGAATTTAGATGACCTGCTGTTCAAATATGGTGCCCGTATCAACCAGAACTTACTGCAGGATATGCAATGTGATCAGTTAGGACAAATGAGCGGTGACCCAAACAATCCCCAAATGAGATTGGTGAGCTGGCCATTCTTCCCGGTGTTGAATGGAACAGATCATCCAATCAGTAAAAATCTTGATGGTGTCAGATCAATCTTCCCCAATACGATAGATACGGTGAAAGCACAGGGGATTAAGAAAACTTTTCTTTTAAGATCTTCTTCCAATGCCCGTGTCCTGAGTACTCCTGCAAAAATTGATTTTGAATTTTTGCAAATAGCACCGGATGCAAAACTTTTTACTATTAGTGATGCAGCTGTGGCTGTGCTTTTAGAAGGCACATTTCAATCTTTCTATGCCGGCAGGGTTCCTAAATCGATAGCAGACTCATTGAATTCATATGGTGTTCCATTTTTAAATAGGTCGGAACAAAATGGGAAAATGATCATTGTAGCTGATGGAGATATTGCAACAAACGAAGTTAGTCAGCAACAGGGCCCAATGCCCATGGGATCTAATTTTTATACACGGCACACATTTGCAAACAAGGATTTTTTCCTTAATTCAGTTGAATTCCTTGTTAATCCTTCAACTATTTTAGAAACAAGAGCCAAAGATTATACACTTCGGTTGTTAGATCCTATGAAAGTGAAAAACGGAAAAGCTCTCTGGCAATTTATCAATATTGTGGTCCCGGTATTACTGGTTATTCTGTTCGGATTTATTTACCAGCAAGTAAGAAAAAGAAAATACTCTACCTGATCACTTTTGCCTGTCCTCACCTTCGTTTCAGCTATCTTTGCTCCTCTTAAAAAGGCATAATGACGAAGGAGCTTGTTACTTATTTGGTATTTGGTGGTGTTCTGATCCTGGCCCTTGTTTTTGATCTCGGATTACTTAGCAAAAAAGATAAGACAATCACGATTAAGCAAGCGTTAAAGCAAACCTTTTTCTGGGTGAGCCTTGCTCTTGCGTTTTTCGTTTATGTTTGGATAGAGCGGGGTCAGCAAACTGCATTGGAGTATATTAGTGGTTACTTGATGGAATGGAGCCTGAGTATCGATAACATCTTTGTTTTTATTCTCATCTTCTCGTCCTTTAGGGTAAAAGAAAAATATTATGGCAGGGCCTTGCTCATCGGTATCCTGATGGCAATCATCTTCAGAGTAATTTTTATTACAGTTGGAGTGGCGCTGGTTCATAAGTTCGAATGGGTGCTTTTACTCTTCGGTGCCTTTCTTGTTTACACCGGATACAAAATGTTTTTTGCAAGTCATGATGAAGAGTTTGATCCTCATGATACTAAAGCGTATAAGTTTATCAAACGTTTTGTGCCGATGATACCCGGCGATCATGGTGGAAAGTATGCAGTGAGAGATGAGCATGGTAAGCGCCGTTATACTATTCTTTTTGTCGTTGTTCTCATGCTTGCATTTATCGATCTTGTATTTGCACTTGATTCAATTCCGGCCATCATGGGACTTGTTGATAATTCACCCGCCCACCGTGCCGATGCGCAATTTGTGATCTATACATCAAATATTTTTGCTGTGCTTGGTTTGCGTTCTTTATTTTTTCTGTTACGAAGTGCAGTCACAAAATTCGATTACCTGCAACAAGGGATTGCCATTGTTCTTGCATTTATAGGTTTAAAAATGCTCTGTGCACACTGGATCAATCAGTGGATCGACAAAACAACCCAGGTATTTATTTCTCTTGGCATAATTCTGGTTTGTCTTTCGGGATCAATTCTTTATTCAATTTTTATGCAGAAAAAAGGAATTCCTCCGGAGATTAAACCGCCTGACGAATCGTAGATCGACAATTTATTTTCTTGAGTTATCTTATAAGTCATATTGCAAAAACGCTTGGCGCTAACGTAAAAATTGTTGCAGACAATCCTGTAGAGTATATTTTTTTTGATAGCCGTAAAGTTTTTTTTCCCGCTACCTCATTATTCATCGCATTAAAAGGACCAAGAAGGAATGGCCATAGTTTTATTCCCGAGCTCTATAAAAAAGGGGTAAGAAATTTTATTATTTGTGAAGAAATAAATCCTGATGATTTTCCCGAAGCCAATATTTTATACGTAAAAGATGGATTAAAGGCACTGCAGCAATTGGCTGCTTTTCATCGAAAACAATTTGATATACCTGTGATCGGTATTACAGGAAGTAATGGAAAAACAATAGTGAAGGAATGGCTCCACCAGCTGCTTCAACCCAATTTTAATATTGTCAGAAGCCCAAAAAGCTATAACTCGCAGATAGGGGTGCCGCTTAGTGTTTGGGAAATGAATAAGCAACATACGCTTGCCATCTTTGAAGCAGGTATTTCTCAACCCGCAGAAATGGAGAAGCTGAATGAGATCATTCAACCCACAATCGGGATTCTTACAAATATCGGGGAAGCTCATAGCGAAGGTTTTAAAGATGTTGATCAGAAAGTAGCAGAAAAAATAAAACTGTTTGAGAAGGCCGGTCTTGTTATTTATTGCAGCGACGAATGGTTAGCGGATAAAGCAATAGTTTTAAAATATGAATCTCTTACACATAAAACAGATAAACAACCCTTCAAAATATTTTCATGGGGTAAGATACAGAAGGCAGACCTGCAGATATTGGAAATTAATAAAACGCCAACACACACGGAAATAATTGCCGTCTATCAAAACTCAGAAACTGCAATTACTATCCCATTTACGGACGATGCTTCTATTCAAAATGCTATTACCTGCTGGTGTGTATTGCTTCATTTTGGTATCAAGGATGCTGTGATAGTAAAAAGAATGAAGCTCCTGCAGCCGGTTAATATGCGATTGGAGCTGAAGAAAGGAATTAATCATTGCACAATTATCAATGATAGCTATAGCGCTGATCTTAACTCTCTACATATCGCTCTTGATTTTTTAAATCAAATGAGCGGTGTGTCAAAAAGGACAGTGATACTTTCAGATTTTTTTCAAACAGGCATGAATGACGAAGAGCTTTATGAAAGAATAGCGGCAGATCTTGTTCAGCATAAAATTGACCGGCTGATCGGGATCGGTTTAAGTATCTCTAAATACCTGAAGATCGAAGAAGACCTGGCGACAAATAAAATACAAAGTGAATTTTATTCATCAACTGAAGAGTTTGTTTCCCGTTTCAGGTTTTCCGATTTCAGAGATGAGGCCATTCTTGTAAAAGGAGCAAGAGTATTTGGTTTTGAGCAACTCATCCAGTTGCTCGAGCTAAAAGTTCATCAAACAGAACTAGAAATAAACCTGAATGCAATTGCTCACAATCTTCAGCAGTATCAAAAACTTTTGCAGCCCTCAACAAAAATGATGGCGATGGTAAAAGCGTTTGCCTATGGGAGTGGCGGCGCAGAGATTGCAAATACTTTACAATATCATAAGGTTGATTATCTCGGTGTGGCTTATGCTGATGAAGGAACTGAATTGCGCAAGGCAGGCATCAGTTTACCGATGATGGTGATGAATGCAGAGAAAGAAACTTTTGAAACCGTGATCGCTAACCAGCTTGAGCCTGTGATTTTTTCTTTCACAATGTTTAAAGAATTTGATGGTTTTTTAAAAAGAGAAGGCATAAAAAATTATCCGGTGCATCTCGAAATTGAAACCGGCATGAACAGGCTGGGTTTTGCCGTGCAGGAAATTGAAAAATTAAGCAAAGAAATTCAGGCAACATCTTCTTTTAGAATTCAGTCTGTTTTTTCACACCTTGCTGCAAGCGAAGACACGATGCAGGATGAATTCTCTAACCGGCAGTTCGATCTGTTTGTCCAGGCATTTAATATGCTTCAAAAAAATCTTGGATATGATTTTCTTCGTCATATTGCTAACTCCGCTGCCATACTTCGCCATCCGCAAATGCAACTTGATATGGTAAGATTAGGAATTGGTTTGTATGGTATCGATAGTTCTGCCTCCGGCAAACTTGATCTTCAACCTGTCGCTACTCTAAAATCAACAATTGCGCAGCTCAGGCATTTAAAAGCAGGTGAGACGATAGGGTACAATCGCAAAGGAGTGGTTGAGAAGGATTCTATCATCGCGACAATTAGTATTGGTTATGCTGATGGATTTAGTCGCAGGTTTGGAAATGCGGCCGGAAAGATCTGGGTTAGAGGACAACTTGCTCCTGTCATAGGTGCCGTTTGTATGGATATGACAATGGTTGATGTAACTGATATCCCCGGCGTAAAACAAGGTGATGAAGTAACAATATTCGGTAAAGAAATTCCCATACAAGACCTCGCTAATTGGGCCGGCACAATACCTTACGAAATAATGACGAGCATTTCGGAGAGAGTGAAAAGAGTGTATTATGAGGAATGAGTGAATAGTCAATAGTCAATAGTAATTTTAGATCTGAAGCTCATTCTTAAAGTGTTTGACTAACGACTAACAACTATCGACTTATATTTATGACTTATTTGACTCAAGCCCTTCCTTCATTCTGCTTATATTTGCCCCTTAAACTCCAATAGGTGAAACTAAGGAACGTAGTTTTAATTATAGCCCTAATAATAATTGTCGATCAGGTTTTAAAAATTTGGATCAAAACAAGTAACCCCACTGGCAAAGTAGAAGAGATCTTTCCCTGGTTTCATTTACATTTTATTGAAAATCCCGGTATGGCCTGGGGCTGGAAATTTGGTAATGAAACAGGCAAAGTTATTCTTACTTTATTCCGCCTTGCAGCGGTCATCTTCGGTACATGGTACCTTGGCAAAATTGTAAAGAATCATTATCACAAAGGGTTTATCATTTGCGCAGCGCTGATCTATGCAGGCGCCCTGGGTAATCTTATTGACAGTATGTTTTATGGGATGATGTTCGACAAAGGATTAGTTTATGATCCGTCAGTTAAAGATTATATTACCTATACCGGTATTGCATCACTTTCCACAAATGGCTACTCCTCATTTTTACACGGCTGTGTAGTTGATATGCTTTATTTTCCAATTTTCGACGCTACACTGCCAAAATGGTTCCCCATTTGGGGCGGTGAGCAATTTGAATTTTTCAGTCCCATATTCAATATTGCTGATGCATCCATTTCCGTAGGGGTGATAACCCTGCTTTTGTTCCAGAAAAGATTCTTTAAAAAGAAAAAACCACAGGAAAACTTTGCAACAATTGAAACCAGCGCTGATATCAGTGATAAAGTACAGGTGCAATAAGCAATAAACTATCGCCGTTTATACAAGTCATACCCCTCCACATTGAGAAAAAAGCAGTATTTTCATAAACCAAACTTCACCTCATGAAGACTTTAATCAGGATATTTTCTTTGCTATTGTTTACATCAGTCCTTTTTGTGGCTTGCCAGAAAGAAGTAAGCTTTGAAAAAGGGAATTCCCGTGCCTCAGTTGGCTCACTTTCAGTAGATGGGTCGGGAAATTGTTTGGGGGCCGTTGTGTCTGGTACTTATTATAAAGACACTGCAATCAAAGCATCAAACTATGTTGATGTAAGCGTGCAGGTTGATACTGCCGGCACATATACGATTTCATCAGACACTGTTAATGGATATTATTTTAAAGCAACTGGCTCTTTCACTGCTACGGGTACGCAGGTAATTAGGCTTGCGGGTGGTGGTAAACCTCTTGCACCAGGTCCAAATATTTTTACGGTAACCTATAATGGCACAATTTGCGAATTTACCGTAACCGTCACTGCGCCAGCCGGTGGTAGTTCTGCATTTACGGTTAATTGTACCGGGGCAACACCTGCAGGTTCCTATGTGGTGGGTACAGCCCTTACGGCAGCTAATACAATTACGTTGAATGTGAACGTAACGGCTATTGGTTCATGGAGCGTAACTACCACCCCGGCAGTCAATGGAATTATTTTTAGCGGTACAGGAAACTTTACAGCAACAGGAGCACAGACAATACAATTAACTGCAAGCGGTACTCCAACTGCAGCAGGCCCATTTACTTTTACGGTAACCGGCGGAACAGGAACATGTACTTTTCAAGTCACTGTAACTTCGTCAGCAGTGCCCGATTACTTCCCGCGTACGGCAAACAGCAACTGGAGTTATGAATTTGATGGAGATCCTACTGATTCTTTGTTGATTTATGTTATTCCCCCAACAAGAGTTATAAATGGAAATACCTACAATCTATTCTTTTATAATGATGGCGCTACAGTAGATAGTTTTGGTTACTACAGAAGAGCAGGCCCTGATTACTTTGAGTGGATCGATATGGGAGCTTATGTAGGACTTGACGACCCACTCTGGATGGAATGGACCTTCCTTAAAGATAATTTGACAGCAGGTGGTACATGGACCTCAGCACAGTTTAGCGGGCCTTATACCAACCAGGCAGGTACTACAACTACCCTGACTTTAAGATGGGAGTTCACTATTGTTCAGCAAAATGTAAATTTTACCGTTGGCACAACGACCTTCGCAAATACGATACAGGTAAAACAGGAACTAAAGCAATTGGTAGGAACAAGTTGGGTGCTTGCTGCTTACTTTAATAGTTACTATGCAAGAGATAAAGGACTGATCAAGCAAGATCTTTATGATGGTACTGCAACGTTATTTTATGAGCAAGATGTTAGAAGACTGGTAGTTTATTAATGATCGCAAAATAATTAAATGATAAAACCCCGCAATTGCGGGGTTTTTGTTTTTATTGGCTCAGGGTTTTATTCGTAACTGGCAAACCAATCACTATCTCTTTCTTCAATATTATCCGGTTGGTTTTGTTTGTTCAGAACCTGCAGTCTCATTTCATCCTTTTTAGTATAAGGATTTACCATTGGAAGCACTTTCAGACTTTCAGCATATTTCTTTTTTCCTTTTGGTTTGGTAATAATATGCAGGTAAGATTTCTTTTCCGGTTCCTGTTGATTCAGCACTTTGAGTGGGTAGGCTGAAAAATAGAAACTCGGCTGGCCTGGCGTTTTCATAGCGAACGATTTATTTGATATTACTTTCATAGAATAATGGAAACGTTAAATTATAAATTTTATGGTGTAGCTCATAGGTAATTTTAATTTAAAAGACCGGGAATTTTCCCGGTCTTTCATCGTATATTTTCGAATTCTTGTTTAATTAATAGGTACAAAAAATAAAACAACATGTATTTTCAGAAAAACTCGAGCCCCTCTCCTTGGGAGAGGGGTTGGGGTGAGGCCTTTAATTGGTCTTTCCCACCATATTTTCTGGCCTTACCCACTCATCAAATTGTTCCGGAGTCACGTATCCTAATTTAACCGCCATTTCTTTTAATGTTGTGCCCTCTTTATGTGCTTTTTGAGCAATTTCAGCAGCTTTATAATAGCCAATTTTTGTATTTAATGCCGTTACAAGCATCAGGCTATTATCGACATGTTTCTTAATATTTGCCTCGATCGGTTCAATACCAACAGCGCATTTATCATTAAAAGAAACACAGCCATCGCCGATCAATTTTGAACTATGGAGAAAATTATAGATCATCACCGGTTTAAAAACATTTAATTCAAAATGCCCGGTAGCACCCCCAATATTTATTGCCACATCATTTCCCAATACCTGTGCTGCGATCATAGTTAATGCTTCGCATTGAGTTGGATTTACTTTTCCCGGCATAATTGACGAGCCCGGCTCATTATCCGGTATAAAAATTTCACCGATTCCACTCCGTGGTCCAGATGAAAGCAATCGAATATCATTTGCAATTTTCATCAGGCTGACTGCAATTGTCTTTAATGCGCCATGACTTTCAACAATAGCATCATGTGCTGCCAGCGCCTCAAATTTATTTTCAGCGGTTACAAATGGTAAATTGGTAAGTTGTGCAATATGCTTTGCTACATTCTCAGAATAATCTGGCGGAGTATTGATTCCTGTGCCTACGGCTGTTCCACCCAGGGCCAGTTCACTTAAATGAGGTAAAGTATTTCTAATTGCTTTTAACCCATGATCAAGTTGTGATCTATAACCACTAAACTCCTGGCCAAGCGTGAGCGGTGTTGCATCCATACAATGTGTACGCCCGATCTTCACTACGTTGATGAATTGCTTACTTTTTACAGCAAGCGTATTGCGCAGTTTTTCAATTCCCGGGATCGTTAATTCAACAAGGCTTTTATAAGCTGCAATATGCATTGCCGTCGGAAAAGTATCGTTTG
>Ga0075428_100003669_pt1 | contig 16838 bp, 13 predicted proteins | sample RhiMetdeltSRZDD2_FD_75291 | JGI IMG/M metagenome (GOLD analysis project Ga0075428, IMG submission 75291) | Populus rhizosphere microbial communities from Tennessee, USA - Rhizosphere MetaG P. deltoides SRZDD2 | ecosystem: Host-associated > Plants > Roots > Rhizosphere > Soil | place: USA... | reverse complement strand
ATCCGGGCCGCGAGGTGGCCCGTCACCACGCTCACCGGCAGCTCGAGGCGGGACCCGTCCAGCGTCCAGCGGAACATCGTCTCGCCGCTCTGGCGGAGCCCGTCCCGCTCCCATCCACCGCGGAACCCGCGGGCGAAAGGGGCATCGCCGGCGCCCAGGTTCAGGAAGAGCGGCGCCGGCCGCTCGAGGGCGGCGACGGCGGCGAGGAGGCCGCCCAGCCAGGCCAGCGCCGCCAGCCGGAGGCGTGCGCGGCGCGGGAGCGGCATGGGCCGCGACCATAGCACGCCGCGCGTTCCCGTGTTAGTTTTCCCGTTTTGACCGGAGGGAGATGGGCCCGCTGACGGTGGAGCGACGCGCGTCGGAGGACGCCGACGAGATCTTCCGGCTGTACCAGGACGTCTTCGGCGCGGCCCTGACCGAGGCCAGCCAGAGGCGCTGGCGCTGGCAGTACCTGGAGAACCCGGCCACGTCCGCCGACGGTCCCGAGATCTGGGTGGCCCGCGAGGGCGGGCAGGTCCTGGGGCAGTACGCCTCCATGCCCGTCCGCCTGTGGTGGGGAGGGCGGGAGGTCCGCTCCTCGTGGGGCATGGACGTCTTCCTCCGCGCGGAAGCCCGCGGGCGGGGCCTGGGCGCCCGGCTGTTCACGGCCTGGAGCGACCACGTGGAGGTGGCCCTGGGCCTGGGGCTCACGCCCTCTTCGTACGGCCTCTTCAAGAAGCTCGCGTACCGCGACGTCGGGCCCGTGCCCTTCTTCCAGAAGGTCATGGACCCCGAGGCGGTGGCGGCCCGGCGCGTCGGCCCGGCGCTGGGCGGGGCCGCGGGACCGGTGCTGGGACTGGCCTGGAACGCGCTCCATCCCGAGGCCCCGGCCCGCGACACCGGGATCGAGGTCCGGACCGTTACCGGCTTCGACGCGGGGTACGACACACTGTGGGAGCGCGCGCGGGGCTCGTACGCCATGTGCGTGCGGCGGGACGCCGCCTACCTCGAATGGAAGTACGTGCGCTGCCCGCACCGGCGGTACGCGCTGCGCGAGGCGCGGCGGGAGGGAGAGCTTCTGGGCTTCGCGGTGAGCCGTGACGAGGACTACCGCGGCCTGCGCCTGGGCTGGATCGTGGACGTCTTCGCCGCGGCGGAGGACCACGACGCGCGCGACGCCCTCATCGGGGCCGTCCTGGATTCCTTCCGCGAAGCGCGCGTGGCCCGCGCCCAGGCCTTCGGCATGAGCGCGGCCCTGCAGCAGGGCCTGGCGCGGCGCGGGTTCGCGCCGGGCTCCTCGCCGATGCAGTTCTGCGTGCGGGCCCGCGTGCCGTCCGAAGGCGTGTTCGAGGACCCCGGCCGGTGGCACGTGGTCTTCGGCGACAGCGACATGGACCGATGACGGACGCCTCGCGGGGCCCGGCCCTGCTGGTGGGGATCGACACCGAGGCCGACGACCAATGGTCCGAGAAGGGACGGCGCGAGATCAAGGTGGAGAACGCGTCGCGCCTGCCCGCCCTCCAGTCCCTCTTCGAGGAGTTCGGCGCGCGGCCCACGTACCTGGTGACGCACGAGATGGCCACGCGGGGCGAGAGCGCCGCCGTCCTGCGCGACCTGGCCCGCTCCGGCCGCTGCGAGATCGGCGCGCACCTCCACCCGTGGACCTCGCCGCCCTTCCGGCCCGAGGACACCGCGGGGCACACCTACCCGTTGAACCTCCCCGACGACATCCTGGCCCGCCAGCTCGGCGAGCTGACCGCGACCCTCGAGGCGTCGCTGGGCGTACGGCCCACGACGTACCGCGCGGGGCGCAACGGGGTGGACGGACGCAGCCTGCGCATTTTGGAAGGCCTCGGCTACACGGTCGACACCAGCGTGGACCCGCTCTTCAACGAGCGCCGCAAGGGCGGCCCCGCCTTCGCGGGGGCGCCGCTCCACCCCTACCGGCCCGATTACGGCGACGTGACGCGGCCCGGCGGCGCGCGCATCCTCGAGGTCCCCATCTCCGCGGCCACGGACCCTCCGCTGCCGAAGGCCCTGGAGCGGCTCTACGCGCGCCTCCCGCCCATCCCGTGGCGGGGCGCGCTCAAGCGCGCCGGGATCCGGCCGGTGTGGCTGCGGCCGTCGTACACGCCGGTGGCGCAGATGTTGTCGTTCGCCACCCGCCTCAAGCAGCGCGGGGCGCCCTGCCTCAACGTGATCTTCCACTCCAGCGAGCTGCTGCCCGGCGGGAGCCCCTACAACCCCGACGCGGCCAGCGTGGGCCGCTTCGAGGACGCGCTGCGCCGGCTGCTCGAGCACGCCATGTCGCGGCTGGGCGCCGTGGGCCGGACGTACGCGGAGTTCGCGCGCGGCTGGCCGGCCCCATGAACGTCCTGATGGTCACCCCGCACCTGCCCCCGCACCAGGCCGCCAACGCCCTCCTTCCCCACCTGCTCGGACGCGCGCTCAGCACGGACGGCCACGGCGTCCGCTACCTCACCTTCGGCCGCGAGGCCGATCGGGCGGACACCGCCTTCGTGCGGCGCCGGATGCCCGGCCTGCGGGCCACGCGCCTGCCCCAGGCCCTGGAGGCCGCCGAGACCTGGTGGAAGGGCCGGCCCTTCGTGGACCGGGCCGAGCTGGTGCACATCCACTCCAGCACCTGGATGAACCAGGTCGCGGCGCGCCTGGCCGTGCGGAGGCGGCGGCCCTACGTGCTCACGCACTACGGCACGGAGATCTGGCACCACGACGGAAAGGACGCGCGTTTCCGGAGGTTCAACCGCGAGGCCGCCCACGTGGCCTTCTACAGCGAGGCGCTGCTTCGGCGCGCCAGGGAGCTGGACGTCCCGCTGCCCGGCGCGTCCGTCGTGTACCCGCCGGTGGCCGACGCGTTCCACGCGCCGGCGCCGGAGGCGCGGGACGACGCCCGTCGCAAGGTGCTCCCGCGCGGCGGGGCGCTCGTCTTGAACGTCAAGCGGCTGCATCCGCTCGCCGACCACGCCACGCTCCTCGAGGCCATGGCCCGGGTGCGCGCGCGGCGCGACGACGTGACGCTGCTCATCGCCGGGGACGGTCCGCTCGAGGCGGACCTCAAGGCGAAGGCGAGAGCCCTCGACCTGGGCGAGTCCGTCCGCTTCCTGGGCCGCGTGCCGAACGAGGAGGTGGCCGTCCTCACCGGCGCGGCCGACCTCTTCGCGCTCTCGTCGGCCCTCGAGGCCACGCCCACCGTGGCGCTCGAGGCCCTGGCCTGCGGCACGCCGGTCGTCTCCACCGACAACCCCGGCGGGGTCGAGCTGCGCGGGATCTTCGGGGACGACGTGGCCGTGGTCCCCCGGCAGGATCCGGCGGCCCTGGCCGAGTCCATCGTCGCCTTTCTCGAGGCGCCGCGGCGCGCGCGCCCGGAGACGGCGCGCATCCTCGAGGAGCGCTTCCGCCTGCCCGGCGTCACCGCGCGCTACCTCGCGCTCTACCGCGAGGCCCTGGCGAGGTGAGGACGATCGACGAAAAGGCCCTCGACGAGGCCGCAGGCCGGCGCTTCCGCAGCGAGTACGACTATGCCGTGTTCGAGTACCTGCGGAGCGGCAAGGTCATCCAGGCCCTGGAGCGGGCGGGCACGTCCCTGCGCGGCCGCGTCCTGGACGCGGGCTGCGGGGGCGGCGGCACCGCCGTCTCGCTGGCCGAGGAGGCGTCGTTCGCTGTGGGCCTCGACCTCGACGCCCGCTTCCTCGGGTCGGGCACCCGCCTGGTCCGCGAGAGGGGCGTGGCGAATGCCGCGTTCGTCCAGGGCGACGGCGCGCGCCTCCCGTTCCAGGACTCCGCCTTCGACGTGGTCTTCAGCCACTCCGTGATCGAGCACGTGAGCTCGGCCCCCGCCTATCTGGCGGAGTGCCACCGCGTGCTGCGGCCGGGCGGGGTGCTCTACCTCTCCACCGCGCCCTACCTGTCGCTGGCCGGCGCGCACCTGCCGCGCCTCCTCGTCCCCGTGCCGCTGCACATCCTCGTGGGTCGGCGGGCCGCCTTCCGTGCCTTCCGGGTGCTCGCCCGCCGGGCGCCCTGGCTGCTGCAGGAGCCGAAGGAGGCCAACACATTCATCGCGCTCGCGGAGGAGGGCAAGGAGAAGCACGACGACCTGCTGCAGCGGGTCACCGTGGCGCGCCTCTCGGCCTGGGTCCGCGGGGCCGGGTTCCGGCTGGTGCGCGAGGACCGCTACGTCACCGGCTTCTTCCGCCGCGCCCTGCCCGGCCCGGCGCGGCGCCTGCTGGAAAGGACGCCCCTCTTCCGGGACGTGATGATCGGGCACATCCAGTGCGTGCTGGTGAAGCCGTGAGCGGGGTCGAGGTCCTCGTCCCCGCGGACGTGCGCTTCCCCCTCGAGCGGGCGAACGGCATCCAGGTCGTCAAGACGGCGGCGGCGCTGGCCCGCGCGGGGGCGCGCACGACGCTGCTCGTGCGCGCCAGCGACCCGCGGCCGACCGACGAGGTCCTGGCGCTGTACGGCCTGCGGGCCCACCCGTGCCTCGAGGTCCGCCGGATGGCCGTCGGTCACCGCCCGGGCGCGCACGCGCTGCCCCGCGCGGTCTTCCTGGCCCGCGCCGCCGCGGCGGCGGTGGCCGGCCTGCGCCGGGGCGCCGCCGTCTTCACGCGCGATCTCCAGCTCGCGGAGATGCTCGTACGCGTGCCCGTTTTCGCGCGCGGACCCGTGGTGTACGAGGCCCACGCCGTGGAGGCGCTCATGTACCGCGAGCGCGGCGCGCTTTACGGCACGGGCGAGGTCCCGCGGCCGCGCAAGGAGCGGCGGCTGGCGCGGCGGGAGCGCACGGTGTGGCGGCGCGCGCGCGGCTTCGTGGCCACCACCGCGGGAATCCGCGACGCGTTTCTGGCCGCGCACGGGCCACGCACCGCGGCCACCTGCGTGATCCCCAACGGGTGCGACGTGCCGGAAGACCGCGGCTTCCCCGGCCTGGCCGCCGGGAGCCCGCCGCGGGTCCTCTACGCGGGACAGCTCTACCCCTGGAAGGGCGTGGACGTGCTCGTCGAGGCCATGGCCGAGGTGCCGGGAGCGCGTCTCGTGATCCTGGGCGGCCTGGCCGGCGAGGCGGACCTCCTGCGCATCGATTCCCTGGTGCGCGCGCGTGGGCTGAAGGACCGCGTGGAGCTGCCGGGCACGGTGGCGCCCGCCCGCGTGGCCGACGAGCTCAAGCGCGCGGCTGCGGTGGCCGTGCCCTTCCTCAAGACGGTGATGACCGAGGCCCACACCTCGCCGCTCAAGGCCTTCGAGGCCATGGCCGCGGGACGGCCCATCGTGGCCTCGGACCTGCCGAGCAGCCGCGAGGTCCTCCGCCATGGGCAGAACGCGCTGCTCGTCCCGCCCGGCTCGGCCTCCGCGCTGGCCGCGGCGCTGCGCAGTGTCCTCGCGGATGCCGGCCTGGCCCGGCGGCTGGCCGAGCAGGCCTGGGCCGACGCCCCCGCGTACTCCTGGGACGCCCGGGGACGCCGGATCAAGGACCTGATCGAGGAGGTGCGGTGAGCGGCGCGCAGGGACGCCGCTGGCTCGCCGTCGTCTTCCTCCTCACCCTGCCGCTCGTGACCCCCCGGATCCGCGGGGCCGACGAGATCGAGGGCTTCGCGTACCTCCGCTCCGCGGTCTTCGACGGGGACCTGGACTTCGAGGACGAGTACCGCTGGTTCCACGCGCGCGACCCGGAGGGGCTGCGCGGGTTCAAGGAGACCTTCCTCGACCGCCGCGAGCCCGCCACGGGCCGGCCCATCAACTTCGCGCCGATGGGCTCGGCCCTCCTGTGGTCGCCCTTCTACCTGCTGGCCCACGCCGGCGTGGCGGCCGCGCGCGCCGCGGGATCCACCGTCGCCGCGGACGGCTTCTCGCTCCCCTATGCGGCCGCCGCCTGCTACGCGTCCGCGCTCTACGGTTTCCTCGGCCTGCTGCTCGTCCACGACGGGCTCATCCGTTTCGGCGGCTTCCTACCTGCCGCGGCCACCCTGGCCGTGGCCACGCTCTGGCTGGGGACGCCCGTCTTCTATTACATGACGCTGGCCCCGGCCTTCTCCCACGCGGCGTCGTTGTTCATGGTGGCCCTCGTGCTGTGGCTCTGGCTCCGGGCGCGTTCACGGCCGGCGGCCGCGGCCTGGGAATGGGCGGTCGTGGGCGCAGCGGGCGGCGCCGCGGGACTGGTGCGCGAGCAGGACCTGCTGTTCCTGGCCGTGCCGGCGGCCGACCTCGCGTGGCAGGCGCTGCGCGGGGGCGGGCGGGCCCGCGCGCTTCGCGGACTGGGGTTTCTCGGCGCGGCGGCCGTGCTCGCGTTCGCCCCGCAGCTTTTGGCCTACCGCGCCGTGAACGGAAGCTTCGGGCCGTCGCACCTCGTGGCGCGGAAGATGAGCTACCTGAGCCCGCACTTCTTCCAGGTCCTCTTCGATCCCGGGCACGGTCTGTTCGCGTGGAGCCCGATCCTGCTCGTGGCCGCGGCCGGCCTCCTGCTCGCCGCACGGCGCGGCGCGGGCGCCGGCCTTCTCCTCGCCGGCGCCCTGCTCCTCCAGGTGTGGATCAACGGCGCCGTCGAGAGCTGGACCCAGGCCGGGGCCTTCGGCTCGCGGCGCTTCGTGTCCTCGACCCCGGTCTTCGCCTGGGGCCTGGCGGCGGTACTCGAGGCCGCGCTCCCGCGGATGGGCCGCGCGGCCGTGGCCTGCGCGCTCCTCGTCGCGTGGTGGAACGTCTCCCTCATGGTCCAGTTCGGCCTGCGCCTCATGGACCGCCAGCGCCTGGAGTGGCCGCGCGTGGCCGTCAACCAGGTGACGCAGGTCCCGCCCCGCCTGGCCCGCGCGGCCTGGCTCTTCCTCACGGATCGGGAGCGGCTCGTCGAGGAGACCCGGTGATCTCGCCGTGGCTGCTGGAGCGCGTGGCCTGCCCCGTGTGCCTCGAGCCGGCCGGATGCGCGGAGTGCCGCGTGGAGACCGCCGGCCACGAGGCCTGCGGGCGGGACTACCGGCGCCGCGCGGCCTGCCCCTGCGGCGGGCCCGACAAGGTGCGCGTGACTCCCTCGGATGGGGCGCTGCGCTGCCCGTGCTGCGGAGGCCTCTACCCGATCGATCCGGTGCGCGGCTACGTGGACCTCGTCCCGCGCCAGGCCGTCGGCGAGGTGACGCAGTATGCCGACCACGAGTTCCACGAGCGGCTCGGCGTGACGGACGCGCCCCCGGTGCTCTCCGCGCGCGTCAAGGCCGACATGATGCGACGCATGCTCGACCCCCGGCCGGGGGAGGCCGTGCTGGACCTGGGCTGCGGCGCGGGCAAGCTCGCGCTGTTCGCGGCGAGAGACGGCGCGCGGGCGGCCGGGATCGACGTGGCCCCCTTCTTCCTCCCGCGCGCCGCGCGCGAGGTGGACCTCGTGCAGGGCGACCTGCGCCGGCTGCCCTTCCGCAAGGCGGCCTTCCCCTGCGCGTTCTCCCTGGACGTGCTCGAGCACCTCGACGAGGACGGCGTCCGGGACGTGCTGGTCGAGGCCCGGCGGACGCTGCCCTTCTCCGGCCGGCTCTTCGTGTACACCCATGCCATGGAGTCCTCGCGCCTGGCCCGTTTCCAGCGCGCGGTGAACCGCCTGGCCCGCCGGCTGGGCGAGGCCGGCCTCATCGATCACGAGCGCGAGGCCCTCCGGAAGAGCGACCATCGGAACGCGATCCGGAGCCACGAGCACTTCGAGCGGCTGTGCGCGGAGGCGGGCCTGCGCGTCGCCGAGCGCCGCTACTACAACGTGGTGCTGAAGGCCGTGATCGAGGACCTCATGCTGCGGCTGTACGAGGGTGCCCGCCGGCGGCGCGCGCCCGCGGGCCATGCGCACGAAGCCGCGGGCGGGGTCCCGGCCGCAGCGGTCCCTCCGGCACCGCGCCCCGGCCGGGGCGCCCTGGCCGTGGCCCTGGCCTTGACCTGGCTCATGAAGCTGGACGTGGTCCTCTTCGGCGGCATCCGCACCGGTCCCTTCTTCGGCCTGCTCCGCCCCGGCCGCGGGGCATGAGGATCCTCTACGTGGCCTCGGACCAGCGCGTCCCCGGCCGCACCGGGGGCAGCGTCCACGTCCTCGAGGTCGCGCGCGGCCTGGCCGCCCGCGGCCACGAGGTCCACGCCGTCGTCCATCGCGCGGCCGGCACGCCGGAGCGCGAGGACGCGGACGGCGTCCACTGGCATCGCATCGCGTGGCGGCCGCCGCACCGCTTCTTCCGCTTCCGGGCCCGACGCTTCGTGGAGGCCCTGGCCGCCGACGCGCGCGCCGAGGTCGTGATCGAGCGCTACTACAACTTCGGCGGCGAGGGGATCCTGGCCGCGGCCGCCCGCGGCATCCCCTCCCTGCTGGAGGTGAACTCGCCCGTGGTGGACCACCCGGGATCGGTGAAGGGCCTCCTCGACGCCTTGAGCGTGGTGCGCCCGCTGCGCCGATGGCGGGAGCGTCTGTGCCGCGAGGCCACCGCGCTGGTGGCCCCGCTGCCCGACATCGTCCCCGCGTTCGCGCGGTCCAAGACCGAGACCGTGACCTGGGGCGCCAACGTCCGGGACTTCTCTCCCTCGCGGCGGAGCGACGCCGTCCGGCGGGAGCTGGGGATCCCGGACGGGGCGCGGGCCGTCGTCTTCTCCGGCAGCTTCCGCCCCTGGCACGGCGTGCACGTCCTGGAGGCCGCGGCGCGCGCCCTCCGCCAGCGCGACGACGTCTTCTTCCTTCTCGTGGGCGGCCCGCGGGCGGCCATGGCCGACGGCTACCGCGGCCGGCACCTGGGCCAGGTCCCCTACGAGCGGATGCCGGACGTGCTGGCCGCCTCGGACGTGGGCGTGGCGCCCTACGACACCGCGCGGCTGCGACAGCTCCGCCTCGGGTTCTACTGGTCGCCTCTGAAGGTCTTCGAGTACATGGCCTCGGGCCTGCCGGTCGTGACCATCGCCCGCCCGCCGCTCGACGAGATCGTCCGCGCGGGCCGCGAGGGGCTGCACGTCCGCGAGGCCGATCCCGCGGACCTGGCCCGCGCCATCGAGACGCTGGCCAGCGACGCGGATGCCCGGGGGCGGATGGGCCGGGCCGGCCGCGAGCGGGTGGTGGAGCGATACTCGTGGGACCGGCACTGCGAGCAGCTCGAGGGCGTGCTGCGGAGGATCGCGTCGTGAAGGTCCGCCTGGTGAGCGAGGTCTACCCGCCGCGGGCCGGCGGCGCGGGCTGGTCGGTGCGGGCCCTGGCCCTGGGGCTGCGCGACGCCGGGCACTCGGTCTCGGTCCTCACCACGAGCCCGGGGCCCGAGGACATGGACGGCCTCGAGGTCACGCGGCTGGCGGTGACCGGCCGGAAGCGGCTGGCCGTGCCCCGGGCCTTCGCGGCCCGCCTCCGCGACACGGACGGGATCGTGCATGCGCAGCATTCGCTTTCGGCCCTGGGTGCCCTGGCCGGGGGCGACGGTGGCCGGGTGGCCGTGACCGTGCGCGACCACTGGCCGGTCTGCTTCTGGTCCACGAGGATCAGCCGCGGCGCGCCATGCCCCGAGTGCGGCCTCCTGCCCATGACCCGCTGCGTGACCGGGCATGTGCCCGTGCCCGCACCGCTCTCCTGGGGGGCCATCCCCTACATGCGGCGCGACCTGACGTTGAAGCGCGCGGCGCTGCGCCGGGCCGGGGCCACCCTCGCCGTCAGCGAGGCCATCGCGGCGGAGCTGCGGGCGGCGGAGGTGCCGCGGGTGGAGGTGATCCCGAACGTCGTGGACCCCGAGGAGACACGCGCGCTCTCGAAAGGACCGCCGTCGTTCGAGCTGCCCGCGCGCTTCCTGCTGTTCGTGGGGAAGCTGGAGGAGAACAAGGGCGCGCGTCGCCTGGTGCCGGCGGTGGCGGCGGCCCGCACCGGCCTGCCGCTCGTGGTCCTGGGCGAGGGGTCGCTGGCCCACGCGCTCAAGTTCGACGCCACGTCCGCCGGCGTGGAGCTGATCGTGCGCGGATGGGCCCACCGCGAGGACGTGCTGCGCGCCATGTCCCGCGCCACCGTCCTGGTCTTTCCCTCGCTGTGGGCGGAGCCGCTCTCGCGCGTGCTGCTCGAGGCCCTCGCGCTGGGCGCGCCCATGGCGGCCATGGAGACGGGCGGCACCGGCGAGATCCTGGAGGACGGACGGAGCGGCCTGCTCGTGCGCGACACGGCGGGGCTGGGGGACGCCGTGGCCCGCCTGGCCGGCGACGACGCGTTGCGGGCGCGGCTGGCCGAGGGGGCCCGCGCCCGCGCCGCCGCCTTCGCGCCCACAGCGCTCGTCCCGCGCTACGAGGCCGTCTATCGGAGGCTGCTCGGTTGAGGGTGGCGCTGCTCAGCCGCGGCGCGCATCCCCTCCATCCGCCGGGCGGCCTGGAGCGGGCGGTGTTCCATCTGGCCAAGCACCTGCGCGCGCAGGGCGTGGACACCGTGCTCTTCACCCGGCCCCCCACCCGCGACGGCGCCTTCCCGGGAGAGGTGGTCACCGTGGATTACGGGGGGGACCCCGCCGGCCACGGCCGCATCCTGGACCGCACCTTACGCTACCCGCGCTTCTCGCGGCGCCTGGGCGAGGCGGTGGCGGAGCGCGTGCGGAAGGGCGCCGTGGACGTGGTGCACGCCCAGGGCCTGACCGCGCTGGGATACGGCCGCGCGCGCCTGCGCGATCCGGCCTTGCGCGCCCCGCTGGTCATGAACCCGCAGGGCATGGAGGAGCACAAGGCCTCGGGCCTCAAGGGGCTCGCCCTCCTCCGGCTCCGCAGCCTCGGCCGCCAGGCGGCGCGGCTCTCGGACCGCGTGATCGCCACCGACGAGTCCACGCGGGACGAGGTGCCGCGTCACCTGGGCGTCGATCCGTCGCGGGTGGTCGTCCTGCCCAACGGCATCGATCCCGAGGAGCTGGGCGCGGCCACGCCCGCCGATCCGGACCGCGTGGTGCGCGACGCGCTGCCCTCGGCGGCCGGGTGCTTTCCGCTGTTCCTGTCCGTGGGCCGCCTCGAGGCCTACAAGGGGTTCGACGACGCGCTCCTCGCCCTCGACCGCCTGCACCGCGCGGAGGAGCTGCCGCCGCGCTGGGCCTGGGTGGTGGTGGGCGAGGGACGGGACCGCGAGCGGCTCACGCGCCGCGTCATGGCCCGCGAGCTCGTGGCGCGCTCGCGCGGCGCCCGCGGCATCGCCTCCCACGTCCACTGGGCCGGGCAGGTCGGCGAGGGCCTGCTCCACGCCCTCTACGCCTGCGCGGACGTCTTCGTCCACACCACCCGATACGAGGGCTCGTCGCTGGTCACTCTCGAGGCGATGGCGCACGGCCTGCCCGTGGTGGCGACGCGCGCGGGCGGCATCCCGGACAAGGTCAAAGACGGCGAGACAGGCCGGCTCGTGGACCCGGGCGACGTGGACGGCCTGGCCCGCGGCCTCTCCGAGCTGGCCCAGGACGCGGCCCTGCGCGAGGCCATGGGGTCGCGCGGCCGCAAGCGCGCCGTCCTTGGCTTCGGCTGGCCGGCGCTGGCGGCGCGCACCGTGGCCCTCTACGAGGAGCTGCTCGGGGCCCGGCGGCCATGAGCCGCGGCCGCCTGGCCCTGGCCGCGCTGCTGGCCATCCTGGCCATCGACCTCCTGGTCGTGGTCGTCACCGGCTCCACGTCGCTCCTGCCCGGCCTGTCTCCCGTGGGCCCCGCGGCGTTCGCCGTCCGGACGGCGGCCGTTGGCGCGCTCCTCGCGGTCCTCTGGAGACGCGACCGCGCGCGGCTGGCCCTGGTCCTCCTCCTGCTCCTTCCGCTGCTCGTGCAGTTCCAGGTGGCCGGGCGGCGTCTCAGCGGAGACGGGGTGATGTACTACGTCTACGCCCGGTCGCTGGTGAAGGACGCCGACGTGGACTTCACCAACGAGTACACGCACTACGAGCTGATCGGCCGCGGCGACCTGAGCGTGCCGACGAAGACGGGCCTCCGCCGCTCCATCTTCTCGATCGGTCCCGGCCTCGTCTCCATCCCGTTCTTCCTGGTTGGTGAGGCCGTGGCCCGGGTGGAGGGATGGATGGGCCGCGCCGTGGACCTCTCCGGCTACGGCCCCGAGCACGTGAACGCCGTGGCCCTGGGCGGCCTGGTCTTCGGCTTCGCCGCCGTCCTCCTCATCCACGCGGTCCTGCGCCGGCATTTCTCCCCGGCCACGGCGCTGGGCGCGGCCCTGCTCGTGGGCGCGGCCACGTTCCTCCCCTGGTACATGGTCCAGCAGCCCACGATGTCGCACGCGGCATCGACGGCCGCGGCCGCGCTGGCTCTTTGGCTCTGGGACCGGAACCGCGGCAGCGGGACGGAGGCGGGCTTCCTGGTCCTGGGCCTCGTCCTGGGCCTGGCCATGTGCATCCGCTGGCAGAACGGCGTGCTGCTGGTCCTGCCCGGCCTGGACCTCGTGGCCGCGTGGCGGCGCGAGCGCGGGGCGTGGAGGAGGCACGCCGCCGGCGGCGGCCTGCTCCTCCTGGGCGCGCTCGTGGGTGCCTTCCCGCAGATGCTGGCCTGGAAGGCGCTCTACGACATGTGGGTGCTCCCGTATCCGCCGCACGGCTCGGACTTCGTCCGCCTGGACCACCCGTTCCTGATGAACACCTTGTTCTCGTCGCGGCACGGCCTGCTCTCGTGGACGCCGGTCCTCTGGGCCGGCTACCTGGGGTTCATCCCCCTGCTCAGGCGCCGGCCGCGCGCGGCGTGGCCGCTCCTCGTTCCGCTGGCGCTCATGACGTACGTGAATGCCTGCTCCGGCGACTGGTGGGCGGGCGGCTCCTTCTCCAACCGCCGCTTCGACAGCCTCCTGCCCATCCTGGCCTTCGGCCTCGCCGCCGCCATCGACGCGGCCCGCGCCGCGCTCTTCGCCCGGCCCCAGGTCGCGCTGGGCCTGGTCGCGCTGCCCATGGTCGTGTGGAACGTGGCCCTCATGGAGCAGGTCCGCCGCGGCATGGTGCCGCGCGACGACACCCTCGCCTTCCCCCGCCTGGTCGGTGGAGCGGCGCGGGTGGTGGCGGACGCCGTGGGCAGCCCGACCACCTGGCCCGCGAGCTGGCTCTTCGCGTGGCGTCACCGCCGGCCACCGGGACAGTACGACCTCCTGGTGGGGCGCTACCTCTTCTACAGGCAGAACAACCTGGGCGGCCACGTGGAGGTGGGCGGGCCCGGGGCCGAGGACACGCTGGGCGAGGGATGGGGGCCCGCGCAGACGGTGGACGGGATCCGCGGCCGCGCGCTGCGCGGGCGCGCGCGCCTGTTCGCTCCCCTCGACGTTCCGGAGGACCTCGAGCTGCGCGTGAGGGCCCGGGCGCCGGCCGGCACCGAGGTCCGCGTCAGCGTCAACGGCCGCGACGCCGGCCGGTTCTGGGCGGAGCCGGCATGGCTGGAGGCACGGGTGCGCGCGGGCGCGGGCTTCTGGAGGCGGGAGCTGAACGACGTCGTGCTGGAGGCCTCCGGCCAGGACGTGCTCGTGAGCGGGGTGGACTTCGTCCGCCAGGGCGCGGGGACGCCGTGAGGCGCGCGGTGGTGATCGGAGGCGGGCCCGCGGGGATCAAGGCCGCCCACTCCCTGGTCAAGGCGGGCGCGGAGGTGACGCTCCTCGAGAGCTCGTCGGTGCTCGGGGGCCTGGCCAGCTCCTTCGACGTTCAGGGCGTCCGCATCGAGCGGTACTACCACTTCATCTGCAAGGGCGACGACCACCTGGTGGACACGCTGGCCGAGCTGGGGTTGTCGGACCGCCTCCATTGGCGCGATTCGCGGATGGCGTACTTCGTGGACGGCCGGCTCTACCCGTTCCTCACGCCGGTGGAGCTGCTGCGCTTCTCGCCCCTGAGCCTCGCCGACCGGGTGCGCGCGGGGGCTGCGGTAAAGCTCGCACAGCGCATGAAGGAGGAGGACCTGGCGGAGGAGCGGGCCATCCCGTGGCTGAAGCGGATGTTCGGGGAGAGGGCGTACCGCGTCATCTGGGAGCCGCTGATGCGCTTCAAGTTCGCGGAGCACGCCCCCGACATCAGCGCGGCCTGGATCTGGGCGCGCATGGTCCGGCTCTCGCGCTCGCGCACCTCGCCCTGGCGCGAGGAGCTGGGCTACATCGACGGCGGGAGCAAGGTGGTCCTGGAGGGCCTGGGCCGGGACTTCGAGGCGCGGGGCGGCCGCGTGGTCCTGGGCGCCGCCGTGGAGACGATCCGGATCGAGGGCGGCCGGGCGACGGGCGTGCGGGTGAACGGCGAGACGATGCCGGCGGACGCCGTCATCTCCACGGCCACCACGTCGCGGTTCAGGCAGATGGCCCCGGAGCTGGACGGCCCCTACGTCGAGGGGCTGCGGCGCATCCCCACCATCGGGATCTTCTGCCTGTTCCTGCGGCTGGCCCGGCCCGTCACGCCCTTCTTCTGGGTGAACACCAACGACCCGCGGGTCCCCTTCGCGGGGATGATCGAGTACACGAACCTGAACCCCCTGCCCGAGCTCGAGGGCGACACCATCCTCTACGTGCCGCAGTACCTCTCCGCCGACGACCCCCGCTACGCGCAGGGCGACGAAGAGGTCCTGCGGCGCTACACCGACGCGCTGTCCCTGATCCATCCGGCTTTCGACCGGAGCTGGGTCAAGTTCTCGGCCGTCTTCCGCGACCGCTTCGCGCAGCCCATCTGCCTCACCGACTACCGCTCCACGACGCCTTCCGTGCAGACCCCGATCCCGAACCTTTTCCTGACCGATTCCTGCCAGCTGCATCCGCACGACCGCACGATCAGCGGCTCCTTCGGCCTCGGCCTGGAGGCGGCGCGCCGCGCGCTCCAGGCCCTGGACGCCGGCCCCCAGCCGTGAAGGGCGTCCGCGTCGGGCTGCTCGCCCTCCTCCTCGGAGGCCCGGCGCTGGCCGTCCAGCTCCTGTCGCCGGTGCCGCGCCTCGACGCCGACGCGGTGGAGTACTACAGCCACCTGCGCTCCCTGTACTTCGATCGCGACGTGGACTTCGCCAACGAGTTCGCGCACTTCGGGATCCTGACGCGCTGGGACAAGTCGCAGCCCACGGTGACCGGCCATCGCCGTACGGTCTTCTCGGTGGGACCGGCGCTTCTGTGGATGCCGTTCTACGCGGCGGGTGACCTCGTGGCCCGGCAGCGCGGAGACGTGCAGGACGGCTATTCGCCGTCGCACATCCGCGCCGTCTGCCTGGGCAGCCTCGTCTACGGCGTCCTGGGCCTGCTCCTCGTCCACCGCGTCCTCGGGGACCGCTTCGCCCCGCCCGTCCCGTTCTGGACGACGCTGCTCCTCGGATACGCGACCTTCCTCTTCTGGTACACGGCGTACGAGCCCGTGATGAGCCACGCCCCGAGCTTCTTCCTGGCCGCCCTCGCGCTCGTCGTGTGGTGGGGCCGCGGGACGGGCCTGCTTCCCGGCCGGGCCGCGCTCCTGGGCCTCGTCGCCGGACTGGCCACCCTCGTGCGGTGGCAGAACGCCCTCCTGCTCGTCCTGCCCCTGGCCACGCTCGCCCTCGAGCGCGAGCGGCCGGCGCGCACGGCCGCGTCTGCCGCGGCCCTGCTCGGGGCCTTCGCGCTGGCGCTCGTCCCGCAGCTCCTCGTCTTCAAGGCCATCTTCGGGACGTACCTCCTCGGCCATCCCGCTCAGGGCCGCGACTTCCTGCACCTGACGCGGCCGGCGCTGCTCGAGACCTTCTTCTCGTCGCGCCATGGGCTGCTCTTCTGGACGCCCGTCCTGTGGGCGGGTTTCCTGGGGCTGGTGGGACTGATCGCCAAGGACTGGCGGACAAAGGGATGGCTCGACAAGGACCGGCGGACAGCCGTTCTACTCGCACTGCCGATACTGGTCATGACCTACACGAACGCCTCCTCGGGCGACTGGTGGGCGGGCGGGTCGTACTCGAACCGCCGCTTCGACTCGACGCTGCCCTTCCTGGCCCTCGGCGTCGGCGCGACGCTGGCCGCCCTGCGCGGGCTGGCCGCGCGCCGGCCGGGGGCGGTCCTGGCCGGCGTCGGCGCCGCGCTGGCCCTCTGGAACGTCCTCTTCATGGAGCAGTACCGGCGGGGGGCCATCCCGCGCGACGACACCGTCTCGTTCGCGCGCGTCGCCGAGAATAGCGCTGACGTCTTCGCCACCGCGTTCGGCAGCCCGGTGGCCTGGCCCGCCAACTGGATCTTCTCGGTCCGCCACGGACTGCCGCCCGACCGCTACGACCTGATGGTGGGCAAGTACCTCTTCTTCATGCAGAACAACCTGGGCGGCGTGATCGACGTGGGCGCGGACCCGGGCCTCGACCAGGCGCTTCTCGGCGAGGGTTGGGGCGTGCGCACGCCGTGCGCGGGGGCCGCCGACGGGGTCTGCCGCCCGGTGCAGGGCCGCGCCCGGCTCTTCGGCGCGCTCCACGCCCCCGAGACGTTGGACCTCACCGTGCGCGCGGCGGGGCCCGGCCGCTTGCGCGTCCTCGTCAACGGAGTGGCGGTGGCCGAGCGCGCCCTGGCGGAAGGCCCGGAGGACGTTACGGCCCGGGTGCCGGGCGCTCGATGGCGGTCGGGCCTGAACGAGATCGCGCTCGACGCCGATCCCGGCGCGACCGCGCAGGTGGACCGGGTGGTCTTCCGCCGGCTGGAGGATGCGCGGTGAACCTGGCCGAGTACCAGCGCATGTACGACGCGGAGGAGCGGCAGTGGTGGTACGCCGGCATGAGGGCGCTGAGCCTCGCGCTGCTCGCCGGCCCGCTCGCGGACCGCGCGGATGCGGGCGAGGCGATCACGATCCTCGACGCGGGCTGCGGCACCGGCAACAACCTGCGGCACCTGGCCCGCTACGGCCGCGCCCTGGGCGTGGACCTCTCGGAGGAGGCCCTCGCCTTCTGCCGCACGCGCGGCGTGGCCGCGGC
>Ga0075428_100003667_pt1 | contig 16839 bp, 28 predicted proteins | sample RhiMetdeltSRZDD2_FD_75291 | JGI IMG/M metagenome (GOLD analysis project Ga0075428, IMG submission 75291) | Populus rhizosphere microbial communities from Tennessee, USA - Rhizosphere MetaG P. deltoides SRZDD2 | ecosystem: Host-associated > Plants > Roots > Rhizosphere > Soil | place: USA... | reverse complement strand
GGCGCCGGACGTCTATGAGCTCGTGGAGTCGCCGCCGCCGCGATTCACGGTCTCCACCTGCCGACTCGAGACCAAACCAGAGGCCGGAACCGAGGCGTTTGCCGCTGTCGTCCGATACGACCTGCATACGAACGCGGCGGGCGTCGTCACGTCGGTCGTCGAGGTTGGCACATCGGGCAGCCCTCCTCCACTTCGTCCCGTGTTCGGTTCGCTCGAGCGTTGCCTGAAGTCATGGACGCTCGAAGCCGATACTGCGTACACAGCCGAATTGCATTGGGGACGTAGTCTCCCGAGGCCATCCTGGGAAGTGTGCCGTGCCAGCGGCGGCTGTGTTCAGCTGATAGAGGCGCGGTAGGGTCAGCGCAAAGTCGCCCAAGGCCGGACAGCCACTCATGACGATCGTTGACCTCGCCGCGGAACGAGAGCGAGTCCGGGAGCAGGCGGCCGCTCTGCTGGTCGAGCACTTCGACGAACCGCGCGGTTGGCCCACCTTGGCCGAGGGCCGTGAGGAAGTTTCGCGGGTCGTGAGGGAGGGCTTCGCACGCGCCATGGTCCAAGACGAGCTTCTTCTCGGCTGGGTCGGTGGCCTGCCCGAGTACCACGAGCGCGTCTGGGAACTTCATCCGATGGTGGTGCGGCGGGAGCACCGGCGACGAGGCATCGGACGCGCGCTGGTCGCGGCCTTTGAAGCCGAGGCGGCGAGCCGCGGAGCGCTTACCGTCACCCTCGGTACAGACGACGACTCGGATATGACCTCACTTTCGAGGATCGACCTTTACAGCGACATCCCGCGACACATCGCGGAGCTCCGCGATCTCGGGGGTGGCCACCCGTTTCTCTTCTATCGCAAGCTCGGCTTCGTGGTCACGGGCGTGATGCCGGACGCCAATGGGCGTGGGCGGCCGGACATCTACATGTCGAAGCCTGTCCCCGGAGCGACGGGCGGGCGGCTACGTGCGTGACCCTCGAGCCGCCCAGAACGATGGATCCTGGTCGTACGGGTAAGTCGATGTCCAAGCCGCGACGTCCTCGAGCCGTCACCACGGAGTCGGGATCGACCACCGGAAGGAGACGCCCGGTCTGGACATGCCCCAAGTGCGGTGCCCGGTTGATCAGCAAGAATCTCTGGCACTCCTGCGGCACGTTCACGATCGAGGACCTGTTCACCGGCGCCAGGCCGGGTGTCGTCGAGCTCGCGCGCGCGTTCGTCGGCCTCCTGCAATCGCTCGGCGACGTGCAGGTGCTTTCCCAGAAGACACGGCTGGTGTGCGTCGCCCGGGTTCGGTTCGCGGGCTTGTATCCGCGCAAGACCGGCTTCAGGGCCGCCTTCGCGCTGCGGCGCTGGCTTCGCCATCCGCGGATCGTCAAGACCGCCGACTATGGACCGCGCTGGCGAGGCCACTTCGTGGACATTCGGTCCGAGCGTGATCTCGATGACGAGCTCCGCGCTTGGCTACAGGAGTCGCATGACACGGTCGGAATACAGGACGATATCGTCTAGATTTGGAATCGATCGCAGCGGCCGGTCCGGTGCGCTACGCTCCGATGTCGGGAATAAGGGCCGTTGTCTGCTCGTGCTTGCGTTGCTCTTGTCGAGCACCGACTCACATAGCGGCGCTACGAGGGTTGGAAGGAACATGTCAACCTCGTCGAAGCCGCTCGAGAGCGGCCATGCGCCGGTCAATGGCATCAACATGTATTACGAGGTCCATGGTCGTAGGGACGGTGTGCCGCTCGTCCTGCTTCACGGCGGAGGGTCCACCATCGAGGTCACGTTCAGTAGGGTTCTGCCGATGTTCGCCGGGAGCCGCAGGGTCATCGCGGTGGAGGAGCAGGGGCACGGCCGAACCACGGATCGCGATGCGCCCGTCACGTTCGAATCGTCCGCGGAAGACGTCGCGGCGCTCCTGCGTTACCTGAAGGTCGACAAGGCGGACCTCTTCGGATTCAGCAACGGCGCCAGTGTCGCTCTCCAGGTGACCATACGACATCCGCAGGTCGTGCGTAAGTTGGTCGTCGCTTCGTCGTTCACGAAGAGGGACGGGGCGCGACCGGAGTTCTGGGAGTTCATGAAGCAGGCGGACTTCTCGAACATGCCGCAGCCGCTCAAGGACGCGTTCCTGCGGGTGAACCGGGACGCGCATCAGCTCAAGACCATGCACGACAAGGACGCCGCGAGGATGCAGAACTTCAAGGACGTACCCGACGCGTTGGTCGGGTCCGTCCGCGCGCCGACGTTGATCGTCCTTGGCGATCGGGACATCGTCACGATCGAGCATGCCGCCGAGCTGGCTCGCCTGATTCCCGGCGCACGCCTGCTCGTCCTGCCCGGTGGCCACGGGGATTATCTTGGCGAGGCTGTGATGGCACAGAAGGACAGCCGCTACCCCGAGCTCACGGCGCGGTTGATCGAGGAGTTCCTCGACGCGCGGTAGGCTTGCGTGAAGGAGGCATGCACGTCGATCGTGGCACTACTCGTGGGGTTGCTCCTCGCTCTCGCGGTGGGACTGTTCGCTATGGACTGAAGTAGGAGCTCTGCTCATGCAGCTCGTTCGTCCGGCCACCGAGCATCTTCCCGGCTACATCGCCGCGCTCGAGCGCGGGTGGTCGCACGACAGCGAGCGGGGAGCTGCGGCGGCGCGAGAGGAGCTCGCACGGATTCGAACGGATGCCGTGGCGTTTCTGGCATGCATGGAGGATCGCGAAGGCAAGGGGCCTCCCGTGTCGTTGCCGGACGGCACGATCGTGACGCGCATCCCGGGCATCCGGCGCTGGATTTGGGACGGCGAGTTCTGCGGAAGCATCGGGTTGAGGTGGCTACCGGGTACCACAGACCTTCCCAAGCACTGCCTCGGACACATCGGCTACTCGGTCGTGCCCTGGAAGCGGGGTCGGGGGTACGCAACGTCGGCGCTCCGTCTCTTGCTTCCGGAGGCCAAGGAGGTCGGGCTTCCGTACGTCGAGCTGACGACGGACCCCGACAACACGGCCTCCCAACGAGTGATCCTCGCCAACGGAGGGGTGTTGGTGGAGCGCTTCACCAAGCCACCGCAGTACGGCAGCAAGCCGGGCCTGCGCTTCCGCATCACGCTCGCAACAAGCCCGTGACGTCCCGTGGCATGTCGGCCCTGCTCGCATGTGCAGTTGCAGCATCGCGACTGCTTGCCACGCAGGCTGCTTGGCAGCCGGCGCCTGGCCATGCTCAGCTGCCGATATGGCCGGGAGTCCCGCCGGATGCGACGCCGGTCGAGGGACCCGAAGTCTTCGGGACGGTGGTGGATGCCGCGGGCAAGGAGAGGCTGGTCGGCGGCAAGCCGTGGGTCTACGTGGACAAGGTCTCGCAACCGACCATGACGGTCTATTCGCCGCGGGGACGCAACACGGGCGCCGCCGTCGTCGTGCTCCCGGGCGGAGGCTACAACGTTCTCGCCATCGACCTCGAGGGAACGGAAGTTTGCGATTGGCTGGCGTCGAAGGGGATCACGTGCGTGCTGCTGAAGTACCGCGTGCCTTGCGCGAAGGTCGGGCCGTATCGGGACTGCCCGACGGCATTGGAGGACGCCCAGCGTACCGTGGGGTTGGTGCGATCCCAGGCCGCGAAGTGGCATGTCGATCCTCGGAAGATCGGCGTGCTCGGTTTCTCGGCGGGTGGGCACATGGTCGCCGCGATGAGCACTCATTTCGAGAAGCGTCTCTACGCGGCGGTGGATGCCGCTGACAACGAGAGCTGCCGCCCTGATTTCGCGGTGGCTCTCTACCCGGGTCATCTTGCAATCCGCGAGAAAGACTTCGCGCTGAACCCCGATATCCAGGTCACCAGCCGGACGCCGCCCACGTTCTTGCTTCAGGCTGCGGACGATCCGGTCGATCCCGTGGAGAACTCGCTCGTCTATTACTCGGCCCTCCGGAAGGCCGGGGTTCCCGCCGAGATGCACGTGTATCTCAAGGGCGGGCACGCGTTCGGGCTCCGGCCGACGGAATCGCCCATCACGCGATGGCCGCAGCTCGTGGAGACGTGGCTGGAGACGATCGGGATGATCCCGAAGCAGAGGTAGCGAGCAAGTTGCATCCCGTCCGCGAGGCGGTTACACCAGAAGGGGAAGCCGTCACGACGAAGGCGGGTGAACCCGAATGGGTGCATCGATGAACGGAAACCACGTCGTATTGGGACCTTGGGGCATCAGGTATCAGGTCAGAGATGTTCGGCGTTCGATACTCTTCTACACGGAGAAACTCGGGTTCTCGTTGGACCGGCAAAGCCTGCCTGCGTTCGGCCAGGTCTCCATCGGCGATCTCAAGCTGATCCTCAGCGGCCCCGGAGCGTCGGGCTCGCGGCCGATGCCCGACGGCCGCGTCCAAGAACCAGGTGGATGGAACCGGTTGGTCCTTCGAGTGAGGGACCTGTCTGCGCTCGCGACCGAGCTCGGCGGCCAGGGGGTCGAGTTTCGGAACAAGATGGAAGAGGGTCCGGGCGGCAAGCAGATCCAGGCGGAAGATCCGGACGGCAATCCCATCGAGCTGTTCGAGCCTGCTTCGGAGTGAAACCGGTGTAGGCTCGGGCCTGCAAGGAATGTTCCTCAGCCGATACACCATCTCGAAGCCCCGCGTGATCATCGAGATCGATCCGGGCACCGGGACGATCCGACGCGAGTTTCCGCAGCCGACCGATTGGGAGTGGGACGCCGGCCGCGCGCACGCCCACTGGGAGGAGTACGGAGGCCGGAAGGTCCTCGTGTACTTCCACGACGAGCGGCTCATCTTCCAAACCGACCAGGAGCGCCACGTTCTGGACTCGAGCTACTCGTCGGAGCTGAAGCGACTCCTCGGGTTCTGGCTCCGCTTCATCCTCCGCAAGCATGACGACATCGTGTTCCGGTTCGTCTACCGCGACCCGCAGAGCCGCTTCGGGAGCCTTCTCTCGGACGACTGGTGGGACTGGGACACCCCGTTCGAGTTCGTGCACGAGCATCTGACCCGGGACGCGGCTCGCCGCCCGACGAGCCGCTGAGCTCCTCGCATCGGCCACCCCGGCTCGGGTATGCTCGGCCGGTTCTTTTCACTGAGCGGCGCTGGAGGCTCGCGGCCATGGTGAAACCGAAACCCGCATCCCAGCTCATCGACGAGCGGATTCGCGAGCTCGTGGGATGGCGCGGGGAGACTCTCGCCCGCATGCGGGCGCTGATCCTGGAAGCCGACCCGAAGATGACCGAGGAGTGGAAGTGGATGAACCCGGTCTGGTCGCACGACGGGATCGTCTGCACCGGGGAGGCGTACAAGAAGGTCGTCAAGCTCACGTTCGCCCGGGGGGCCGGCATCCCGGACCCGGCGCGCCTGTTCAATTCCAGCTTGGAAGGCAACGTGAGGCGGGCGATCGACATCCACGAAGGGGAGACGGTCGATGCGCGCGCGTTCAAGGCGCTCGTGAAGGCCGCGGTCGCCCAGAACGGCCCGTCCGCGAAGAAGCCGGCCAAGAAGCGGTAGAGCCTGGGTTGCGGCACGAGGGACCCCCCCCAGACCCGGATTCACGCTTGACAACAAATAAGCATCGGCTTATGTATAGCGCATGCACAGCGCAGCCGCCGCCCAGGACAAGATCTTCCAGGCGCTGGCCGACCCCAGCCGACGGGCGATCTTCGAGTCGCTGACGCGGGGCGAAAGGGCGGTGAAGGACCTCACGGCCCGCTTCGACATCTCGCAGCCGGCGGTCTCGCAGCACCTCGCCACGCTGAAGGACGCCGGCCTCGTCAACGGCCGGCGCGAGGGGCGCTGCGTCTACTACCGGGTGGAGCCGCGCGGTATGAAGCCGCTCATCGACTGGATCGCGCACTACCGCGCCTTCTGGACGGAGCACGTCGGTCGGCTCGAGAAACTGCTGGAGAGGATGGACGAATGAGCACGGAATCCATCTCGTTCGAGTTCGATCTGGATCATGCGCCGGAGAAGGTGTGGCGCGCGCTCACGGATCCCGCCCTGCTCGCGCAGTGGCTCCTGCCCGTCTTCGATCTCGAGCTGGAAGAGGGGACGGCGTTCACGTTCAAGACGCAGCCGTATCCCGGCTGGGATGGAACCGTGAATTGCCGGTTGGTCGAGATCGAGCCGCACCGGAAGCTCAGCTACACCTGGGCCGTCCCTTTCCTGGACACCGTCGTGACCTTCACGCTCACGCCCACGGCGTCGGGCACACGCCTGTCGCTGGTGCAGTCCGGCTTCAAGCCGGACCAGAAGCGCGAGTCCGGCGGCGCGCGCTACGGCTGGAAGATGATGGGCGAGAGGCTCGTCGATCTGCTCGCGAGGATGTCATGACCGCCCGATCGGCTCGGGCTCGCGCTCAGAGGAGGTCCCAGTGAGCTGGAGCAAATGGATTCGGCAGATTCACCGCTGGCTGTCCATCGTGTTCACGTTGACCGTCATCGCCAACTTCGTGGCCCTGTCCCGTGGGACTCCGCCTCCCTGGGTGACCTACTCGCCGCTGCTCCCCCTGGCCTTGCTCCTGTTCAGCGGCCTGTACTTGTTCGCGCTGCCCTATGCCGTCAGGTGGGGCGCCAGGCGGCGCGCCGACTGAACGGGCGGTCCCACGACGAAAGGGCATCCGACCGACCGGCAAGGCGGACTAAACTCCCCAGGAGGCTCCGATGAAGAAGTCGGCCGCCAAGTCCAAGTCCTCGCCAGGTGCGCGCGCGAAGGCGAGGCGCGCGGCGCCAGGGACGGTCCCCGTCCCCCTCCTCTCCGGCGGCAATCCGCAGATCGCGAAGGGGGACGGTGACGGCCCGGTGCAGGTGTACATCGCCGCGATGCCGGGCTGGAAGCGCGACCTCGGGAAGCGTCTCGACGCCCTCATCGTGAGGAGCGTGCCCCACGTGCGGAAGGCCGTGAAGTGGAACTCCCCGTTCTACGGCGTCGAGGGCCAGGGTTGGTTTCTCTCATTCCACGTCTTCACCCGCTACGTCAAGGTGGGTTTCTTCCGCGGCGCGTCGCTGCGGCCCCTCCCTCCCGGCACCAGCAAGCAGAAGGACGTGCGCTACGTCGACATCCACGAAGGCGACGAGCTCGACGAAGCGCAGTTTGCCAAGTGGGTCAAACAGGCCGCCGCGTTGCCCGGCTGGAATACGTAGCCTGCGGAGGGCCGACGCATGCCGACACCGCTGATCGCGATCGACAATCCTTGGGGCGGGAAGGTTCTAGGGTAAGCATCCCTGCGGCGTGAGGAGGGGCGAACGATCAGGACGCCGACCGCGGGGCGACGATGAAAGTTGCCTTGCTGAAGATCACGGCGCTCTTCTCGTATTGCGGGGGGCCTCTCTTCATCTCCGATCTCCTGAAGCCGCGGTACCCGTCGGGGCTGGTCTTCTCGTTGACCTTTCTCCCGGTGGGGCTCATGGTGCTCGGCGCGCTCTCCCTGGACGGCACGCGCGACCGCTGGTCCACCGCGGCGGTGTGGGCCGGCCGCCAGGGACTGTACGTGGTGCTGGCGATGCACGTCTACGCCATCTGGTGCTTCCTGGACGGCGTTCGCGTGCGGGAACAGTCCCTCCACTACTTCGGCATCGCCGTCGGGATCGTCTGGAGCGTCGCCTACCTGCGAGCGGCACGTCGCCGGGCCCCTGCGGATGGCTCGTCGCGCGCGACCGATAGCGCGTCCACCGAGCCGATCGAGCCGTCGTAGGATGACCCGGTGGCTCGGATCGTCCCGGCGGTGAGGGACGTGTCCGGCAGCGACGACCTCATGGAGGTGCGCTGGCCGCTGTACATACGTGCGGCGAGGCAGGGATAGGGCGGGGCGGCATGACATCGAGCATCCTCGGCATCCGCAAATGGGCCAACGCGTTCATCGTCGATGCGGCGCCTTCCGAGAGCCTGCTGCCGGAAGCCGTGTGGGCGGCGAAACGGTTCAAGCGGAAGCACGGAGGGCTGTGGGTGGGCGGCACGGTGTCGGTCTCGCACGGCGGCGTCTCGTTCTCGCCGAACGCCGTGAACCGAGCGGTCCACGTCGGCCTGGAGCCCGTGGAGGTTCCCGCCGCCGACATCCGCTCGGTGCGCTACGAGTTCGGATGGGTCACCGGGATCGTCGTGTTGGGGCATGCGCAGGGCGAGCTCCGTCTCCGCTGCTTCGGCGCCAGGCGGCTTGCAAGGGCCATGGCCGCCGTCTTCCATCTGCGATGAAGCTGACGACGGTCTATCGCGCGGAACCCCTCTGGGCCCAGCAAGCGCTGACCGAGCTGCGGCGCGCCGGCGTCCGCGCCGAGATCGTCGATGCGCCGTCTCCCGCCGTCTCGCAGAAGGCGGCCTTTACGACAACCGTCCAGGTCGCGGTTCCCGAGTCGGAGCTATCGCGGGCGCGCTACGTGCTGGCGCGATGGGCGGCTCAGAGCGAGGCGAAGGCGAAGCCGCTCGGCCGCCGCGCCGGCGCGGGCCTGATCGTCGTGTTCGGTCCACCGGTTCTGGCCTGGGCGGTGACGTCGATCCCCGGGGTCGAAGCTCCCTCCTGGCTGTTCGAGGCGTCCGCCGCATGGGTCGTTCTCGCGATCGGGATCGTCGCGGTCGTCCAACGAAGGTCCGCAAGGAAGGCGGAATGACGCCCGGGTCGCCCGCCGTGAAGCACGAGCCGAGACGTTTCACCTGGCGGGGGCCGACCGAAGAGCACGAGCTGGTGCTGGCCTGGATCCCCGGGACCTCCGGCTCTCCCTACGGTTTCGGCCACGGAGATCGGCGGCGGCCGATGGAGCTGGCGGGCTTCTTCATGAGCACGACGCCGGTGACGCAGGCCCTGTGGCTGCGCACGATGGGAGGCAATCCCGCCGTGCATCCCGACCCGCGCTGCCCGGTCGAGAACGTCTCGTGGGAGCAGATCACCGCGCCGGGGGGCTTCCTCGAGCGGCTCAATGCCGGCGACGTGCTGGCGAGCGTGGCCGCGGGGGATGCGTCCCTCCGCTTTCGCCTTCCCTCGGAGGCGGAATGGGAGTACGCGGCGCGGGGCGGCCCCTGCTGGAAGGACGACCTCGCCTTCAGCGGGAGCAACGATCCGGACGGGGTCGCGTGGTACGGGCGGCGATGGCGGCGCGCGGACCAGGCCCTGGTGAACGTCCTCGGCTGGCGCGTCGGATGGCGCATCGCGAACCGCCTTCGCAAGGTGCTCCCGCGCCGCACGCGAACGCACGCCGTCGGGGCGAAGGCGTCCAATCAGCTGGGGCTCTTCGACATGTCGGGGAACGTGTGGGAGTGGTGCCAGGACGTGTGCACCGACGACCTGGAGGCCCACCCCGGCGACGGACGCCCCTACCTTGGGCCCGGGGCCGAGCGGCGGCTTCGCGGCGGCTGCCACGACAACTGGGACCTGCACTGCCGTGTCTGGTGGCGTTACGGGATCGACCCGGAGGCGCACGACGGCTGCATCGGATTCCGCGTGGTGCTCGCGCACGACGTGACGTGAGAAGGTGATCGCGTTGATCACGATGAAACAGATGGGGGCCGGGCTGATCGTCATCGCGGCGCTGCTGACCGCATCGAGTGGGGGGCTCGTCGGCGACCCCAAGCACCCGAGGCACCTCATCTACCTCCACGGGCGGATCGTTCAGGAGCAGCAGAGCGCCCGGCCGAAGCACCCACAGTTCGGCACCTACGAGCTGGAGAAGATCCTCGACGCGTTCCGGAAGAGAGGCTTCGTCGTGAGCGGCGAGATCCGGCCGAAGTCCGCCTCGCCGAGAGACGCTGCGGACCACGTGGTCGAGCAGATGCGGCAGCTCCTCCAGTCGGGCGTGGATGCGGATCACATCACCGTCGTGGGGGCGTCGATGGGCGCCGAGATCGCGCTGCTGGCGTCGGCGAGGCTGCAGAACCCCGGGGTGCGCTTCTGCGTCCTGGGCGCCTGCCTCTCCGAGACCGTGTCGCGGCTCGGAGCCGAAGAGGGGAAGGCTCCCAGAGGCCGGATCCTCGCCATTCGCGAGGCCAGCGACGACCTGGGAGGCCCGTGCGCGCCCTGGAAGGATCTCCCGTCCGGCTCCGCTCTCTTTGCCCGGGAGATCGTGCTGCACACGGGGCTGAGCCACGGGTTTCTCTATCGGCCGCTGCCCGAGTGGGTCGATCCGACCGCGGAGTGGGCGACGAGATGACGATCACCGGAATCGACCACGTGCAGCTGGCGATGCCTCCGCGGCGCGAGGCGGAGGCGCGGGCGTTCTACGGCGGGCTCCTCGGGATCCCCGAGGTCTCGAAGCCGCCCGAGCTCGCGAAGCGGGGCGGGGCCTGGTTCGAGCTCGGGGCGGTGAAGATCCACCTCGGCGTCGAGGCGGACTTCCGTCCTTCTCGCAAGGCCCATCCCGCGCTGCTCGTCGATGCGCTCCCGCCTCTGGTCGAGCGTCTGCGCGAGGCCGGCGTCGCGGTCGTCGAGGACGCGCTCGGTGCGTATTCTCGCGTCTACGTCTCCGATCCCTTCGGCAACCGCATCGAGCTGATCGAGCGGGTCGAGAGGAGGACGCATGGCTCTTCACGATGAAGGATTCGCGGTCCTTCGGCCCGAGGAGCAGCACTGGCGCGAGTCGAACATCATGCAGATCCCGAACACGAGCCTGATGGACGCCCTCGGCGGGAGCGACCGCTTCGGCGGGCGGATGTGGCGCCTTCCTCCGTACTCCGCGAACACCTGGCACAAGCACGTCGATTCATGGGAGCTCTACGTCCTTCTCGAGGGAACCGGTCGCCGCGTCGGCCGGCGCTTGATCACGCTGCCGAGATACGGGTGCGTCCTGGTCGCTCCCCACGTGCTCCGCCAGGTATTCAACGACACGCCCAGCGAGGCGCTGTGGCTGATCGTCGCTGCCCCGCAGGAGGACCACGAAAGGATCAAGGAAAACCCCTCGAACATCTATCCCGAGGATCCCACGTCACTTCCACCCGAGCTTCGCGGCAGGACGTGGCCGCCACGGAGGCCCGCATGACCCCGGATGCGGCGTTCCGGCGCGCCTAGAACGCGCAGGGCTGCTCCGCACGTCGCCTTCCTCCGCGGCGTCAACAACATCGGGATGACGCGGCGCGTGTCGATGGCGGAGCTTCGGGGCCTGTTCGAGGACCTCGGATTCCGCGACGTGCGCACGCTGCTGAACAGCGGCACGGTCGTCTTCTCTTCGACGGCGAAGAAGCTCGTCGGTGCTCGCGCTCGAATCGAGAAGGCGATCGCGCGGGAGCTCGGCGTTGGCCCGCGCGTCACCCTCCTCTCCAGGGCCGAGATCGCCTCCGCCGTGCGCGACAACCCGTTCACCGCCGCCGCGAGCGATGCGTCCCGATCGTTGATCGTCGTGCTGAGCGATCCGGCGGATCGAGAGCGTCTCGAGCCGCTTCTCGAGGAGCGATGGGCGCCGGAGAAGCTGGCCGTCGGGCGGCGCGTCGCCTACCTCTGGTGTGCCCGAGGCGTGGCAGCCAGCCTCCTGTGGCCCAGGCTCGATCACGCGCTGGGCCGCTCGGGCACCGCGCGGAACATGCGCACGATGACGAAGCTCCTTGCCATGATGGGGACCCCGTCGCCCCGGAAGCTTCGTTGAGAGAGAATGAGGGTGGCGCCCTACCCATTCAACTGAGGAGCGATCATGGCAACCAGCACCATTCGTCTTCATCGTGTTCTCCGCGCCGCGCCCGAGCGGGTCTATCGGGCCTTCCTCGACGCCGACGCGATGGTCAAGTGGCTTCCGCCGAACGGCTTCACCGGGAAGGTTCACCAGATGGACGCGAAGGTGGGCGGCTCGTACAAGATGTCGTTCACGAACTTCAGCACCGGAAAGTCCCACTCCTTCGGCGGGAAGTACCTCGAGCTCGTCCCGAACGAGCGCCTTCGCTACACGGACACGTTCGACGATCCGAATCTGCCCGGTGAGATGGCGACCATCGTGACCCTGAAGAAGGTGTCCGTCGGTACCGAGCTGAACGTGGTGCAGGAGGGCGTCCCCGGCGTCATTCCTCCCGAGGCCTGCTATCTGGGTTGGCAGGAATCGTTGATGCTGCTGGCGAAGCTGGTGGAGGCGGAGATCCCGGATCAGATGTAGGGCGTGAAATCCGGCGCGCCACGCCCCATATTCCCGGGCGATGACGCACGTCCTCCAGTGGACGATCTGGGCCATCGTCATGGCGCTCGTCATGGCCTGGCTCGCGCGCACGCGCGATCGTGCGCCGGATCGCTCGACGGACGGTCTCGTCCTGCGGATGCCGAAGAGCATCCTGCTCGTCGGCGGAGGCTGCGCGCTGCTGTTCTTCGGCGCGGCGGTCGCCGCATTCCTGACGGCCGACGACGGTCGCGGCCCTCTCTATCTCGCGATCTTCTCGGGGTTCGGGCTGCTCGGGGTCCCGATCGTGGCGGACTACTTCTTCGATCGCTTCGAGCTCGAGGAGGCGTGTCTCCGCTATCGCACCACGCTCGGAGGCGAGGGCGTCGCGCCGTGGGAGGACATCGTGGAAGCGAGGTACTCTGAAAGCGCGAAATGGTTCCGCCTCAGATTGCGCAACGGCCGCGTGGTTCGCGCGTCCGCGATGCTGATCGGCTTGCCGCAGCTCGCGAGTTACCTGCTGGCGCGGGGGAGGAACCTGCAGCTCAGCGAGGCCGATCGAAAGCTCCTCGAGCGGACCGCCGCGGGACACCCGCCCTCGATCTGGGGCTAGAGTCGGACGGGCGGCGGATGCTTGTATCCTCTCGCCACCCATGCGCCCCCGTCGGTTCGGTCTGCGCGCTCTCGTCGCGGTAATCACGGCGTCCGCGACGCTCGCGGCGCGCGCCGCCGAGCCCGCGCCGAAGAAACTGGGCTGGTTCAACTCGACGGAGCTCAGCGTCGTCTACACGGCGGGGAACTCGTCGTCGCAGACGTACGGGTTCAAGGACACGCTCCGGAGGGAGTGGCCGAAGGCGCGGTTCAAGCTGAGGGCCGACTACCTGCGCGCCGACACGGCGGACGATCGCTTCCTCCTCGTCGATCCCGGCTTCACTTTCCTGCCCGGCGGCCGGCCGGCCGATCCGACGTTCACGTTGGTGGAGCCGCCGATCGAGCCCGACGTCGAGAAGATCTTCGTGGAATCGGTGTACGCCCGGGAGATCTCGACGAGCCTCTTCTGGAGCGCCGGCGCCAGCTGGGACCGCAACGAGGACGCCGGGATCCTCAACCGCTACATAGGGTTCTTCACGCTCGGAAACCGCTGGTGGACCTTCGACGACTTCGCGTGGGCGACGAGCTACGGCGTGAGCTTCACCGGCCGGCACGAGGAGCACACCGAACCCGGAAGGGAGGAGCAGTTCGCCGGCTTCCGGTTGGGCTCCGAGCTCCGCCTGAAGATGGGGACGGTCACGTCGTTCCAGAGCGACTTCACCGGAAACGCGAGCCTCGCGGATTTCGACGACTACTCGATGGACATCACCAACGCGGTGTCCGTCGCGATGAGCCGCCACGTGTCTCTCAAGGTCAGCTTGCAGTGGCTCTTCAACAACGAGCCGGCGCTGGAAGACGTGGACGTGATCGCGCGCGTGGTGCTCGAGGACCCGGACGGCATTCCGGGCAGCGGGGACGAGCTCTTCCGGACCGTCAGCTCGGGAGGCTCGGAGATCACGGTCGGCACCGACTCGGTGCACAAGGAGCAGCTCGACACGGTCTTTCGCACGACGCTGGTCATCGATTTCTGAACCGGACGGAGAATCCGATGATGATTCACTCGGCTGTGTGGCCTCTGGCTCTGCTGCTGCTCGCGGCGTCTCCGGACGTCGGCGATCCTTCGCCCGCCGCCTTCCTCGGAACCTGGCAAGGCACTTCGACCTGCGTGGACCTCAAGGTCGCCCCCGCGTGTCATGACGAGGTCGTGGTCTACGACGTCGTCCGGGCGGAAAAGGCGGGCTCGCTCACCGTGAAAGCGGACAAGGTCGTCGACGGCAAGCGACTTCCGATGGGCGATCTCGAATTCACCTACAGCCCGCCGCCGGACGCGTGCTGGCGCTCGGACGCGAAGAGCGCTCGGTTCCATTCCGTCTGGTGCCTGAAGGTCCAAGGCGATCGGGCGTCCGGCACACTTCGGCGATTCGAGGACAACGCGGTCATCCGTGTCATCGAGCTGAAGAGGAAGTGAGCTTGCATGCTTCCCGACGAGATTCACGACTACTACACTCGATTCCCCGAGGAATCGCGGCTTGCGTCCGGCCCGTCGCGCCTCGAGTTCGAGAGGACGAAGGACGTGCTCAGACGACTGCTGCCGGCGCCGCCGGCTCGCGTCATCGACGTCGGCGGGGCGGCGGGCGCGTACTCGTTCTGGCTAGCCGGCAAAGGTTACGAAGTCCATCTCGTCGACGCTTCGGCCCGCCTGGTCGAGGAAGCACGCAACCGTTCCTCGGAATCGGGGCGACCGATCGCATCGATCGAGCTCGGCGACGCCCGCCGGCTCCAGCAGGAGGATGGCTCCGCCGACGCGGTGCTCGTGATGGGGCCTCTCTACCATCTGACGGAGGCGCACGATCGGCTCGGCGCGCTTCGTGAGGCTGCCCGGGTGCTCCGTCCGGGCGGGGCAATCGTCGTGGCCGCCATCTCGCGTTACGCCTCGGCGCTCGACGGAATGGCGAGAGGGCTCTCGACGGATCCCGCGTTCGCCGCAATGCGGGATCGGGACCTCCGCGACGGTCAACATCGGAATCCGACCGACAAGATCGACTACTTCACGACCGCGTACTTCCACCGGCCCGAGGACCTGGCGAGCGAGCTGGAGTCCGCGGGGGTCCTCGATGTGGCCGTGCTCGGTGTCGAAGGCCCGGCCTGGCTGCTGTCGGACTTCGACGCACGTTGGGACGATGCGACGCAGCGTCGCGATCTCCTGGCCGTGGCGCGGGCGCTCGAGCGGGAGCCGTCGATCGTCGGCGCGAGCGCGCATCTCCTCGGGCTGGGCCGGAAGCGTTGAGGGCGGCGACGTTCAAGCTCCGGTTCCGGGAACGCGAGCTGCGGCACTGGGCGTCCCGTTATCCGGTCGACGTCGACGACGCCATCGAATCGAGAGCCGACCGCGCTCGCTCCAGGGGCCATCTCACGAAGGGTGAGTTCCTCGAGATCTGCCGCTGGAAGACGCCGCGCTCGCGGCCCCACTGCCGGAGAAACTCCGCAGGCCTCGTCGCGGAGGCGACGCGCATCGCGCTCGCAGCGAAGACCGAGGAGCTGAAGATCGGCACGCTCTTGATCCTCGCCGGCGTGTCCTGGCCGACCGCGTCGGTCATCCTTCACCTGTGCGATCGCTCGCCGTATCCGATCCTCGACGTCCGCGCGCTCTGGTCGCTGGGGTTCAGGCGGCCGCCACCGTACGACTTCGACTTCTGGTGGGCGTACACGCGCTACACGCGCGACCTCGCGCGCCGCAACCGATGTAGCATGCGGAATCTCGACCGAGCCTTGTGGCAGTACTCGAAGGAGCGCCAGAACGGTGCGTGACTGACGATGCCCGTCTTCATCGCTCTCCTGCGCGGCGTGAACGTTGGCAAGGCCAAGCGCGTGCCGATGGCGGAGCTTCGAGCCCTCTTGGACGGCCTGGGGTACACCGACGTCGCGACGCTGCTCAACAGCGGCAACGCAGTGTTCCGCGCGGCCAAAGGGACTCCGGCGAAGCACGCGACGGCCATCGCGGCCGCAATTGCGGCCGAGTTGGACGTCGAGGTCCCCGTCATCGTCAAGTCGGCGAGCGAGCTCGAGACGATCCTCGAGGAGAATCCGCTCACGAAGATCGCAACCGATCACTCGCGGCTGCTGGTGGCGTTCGTTCAAGACGGCAAGACGCTCTCCGGCCTCGCCCCGATCGCCTCGCTCGTGAAGGCTCCCGAGAGGTTCGCGATGGGCAAGGGCGCCGCGTTCCTGTACTGCCCGAACGGCATCATCGGGAGCAAGGCGGGGGAGGCGCTGCTCGGCAAGATTGCCAGGGCAGCCACGACCAGAAACTGGGCGACGGCGCTCAAGCTGAAGGCGTTGGCCGATGCGCGGTGATGGGGCCGCTGCCGGCAGCGACGTGACGATCGCTGACGCGCAGCGCGAGGTCCGCGACGTCTTCCTGAACGGGTCGGTAGGGCAGCTCGTGTCCGGCGTCATCTGGCTGGCGTCGGCCGCGCTCGGCACGTGGGGCGAGAAGCGATGGGCGATCGTCGCGCTCGTCGCCGGCGGGATGTTCATCTTCCCGCTCACGCAGCTCGTGCTCCGGTTGTCCGGCCGACGGTTCGCGCTGAGCGCGCACAACCCGCTCGGATACCTCGCGATGCAGGTCGCCTTCATCGTGCCGCTCACCCTACCGGTCGCCGGCGGGGCGGCGCTCCACAACGTCAACTGGTTCTACCCCGCGGTCATGATCATCGTCGGCGCCCACTATCTCCCGTTCGTCTTCCTGTACGGGATGAGGGAGTACGCCGTGCTCGCCGGAATCCTGCTCGGCGCCGGGGTCGCCCTCGGCCTCGCGATGCCCCGTACGTTCGCGACCGGGGGATGGCTGGGGGGAGCCGCGCTCCTCGCGTTCGCCGCATGGGCGGCCGCTCGGCAAGAGACCGGCGTACAATCCTGACGAGCTTCGGTCCGAGTCGAGCGCGATGAAAACGAGCCCATCCGACACGATCTGGCGCCTTCGAGTCGATCTCGTTTCGGCGAAGGCCCTCTTGTTCGTGGGGTCGTCCGCCGCCGAAGAAGAGATCGAGCCGGACGTGCACCTGTTCTTCTACGACCGGTACTGGCGTCTCGCGACCCTGTACGAGAAGGCCGGCCGGCGACGGCGCGCGGCCAAGCTCCGCGCACGCGCCGAGCATCACCTGTCGTTCTGTCCCCGAGGCGGTCCGCCGTATGCGGCGGCGTCCGCCGCGCAGGTGCCGCG
>Ga0075428_100003666_pt1 | contig 16843 bp, 16 predicted proteins | sample RhiMetdeltSRZDD2_FD_75291 | JGI IMG/M metagenome (GOLD analysis project Ga0075428, IMG submission 75291) | Populus rhizosphere microbial communities from Tennessee, USA - Rhizosphere MetaG P. deltoides SRZDD2 | ecosystem: Host-associated > Plants > Roots > Rhizosphere > Soil | place: USA... | reverse complement strand
CAGCTGGTGCTGCTCTTCTTCGCGCTCGGCGCCGTCTCGTGGCTGACGATGGCGCGGATCGTGAGAGGGCAGGTGATCATGCTGAAGAATCAGGAGTTCGTGCTGGCGGCGCGCGCGACCGGCGTACGGCCGATGCTGATCGTCGCCCGTCACCTCGTGCCGAACACGCTCGGCCCGGTGATCGTCTACGCCACCCTCACCATCCCTTCGGTGATGCTGCTCGAGGCGTTCCTGTCATTTCTCGGCCTGGGCGTTCAGGCGCCGCTGGCCTCGTGGGGCAGCCTGGCGGCCGACGGGGTTCAGAACATCGCCGTCTTTCCGTGGCAGCTGATCTGCCCCGGCGTCACGATGGCCGTGACGTTGCTCTCGCTGAACTTCGTCGGCGACGGGCTGCGCGACGCGCTCGACCCGCAGATGAGGAAGTCGGCGTGACCGTTACTGCGCCGGCGCCGCTGCTCTCGATCCGCGACCTGCGCACGTGGTTCGACGAGGACGAGCGCGTGGTCAAGGCGGTCGATGGCGTCAGCTTCGAGCTCGGGCGAGGGGAAACGCTCGGCATCGTCGGGGAGTCGGGTTCGGGAAAGTCGGTGACCAGCCTCTCGATCATGCGGCTGGTGCCGTCACCGCCGGGGCGCATCGTCTCGGGCGGAATCGAGCTCGACGGGGTCGACCTCCTGAGCCTGTCGGCGGCGGAGATGCGAGCGGTCCGCGGCAGGCGAATCGCCATGATCTTCCAGGACCCGATGACGTCGCTCAACCCGTTCCTGCGGATCTCGACGCAGCTCGCAGAGGTGACGCGGCTCCACCTCGGTCATTCACGGCGTGAGGCGCATGTGCACGCGGTCAAGATGCTGGAGCTGGTCGGTATCCCGGATGCCGCACGCCGCATTCACGAGTACCCGCACCAGTTCTCCGGCGGCATGCGCCAGCGCGTGATGATCGCGATGGCGCTGTCCTGCCAGCCGGAGCTCCTCATCGCCGACGAGCCCACCACGGCGCTCGACGTCACGATCCAGGCCCAGATCCTCGATCTCGTCGCGCGACTGCGCCGCGACACCGGCACCAGCGTCATCCTGATCACGCATGACCTCGGCGTCGTCGCCGGGATGACCGACCGCACCGTGGTGATGTACGCCGGCAAGATCTTCGAGAGCGCGACCACCTCGGAGCTCTTCGCCCGCCCCGCAAACCCCTACACGAAGGGACTGCTGCTCTCCGTTCCGAACCCGGCCCACGAGGAAGGCACGCCGCTCTACCAGATCCCCGGCCTGCCGCCGGACGTCGCGCACCTGCCGCCGGGCTGTCCATTCGCGCCGCGCTGCGAGCGCGCACAGCCGCTGTGCCGCGAGCAGTTCCCGCCGTTCGTCTCGCTGACGCCAACGCACCACTCGCTGTGCCACTTCGCCCGCGACGTATACGCCGAGGCGATCGCGTGAACGCCGGCGCGGGAAGCCGCCCGCTCGTCTCTACACGAGACCTGCAGGTGCACTTCAAGGTGAGCGGCGGCTGGCTGCGCAGCCTCGCGTCGAGGGGCCTCGCCGACGTTCGTTCGACGCCGGTCGTCCGCAGCGTGGACGGTGTCTCGCTGGACATCCACGAAGGCGAGACGCTGGGACTGGTTGGAGAGAGCGGCTGCGGCAAGACAACGCTCGGACGCGCGCTGCTGCGGCTCGTGGAACCGACTGCCGGCCGTGTGCTCTTTCGCGGCGCCGACATCACTGCGCTGCCGCCCGGTGAGCTGCGGCTGAAGCGGCGTCACATGCAGATGATCTTCCAGGATCCGTATGCGTCCCTCGATCCGCGCATGACGGTGGGACAGATCATCGGCGAGCCGCTCGCGACGTTCCGGCTGGCGCGCGGCGCAGAGCGCCAGCGCCGGGTCCGGGAGCTGATGGCGGTGGTCGGCCTCAACGAGCGCTTCATCAACCGCTACCCACACGAGTTCTCGGGCGGACAGCAGCAGCGCGTGGGCATCGCACGGGCGCTGGCGGTCGATCCCGACTTCATCGTCGCCGACGAGCCGATCTCGGCGCTTGACGTCTCCATCCAGGCGCAGATCATCAACCTCATCGAACGGCTGCAGCGGGAACGGAACCTGACCTACCTCTTCATCTCGCACGACCTGCGCGCCATCCGGCACACCTCCACACGTGTGGCGGTGATGTATCTGGGGCGGATCGTCGAGCTCGGCGACGCGCGTGACGTGTACGACGCGCCGCTCATGCCCTACACCCGCGCGTTGATCTCGGCCGTGCCGGTGCCCGATCCTGTCGCCGAGCGGAGCCGGAAGCGCGTGGTGCTGCAGGGCGACGTTCCATCGCCGATCAACCCGCCCTCCGGGTGCCGGTTCCGGACGCGCTGCCCTTACGCGATTCGAGCGTGCGGCGACGTCGAGCCCCCGCTCGTCGAGATCCGGCCGCAGCACTTCGCGGCTTGCATCCGGATCACTCCCGAGCGCCCCGATATCGATCGAGTGGCGGCAGAGAGTGCATCACCTCAGTAAAGTCAACGACGAGCCGGGAGGTAGCGCGAATCCGCGGCAGGCCTGATGGAGAAAACGGAGCGTACGGAGGTAACGGTTTAACACGGAGCAAACGGAGCAACGGAGACGAACAGAGGGCTAATGGGCAGCCTACTGTCGTGCCGTGTCCCTGGTTGCAATATCACTCATCGAGATCACTCATCGAGGTGGGCCCGCGCTTCGCGCGGGAGGGATCGCCGGCCGCAGGCCGGCTGCCCACCTGCGCAACGTGACCCACGCCTGGTCAACTCCGTTCATTCTCCGTTGCTCCGTTCGCTCCATGTTGAGCCGTTCGCCCCGCCCCCTCCGATATCTCCCGAGCTATCCGTGCTATCAGTCGGCCTCAGCTGAGCGTTTTTCAGACGGCTGCCGGCCCGAGGGCTTCCGGGCGGCCTGCCTCGCCTTCCTGGCCATGTCCAGATAGGTGCCCCGGATCGTCTCGAGCTCCGCCTCTTCGAGCTCCTCGAGGTCGAGCAGCTCGTTCTTGGCGTGACCGACGGCGCGAATGAGCTCGTCGAGCTTGATCTGCGTCGCCTCGGCGTCGCGATTCTGGGTCGCCTGGATGAGGAAGACCATCAGAAACGTGATGATCGTGGTGCCGGTATTGATGACGAGCTGCCAGGTATCGCTGAAGCCGAAGACTGGACCGCTGATCAGCCAGGCAAGAATCACGATCGCGGCGGCGAGAAACGCGCCCGGACGTCCGGAGAGCTGCGCAGTGCGTTTGGCGAAGCGGGTAAACCAGGTCTTCGACTTCGTCGGCCGCATTGGACCGCTGTACCTCCAAACGAGGATTCTGTGCTTGGCTGGCTCAATGCGTCATCGCATGCAGGAGCACGTCGATGCCCAGGGCGTAGCCCGCGGGCGAGAACTGGAAGAAGAAGCCGGGGTCCTCGCCTTCGCGCTCCCATGAGTCGGCCACGTCGGTGTTGTGCGTCATCAGCACCATGATGCGGCGCTTGGAGTCGCGGATCGCGCGGAGGTGGACCTCTTCGCTGTCTGCGCCGCGCTCCGACGTGTAGCCACCGTTGCGGCGCCAGAACTGGATGTTGGTGATCTGCGGCACATGATCGAGATTGAACATCGTGCGCAGCATCGGGTCGTCGATGCTCACATCCTCGATCTGGTAGTCGGGCGGCGGCAGCACCCGCTCGATCTCGCCGGCCCAGTGCTCCCACGCCGCGGTGCCCCAGAAGTCGTCGAACCACATGAATCCGCCCTTCTCCAGGTAGGTGCGGAGGTGCGCGACTTCTCTGTCGTCGAAGCCGATGGTGCCGGCGTCGGAGGCCACCACGATCGGGCAATTGAACAGCGTGTCGTCGATCGCTCGCACGACGTAGTAGTTGGGCGTGCCGTCGGTGTCGCGGCTGACGCGCGTCTTCGTGAGCTCGGAGTACCGCGTGGTCAGGTTGATTTCGGCGAAGGGATAGTCCGTCTGCCAGCCGATTCCGGACTCCTCGGCACGTACGCGCGTATACGCGAGCCGGCAGATGACGAACGACGAGTCGGGCATCTGGCGCGGCGCGAATCGCGGCGGCAGGCTGCCCTCACGGAAGAAGCGTTGTGCGTATGCTGCGCCGCCGACCAGGCTGACGAGCGCGCCGACAACCAGCACGCCGCCGGTTCCCCGTCCCATGAGGCGCAGATTAGCGCGAAACGCGCCGCCCCGGCGACTGAAATTCATGCTGCTGCCGCCTCTCACTCGTCGAGATCTTCGCCGGGTCCTCGCTGCGAAACAGCTCCGCCACCTGCGGCTTCACGACTTTGCCCATTGCGTTGCGCGGCAGCGCCTCGACCGAGGTGAGCGCCCTGGGAATCTTGTAGGAGGCCAGCTGAGGCCGCGCCCACTGCTGCAGGTCCTGCAGGCTGATGGCGGCGCCCGGACGCAACTCGACGGCGAGCGCCACGCGCTCGCCCCACTCGGGATCGTCGACGCCGACGACGGCGCACTCGGCGATCGCGGGGTGCGCGCGCAGCACCGCTTCGATCTCGAGGGCCGACACCTTGAACCCGCCGGTCTTGATGATGTCGACGCTGGTGCGTCCCAGCAGCCGGTAGGAGTCGTCCTCGACGACCGCCACGTCTCCGGTACGAAACCATCCATCGCGAAAGGCCGTCTGCGTCTCCTCCGGGCGCTGCCAGTATTCGGAGAACACCGACGGCCCGCGGACCTCGATCTCCCCTGGCGTGCCGTCAGCCACGAGAGCGCCGCTCTCATCCACGAGCCTGACCTCGACGCCAGGAAGCGGCGTGCCGACGAATCCTGGACGGCGAACGCCGGAAAGCGGGTTGGCAAGGGCCATCCCGATCTCCGTCATGCCGTAGCGCTCGAGGAGCACGTGTCCGCTGATTTCGCGCCAGCGCTCGAGCGTGGGCACCGGCAACGCGGCCGAACCGGACATCATCAGCCTGAGCTGCCGGACACCCTCCGACCGCCGCCGCCGTTCGTCGGGGGAGGCCGCGTCCCACGACGCAATCAGCCGGTGATACATCGTGGGAACCGCGGTGAACACCGTGATCTTTCCCGACGCCAGTCGGTCCCAGATGGCCTCCGTCTCGAAAAGCCGGATCTCGCAGGTTGCGCGCACCGCCAGGGCCGACCCCAATCCGTTGATGATGCCGTGCACGTGGTGCAGCGGCAGCGCCAGCAGGAGCCGATCGGCCGGCGTCCATTCCCAGGCTGCGACGAGGGACGCGATCTGGGCGCCGATGGTGGCGTGAGTACTGACCACCCCCTTCGGGCGTCCGGTCGTGCCACTCGTGTAGACGATCATCGCGCGCCGGCTCGCACCGATGTGCGATGGAACATCCGCGGGCGCCGCCTGAAGCGCGTCGGTCGACAGCAGGAAGCGCGCTCCGGCGCCGGCCGCGAGCGGCCCGAGGGCGCCGGCGGCCGGGGAGTCCGCGATCACCAGGCTGGCACCCGAGTCGCGGATCACGTAGTCGAGCTCGGCCGGCGGGTGCGTCACCGCCAGCGGGACCGCGACACCACCGGCTCTCCAGATGCCACGCTGAATCGCTGCGTACGCGGAGCCCGGCGTCACGAGAAAAGCGACACGCGCTTCGTCGAGATCGTCGCGACCATCGAGCAGCGCGGAAGCCACGCGACGCGACGCCGTGTCGAGATCCGAATAGGTGAAGATGCCGTCACGTCCGATGACAGCGAGTCCGTGGGCCATTAGTGAAGCACTATATGATCGTTCGGATCGTTCGAAACGTTCAGGGAGAAACACTGTGCCGCTCATCGAACCGGGAAAGAAGGCGCCTGCCTTTGCCTTGAAGGACCAGAACGGCACCCTGCACCGGCTCGCCGACTACGCCGGCCGTCCCGTGGTCCTCTATTTCTACCCGAAGGACGACACGCCCGGCTGCACGCAGGAAGCCTGCGACTTCGAGGCGAAGCTCCCGGCGTTCAAGTCGAGCAAGGCCGTGGTGCTCGGCGTGAGCATCCTCGACGAGAAGAGCAAGGCCCGGTTTGCCACCAAGCACGGCGTCACGTTCCCGCTGCTCGCGGACGCCGACCACGAGGTCGCCGAAAAATATGGCGTCTGGCAGGAGAAGGCGCGCTACGGACGGAAGTACCTGGGGATCGTCCGCACGACGTACCTGATTGGGGCCGACGGGAAGATCGCCCGGCGCTGGGACAAGGTCAAGGTCGACGGCCATGCCGACGAGGTGACCGAAGCGATCGCCTGAGCAGTCCCCGATCGCCGCATCCACGCCTCAATTGCTCGCCGCGGTATCGCCCTTCCCGAGGCGCTGCCGCGCCTTGTCCACGTCCCGATGGAAGACGAACAGGCGATCCGCGTTTCCATCGGGATCGGTGAAGTCGTACTGCTTGCCGCTGCGCAGCTTCACCCGCAGGGTCTTCTGCAAGTAGTCGACCTCGAACCTCTCCAGATCGCTCAGGCCCGCCATGAACCCATCGTCTTTGTTCGACGTCACGTAGCGCAGCCCCTGCGGCGTCCCGGTCAGCTGTCCGCTGCACGACCCGATCCGATGCTTGTGGACGACGGCCAGCGACGCATCGAGGCGCACCTCGCGCAGGCGGACCGTGATGTCACGCGGACCCGGCGTCACCTCGATGGTGTCGGCAAACCCCTCGACGCCCTCGGCAGACACGTTGAGACGATGCGTGCCCGGGGCGACCGTCGTGGTGAGCGGAGCACGGCCGACGAACGTGCGGTCGATGAAGACCTGCGCGCCGCTGACGTCGCTGTCGATGTGCAGGATCCCGGCATTCGGTTCCGCGGCCGCGGACGAAGGCGCCGGCGCGGGCTCGGCGCTCGCACGACGCTCGGGACGCGGCTCGGGCCTTGGAGCGCTCGGCGCGCCTGCCGCGCTGGGCCGCGGCGGCGCAGGCTCCGTGACCGCGACCGCCGGTGCCGAGGCCGCCGGACGCTCAGCCGTTTCCGATGGGCGTCGAACGAGCGTGAAAAACACCGCACCCGTGACGAGCGCGGCACAGATGATCGCGATGGCCAGAACGGTACGGTTCACGAATCCACTATAGGACAGCCGCCTTCGCCAAGGCTACGGCGCGGCAAAGAACGAGAACGATCCGAACGATCCGAACGACCTCAGGCAAAGCGCACGTGCAGGTGATTATCATGACCCGCAAACTGCCTGGTGAGGCCGTCACCGATCAGCAGCGCATCGTTGAACAGGATGGCCACGCTGGGAAACAGCCGCCGGATCAGCACCACGAGCTCTCTCGTCAGCGCGTGATCGTACGAAGGGTCGCTGATGTTGGTCGCGCCCGGCTCGCCCCTGTGACGGAACGGCCGCAGGTCGACATCGCGTCCGTCCTTGTGGGCCGAGTGCGGCGGGAACGTGCCGCCCCCCTTGCGACTGATGTCGCCGACGAAGATCGGAAAGGTGTGCGTCTCCGCCCACTCCGCGCCAATCGTCTGAACAGCCAGGATGGTCGACGCCAGACCGACCTGATCGACGCCGCCCGGCTCGCGATTGAACGTGGTAAAGCCTCTTCCGGAGGCGGGCAGCACCGTATCCACGGCGGAACCTGTGGTGGGCACGAGCGGCGCCGCCGGCGGCACCGCTGTCAGCAGCGCTCTATAGGTCGGGACGGTCAGCACGCCGGTCGGGTCGATGCCGTGCTGCGTCTGAAACTGCCGGAGCGCATCTTCGGTCGGCCTGTCGAAGGCGCCCGCCGCCGCGGCGGCCTGCGCGTTCGTGAGGTTGCCGAGCCTGACCAGCCGCTGCTGCAGCGCGCTCACGACGCCGCCCGCGCTGCCCAGGCGCAGTCCCTCGTTGATCTGTCGAATGGTCACATGCGTCTCGACGTCGCAGACCCCGCTTGCGGCGAGGCCGTTGGCCGACTGCAGCTCCTTGAGCGCCCGTTCGGTGCGCGGTCCGAAGGTGCCAGGCCCTCCCGCCTTCTCTTCCGGACGCAGGTGCCCCAGCGCGATCAATTCATCCTGGAGTGCTTCCACTTCTGGCCCTGACGATCCGCGCCGGAGGATCTCGCCCGATCCGCCGCCTGCCGACGTGAGGAGCTTCCGCACCTTGAACGAGGCGTCGAAGACGGTGATGCGACCGTCGTCGTCAATATCGAGTCCACGGTTCTGATTGAACGCCACGCTGGGGCGCTCGAACAGCACGAAGTCGCTGCCCTTGCCGACCGCCTTCGGCAGGAGCACCGCCATGTACGTGTCTTCGATCGTCGTCAGGCGGCCCTTGAACGGCCGGAAGTGCTTCTCCACGAAGTCGAGCTGCGCTTCCGCGCTCATGGCTGCGAGGGCCGTCGTCGTGGTGCCGAGCCCACGGGCCGTGGCCGGCATGAACTGAATCAGTCCGACTGCGCCGCTGCCAGCCATGTTGAGAATCGAGGGGCTGAACGTGCCTCCCGATTCGAAGCTCATGACCGCCATGAGGAAATTGGGATTCACCTCGAGCCGCGCGGCGATCTGCACCACTTTGTCGCGGAACGCCTGGGTGGTGTTCTCGACGCCGCGGATCGGCAACAGCGCGAACCGGTCGGCAGCGTCGGTTGCGCTTGCGATGCGTGCGCGCGCGCCCACCGTCACCGCAGCGCGTGGGCGGGCACGTGCTGTCGCGGCTACCCTCGGAGGACGAACGCCGCGGGCGCGCGCACCTGATGTCCTCGTGGGCCGTCCTCCCGACCGTGTCCGCTTCGCTGCCATACATGCTCCTCGGCTGTCGATTCAGTCCCCGCTCACAGCCGGGCGCGGCGAATCTCCGGCACCTCGACGATCCGGATCGTGCGCGGAACCGGCTGGTCCTCGATGGCGCTCGCGAGCGCGGCCACCATCTGCGCCAGCGTCACGAGGCCGAGACGCTCGGCGCCGGCGCGAAGCGACGGCACCAGCCGCGCCGCCGCATAGATCGGCGCCAGCGCGATCGGCCAGCGATGTCCGGGGCCCAGCACATACCAGGGCCGGAGGATGGTTGCCGTCAAACCGGCCGCCATGATCGCCGCCTCACCGGCTGCACGCACGTCGATGTAGGCGCGCATCACCGGCGCCGGGTGCGCCACGCTCACATATACGATGTGTGCCGCTCGTCCGCTTCGCGCGGCATGAACCGCGGCCCGGATCGACGGGCCGTCAACGCGGACGAATTCGGCGGCCTTCGACGGCGACGGACGCGGCGTGCCGACCAGCTGGACGATCGTGTCACCTGGCCGAACCGCCGCGGAGTACGACGCGACGTCGAGCGCGTCGCCAATCACGGTCGCGGCGCCCGCCGGTACGCGGCTGGCGGAGGCCGCGCGCGCGAGCACGCGCACCGTGTGTCCCTGTGCGAGGAGGACCGGAACGAGCGCCCGGCCCACGTAGCCGGTCCCACCCGCGACGAGCACCGAACGCATCAGCAGAGGCTCCCGGGAACCGGCGTTCCCTCAACAGCATTCAGCTTGCATCGGCGACGGTTCCGCACGATAGTGGCCGTTTCGGCCGGCTCGTTCGGCGTCACGGGGCGTGCCGGTGAGCGAGGGGGTTGACACAATGTCGAAAGCGAAGAGTGCCGTGCCCAACGGCCTTTACACCATCACGCCGCACCTGACCCTGGACAACGCGGCGCAGACGATCGACTGGTACAAGAGAGCGCTCGGCGCCGAGGAAGTGCGCTGCAGCGCCGGTCCCGACGGCAAGATCATGCACGCCGAGCTGAAGATCGGCAACTCGCGCTTCATGCTGAACGATGTCATGGCGGGCGGGAAGGGGCCGAAAGCCTATGGCGGGTCACCGGCATCGTTCTGGCTGTACGTGGACGACAGCGACGCGCTCTTCAACCGCGCCGTCGCCGCGGGCGCCACGGTGCAGATGCCGATGGCGGATCAGTTCTGGGGAGATCGGGCCGGCGCCTTTGCCGATCCCGAGGGCATCAGCTGGTGGGTCGCCACCCGCAAGGAGGATCTCACCACGGACGAGATTCAGCAGCGCTTCGCCGAGTTCATGAAACAGATGTCGCAGCCGACGTAGAACGAGCAGGGGCTCCAGGCTCCAGACGCCGGGCTCCAGGCCTTTACAAGGCCCGAAGCCTGAAGCCCGGAGCCCGGAGTCTTTGAACCGCAGGGCAGTGTAGACTTGTGCCCATGTCCGGCATCTCCTGGAAGCCGTGGCGTGTACTGCTCGCGATCGTGGTGCTCGCCGCGCTCGCGACCCAGGTCGAGGCGCAGCGCCGCCGATCGTTTGCCAGCACCAGGATCGCCACGGCCGATGACGTCGATGGCCGCTTCCAGTTCTGCCGCGTGGCGTTCGACAGCAGGGGCGGATTCGGCTCGAGCTGGAGCGTCGATTGGCCGCGCGCCGACATCAACCTCTCGATCAGGTTGTCCGAGCTCACCAAGACCACGATCAGCCGCGACGGCGGCGGCGACCCGAATCACCTGCTCGTACGTCTGACCGACCCCGAGATGTTCAGCTGCCCGTTCATCATGATGACCGAGGTCGGTTCGGTCTATTTCTCTTCCGAGGAAGCGGCGCACCTGCGCGACTATCTGCTCAAGGGCGGCTTCCTCTGGGCGGACGACTTCTGGGGCAGCGGCGCGTGGGACTGGTGGGAGGAGCAGTTCAGCCAGGTCCTGCCACTTGCCGAGTACCCAATCGTCGACATCGACCCGAGTCATCCGTTGTTCCGCTCGCAGTTCCTCGTCAAGGAAGCGCCCCAGATCGCGTCGATCAATTTCTGGTATGGGAACGGCGGCAGCACGTCCGAGCGCGGAGCCGACAGCGCCGAGGTGCACATCCGCGCCGTCCTGAACCGTCAGGGGCAGATCATGGCGCTCATGACGCACAACACCGACTTCGGTGACTCGTTCGAGCGCGAGGGCGACGACCCCACGTACTTCCTCAACTTCTCGGTCCCCGGCTACGCCTTCGGCATCAACACGCTGCTGTACGCGATGACGCACTAGACCGGAGATCCGTCCTATCCCCGACTTTCTACGTCCTACCTCCTAACGAGGCCCTGCCTCCAGTCCGTGGCCTCGTGAGTCTCCAGTGTCTGTGCCCCGCTTCGCGGGGCGAGGGAATAAGATAGGAACGTGCTCTCGATCCGCACCCGTGATCGGCACGCGCGGCGGCGCCGCTGGGCCCTGCTGGCGGCCGTCGGCTTGGCGGCGCTGGCGTTGGCGCCGCAGGTCGAAGCACAGCTGCGGCGCGGCCTCCGGAGCTTTGCCAGCACCCGCATCGCTCGAGAGGACGATTTCGACGGCAGGTTTCACTTCTGCCGCATCGCGTTCCGCAACGGCCTCGGCGGCGACATCGAGAGCGGCAGCTGGGAAGTCGACTTTCCGCGCGCCGACATCAACCTGTCCATCCGCCTCTCGGAGCTGACCAAGACCACCGTCAGCATGGACGAGGACCGTCAGCCGAACAACCTCCTTCTCCAGCTCACCTCGCCGGAGATCTTCAACTGCCCGTTCATCATGATGACCGAGGTGGGGGCGGCCGACCTGAGCGACCAGGAAATCGCGAACCTCCGTCAATACCTCCTCAAGGGCGGCTTCCTGTGGGCGGACGACTTCTGGGGCACGGATGCCTGGGAATGGTGGGCGTCAGTGATGCACGCGGTGCTGCCGCCCGACCAGTACCCGATTATCGAGCTGACGCCCGATCACCCGATGTTCAGGGCGCAGTTCGTGGTCAAGGAGACGCCGCAGATCGCCAACATCCTCCACTGGTCGCGCTACGGCGACGGCATGGAGCGCGGCAACGACAGCCCCCGCGCCGATCCGCGCGCCGTGCTCGACAGTCACGGCCGAATCATGGTGCTGATGACGCACAACACCGACTTCGGCGACTCCTTCGAGCGTGAAGGCGACGACCCGACCTACTTCCTCAAGAACTCGGTGCCCGGGTATGCGTTCGGCATCAACGCGCTGCTGTACGCGATGACGCACTAGGAGAGGCGACAGAAGACAGAAGACAGAATGAAGGAGGAAGGGAGGAAGGAGGAAGGAGGACTAAGATAGAGGCGTGTTCAGGCAGTGCAGTCGCGGTCGGCTGGGCCTGCTCGCCGTTCTGATCGCGATGGCGATTGCCACGACGCTCCACGGGCAGCGCCGCGGCTTCAACCTCAGCGCCCGCATGGCCACCGACGACGACTTCGACGGGCGCTTTCAGTTCTGCCGCGTCTGGTTTCAGAGCGGCTTCAACGGCGACCCTGGCGCCGGCGGCTGGAGCGCCGACTGGCCGCGCGCCGACATCAATCTGTCCATCCGGCTGTCTGAGCTGACCAAGACCACCATCGGCCGCCTGCCGTCCGGCCAGCCGCACAACGTCGTGATCCGGCTCACCTCGCCGGAGCTCTTCAACTGCCCCTTCATCATGATGACCGAGGTGGGCGCGTCGGCGCTCAACTCTCGCGAGATCACGCACCTGCGCGAATATCTCTTGAAGGGCGGCTTCCTCTGGGTGGACGACTTCTGGGGCAGCGAAGCCTGGGACTGGTGGGAAGGCCAGCTGCGCAAGGTGCTCCCCGCCGCCGAGTACCCGATCGTCGATCTGCCGCCGGACCACCCGCTCTACCGCTCGCAGTTCGCGGTGAAGGCGACGCCGCAGATCTCGAACATCGGCTTCTGGTCACGCAACGGCGGCGGCACCTCGGAGCGCTACGAGGACAGCGCCGTCGTCCACACGCGCGCCATTCTCGATTCACACGGCAGCATCATGCTGCTGATGACGCACAACACCGACCTCGGCGACTCGTTCGAACGCGAGGGCGACGACCCGGAATACTTCTCGCGCATGTCAGTGCCCGGGTACGCGTTCGGCATCAACGCGTTGCTGTATGCGATGACGCACTGATGGAGAGAGTCGAATTGACGGATTGACGAGTTGAGTTACTCGTCCGACTGATTGTCGTCGCGCCGGCGGGCCCGCAGATCGGCGACCACCAGACGTACGCCGATGATCGTGCAGACGAACAGCATGAAGGCGGGAAACATCCTACTTCCTACCTCCTCCCTCCTTCACCTCCCGGATACGGCCCCTCGAACACCAGCTCGGCCAGCGGCAGACGGCCGTTCGGCGTCTCGCGCGCCTGCAGCGCCTCGGGGAGATCCGACGTTCGCCCGGGCCTTCCCACGGCGCCCATGGCCTCCACGCGGACATCGTCGGGCACGTGCAGAGATGCGCGGGCCCGCTCGTAGTCGAACCCCTGCATCCCGTGCACGACGAGGCCGTTCATCGCGCCCTGCAGGGCGAAGTTCTCCCACGCTGCCCCGGTCACGAACGAGTGCGTCACCGCCGGACGGCCGGTGCGCTCGTTGATCGTCTTCGACATGAAGAGGACGAGGACCGCGGCGTTGCGGCACCACACCTTGTTGCTCTCGACGAGGAGCTCGAAGAAGAGCGGCCAGTGGGCGGTGTCGCGGTGCGCGTAGAGCATCCGCCACGGCTGGACATTGGAAGGCGAGGGCGCCCAGCGCGCCGCCTCGAAGAGCCGCATCAGCTCACTGGTATCGATCGGCTCACCCGACATCGCGCGGGGCGACCAGCGGTCGAGGAAGATGGGTGAGATGGGATGATCGGGAACCCTCTGGTCGCTCCCCTTGATCACGCCCGGACATCTCCAAAGGTCGACATCGTACCGAATGAGGCAAGTGTTCCCGGATGGTCTTTGGAGATGTCCGCCCCGCGAAGCGGGGCAAAGCCGACACTGGCACCAGTGAAGCCAAGCCAGCGCCGCCGCATGAGTCGCGGCGGCTCGAGGCGCAGCTTCACTGGTACCCCATCTTGATCACGCCGCTCTGCGAGCCGTTCACGGTCCCCTTCTCGAGCCACTCGAGCGATGCGCGGAAGAGCAGCGTGTGGGCACCCTTCTCCCACATCGCGTTGTGCGAGGCGCAGCCGAGATCGATCATGACCTTCTGCGGGGAGCCGAGGTCGGCGTGCAGCTCGCGAACCCGGGCCGGGTCGACCTGCTTGTCGTGAACGCCCGCAACCATCAGCGCTGGCGTCTGCATCTTCCCCACCACCGCCGCGTTCCATCCCCACGTCGTCGTCTGCGGGGCTCGGCGCACGCCCGGTCCCCACGTCGCGCCGACCGGGTCGGACTCGAGCATGGCCGACCAGATGCTGTCCGCAATCGCCGGCTCGTATTGTCCCGGACAACCGACCTGCCGGTCCCAGTTGGCGATGAAGTCCGCCCGTGACTGCGTGTTGAAGACCACGCCCGGCGCCGGCAGCTTCGACGGCGGCTCGGCAGCCGACGTACGGCCGTAAGCGGGCGCCAGCCAGACGATGCGGTTCACCTTGTCCGGGTGCTTGGCCGCGTAGCCTCCGGAACGCGGGCCGCCGAGCGACCACGCCACGAGGCTCACTTTCTCGACGCGGCGCAGCGCCCGGATGTAGTCCACCGCCGCCGCCACGTCATCCCAATCGGAGCCGATGGTCGTCATCGCGCCCGGATACGACGCCGCGCAGGGCGCCTGGATCAGAGAGGGCACGAACGCCGGCTGACGGTCGGACGCCAGGTTGCAGGGATCGCTCATCGCCGCCGGCCGCGTCGAACGGCCGTAGCCGGTCATGTCCACCGAGAACGCGTCGAACCCGGCGCGCGCCAGGTACGCCATCCAGCTGTAGTCCTCTGCCGGCACGTCGAAGGACACCTCGGCGGGCGTGCCCGCACCGTGGACGAAGAGCACGACGCGATCGGTGAAGCTGCGTGCCCGCAGCGCCATGCCGGCTGCCACGCGCTCGCGCACGTACAGCTGCGCCTGCTGCCCGGCCATCGCCGGCACGCTCGACTTGACGCGCAGGTAGTGATCGACGGTGAGGATCTGCTGACTGTCGTCGGCGAGCAGACGTGGCGGCGCGATCGGCGATGAAAGCGCAGCGGCGAGGGCGAGAACGAAAACAGTCGGTCGCATGCATGTCTCCGGGCTCCGGACGCCGGGCTCCAGGCTCCGGAAGCAGGCGGGTCTAAAGACCCGCCTGTACGTTGGGGGCCTGACCGTCGGCGTGCGCCGTCCGGATGTGATCGCGCAGCAGGTCGCGCCCGAAGTCGCCCTTGAAGTCGCGCCAGATCGAGTGCACGTGGTTGCCGTCGTTCTGCGTGTTGTCGAACTCGATCAGGAACGTCGGCCCCTGCACGCGGTAGTAGTGCTTCTGCCCGCGCTCGACCGGCCCTGCCCACGCGAACGCGACGTTCTCGATCCCTGCGGTCTTGATCTTCGCCAGGCGATCGGCGGCCACGTCGGCGGTCATGAGCCCGGCATACGCGTCAATCACCTTCATCAGCAGATCGCGCTGCGCCGGCGTCATCGCCTTGGCCTTCAACCCGTCGGGCGAGAGCGGATCGATGTCCAGCCTGTTGTTGGTCAGGATCTCGTTCGGCGCCGTCGCGTTGAGCACCGCCGTCGTGCGCTGCGACGCGTCGAGCGCCGTGACGAGCGACCGGCCGGAATCTTCGAGGAGGCCGAGCACACGCTTGCCCTTTTCGGCGCCGTCGCGGACTTCGGCGGGATTCGAGCCAGCGAAGCTGGGAGTGCTGGCGATCGCCGTGCCGTTCACCACGCTGAAGTGCAGCGAGACGTGATGCCCCTCGACGCGCCAGCCCCACGTGCCTTTGCCGTCCGGCGTGCCGAACACGGTGAACCGATAGGCGCTTTGATCGCGGGCCATCCGTACGCCGCCCTCGATGGCCCGCAGAATGTTCTCGAGCTGGATGATCGACGTGTATGTCTGGTAGCCACGATCGCTCAGGCCGGTCCGCAGCAGCGAATGCGCCAGCTTCTGCTGCGCCTCGGTCATCGCCTTGAGCGGCAGCCCGTTACGTGGAAACGTCTCGTCGGGAATGAAGTTCCAATGCATCCGCTCGTCCGACTCGAACGGGTATGTCGCCTGCTTCCGCTGCTCGGGAGTCAGCGACGCCAGGAAGGCGGTGGCGGCATTCGTCATCGCCGACGACGCGCGTTGCGCGGAGACGATGGCACCCGCGGCGAAGGCGGCGAGAAGCCCCGCCGCGACCACGATGCGCCGAGATGGGAACCGGTTCATGCAGCACCTCGATTCACGTCAATTCCTTTTCCGGCCGAGCGAGCTGAAGATATCGTCGAGCGTGGCCAGACGGTTCGGGTTCAGATTGTGCACCGAAAGGATCCTCTCCGGCTGAAGATTCAGGCGGACGATGTTGTCGGCGAACACGCCCGTGCCCACGACGGGCGGATTCGGCACCGGGCCGGACGCTTCGGTCGGCAGGTTGAACATGTCGGCATAGACGAGGATCCGCTCTTTCGGCAGATACCCCACGACGAGGCCGTCGGCGTGCGGCAATCCCTTGATCACGTGGATCTCGAAGGTCCGCGTGCTGTCCTGGAACACGCGCTTGTCGCCGGTGAACCCCTCGACGACCGGCTTCTTGCCCGACTTCGACAGCACATCAGGCGCCAGGGTCCGCGGCGGCGACATCGCACTCATGATGTACGCCTTGTTGACCTCGGGCGTGACGATGGTGATGCCCTCGGCAACGACGGCCGGCAGCCCCTGCGTGTGGTCGAGATGGTGGTGCGAGATCACGCCGTAGCGGATCGGCTTTTTCGGAATGACCTTTTTCGTCTCCGCAATGATCTCGAGCGCTCGCATTTCATTCTGCGGGCCCGGCTCGAAGAGGACGACGTGGTCGCTGAACTCGACGGCCAGCGCGTTGTACGCGCCGTTGATCCGCCAGACGCCGTCGGCGAGCTTCTCAGAGGTCGGCGCCGGGGCGCCCGCGCCCGGAGCGCCGGCTGCTGGCGGCCCGCCGCGGCCGGCCCCTGCGCCACCGGGAGGAGGCCCGCCCGGGCCGCCGCCTCGCGCGGGAGGTGTCATCAGCTGCTGGAGGTTCGAGGGGTTG
>Ga0075428_100003663_pt1 | contig 16847 bp, 12 predicted proteins | sample RhiMetdeltSRZDD2_FD_75291 | JGI IMG/M metagenome (GOLD analysis project Ga0075428, IMG submission 75291) | Populus rhizosphere microbial communities from Tennessee, USA - Rhizosphere MetaG P. deltoides SRZDD2 | ecosystem: Host-associated > Plants > Roots > Rhizosphere > Soil | place: USA... | reverse complement strand
CGGCCTGAAGCTTTTGATAACCCGCCTCGGTAATCGCCGTGTTGCGCAGCCAGAGTTCCTTCAGCCGCGGCAGCCTGGCCAGGTGTTCGAGCCCGGCGTCGGTGATCTTCGTGCCACTGAGCGACAGCGATTCAAGGTCTTGAAATGCGGTGAGATGGGCAATGCCGGCGTCGGTGATCGGCAATTCATCGAGGCCGATGAACTTGAGCTTGGGACAGACTTTCAATAAGGGGATTCCCTCATCGGTGACCTTGGTGCGCGCCAGCCAAACCCGCTCCACGCTGGGAAGAATGGCCAGCAGTTTCAGGTCCTCGTTGGTGGCGGGCGTGTCAAGTAGCTGCACGCCGGTGACCTCTCCAAAGCACTCTTCGCCGATCATGTCCCGCAGCCAGTGGAGCCATTTGGGGATGATCGGCCTATAGTACTGATCTTTTCCCTGATAGCGATAGCCCATCGTGGTGAGCGAGTCGCCGTGCTGGTCCTGTCGGCCGGCGGTCAACTCGTAGAATCGCCGCACTGCCGCCCGCTGCTGAAACGCCCGGTTGATCCACCACCCTCCGGCCAGGCAGCCGATGGTGACGATCACCAGCAGCGTGCGCAGACTGAACTGGAACCACGGTCGCTTGAGCAGGGTGGCGGCCACGTCACGTCTCGCTTAGGCGGAGGTGATTACTCCTCTGCGCCGGCCGGCGCCTCGGCATTGGCTGCCGTGCCGGCAAAACCGCTGGCCAGGACCTTCTCGCGGATTTCCTCCGTGACCTTGGGATTCTCCAGCAGGAATGCGCGGGCCTTTTCCTTCCCTTGGCCCAAGTAGACCTCGCCATACTTGAACCAGGCGCCGCTGCGGCTGATGACCTTTTCGTTGATGCCCATGTCGATGATGTCCCCTTCGTAGCTAATGCCGCTGGTGTGGAGCATGTCGAACTCCGCCAGACGGAAGGGAGGGGCGACCTTGTTTTTGACGACCTTGGCTCGCACGCGCTGCCCCACGACTTCCTCGCCGTCCTTGAGCTGGTTGATGCGGCGAACGTCGATGCGGCAGGACGAATAGAACTTGAGGGCCCGGCCCCCAGGAGTCGTTTCGGGACTGCCGTAAGAGACGCCGATCTTGTCGCGAATCTGGTTGATGAAGATCACGGCGGTCCTGCTCTTGGCGATGGCGCCGGTCAGCTTGCGCATGGACTGGCTCATCAGGCGGGCTTGCAGGCCGACGTGCGTGTCGCCGATTTCCCCTTCCAGCTCCTGCCGCGGAACCAGGGCGGCCACCGAGTCGATGACGATCACGTCCACGGCGTTGGACTTGACGAGCATTTCGGTGATCTGCATCGCCTCTTCGCCGCTGTTGGGCTGACTGACCAGCAGCGTGTCGAGCTGCACTCCCAGCTTCTTGCCCCAGGTGGGGTCAAAAGCGTGCTCGGCATCGATGATCGCCGCCACGCCTCCTAGTTTTTGGGCCTGGGCGATCACGTGCAGGGCCAGCGTCGTTTTGCCGCTCGATTCCGGCCCGAAAATTTCGATGATCCGTCCGCGAGGAATGCCGAAGCCGCCCAGCGCGATGTCGAGCGATAGGCTTCCTGTCGGAATTCCCGAAATGGAGAGGGTCCGATCGCCGCCCAGGGGCATGATCGAGCCTTCGCCGAATTGCTTTTCAATCTGCGACAGCGCCGTCTTGAGAGCCGAGTTCTGCTCGAGCAAGGCGTCCATCTTGGTCGCGCCGTCCGACTTGGCGGCCCCGCGCGACGGCCGTTCTTTTTCTTTCTTGACCATGCGACCGTTTGCCTTTTCTGTGGTGACCATGAGGAACCTCCTGTTATCGGGAACTTTCACTGGAGTTGCAAGCAATAGCCGACAAGATGAACCAGGCGGCACAAGACAAGTCGGACGTGAACATCAGATTAACAATGTACAGCGGATCAAGCGCCGGTCAATTGCCGGATGTCCCAGTATCGCGACCCCGGTGACACGTTTGGTCACTAGTGGCGCCTGCGGCATGGATTGCCATGGTCCTAAGTCGCGTGATGGCAGCGACTTGCAGCATTCCGAAAAAAACTTTTCGGACGTCTTGCCGCCAGTCCGCACCGGAGTCAAATCAAGCCACTCATCCACTCAGTTCGGCTCGTCCCAAAGCCTCGTGCGTCGGCCCGCTCCGGCCGAGAAAACTGGCGAACACCACGACTTCCTCAATCACGGATAAATCCCCGTCGAAGGTCGCGTGTTTTTGCAGCAGTCCCGCGAGGTTGGAACGCGTTTGCTCGTCAAACCGCTTGACCCGACCCAGCGTCAGGTGCGGATGGAACCGCCGCTGCTCGCGGCCATAGCCCATTTCCTTTTTCAAGGCGTCGTCGATGGCGCGCTGTAGTTCGGTAAGCTCCTGGACCCCCTGGGTAAATCCCAGCCAGATCGTTCGCGGCTGACGGAGGTCCGGAAAAGCGCCGGCCCCGCGGCAGACGATTTCAAAGGGCTCGCAGCGGCTGGCAACGTCGGCGACGACGCGGCAAATATCGGGCGTTTCCGTGTCGGCGACGTCCCCAAGAAACTTCAGCGTCAGGTGCATCTGCGGCGCTTTGACCCAGTTCACATCCGCGCCCGCAGCTTGCAGCTCCTTGATGAGCTGCGCGGCCCTGGCCAGAACCGATCCGGCCAATTCGACGGCAATGAACGTGCGGAGGCGGGCCATGAAAGAGAGCAGAGGTCAGAGCAGAGGGTGGATCTTAGTCTTGCGTGATGTACTGCTTACGATGGGCCATGTAGAGGTGATGCACCGTCTCCAGCGCCTCTCCACGAGCGCGATTCACGCCTTCGACTTTGTTGCGCACGTGTCTGTCGTTGTGTTTTTCGGCCAGATTGGCCGGCGCGCTATTAGAAGACCGTCGGGCCTGAGACGCCAGCTCGTAGCGCTCCTCCCAAGGCCAGCGGTGCGTCAAGTCACACACCTCCAGGTGCAAATCGCACAACCTCTGGTAAACGAGAAGATTCTCCACGCGAAATGCTTGAGCCATGATGCGCCTCCAGATTCAATCGCGAAACTCGTTCTGTTCGCCTCTCCTCTCTGACCTCTGCTCTCTGCTCTCTAGAAACTAAGCATCCTCCGATAGCGCTGCAGTCTCGCATCCAGGTCCGGCCGCTCGACCTTCTTCATGCGGTCCAGACCAAAGTCCTCGACGGTAAAACTCGCCACGACAATTCCGTAGGCCATCGCTTCCTTGAGCGCGCGGCTGTCGAATTGTCCGTGCGCGGCCAGGTATCCCATCATGCCGCCGGCAAAGCTGTCTCCGGCGCCTGTGGGATCCACGACGCGATCGGTGGGATATGCCGGCAGGACGTACGTCTCGTGCTCGGAAAAAAACATCGCGCCATGCTCCCCCTTTTTGATGACGACGAACTTCGGTCCCATTCGCCGCACCTGGTGTCCGGCGGCAACCAGATTCTCCTCTTCGGTGAGAAGCCTCGCCTCACTGTCGTTGAGGACCAGGCCGTCGAGCCGCTTGAAAAGCGCCAGCAGATCCTCGTGCTGCTCGCGAATCCACAGGTCCATCGTATCGGCGACGACCAATTTGGGCTTCTCGACCTGCTCCAGCGTCTTCATTTGCGTGATTGGCGAACCATTGGCCAGGAACAAGTAGTCGCTGCGGCGATAGTTGTCCGGCAGCTCCGGGAGATAGTCGCCAAACACATTGAGCTGCACCTCGAGCGTCTCCCGGTCGTTCATATTCGGCGCATACTTCCCCTTCCAGAAAAACGTCTTGCCCCCGGCCACGACCTTCAGCCCCGAGGTGTCAATGTTTCGGCTCGCCAAAAGCTGCGTGTGTTCCGCCGGCCAATCGTCGCCGACAACGCCGACCAGCCGGACTGGGGCAAAAAAACTGGCGGCATAGGAGAAGTGAACTGCCGAGCCGCCGAGCACGCGTTCCCGCACCGCAGTGGGAGTGTGAATGCTGTCGATGGCGACCGAACCGACGACCAGGAGCGACATGCAGTGCCTTTCCCCGCGACAAGCGCCAGAGAGACATGGAGACGAAAAAACCGGCTCGCATTATCCGCCAACAAGGGATCGATGCAAGGATTGCGCGGCAAAGGGGTCGGGAGTCGTTTCGGACCGATGGTTTTCTATCACCAGTGTCGGTTGGCCCGAAACGACTCCCGACCCCGTCGTCATGCGGCCGGCACGAAGCGTAACGGAAGTCGCACAGCGAGCCATGCTATAATCGCCACTGGCATCTTCCGATCACCAGCCAGTTGAACTACGGAACATGGCACAAGGGCAAACCACTTCACCTGCCTTTTGGCTGGTCGCTGTTTTGTGCTTGTGCAGCGTTCTGGCCTCTTCCGCAAGCGCACAAAAGCCGCCGCGTTATTCCGGAATGCTGGCGGGTGGACAGCGGATCGCGGGGGAAAAACTTGCCGATTGGCATACTCCCGACGCCAAGCCCCGGCTGGACAACCAGGCCCTGCTCGATCCCGGCAATCCGCTCAAGTGGCTGCGCGACCGGTCGGTGCCGCTGGCAGCCGCTCCCGCAGCGTTTGTCGAGACTAACACGGGCGACGTCCTTCCCGGAACGGTCGTCGAGGCGCGCACCGGCCAGGAAGCGCCATTCGATCCATTGCCGCCGCACGTGCTGGTGGAGCCGGCCGTCGAACTTTCGCCACCAGCCAAGCCGGAACAAACGACGATCCGCGTGGTCACTTCCGCGCTGCGGCGCATCGTCTGGCAGCGGCTGTCGCAAAAAGCGTATCAGCCAGGCACGCTCTTCTTTCGCGACGGACGCGCCCTCACTTACCGGGCGTTGCGATTGGGCTCAGGCTTCGTGAGCGTCCTGCTGGAGGAGGGGAACCAGAGAATTCCGTGGACCGATCTGGCCGAGGTGCATTTTGCCAAGGCTGACCTCTGGCCAGCCTACTTCGACGAGCTAACAGCCAGTTGTACGTCGGCAACCTCGCGTCTGATGCAAGTGGAAACGACTTCCGGTTTGGTGGCGACGACCTCTCTCGAGCGCTTCGCCCAGCGATTTGACGGCAACCCACAGGAGAGCGACCGCTGGACTCATGGCATTCAGCCCGGCTGGAGCCTCGACATCCTTTGGATTCGCTGCCGCGAAATTGCCATGCGGCGGTTTTTCTCCGCCAGCGAGGTTCCGCTTACTCGCGTGCAGCCGTCGCGCGTGCTGGCGCAGTCGCTTCTGGCCGGGAGCGGACGTCCGCCGCAGGTAAATCGCAATGTCCATGGCGGCCCGCTGCAAACCGCTCAGCTCGACTTCGGCTGGGGGTTCGGCGTGCAAGCCCGCAGCGAGCTGGCCTTCGAGCTGCCGGTCGGAGTCAAGTCGCTGCGCAGCAGCGTGGCCATTGACCGCGCCAGCGGCGCGGGAGGATGCATGCGGGCGCGAGTATTGTCTCAGGCGACTGGCTCACCGCCGTTGTGGGAAAGCCCGTTTCTCGTCGGCTCGCAAGCGGTAGCCGACTGCGGGACGATCGCTCTGCCTGGCTCCCAATCAGCACCCATTCATTTGGTGCTGCAAATCGATCCGGCGCACGAAGGGCGTCCGGCCGGCGCTGATCCGCTGGATATCCGCGATGCGGCCAATTGGCTCGACCCGCTGCTAGAACTCGATCCGGCCTACGTCCAGCGCGAGATGGATCGGAGGCTGGCGGAGCGATTCTCCGCCTGGCGCAACGGGACCGTGCGACTGGATCCAGGCCCCGCCGAACCGGGCGTGCAAGTTGCCTTTGTCCGCAATGAGCAGCTCCCGGCGCCGGGCCGCTTTGACACGCAGGTGGGTCATGCGACGCGCGGCATGGTCATCACCAAGTCATTCACGCTCCAGCCGCAGGATCAATGGCTCTTGATCTCGGCAGTCCGTCGTCCCGATAGTCCAAAGGCCCCTAAGCTCGAAATCTACATTGGAAACGAGCCCGTCGCCGAATATGAACCGCCGCCGGCCCATCCCGATCCTCAAGAGGTGCGGCCGCTGGCAATTTCCCTGGCCCCCTACGTTGGACGCGCTGCGAAAACGCTGGAAGTCGCAGTGCGGCAGTCTCCCGTCGAAAAGCCAGGAGCAGTTCAGTGGCGCATGTTTCAGCTCGCAACGCAGTTGCCGACACTCTTTCGTGTGTTTGAAGATGAGATGACAGCCACCAAGGTTGCTGGAGCGGTCGTTGACGACCAGCGGCATTATGGTCTGCGTTCCATCTGCGTGGAGTCGCCGGGAAAGGTCGAACTTTTGCTTGGCCAGCCAGTTGCCATCCGCGAACGTCCGAAGTGGGGCGAGTACCGCATATTGCGATTCGCCGTGCGAAAAAAGGGAAAGGGACGAATCGCGATCGAGTTTGGCACGGAGCCTCCGCGGACTGAAATCGTGCGTTACGACGGCGGCAAAGGAGAACCGGTCGGGGGCAAGTCCTTCCGCGTGTGGAACGACGAGCTTCCCGAGCAATGGATCGTAATGACGCGCGATCTCTATCCCGACTTTGGCAATTCCACCATAACGTCGCTCTCGCTGCATTCGCCGGATGGCGAGGCTGCCTGGTTCGACCATATCTACCTGGCGCGCGGCCAGGACGATTTCAATCTCATCCCCTTAGCTCCCTCCCCCGAGCAGACGAACGCGAAGGCCCGCGAGCAACTTGCTCAGCAGCTCGTGGAGCGAGCACGGCCGGCGCTGGTCACGCTGCGGCTTGCGGATGGGAGCATCGCTGGAGGCCTGCTGATCAGCAAGGAAGGCGAAATCCTGACGGCGGGGCACTTTTTGTGCTCGGCTAACCAGGACGTCACCGTCCGACTGGCGGACGGGAAAACGGCCGCGGCCCGCTCGCTGGGGATCAGCCGGGAATTGGATTTGGGGCTCGTCAAAATCAGTGCTGCTGGGCCCTGGCCGGCCAGTCCCATCACTGGACGGGCCGAATTGGACGCCGCGGCATCGTACGTGGCCCTGGTATTTCCCGGGCAAACCGCTTTAGAGACCGGGCCGGAGGTCCAAGTCGCGTCTCTGAGACGATTCTTTCGCACGATGCTTTGGACCGATGCCGATGGCGAAGCGTTTACCACCGGCGGAGTGCTCTTTAGCCCCCAGGCGGAAGCGGTGGGACTGCACGTTCGCCGCAGCCAGTTTGGCGGCTTTCTGTTCTCTCGGCTGAATGCCGGCGAACTGGCACCGCACCTGGAGCGGATGCGGCGCGGCGAGATCTGGGGCGCCTGGCTCAGCGGCAGCGAGCCTGTCCTGGGGCTGGAAGGCAAAGCCACGCTGACCGGACTGGAGGTGACGAAACTCACTGAAAATGGACCGGCTGCGAAGGCCGGCGTGCAGCCGGGCGACTTGATCGTACGAATTGGCGGCAAGCCTGTCGTCGGCGACGGCGATCTCTATCAGGCGCTGCGCGAAATGGATGCCGGCCAGCCGGTGCCCCTCGAGCTCACTCGCGGCGGCGCGGCGGTCAGCGCGACTGTGACGCTCGGCATTCGCAGCCCATGATGTGACTCGTCGCGCGGTGGAGTTGCCGCGTCGCCGAGAAAAATAATTTTCGCGACGGGGCGGAAAACTCATTGCCAACCTTGCGCTGGCTCGATTACGCTGTGGGATAGAAGAACGTGATCGGGGGGATGACTTGTCGCCGTCGCGATCGATCGTGACACCCATCGCGTCGTCAATCTCGGCTGAGCCGCCGCATGTTACGCGAGTTTGAAGCGTTCGCCAAAACGCCAACCGCCTCCAATTTTCTTTCCGCGCGTGCGGCCTTACTCTCCCAGTCGCCGCGCCCTCTCACGGCTGAAGATTTGTCGCATTTGGAGGCGTTGCTCGCTGCCGGCGATCCGGCATCTGTCAGCAAAGCAATCGATGATCTCCCGCCAATTGCCGTGCTCTCCCCCGCCGTTCATCTGGTGGCGGCTGAGGCCGCGGAAGCAGCGGGGGACGACGCGGATTGTCAGCTCGAGCGATTCCTGTTGATCACGTGCCTGGAGGCGATACTGCACACGGGGAATGGAACCGAGCAGTCCCCCTACGTGGCGACCTGCACGATGGACGAGCGACACGTGTGCGAAATGCTGGGACTTGTGCCCCGCTCGCAGTCGCTTGTTAACCGCCGGGGAAAGGCGCTCGACGCGATCGAGTGTGAAGACGGCGCGTGCATCTGGTTTGACGTCTCGGGGCTGGTTTCATTGCCGGCCGCCGGCAGCCGCCACAAACGGAAAATGTCCCACGGCTACGTCAGGTATCGAAACACGGTCCAGTGCCTTGTGCCCCGCGGCAAGCGCGTCAGTCAAACACAGCGCTGAATTGACGGTCTCCGCGCACCGTTTCCGTGGAGAACTGGTAGCGGCTGTCCGCCAGCAGATCGGCCGCGTTCTCGACAAAGCGGTTGACTTTGACCAGATCTTGCGTGTTGACGTCTTGCCCGGCCTGGCGGCGCGCATGGCTGGAAAGCACCAGCACGTAATAGACGCCCTGTTCGGCAAGCTGAACCTCGAATTGTCCCTGTTCATCCGCCCGAGCATACGCGCCCCCCATGTCGCGAAACTCGGCGGCAGCCGCCAGGGGCGCATTGGGGAGCGGCTCATCCGGCCGCAAGCCCTGCGCGGAAATCCGTCTGCCGGGGTCCTTAGTCTGCGGCAAGAAGAGCACGACCGCGCCCCCATCCGGCAAGTTGCCCGTTGCGGAAGCGTAGGAGATCGTGCCGCTCACTTTGCACGGCTGGCCAGCCACCGTCGTGCTTTGAGAAAAGAACGAGGCCCCCACCATTAACCCCAGAGCGAATGCCGCCAGGGCGACGATTCCCAACAGTACGCCTTGCGTGAGGAGAACATAGCGCGGCACGGAGATTCGCCGAGCGATGTTCGGCGGTGCAGCGACGTGCGCCGGGGACGGGGCCGGCGCATCGTAGACGAGCTCCGTTTCATCGAACACGGCAAACTGGGCATACGGGTTGTCATCCTGCTGCGAGTCGTCCGCCTGCTGTGACGCTTCTTCGGACGCGGGGGGGACCAAAGTCTGGCCGGCGACCGGGCCCGCGGTCGCTGTCACGCGTTCGATTTTCGGGACCGTCAGTTCCTTCTGGCAGCGCGGACAGGTAGCGCTCATCCCCGCTCTTTTCGAGCTGATGCTGAGCTTCTGCCGGCAGTGCGGGCAGGGGAAACGGATCGGCATAAAGCGGCAAGGCAGGAGTACGGCGGCCGGTGGACATGTCATGGCCGCGCGATGACGACGCGTCTTCCAGCCTAACCGGCAACAGCGGCAGGGAAAAGTTCGCGTCGCAATTGCGGCCAGCGGGCCGCCGCGGCCAAAGGGGACGGGAGTCGTTTCGGGCCAACCGGCACTGGTGATGGACCGTTTTCGGTCCGAAACGACTCCCGACCCCCGGGTCATCAGGGCTGGCGCCGCTCGTCGTCCTCGCCGCGCGCCACGGCATTAACTCCGAGCGCCAACACCAAGAGGAGCAGATCGACCACCAGCAGCATGACGGCCGCCACGGCGATCCATTTGAGCACAAATGCCGCGGGTTGGTCCCCCGCGGCCTGGGTCAAGGCCGACGCCCCCAGCAGTACGGCAAAGCTGACGATCAGCACCGGGGCGGGGATGAGAAGTGCGACGATAAGACGGTGTGGAATCAAGAATGGCTCGCTGTTAGCACCGAGATGGAGCCAGTTTTGTCCCGGAAAACCGGGTTGTCAACGACGCGGGGGCGGGCCGCCCCTATCAGATTTCATTGACACGCCCCTTACCTGGGGCACAATAAGGAGATATGGCAACCCGGCGCGGACTTGAGGGGCCGCCGTGGTTTTCCGTCAGGATGCACAGCCGAGACATTCGTCCGGCGGGAACCGAGGAGAAATGCGCATGTCTGGCCTATTCTCGCGTCGAGGGCGGATCGCTTGGGCACTGGCTCTGGCAACATCGTGTTTTCCCCCAGCCGCCGTGTGGGGAGAAGTCGTCACGCTCAAGAACAACGTGCGTTTGGAGGGATCGGTCGGTGAAATCGATTCGCTGAACACAAACCCGCTGATCACTCCGCCGGCGTTCAAAGCTATTGTCTTCGTGGACGACGATCTGCGACGGATCTTTGTCGGATCGAACCAACTGGCCGCCGCTCCCGCCGCCAGCAGCTCGATGCCCCAGCGGCGGATCATGGTGCCGCAGCGGGTGGCCAAAACCGGCGCCCAGATCTTCAGCGTGGGGATGCCGATTCGCATACAGCCCTTCGACGATCACGGCTGGCGGGTCTTCACGATGGTCGGTCCGGCGGGCAAGCCGATCGACGTCGTGCAAGGGATCACGCTGGTCACGCCGACCTACACCAAGCTCGAAGCGCTGCAGATGCAGACCGGACCGGGCTACGTATGGACCACGCGGATCGCCACCAGCTCGATTCCGCGCGAGCAGTTGAGCCGGATTTTGCAGCGCGTGGCTGGAAAGGACAACTCCGAGAAACGGCTGGAGATCGTCAAGCTCTACATCCAGGCGGACCGCATTCAGGATGCGCGGGCGGAGCTGGAAGAGATCATCAAGGATTTCCCCGAGCTGACAGACCTCAAGTCGCACGTGGAGGACCTGCGGCAAGCCGGCGCTCGACTTTTGCTGAAAGAAATCGAGCTGCGCCGCGACTCGGGGCAGCCGCGACTCGCCCTGGCCATGCTCAAAGGATTTCCCAAGGAGGGCGTCGCCGGAGAGACGCTGCTCAGCGTCCGCGACGAGCTGGCGAAGTTTGAGGAGCTCGAGCAGCAGGGAACCAAGGTCTTGAATCTGCTCAAAGAGCATCAAGCGACACTCGATCCGAAAGAGGCGGCCGGCGTCAAAGCGATTTGCGACGAGATTGCGGCCGACCTCAACATTCACACGCTCGACCGGATGGCCGATTACATTCGCCTGTCCGACGACGCAACGATGAGCACCGAGCAGAAGCTCTCGCTGGCGATCAGCGGATGGCTGTTGGGAAGCGGTGCGGGGATCGACAACATGTCGGTTTCCAAGTCGCTGGTGGAAGTGCGCCGGCTGGTCCGCGCCTACCTCAACAGCAGGGGCGTGGGGCAGCGAAAAGCCATCCTGGAGCAGCTGGCGGGGCTGGAAGGCAGCAGTCCTGAGCAAGTCTCACGGCTCATCGCCCACATGAAGCCTTCCTACGAAGAAGGAGCACCGATCGAAGAGGCTCCCATCGACCTGGGCGAAGGGGAAGGCCTGCTTGGTCCCGCGAAGGAGGATCGAGCCAAAGCCGCGGCGGAAAAACCAACCGCTCCGCCGCCAGCGGCGAAAGGCCGCAAAGGGCGTGAGGTGAAGGCGGCAGTCGCCAAGGAAAAGCGCTGCGACGAAGGGGACTTGCCAGTTGAGCTCCCGAAAGCGGAAGAACCGGCTCCGGCCGATGCCGCCAGGCAAGTCCCGATCCCTGGCTTTTACGAGCGGACCTGTAAAGGCCCGATCGAGCAGCCGCTGATCAAGTACTACGTTCAATTGCCGCCGGAGTATGACCCCTACAGGCGCTATCCGGTCATCGTCACGTTGAACGGCGCAGGAAGGACGCCGCAGCAGCAAATTGACTGGTGGGCGGGGGACTACGACGAACAAACGCAAATGCGCGCGGGCCAGGCGTCGCGACACGGCTACATCGTGATCGCACCGGTGTGGCAAAAGGAATTCCAGCGGAAGTATGAGTATTCGCTCCGCGAGCACGCCTGCGTGCTCAATCCGCTGCGCGACGCCTTTCGCCGCTTTGCCGTCGATACGGACCGCGTCTTCCTGACAGGGCACTCCATGGGCGGAGATGCCGCGTGGGACATCGGTTTGGCGCATCCCGATTTGTGGGCGGGCGTGGTGGCGATCGTGGCCTCGGCGGACAAGTATGTCCGCTTGTACTGGGAGAATGCAGCCTACTTGCCGATGTACTTCATCAGCGGCGAGCGGGACGGCAACAAGCTGGCCGACAACGCGGTCGAATGGGACCGCTATCTGACCAATTCGTCGGCCACGCTCTGGGACATCATGGTGATCCAGTACCTGGGGCGCGGACACGAACGCTATCACGACGACATTCAAAACCTGTTCACCTGGATGAATCTCCACAAGCGGAATTTCCTGCCCACGAGCTTTAAGACCCGCTCGATGCGCCCCTGGGACAGCTTCTTCTGGTACGTCGAAGCGGCGATGTTCCCGGAGAACAACATGGTGCATCCCATCGAGTGGACGGGCATCAAGCCGCCGCGGGCCACGCCGGCAACGGTCGAGGGAAAGATCGTGTCGACCACCAACAACGTGAACGTCGATTCGTCCGCTCGCAAAGTCACGGTCTGGCTCTCGCCCGAGATGGTCAATTTCGACGCCAAATTGATCGTCAGCATCAACAACAAGAGCGTGAAAGGTCCGTTCAAGCCCAAACTCGAGGACTTGCTCGAGGACGTGCGCACGCGGGGCGACCGGCAGCATCCGTTCTGGCTCAAGGTTCAGGGGGGACAGTAAGTCGAGTGCGACGACCAACGGGGTCGGGAGTCGTTTCGGGCCGACGATTATCCATTCTTGGAAGCGGGTTGGCCCGAATCGACTCCCGACCCCTTTGACTCCGTCAGACGGCGATCGGCAAGCAGGAAATCGCCAAAATCTCTCCAATTGACCTCGCGCCTACCGGGCGGTATCGTTGTCCCTAAGGATCCGATCCTAAAGGCCCCAGTGGCGTAAGATTCAGCGAGGCTGGAAGTTGCGCCGTCGCAGCGGGCAGGAAACTGCCTGCGTTTTGGGCGGCCAGGCTCAGCCGGGTCGGCAATACCACCATCCGCCCTGCGAGGGCCTGCTGCCTGTGAATTTCGCCGCCGTCGGCCCCATTGCCGTTCATCTTCCCCAGCTCGTCGAGACCAACGCCCAGCTCCAGGCGGAGTTCCCGCACTGGGACATGCCGCTGATCTACGAAAAGACGGGAATTGGTTCGCGTCATATCGCCGCCCCTCAGGAGTGCGCCTCCGATCTGGCGGCAGCAGCGGCGCAGAAGCTGTTCGCGGACTATGCCGTCGATCCTCAGAGCATCGATTTTCTGCTTCTTTGCACGCAGACGCCTGACTATCCCCTGCCGACGACTGCCTGCCTTTTGCAGAGCCGACTTGGCCTGCGAACCAGCGTCGGGGCGCTCGACTTCAACTTGGGGTGCTCGGGTTTCGTCTACGGGCTGTCGCTGGCGGATGGGCTGATCCGCTCCGGTTCTGCCAAGCGGGTGCTGCTGTTGACCGCCGAGACTTACTCCAAGTACATCCACCGCGAGGATCGCAGCCTGCGTACGATATTCGGCGATGGAGCTGCCGCCACGCTGATCGAGGCATCGCGCGAGCCGACGCTATGGGCATTCCAGTACGGCACGGACGGAACGGGCGCCGATACGCTGCTGGTCACCAAGGGAGGCGCGCGACCGCCCGAGACGGCGATCAAGCCGCGTCATCGCCACCGCTGGGACAGCGATCTCTACATGGACGGGCCGAGCCTCATCAATTTCACGGTCGCCGCGGTGCCCAAGCTGGTGAGCAACATCCTGTCGGCCGCCAAACTGGGCCGCGACGAGGTGGACCTTTATCTGTTTCATCAGGCGACGCGCAAGATGCTCGATCAATTGCGCGAGGCGCTGCACCTCGACCAGGAGCGACTGCCGATCGTCCTGGAGCACTGCGGAAACACGGTTTCCTCAACGCTGCCCATTTTGATCGACGAGCTTCGCCGCACGGGAAGGCTGAAGCGCGGGACGCAGAATCTCTTGGTGGGGTTTGGTGTGGGGTGGTCGTGGGCCGGCTGCATGTGGCGCGAGCGGTGGGCGGGCGAAGGAGAAACCGGACGCAGTTCGCCCGCTTGACGGTCCTGCATTACAATGGAGGCGGCAGACGATTTTCGGTTGTCGCGGGCGCAAGGCCATGGACTCGCTACAGGGACATTTCCTGGTTGCTTCGCCGAATTTATCGGACGGCAATTTCAACCGTTCGGTCGTGCTGATGATCAAGCACGACGAAGAAGGGGCGCTGGGGCTGATTCTGAATCGTCCCACCGCCAGCCGCGTGGCCGACGTCTGGAAGGCTGTGGCCGACGAAGCGATCGACTCCAGCGATACGATCTACGTCGGCGGACCGGTGACAACGGCATTGGTTTCGCTCCATACCGTGAAATCGGCAGGCGACATGCGAGTGCTGCCCGGCGTGTACTTTTCCGCACAGCCGGACCACTTGCGTAAAGTCGTCCATGCAACCGGCAAACCGTTCCGTTTCTTTTCCGGCTACTCGGGCTGGGGAAGCGGCCAACTGGAAGGGGAGCTGGAAGTCGGCGGCTGGCTGGTGACGAGCGCGACGACAGAACTTGTGTTCTCCCAGCCGGACGATCTCTGGGAGCGAATCGTGCGCGTCATCGCGCAGGATATTCTGGCCCCCGTCGTCCCCGCCAGGCACGCGCCCAAGAGCCCGGGGCTGAACTAGCGAGCCGGCTGGCCACTCGTCGCCGCCGGCAGCGTCAATACAAACGCTGCCCCGTCCAGCGCCTCCTTGCCAATGTTCAGGCGGCCGCCGAGATCGCTCGCCAGCCGCTTGCTCAGAGCCAGGCCCAGTCCCACGCCAGGCGCTGTCCGCGCGGCTTCCTGCACCGACTTGGAAAATGGCGTAAACAGCCGGCGGCGCGCGGCAGCGGAAATTCCCGGGCCATGATCGCGCACCTCGATCACGACATTACGATGCTGGACAGCAATGTTCAAGTGAATGCGCTTGTCGTCCGCCGCGGCGGCATATTTGCAGGCGTTATCGACAAGATTGAACAGGATCTGCTCCACAGCGCCGCCGTCCGTCGATAGCAACTGATCGCGGGCGGAATCGTCGATCTCGACGACGAGTTTCATCTCCGCCTGCTCCGCCCGGTCGGCCAGTCGCGGCTCAACGCGGTCGAGCAGACCGGCCAGCGAAAGGGTCTCCCGCTGGCGGATCGGTTTGCCGCGCTCCAGGCGCGCGTACTGGAGCACGTTCTCGACCAGGTGTGCCAGCCGGTCTGCCTCGCGTCGCAACGTTTCCAGGTACTTTTGCCGCTGCTCGGCGGAAGGCACCATCCCCTCGGCCAGCATCTCGGCATACATCCGGAACGTCGTCAGCGGCGTGCGCAGTTCGTGCGTCACGGCGGATACGAACGCTCCTCGCCGTTCGCTCAGTGCCACCACGCCCCACAGCGTCATCGCGGCAAACACGGCGGCCAAAAGCAGGCAGCCCCAGGCGACTATCAGCGACACACGAATGGGCGAGTCCCACGCGGGCCCGATCGTCGGCATGCCGACCGAGAGTTGCACGGGGATGGTCGCCAGCAAGTGCTTTTGGTCCGCGGCCGCGATATCGGTTAGCGGAGTGAAGCGGATTTCGGGCAGGTCCAAGTTGGCCACTTCCTCGCGCAGCCGCTGCTCCAGCCTGTCCCAATCGAGCCAGCACCCTTGAATCACTGTCTGCGAGCCGGATTTCACGCGCCGCGCCAGAATCAGTCGATTGCCGATCCACAGCGGCTGGCTGACCCCTTCCAGTGTCGGAGCGCCCCCCTGGGGAAAATCACGACCGCTCCAGTTCTGGCGTTGTTCCTGATAGGCTCGCTGGGCAATCGCCTGGTAGGCCTGACCGCGACTCTGGAGATCGTTGTCAGTGGGAGTTTGAGCGCGTGGATTGCGGGAATTGGCCGTGAACACGCCTCCCTGCGCCTGCGCCGGCTGCAGGATCGCTTGCTGTGCGGGCTGGGCCTCCTCTTGCGCCTGGCCCGCAGGATTGGGGGGTGGCGATGGAGTTTGTGCCCCGGCATCGGGCGACTGCGGCTCGGTTGGCGACGCATTTGGCGTAAATTCATTGGTCGTCTGCGTTCGATCGAACGTGTTGGCGACAATTTGCGAACGATTCAGATTTCCTGCCACCGTGTTCCAGTGAATGCCGGCGATGTCCAGCGGCGGCAGGTTCTCCTCGGGGAGCATGGCGACCAGCGTGCAATGATCGATCGATTTTTTTAGCTGCTCGAGCCGTCGCCGCGCTTCGGCCATCACACTCGCAGGCGCACCATTAGACTCCGCCCAGGCGGCATCCTTCTCCGCCGGACACTGGGGCGACGAGAGCGAGCCATCGGGAGCTAACTCGAAATGGACCAGGACAAAGTCCGGCGGCGCCGCCAGCAGCGGAGAGACGGATTGCCTGGGGACCCCCTTTCCCTTTCCTTCGACTTCCAGCGTGATAACGACCGGTCGATAGACAAACGCCGGCCGAGCCGCTTCCTGGGCCAACAGCGGCATCAAGAGGACGTCCATCCGCCACAGGGCGCGGCTGACGCGCTCCTCAATCTCGATCTGCTGCCGCGCCTGGAATTCGGCGCGATCCAGCTCCAAGGCCTTGAACGTCAGCCACGCCATGGGCGGCACGACGAGGAGCAGGCCACACAGAAACAGGAGCCATACTTGCCACGGTCGTTTCATGAAGATGCCGCCCCCGCGAACATGTAACCCTTTCCGCGCACGGTCAGCAGCACGCGGGGGCTGGCCGGGTCGTCGCGCAGCTTTTCCCGCAGGCGGACGACGTGCATGTCGATGGTCCGCGTCGGCAAGCCGTCGGGGCTAATGCGCCAAACGTTGGCCAGCAGCTCCTCGCGGGCAATCGCCCGTCCCGAATTGCTGACCAGGTACCGCAGCAGCTCAATTTCCTTTTCCGACAATTCACAGCGCGAACCGTCCTGGAAGCGGAGCTCGCGCCGCGCGAAGTCTGCCACGCCGCAGGGAATGGCCACCTCGTCGAGATCAATCGGCCGCTGTGGCGAGCGGCGCAGCACGGCTTCCACCCGGGCCAGCAATTCCTTGACGCTGAACGGCTTGACGACGTAGTCGTCCGCCCCAGCCCGCAAACCTTCGACGCG
>Ga0075428_100003660_pt1 | contig 16850 bp, 14 predicted proteins | sample RhiMetdeltSRZDD2_FD_75291 | JGI IMG/M metagenome (GOLD analysis project Ga0075428, IMG submission 75291) | Populus rhizosphere microbial communities from Tennessee, USA - Rhizosphere MetaG P. deltoides SRZDD2 | ecosystem: Host-associated > Plants > Roots > Rhizosphere > Soil | place: USA... | reverse complement strand
TGAAGCATTGGAACAACCTTATCTTGAAGTGCCATTACATAAATTATACAGGAAAAGGATTATCTGGTTGCTGATATTGTTTGTTGGCGAGACACTCACTATAGCTGCTATGTCCAATTTTCAGGAAACATTAGAGCAGGTGCTTGTGCTTTCTACTTTTATTCCATTAATCATTTCAAGCGGTGGTAATAGCGGCTCGCAAGCTGCCACGCTGATTATACAGGCAATGGCGCTTGGTCAGGTTGAATTAAAAGACTGGTGGCGGATCGCCAGCAGGGAAATTGTCTCAGGGCTCTTAATGGGAACAACTCTTGGCATCATCGGATTTTTTTTAGTGTATGGCGGTTATCAGGTATTCGGGCTATTTGGAGAGCATTTTATCCGGATTGGTTTTGCAATTGGTTTTGCTGTTGTTGGTGTGGTGATCTGGGGCACGATCATGGGTTCAATGCTTCCGCTGCTATTAAAAAAACTTGGGGCCGATCCTGCAGTTTCTTCTACTCCATTTATTGCGACATTGGTTGATGTCACAGGATTATTGATCTATTTCGGTACAGCCTTTCTTTTACTAAAAGGTGTTTTGTTATAAGGCAAAAGAACCAAATATCAAGAACCAAAAAAAATCAAAATAAATTAGGACTGAATTTTTTAAACTTATTTAGGATTTGTTTATTGGAATTTGCGTCTACTATAATAATCATCTGGTCAGGACCTTTTTGCCATCTGCGCATTTTTGCGCAATTTCGTTTTTTACGGAATCGTTTGCCCTAATCCAATAAATGATAAAATCTAACCTAATCTTATGTGCGGAATAGTTGGTTACACAGGCCCAAGAGAAGCATATCCCATCATCATAAAAGGACTTCAACGACTTGAATACCGTGGCTACGATAGCACTGGTGTTGCCTTGCTTAATAGTAATGGTCTGAATGTTTTTAAGAAAAAAGGAAAAGTTGCCGAGCTGGCAGAAACACTGGTTGGAGAAAATCTTCACGCACATATTGGCATTGGGCATACTCGTTGGGCGACACATGGTGAACCAAGTGACCGCAATGCACATCCGCATGTATCCGCTAGTGGAAAGCTGGCCATGATACACAATGGCATTATTGAAAACTATGCTCAGCTAAAACAGGAACTCATAAATAAAGGCTACACTTTTAAAAGTGATACTGACACTGAAGTGCTTTTAAATTTTATTGAAGAAATAAGAAAGAATAACCTATGCAATCTTGAAGAAGCATTGCGTGTAGCATTAAAACGTGTAACCGGTGCCTATGTTATTTTATTGGTTGATGAAGATGATCCTGAAACGATCATTGCTGCAAGAAAAGGAAGCCCGCTGGTTATTGGCATTGGCAAAGGAGAACATTTTCTTGGCTCTGATGCTTCACCGATGCTTGAATACACAAAAGAAGTCGTATATGTAAACGATTATGAGCTGGCAATTGTAAAAGCCGATGAATTGATCTTAAAAAATCTTGGCAATGAAAAACTCACTCCATTTGTACAAAAACTCGATATAGAATTAGCAGCAATTGAAAAAGGCGGGTATGATCACTTCATGCTGAAAGAAATAAATGAGCAAGCCGATACAGTATTCGATTGTTTGCGTGGAAGATTGGATGCAGAGAAAGGAACTATCACAATGGCCGGTGTAGAGAATAATATTGAAAAACTTACAAAAGCAAATCGTATTATCGTTATTGCGTGCGGTACCAGTTGGCATGCAGGCCTGGTTGCCGAATATATTTTTGAAGAGTTATGCAGAACCCCTGTTGAAGTTGAATATGCTTCTGAATTCAGGTATCGCAATCCTGTTGTTCATCCAGGTGACGTAATCTTTGCTATCTCACAATCTGGTGAGACCGCCGATACATTGGTTGCCATTGAAAAAGCAAAACAACAAGGCGCATTTATTTTTGGTATTGTAAATGTGGTTGGCTCTTCAATTGCCCGTACATCACATGCAGGTGCCTATACACATGCCGGGCCAGAGATCGGCGTAGCCAGTACAAAAGCCTTTACGGCACAACTTGCCGTGCTGACTATGGTGGCATTGAAAATTGCAAAACAAAAAGGAACAATAGATGAAGAACGTTACATGCATTTGTTAGAGCAGCTTCATGATATTCCGGACAAAATTGCTGAAGTATTAAAATCAGCAGAAAAAATCAAGCAACTGGCTGAAAAATATAAGGAGGCAAGAGATTTTCTTTATCTCGGCCGCGGTTATAATTTTCCTGTTGCACTCGAAGGCGCATTGAAACTAAAAGAGATTTCCTACATTCATGCTGAAGGGTATCCGGCCGCAGAAATGAAACATGGTCCAATCGCACTGGTTGATGAAAATCTGCCCGTCGTGTTTGTTGCAACAAAAGATACATATCATGAAAAGGTAGTTAGTAATATGCAGGAGATAAAAGCGAGAAAAGGAAGAGTGATCTCTGTGATCACTGAAGGGGATGAACATTCTGCTTCGCTTTCTGAATCGACAATGCCTGTGCCAGCAGCCGATGAGATCGTTGCTCCTATGCTAAGTGTTGTTCCCCTTCAATTATTAGCTTATTACATCGGAGTAATGAAAGGTTATGATGTAGATAAGCCGAGGAATTTGGCAAAGAGTGTTACAGTAGAATAAGAAACCCCTGTCCCCGCCGCGGCGGGGAACTTAGGTCAGACATCCCTTACCTTAAGAACAGTTCTTTATTTGTAAATGATATTTGTGTTATCAACAGCATTACTACTATGTAACGCCTGTTGCGTCGTCCCGATTTAATCGGGATACGATAACTATCCTATTCAACTTTTATTTCTGTTCCTTACTATATAATCAATAACCACACCCAGCAACATGAGTGAAATAAAGAAAAAACCAATCAGCTCTCTCGGTTATAATTTTATTGCAAAAGAATTTATTCCAAAAGGAAAAGATGAATATTATCTCCGCAATATTCAAAACAGGAGTGGTATTGCTTATCGGCAATTAAGCAAGGCAGAGATCAAGGCGCTGCAACAAAATAATAATACTGCCGATAACTGGAGCAAATTATTAGTAGCCGATCCATTTAACCATAACCTTATCAAGAATTGTAATTTTTTTGGATTGAACAGGATTGGTAAGCTTGAAAATGTTTTTTTGGAATACCATGATATTCGTTTACAGGTTGGTCTTTACAATAGCACTATCGTTAGTTGTGATTTTGGCGATAATGTTGTGATCAATAACGTTAATTACATGAGCCATTACATTGCCGGTAACGAGGTGATGATCGTAAATGTAAACGAGCTGGCAACATCGGATCATTCAAAATTTGGAAATGGAATTATAAGAGAAGGTGAAAAAGAAAATGTTCGGATCTGGCTTGAAGTGTGCAACGAAAATGCCGGTCGTGGAATAATGCCATTTAATGGAATGCTGGCCGGTGATGCATGGCTTTGGAGCCGCTACCGTGACGAGGAAGAATTGATGAAAAAATTCAAACAGTTTACTGAAAAACAGTTTGATAAAAAAAGAGGTTATTATGGAAAGATCGGTGATGGCACCGTGATCAAAAATTGCAAGATCATTAAAGACTCATGGATCGGTAGTGAGGCTTACATAAAAGGGGCAAACAAATTAAAGAATCTTACTATCAATTCCGGGTCAGAAGGAAAAACACAGATCGGAGAAGGATGTGAATTAGTAAATGGCATTATTGGCTTTGGTTGCCGCATCTTTTACGGTGTGAAAGCAGTTCGTTTTATACTTTCAGACCATTCGCAATTAAAGTACGGTGCAAGGTTGATCAATTCCTATCTAGGTTATAATTCTACGATATCATGTTGCGAAGTTTTGAACTCCCTGATCTTTCCTGCACATGAACAACATCATAACAATTCGTTTTTATGTGCAGCTTTAGTATTGGGACAGAGTAATATGGCTGCGGGTGCAACTATAGGCTCAAATCACAACAGTCGTGCGGCAGATGGAGAAATAATTGCAGGTCGTGGATTCTGGCCGGGATTATGTGTCAGCTTAAAGCATAATTCAAAGTTTGCTTCATTTACCATTATTGCAAAAGGAGATTACCCTGCAGAATTAAACATTCCTATTCCGTTTTCTTTAGTAAGCAATGATGTGGCCAATGATAAACTGGTGGTTATGCCTGCATACTGGTTTATGTATAACATGTATGCGCTGGCAAGAAATGAAGAAAAATATGAAACAAGAGATAAACGAGGAAATAAAACTCAGCATATCGAATATGATTTCCTGGCGCCTGATAGTGTGAACGAGATCCTTGATGCAATTCTATTGCTAAAAAAATATACTGGCAAAGCGTTCGCAAAAAAGCAAAACAAAAAGCTTGATGAAAAGGCAATGATCTCTGTTGGAGCTAACCTACTTGAAACAAAAGATCCAATAATAGATAAACTTGAGATTATTGCCGATGAATTTGAAAATGCAGGTAGAAAAGTTCAGCTTATAAAAGTGCAGCAGGCTTATATAATTTTTAGAGAGCTATTGATCTATTATGGAATCAACCAGCTTCTGCAGGTCGCCTGGAAAAATAAAATCAGTGACTGGAATAAATTTTATGATACACTCCCGCTGAGACCAAGAAGAAGCAATTGGCTAAATATCGGCGGACAATTATTTCCCTTGCCGGCAGTAAATACACTTAAAAAAGAAATTGGTTCCGGAAAAATAAAAAGTTGGGATGATATACATGCATTCTATTCTGCCAATGCGCAAATTTATCCGGAACAAAAACTTCAGCATGCTTTTGCCTCACTGCTTGAGATACTGCAAATAAAACCTGCAGATTTTGATAAAAAACTATTTAAAGAGTTAGTTCGACAGACATTAGCGACCCGTGAGTGGATGGCAAAAGGAATTGTTGAATCAAGAGCAAAAGATTATCATAACCCATTCCGAAAAATGGTTTATGATAATCGTAAACAGATGGAAATGGTAACCGGTAAACTCGATGAAAACAGTTTTATCAAAAAGCAAATTGCTGAAATGAAGGACTACCGTGAAAAAACCAAGGACTTACAAAAAAAATTCAAACTCTGATCATTTAAATCTCCTAGCTGTAAAAGGGTAATACGTCGCTGCAAAGCCAGCCTGGTGACAAGCGGTGTAATAAAGGAGATCAAACAAATAATGCTTGAAAGGCCTTTTGCCTTCCCCTATCTTGATAACCAACGCCGACATTAAAGCAGCCCGGTTAATAAAATTATTGAGATGGTACTGATCGGTAACCATTACAAAAACAGATGTTGATAAGAAAAATTTAGGGCCATTATCCGGATTACCGTCTTTATACTTATTTCGCCAGCTTATCTGTGGATTAAACCAGCTTGCATTTATACCGGGAAATGCCGTTTCAAATGCTTTATAATTGAAGTGCAAGGTTTCATTGAAACCTTTTGCAGATCCGGCAACAAATACCAGGCTTCCTGTAAGAATTTTATTTTTATCCATTCTCCACTTAGGCTTGTCAGGTTTTTTTTCCTGTGCCTGTAATGAAAACGAAGCAAAAAGCACAAGTACGGCAATCATCCTCATAAAAAATATTTATTTGTTACTGAAATAATATTTGGCGATCACACATTTGTTTTTTAAGGATAATGCAATTGGTCTTTGATGAGGATGTCAGGATAGAAATGCGGCAGATCGGGGATAAAGGAGATATGATTGATCAGTGAGGATAAAGCAACTGTTAAATTATAACCTCAATGGCAGATATTAAAATAATAACTAAAAAAAATTTGGAGACGGGTAGATTTACTATCTCACGCCTAATTTTTCGATCATTATGTAAACTCAATTTTATTTTTTCCTGAAGAATAATCTTATGGGAACTCCTTTGAAATTAAAATTTTCCCGGAGCTGGTTCTCCAGGTAATTTTTATACGGCTGCTTTATATCATCAGGAAAATTGCAGAAAAAAGCAAAAGAAGGTACTGCCGTGGGCAACTGAGTAACATATTTGATTTTGATGGGATGGCCTCTTACAACCGGCGGATGATGTGATTCTATCGCCTTTAGAATTACTTCATTCAACTGTGATGTAGGGATTTTTTGTTTTTTACTGTCTGTTACTTCTAAAGCAATTTCTATTGCTTTGAATATCCTTGTTTTTTCTTTTGCAGAAATAAACAGTATTGGCACATCAGTAAATGGCGCCAGTTTTTGTTTAAGCTTGATCTCATAATCCCGCGCCGTATTTGTTTCTTTTTCTACAAGGTCCCACTTATTTACAAGCACAACAACACCTTTACCTTTTTTTGCAGCAAGACTGAATATGCTTATATCCTGTGCAGACACGCCTTTATCGGCATCAATCAGGATAAGACAAACATCAGCTTCATCCATTGCTTTAATTGCACGAATCACAGAATAGAACTCAAGGTCCTCATGCACTTTTGCTTTTCTACGAATACCGGCAGTGTCAATCAGTACAAACTCTTTTTGGAAAAGTTTATAATGAGTATGGATCGTATCTCTTGTTGTACCTGCAATATCACTTACAATAGTTCGCTCCTGCCCTATCAATGAATTCAACAATGAAGATTTTCCCACATTTGGCTGACCAATAATGGCAAACTTTGGAATTGATTCTGAAAACTCTTCTGCATCAACATCATCAGCCGGGATCAGCTCAGTAATTGCATCGAGCAATTCCCCGGTGCCGCTTCCACTAACTGAAGAAATAAAAAATATTTTTTCAAACCCAAGACTATAAAACTCTGAAGCTGCCAGCATCCTTTCATTATTGTCGACTTTATTCACCACAAGAAAGACAGGTTTTGAACTTCGACGAAGCATATCAGCCATTGCATCATCAAGATGGGTGATGCCGGTTGCCGCATCCGTCATAAACACAATGGCATTCGCTTCCTCAATCGCAATAGCAACTTGTTTTCTTATTTCCGTTTCAAACACATCAACACTTTCCGGCACAAATCCGCCTGTATCGATCACATTAAAACTTTTGCCATTCCAGTCTGTAATACCATACTGCCTGTCACGGGTTACACCGCTTATATCATCCACAATGGCTTTTCGTTGTTCAAGCAAACGATTAAAAAAAGTGCTCTTACCCACATTGGGCCTGCCTGTTATTGCTAATGTAAATCCCATGATAATTTATATTGAAATTTATTCAGGCAAATCATTTTGCCGGACTGTATTGTAATGATTGATGAAATAAATAAAGTCCTCTTCTTTGACAAAACGAAGCTTTTGTTCACGGACCCATTGAGAATAAGCCGATGTATTGGGCAAAAAAGAAAATAGATTCTCTTTATTCAGCTTTTTTATCTTTTCATACTTTTCATTATACTGCAGAAAATATTCTGCTTCATCTTCAAAATGATAAGTTTTTATAGTCTGAAAAAGTGAGTCAACGGATTTTACCGCCCTTTTTGTGATCTTAAGAAGTTTTACTTTCCCCTGGTTTAGTTCTTCTACAAAACAGGTTTTACATGTTGCTTTTTTTTCAATTTCAGGAATGTTATTTCTGAAAACAGTTGCCACTTTTGTAATGTCACCATCCTGCATAAAGACAACTTTATTCAACGTGCCGGGAATGACAGCCCTTTCATCACCAGATTTGTCAAGGAAATGAACTTCGTTGGTCACAAAATTGAAACGTGCCATGAAACTGCCAAGCAGTGTATCCCGCCTATCATAAAAATAAGCTTTCGACCACTCGTTTTTCCAAAAAGCATTACCACGTATTTCGTCATAAGGAATAGATTTACGCAGTCCATCGCTGCCATAAACCGTCACGCTGCTGAAAGCATCCCTGTTATTTTGAACCGGACCTAATTCGATGTATACCTGTGCATTTATTGCAGAAACATAAACGGCAGCTATTGTAACGAATATTATTTGTTTAGCGGTCATAATCGTCAAAATGGTTTTTTGATTTCATTTTTTATCCCGGAAAATAATTCTATCAAGCCGGCTTCTGTTTTGCATTTCTGTTTAGTGTTTTTGCAATAATCAGTGATCTGTTGTTTTAAATCCGGAAAATCAGCTTCTAACTGCTGCACGCCCTTTCGTACGGGTGTCATTGATTTAGTTATGCTGTTAAAAACAAAATAATTTATTTCTTCAACAATCCGATAATAGGTTTGCCCATCCAGCGACCGGTTCTCCTGCAATTCTTTACTGACCGATTTCAATAAAATGTAATTACCTCCGGTCAATAGCTGGTAATTGGTTTTTAAATTATTTTTCCCCGCAGTCGGAAACCCGGTTTTAATAACCACTTTTGGTGATCCCTCTTTATCTGTATCCTCATAACCAAATTCGCTATAGAAATCATTTAAGTAATACTCTTTTTCGCCATCCAAAAAATAAAGTTCGTTGGCTAGGGCATTGAAGCGCATTTTTATGCTATCAACGACCGCCCCGTTAGGAAAACGGATATAACCCCAATGCCATTCGTTACAGAAAAAAGGAGTCCCTTCCACCCTTTTGTTTGTCGTAATTTTTAAACCGTTTGTATTTTCCAGAGCAGCATTAAAATTGATATTCTGACCTGAAATATTAGTTAAGGAACCGATGCCATTATAAATGGTGGGTGAGCTTCCATCAACTGATCCCTGCTGATAAGAACAGGTATGTATGACCATAAATACCAATATCAGTAATAGATTCTTCACTAGTATAATAAATCATATTCAAGATACTTCATTTCTCAGAATCAACCGTCCTACATTAATGATAGCCGTACTCTTTCAGCCAAATATCATTATCACGCCACTTATCCCTCACTTTTACAAACAATTCAAGAAAAATCTTATGTTTCAAAAAATCTTCAATTGATTTTCTTGATTCAGTTCCCAGCTTTTTTATCATCTTACCACCTTCGCCAAGTATAATTGCTTTTTGTGTTTCTCGTTGCACAATGATATCAGCAGCAATTTTTATCAATGTAGTTTTTTCTTTGAACTCATTGACTACTACAGTTGCCTGGTAAGGAATTTCATCCCCAAATAGCTCAAATATCTTTTCACGAATTAATTCCGCAACAAAAAATCTTGTTTGAAGATCCGTTATTTCATCAGTATCAAAAAACGGTTCGCCTTCCGGCAAAAACTCAAGTATCTCTTTTAAAAATTTCTTTTTGTTGATCCCACTTGATGCAGAAATAGTAACCGTCTTTCTGCAATACGGTTTGCTCGAAAAAAAATCTATTGCAGACTTTATTTTTTCCTGGTTGGCCCTGTCAATTTTATTTATAACAACAATGGCAGGTACGTTAAGTTTTAAAGAACTGAAAATAGTATCACATTCTTCCAGGTTTTCATTTATATCAACAATTAGCAAAGCCACATCGGCATCTTCTAAAGAATTTTTTACCGCACCCATCATTTTTTCATGGAGCTTATACTTGGGTTCTATGATGCCCGGGGTATCAGAAAAAACGATCTGGTAATCTTTCTCAGTCAATATACCTTTTATACGGTGCCTTGTTGTTTGCACTTTGGATGAAACGATAGCAAGCTTTTCTTCCATTAGCGCATTCAGCAAAGTGCTCTTGCCGGCATTAGGTTTACCAAAAATATTTACAAAGCCAACTTTCATGAAAAGATTGCAAATGTAGAACAATAATATGTTTGGCAGGTAAATGTCTGACGGCTATCTTTGCACCCCAAATCGCGAAGTAGAGCAGCGGTAGCTCGTCGGGCTCATAACCCGAAGGTCGGGAGTTCGATCCTCCCCTTCGCAACAGCAAAAAAGCATCCGCGAAAGTGGATGCTTTTCCTTTTTACCCTTTATGTGTTACGACTTACGAGAGACATTGCTTGCGCCACTTGTTTTAATGTCACGGATCAATCCTTCACCTTTAAATCTTACGCTGCTTGCACCGCTTGCATGGGCACTTAATTCTTTATTGACCGTAATATTTACCGAAGATGCGCCAGTAGCTTTTGCATCACAGTAATTGGTAACAAGATCAAATCCTTTAAAATCGCTGGCGCCACTTGCTTCCACTTTAAGATCGGCTGCATTACCAGAGATCGTAGCATCTGATGCGCCACTTAGATCAACCATCAGTTTTTTTGCATCTATTTTTCCTTTAATATCACTGGCGCCGGATAAATTGACAACAAGTTCTTCAGATGAAAGTCCTTCCTCAAAAAATACATCACAGGCACCGCTTACCTCAAGCTTGTCTATTTTCTTAATCGAGATATATGCTTTTAATTTTTGTTTATCACTGTTCCATCCTTTCCAGAATTTTTTATCATCATCAAAACGAATGATCAATACGCCGTTCTCAACCTTCGTGATGATCTTTGCCTTGTATTCAGGTTTTGATGCACTGATAGCTACAGCATCCTCACCACCCTGTGAAATGTACACATCAAAAGCATTTGAAACTCTGATGGCATGAAAGCTGCCTACAGTTCTTGCTTCCGCATTCGGATCGTTGATCGTTTTTTGTGCAAATAAACCTGCGCTTATCAACATTGCCATCAACATCACCTGTATCTTTTTCATACTTTGTTTTTTTAAAAAATTATTTGCTTACTTTTTTAATGCTGCCACCACCCGTTTTGAGATCCCGGATTAAGCCACTTCCTTTATAAAATACATCACTGCCCCCGCTTGCATTTGCGGTCAGTTCTTTGTTTACAGTTACATGTACATCGCTGCCGCCGCTGGCTTCCACATAACAAATATCTGCAGCAAAATCGTAACCGCTGAAGTCGCTACCACCACTTGCCTGAATCGTAAGTTTTGCAGCTTTGCCTGAAATATTCACATCGCTTCCACCACTTGCATTTATTTTCAGGTCATCTGACTCTACTTTTCCTTTGAGATCTGAGCCCCCGGAGATTACCAAGTTAAGCTTTGTAGAGTTAATCGTACCGTCAACAATAACATCAGAGCCGCCCGATGCTTCTAATCCATCCAGGTTTTTAAAAGAAACGTAAGCTTTTAATTTACGGTTACTCCAATCGATCTTTAAATTACTTTTCCAGTCAAACCATATTTTTAAAACGCCATTCTTTACTTCTGTAATTATTTTATCCCTGTATTCATCTTTTGAGGCGCTGATAGCAACGGCCTCATCGCCCTGGCTGAGGAAGAGATCAATTCCACCTGAAACTTCAATAGCATGGAAACCTGATACATTTCTTTTTTGAGCATTTGCATCATTGATCGTTTTTTGCGCTGATGCGGAGAAGATCAATCCTGATACAAATAAAAGACTAAATAATTTTTTCATCTGTTTGATTTTAAATTTTTGTCAGATGGAATGGCTATACTTTTTTAGATTTTAGAAACAGTTCCACCTGTATTTGTTTTTACTTCACGAACACCTGCGTTGCCTTTATATTTTATATAACCGCCTGTGTTGGCTTTTACATTTAATTCTTTTTCTACAGAAATGTAAATTCCTGCGCCGGTACTCATTTCAACACTGCATGTATTGGTGGCTAAATTTTCTCCCATGAATTTGCTTCCGGTAGCACCATCAGCTTCCAGGTCATTCACTTTACCACTAAGCGTGATTTTAGAACCAGTGTTTTGATCAACTTTTAATGAGCCGATATTTATTTCACCTTTCACGAGTCCGCCTGTGTTTGCTTTTAGTTCAAGTTTCTGAGCTTCCAGCGTTCCTTCAATAGTAACATCAGCGCCGGTAGTTACATGAAGAAGGTCAAGTGTTTTATAAGAAACATAAGCTTTTAAGTTCTTGCTTTCATTTCTACGGTTGATAGCGCCGGTCTTCGTTTCGTAATGAATTTTAAGAATACCGTTCACAACTTCGGTAACGATCTTGTCACGGAATTCTTTTTCGGATGCGCTGACGGCGACTTCCTCTGTGGTTCCTTTTGTAAGTGTAAGTTCGATACCGGTAGCTACATCAATGCCATGGAAACTGCCAACGGTTCTTTTTTCAGCATTGGCATCATTAATGGTTTTTTGGGCCAAAGAGGTGGTAACTAACCCCGCAAGTAGTAATATGGATAAGAAGGCTTTCTTCATAAAAAATGATTTTTAAGTTATACGAAGGAAAGCGTAGAAAGGTTACAGTGCATTGGAAATATTTTATCCCTAATTTTACACCAGAATTTCAGCGTTTCCCCGGGGTGTTTGGCACTGAGTCTGACGAAGTACACTTCGACAAGTTCAGTGCGAGACTGAGATCAAACCCGTAGAACCTGATCAGGGTAATGCCTGCGCAGGGAAGGTGCTAAACTACTTTCATTCCTGTTAACAGCATTCCCTCTCATTTTTGACTACTGATTTTGATGATTAAGCTGATTGGAGTTTTATTTACGATACCGATTACAATCCGCTGACTTCGAATAAAGTGGTCTAACCTTAAAAATCAAAAAATGAAGAGGATTGCCATTTTAATTATTGCTGCATTTGTCAGCAACTTAGTTTTGGGTCAAACCAAAGACACTACAAAAAGAGACAGCTTTCTTTTGCTCGAACCCGTAGAAGTAAAAGCTATCAGGGCCGGCGAGAATTCGCCATTTACTAAAACCAATATTTCAAAAAAGGAGATCGAAAAACTGAATCTCGGCCAGGACCTGCCCTTTATTCTAAATCAAACACCATCGGTTGTTGTGAATGCTGACGCAGGCAATGGAGTCGGTTATACAGGTATTCGCATTCGTGGCAGTGATGCATCGAGAATTAATGTAACGCTCAACGGAGTTCCCTTTAATGATGCAGAGAGCCAGGGAAATTTCTTTGTTGATCTTCCTGATTTTTCATCATCAGTTGGAAGCATACAAGTGCAAAGAGGTGTGGGTACTTCATCGAATGGCGCGGGCGCATTTGGAGCAAGTATCAATATCAGTACGAATGAAGTAGTATCAAAACCATATTTTGAATTCAATAATAGTTATGGTTCATTCAACACCTGGAAGAATACAGTGAAAATCGGCAGCGGCCTGGTCGATGATCATTTTACAACTGATTTTCGTTTATCAAGAATTAATAGTGATGGATATATTGACAGGGCAAGCACTGATCTGAAGTCATACTATTTTTCTGGTGCTTATATCGGTAAAAAGAATTCGCTACGATTCAATATGTTTTCCGGTAAAGAAAAAACTTACCAGGCATGGTATGGTGTTAGTGAAGCAGACCTGAAAACTAACCGCACTATCAATTATGCCGGGATGGAAAGACCGGGTGAGCCTTACGATAATGAAACTGATAATTACAAACAAGATCATTACCAGCTATTTTTCAATCAGCAATTGACGAGCCGTTTAAAATTCGGCACAGGTTTGTTTTATATAAGAGGTAAAGGTTATTATGAACAGTACAAAGCAGACCAGGCTTATGTTGATTATGGTTTGCCTGAGCCGGTTAATGGAACTAATGTAATTACTAACACAGATCTTGTAAGACAACTTTGGCTTGATAATGATTTCTATGGAAATATTTCTTCATTACAATACAAGGACGATAAAACCCAAATAACGATCGGTGGTGGATGGAACAGGTATAAAGGGAATCATTATGGCGATGTAGTGTGGGCAGAAAAAGGATTGGCACTACCGGGCAGATGGTATGATCTTGATGCAAATAAAACTGATCTTACTCTTTATTACAAACAACAAACAAAGTTGGGCTCCGTGGTTTCGATCTTTTATGATCTGCAATATCGCAAAGTAAAATATAATATCTATGGCTTCAGATACAATCCTGACCTTATCATAATAAGCAAATACAATTTCTTTAACCCAAAAGCGGGACTGAGTTTTCAGAAAGATTCATGGTCAGGTTACACTTCTTATAGCCGCGGACAAAAAGAACCTAACCGTGATGATTTTGAAGCAGGATTAGACCAACAACCAAAAGCTGAAAAGCTAAATGACTTTGAGCTGGGGGTTGAAAAAAGAAATGATAATTATAGCGTTGGTATCACGGGCTATTACATGCACTATAAAGATCAACTGGTGCTGACTGGTAAAATAAATGATGTTGGCGCTTATACAAGGACAAATGTTCCCAAAAGCTATCGGACCGGTGTCGAGTTGGTTGCTGCTGTTAAACCTGCAAACTGGTTCAATGCATCAGTCAATTTTGCAGTAAGTAAAAACAAAGTAGAAGATTTTACAGAATACATTGATGATTATGATAATGGCGGACAGATAACCAACCTGTATTCATCAACCGACCTTGCATTTTCACCCAATATTGTCGGTGCGGCTACGATAAGTTTTATTCCTGTAAAAAATGCGGAGATAAGTTTAATCAGTAAATATGTTGGCAAGCAGTATTTGGATAATACACAAAATGAAAGCCGCAAGCTGAATGCATATTACACACAAGATGCAAGGCTCATTTACACGATCAGCAAAGGTTGTTTGAAAGAACTCAATATCATTTTACAGGCGATTAATCTATTTGATAAGCTCTACGAACCTAACGGATATACTTTCAGTTATTATTACGGTGGAAGTCTAACAACCGAGAATTATTATTTTCCAATGGCGGGAAGAAATTTTATAATTGGGGTGAATGTGAAGTTTTGAGTCTATAGTCTATGGTCAATAGTTCGGAGTCTTTAGCATTCGGGCAACTAAACGCTAACGGCTCCCTACTCAATACTACCTACCAAACTTTTCTTCCCAGGCAAGCATGCCACCCACCAGGTTGCGGGTATTTTTAAACCCCATAGCATCTAAGAACATACAGGCCTGTCCGCTACGGTTGCCGCTGCGGCAATAAAATATTACTTCTTTATCCTTCAGGTCCTCTATTTCGTCTATCTGCATGGATTGAATATTTCCCAATGGAAGTAATGTACCCCCAATATTGAATTCGGCATTTTCATAAGGCTCCCGTACATCCACAATATTCAATTTCTCACCGGCATCCTGCCGCTTCTTTACTTCTTCAACACTTATATTCGTCATAGTAATTAGTTTTACTGATGATCTGGAATTACCTGCGCTGTATCTATAGCAGGTCGGGCTACACTTAACCGCACATCCATCGTTTGACCGGAACGTATTTTTATCCTTTTGCCATCCTCACCCATACGAGGAGGATTTTGCCAGTATATATATGAGTTTGCCGTGTCTGATACACTTGGATCAACAATTACCACTAAAAAATCCAATCCATTTGCATGTAATAATTTTTTTGCTTCACCATATGTCATGCCAACCAGGTTCGGCACCGTAAATTCATTCTCGCCCACTCCATTTCCTAATACAAGATCAACAGAGCTGCCTTGCTGAAGCTTTGTGCCCGGACTAATAGATGCTCCTTTGTACATTACGTCTTTCACCGAATTTCTTGCAAAGTCATCAACATAAATTGTATCGCCAATTCTTAAGCCCATATTTTTTAGTTGCAATTCAATATTGCGTAAACTAAAACCGGCAAAGTTGGGCATTTCAACAAGGGGAGGAACATGCCGGTTAACTGTTAAATAAACAGTACGACTGATTTTCACGGTGGCATCGCCTTCAGGCACTTGTTTTAATACTGATCCTTTAGCTGTTGTATCGGTATAGATGGAATCCTGCACTTCGACCTCAAAGCCGCTTTTGTCAAGAATTTTTGTTGCTTCTTCCAGGGACTTGCCCACTACATTGGGTACCGTTTTATTTCTTCCATGACGAGTTAACGGACCCAATAGCACAGAAAGTAAAAACAATAATAACACCATCAGGATAAAGCCCGCAAGCAGGTTCAGCCAAATGGACCTTTTTGTGATGAATTCAAACATTGGATATAAGAATTTCAAGATTTCTAAGTTTTTCCTAAATGACTCTCCTGAACAAATTTTCTACTAAAAACATTCTTCTACAAGCTTTGTATAAAATTCCTTTAAACTCCATCCCATCGCTTTTACCTGTTGCGGAACAATGCTTGCTTCACTTTGTCCCGGTATTGTATTTATCTCAAGCATGTGCGGACGGCCTGAACTTTCTTCCAAAATAAAATCTACTCTAACCACGCCTCTGCAATTAAATATTGCATATATTTTTCTTGCAGCCTCTCTTATTTTATCCGCCGATACATCATCAATCTGTGCCGGTGTTATTTCCGTAGATGCTCCCTCATATTTTGCCTCATAGTCAAAAAAATCCTTTTTACTAATCACTTCAGTTATGGGTAACACTACAATATTTCCTTTTGTTTTAAAAACGCCAACCGTAAATTCTCTTCCTTTTATCATTTGCTCAACAAGCACCTGGTCATCCTCTTTAAATGCTTTTTGAATTGCCGCTTCCAAATCCTTGGCTTCGTACACTTTGCTCATGCCAATGCTGCTACCGCCATTATTTGGTTTCACAAATACAGGTAATGACAACCCATCAATAATTTGTTGTACTGGGACTGGAGTGTGTTTAAATAAATGAACTGATTTTGAAACATGTATTCCCGCCATAGCCGCTACGGCTACTGTATATCGTTTATTAAATGTGATTGCGGAAGAACCTGCATCGCAACTTGTATAGGGTATGTGTAAAGTATCAAAATAACCTTGCAGCTTTCCATCTTCACCAGGTGTTCCATGCATACCGATAAACACTGCGTCAAATTTTATGGTGCCACTGTCTGTTTGCAGGGTGAAATCATTCTTATTAATCTCTGATTTTTTCCCGCTACCATTCTCATAAAACCAACCTGAGAGGTTAATATCGATCTTATACACATTGAATTTTTCCCGGTCAAGGTTTTTATCAATCGTATTGGCCGATTTATAGGATATGACCGCTTCACCGGAAAAGCCTCCGGTTACAAGGGCTATGTTCTTTTTCATGTGTGGTTCCAGGTGATTTACAAACACAAATATTGAAGAAAAATTGCTTAATAAAAACTAAAGAACAGAAAAAAGAAG